>SDBT01000793.1_pt1 | contig 52060 bp, 72 predicted proteins | sample 2277101 | NCBI WGS metagenome assembly SDBT01 (sample SAMN10404973, study PRJNA504765) | marine sediment metagenome | isolation source: marine sediment core GS10_PC15, 103 cmbsf | place: Arctic Ocean: Southern Knipovich Ridge | collected 2010
GCTTTCAAGATAGAGGAGATTTTCAGGTAATGGTTACTATACATGAAGCTTTGGTTATTGATGGTATTGCTGCACGTGTGGGGAGTATTTTGTTTGATGCTTGGCGTAAAGATCGGGGCTACCATAGGGGGGCTTGTGCTATCTATAGTGAGACTAGGCTTGGATTAGTGTGTAACTGTCCGTGTCGCTCTATACAGATACAAAGTGGTTTGCCTCGAGGCGAAGAACCTGAGCGCCAAGTAACTATGATAACACGTGGTGGGCCACATAAGTGGGCGGGCACTTGGTGCACCGAGGACGTGGTAACAGCGGCTGATCTCAATGGTTATGTTAAACAAACAGATGAACGTTTGATGAGAGCTTACCGGCCTGATCAGAACGAATATGACCAACGTACTTACCCTGAGCTTGATACTGTTGATGTGCGCTCTTCAAGTGACATGCTTATGGAGGCTGGGCCAGCTATTGGTGCACGGCGTGATGTTCAACAGATTTATATAGACGGGGTATGGCGTACTATAGAGGAATAAAAAAGTTACATCAAAGCATACACAGGTCGCTTTAAATGCGTAATAATAATATGTAACGTCACAGTTCAGTAAGGAGGTTACATATTGCAAGGGAGTGGGAGCTATGCTAGTGAGCTGCTAGTGTTTATAGTTGAGGTTGATGTGGATGGCAACCGACTAGGGTATACCTATCAAGATGTACTGAAGCGTGTTCTCAAGAAGTTTCCTAAAGCTAAGACTACAACGCGGACTTTGGCTTGGTATGCTTCTGATATGCGGAGTGCTGGGATTCTAGTTCCATTCCGTCCGCGCTCACCACAAAGTAGGAGGAGCTTATGAGAGACTGGCTTGATGATATTTTGGATATCAAAGTACTTGATGGTTTAACTGTTGGCATGGCTATCAAGGTGATTTATGACATATTACTTTGGGTTGCAACCATTAGCCTGGCTGCGTGGATAGTCATGCGCTTGAAAGGAATTATTTGAAAATGAAATACCAATTTTTGCTTGTAGTTAAAGTTGGAGAAACTGCTTGTGAGTGTCATGAACTTTGGGAGATCCTTGGAGATGAGAAAGAGAAATATTACTTACAGTATTCTTGGTGGGTAGGGAACCTACCTAAGCATACTGAGATTTGTGCCGGCTTTAAGGGGCTTACTTTGGCAGCTGCTAAAACTATAATGGACGTCTTAGTTGCCACTCGTACGGGACCTAATGGCTTTACACTTGAGGAGATACTGAATGGCTAAGATTAAGATCTCAGACACAGCCTATAAGGCTATAGATGAAGGCTTGGATAACGACGGGGTATTAGCGGCTATCCTCGAGGCTCATCCAGGAGCCAAGACTAAAGAGGCTTCAATTCTTTGGTACCGGAATGAAGTACGTAAACGGGATGGCGTACCTTCTAAACGTCGACGAACTACTCTTGGGCCTAAGAAGAAGTATGTCAAGGGTGAAGGTATGGATCCCAAGCTAGCTAGGACTCTTAGAGATAACCGAGAGCGTAAAGCTGTAGAATTACATGCCAAACATCTTCGTGATCAAGAAGAACGCATGAAGCGTAACCCATCTCCTAACCGTGCTAATGCATATAGGAGAGGCGCTCTTATATATAGGAAAAGATTTGGTCGCTGGCCTAGTCCTAAAGAAGTGCGTGATGGGGGATTTCTATAGTGAAAGTTGAACTTGCAGGAGAGAATGACAGTGATACTGCATCAAAGGATTGGATGTGCTCTGGATACTCGGGTGGAATGGAGTTCGACATGAATACCACTCAAAGCTATAGATCCAGCTGGCTTTTACTAAAATTGTTTCTAGAGATATTGTTTGGTGGATGTGTTGTCGGCTTTCTAGCTCTTGGTCTCGTCACTTTTTCCCAACAGACTAGATTCCTAGTAGAAGTAGAAGCTTTGTTTGTTTTTGCTTATGCTTGTTTTATCTGGGGCTTTGCTTCAGGCTATGATTTCTACGAAAAGGAGAATAAAGATGGCGAAGATTATTAGATGCACAAGGTTGTATGGTGTTGCTGAGTTAGCTGAGGCTATAGACCAAAGACGTAATAACATTTCAGTTTGGAATAGTGAGCGCCCTCGACGTAATGGTTTGCCTGAGCCAACCTTTCAGTTGGCCTGTAGTCCAATCTGGATTGATAGTGCTGAAGTCGAAAATTGGATTGCTGACTTCCTCGTTAATGGTCCTACGCGTAGAACTCGAGGCTCACGTGTCAAATGAATCTAAGTGGGTCTGGTTACTAATTAGGATTTGTATCATATGCGCTTGTGCTATGCTACTTCCAGCCATTATAGCCTTCATAGTTTTTGGCATTTATATGATTGCTACAATTCCCTATGGATTGCTACTTGCTCTAGGTGCTGTTGCTGGCGCAACAGTGGGATGGCTTATAACACAGGATTAAACTACTTACCCGAGTGGCGGAATGGCAGACGCGTGGGACTTAAAATCCCTTGTCCTAACGGACGTGTGAGTTCGAATCTCACCTCGGGTATTAGCCAAATAGTTCTGTCAAAAGTTTATCTAGCTTTAAAGCATATTTCTCAAGTCGCTTTCGCCCAGCTAGAGCAAGTTCGGGGTTAGTATCCAGTAATTTATCCTCGTATTTAATCCAAGCTGTCAATAAAGTAAAAAGAGCAACTAAAGCTTCTTCTCCAAATAAGTTGAGTGCAAAAGATTTGGTGCTCTTAGCTGTGCTTTTAGCTTCAAGCTCTTCAGTCGGTGTGGCCATGTTTTTGCATCCTCCTGATTATGGCGCGGAACTCAGCGTCTAGTTCTTCACTTCTCTGGATATAGTGTGTACTGTCAAAGAAAGCGTCAAAGAGGCTATGTTGGACAGGAATAAAAACTTCTGCACGGAAGCGAAACTCGAGGATGCTAAGCTCACTTGCGTATCCATCTAAGATCTGAGCACATGACTTAGGCTTAGAAGATGGGCTGAGCTTATCTAGTAGTATCACCTTATTTTGAACCTTTCCGTAGAAGTCCTTTAAGCTCCGGGGAGGTCAACTTAGTAACGCATATGCATACGGCTTACTTAGTGCGTTACGTTGCGAGTCTCGCGTCCGTATGAAGTCTTAAGACCGAAATCGTAAACAGTTTTTAAGCCGGCTTCGGTACCTGGTACCATTTCCCATATCCAAGTGCTTTTTTAGAGACCTGCTCAGACAATACAGCATGGGCTCGGCACTGAGCTAAAGATCCATAATCAGTTACCTCTGCACTTAGTCGGATCTTATGCAGGGCTTCTGTTTCCTTGGACAGACCGGTTAGCTTAGCTAGACTCCAAAGTATCCACCAGCGTAGGAACTTGATAGTTTGGGTTGGAGGATAGTCAGGCATTAGCGTCCCCAGATTCCACGTAGACGTGACACCTCGGCACGCTCTTCAGCTGTGAGCTCAAGCTCAGTAGGTGGCGGTGGTTCAACAACGTCATCCCACTCGTAGGGTGCCATCAAGCCTTGTCTACCAGTGAACAACTTCCATGAGCGCGGAGTACGCCACTGATCCATTGGCAAACCTTTCGAATATCGGGAACTCCCAGTTACAAAGTATGCAACTGGTGTGCCGATCTCGGGGATACCACCACCTCTCATAAGACCATCATCTTTATCAATGCGTTCGAATTTTTTCTGTGTATTGAAGACTACATCCTCATCATGGTGTTCAAATTCCAGATACTCGGCGTAATCTAATTCCCATTGTTTTGTAATGGAGCCTAAGTACATTACCAGGACTGTACCGAACAACTTCCGCTCGTCCTTGTCGTGTCCTGGATCAAACCACTTCCACGCTCTTCCCGGTCCACCTGTTTGGCGTGGCAACTCATGCATTGGGCCGAAGATTTCATTCGGCCATGACACAGCAGTATACGCCCCGGTGAGGGTGACTTTGAAATCCACGTCTACTTCAATGGGCCAGTTCCCTACGGGGAGACCGGGACCTACGATATGTGCATCTTCTATGCGAGGTCGTTCAAGCATCGTCATTCAACGACCATGCTGCAGGCTTCACAGTCTCTCCAGTCAGGTCACCCACCATAGCCCACAGTTCGCGGAACAACCTCTCAGCTACCGGGATAAGTAGCATGATCCGGGGTATCATGCCAAATACCTTGAAGACTCCGAACCAGCCCGGAGGCCAGCTGATACCAGAAACAATTTCCCTGACAGGTTGGATGACCTCATCCTGTAGCCGTTGCAAGATATCTTTAAGCTTCAATCCTATTTCAAGTGTGGTGTCCATCCTTTGCCTCCTTTTATACTAGGGTTTTAATCCAAGCTGCTAAAGCTCCACCGCTAGCAATAACTGCAGCCCAAGCCGAACGAACTGCAAGCTTTGTAGTTTTGGTGAACTGCTCTTGAATAATGAGACGTTCTTCATGGTTATCTAGCTGAGTATGCATTGACGCACGTGCTTCTTTTGCGTTATCAAGCTTCTCATTAGCTGAGATCATCAGCCCTTTCATCTCACCGAGCTGTCCAGCAAAATTAACTAGTAAGGTGTCGCGATCACCGGAGTTCATAGCTACTCAGTCTGCTCCGAATTTAGCTTAGGATCTTCATTGGGGGTTTCACTGGGATCTGCGGTAGCTTCAACGTCAGCTTGCTTAGCTTGCTCAGCTTCAAATTCTGCTTGAGCCGCTTCTAGATCTGGCGTAGCTGGATCATCTTCCATAGGTAAGACAAAGGCTTTAGCTTTAGGGTTATATACAGCCTCATCAGGAATATCTTCAGGTCTTAGACACTCAAAGACTTCAGAGATACGAGAGTTAGCACGCAATTGTGCGATGCTTTGGTCTTGTTCGAAGTCTTTCTCAATGACAATAATACGCGTGAGAGCCTTTTTACAAATAGGCCAGGGACCTGTATTTTTCTTTTTGTCCTTAAGGCCTATAGCTGCTAGGGCCCTACGTGCGTGTCGATTCATGGTATTCAGCCTCCTTGGTTGATTAGTTATTCAGGTACAGGTACAAACTTAGTATCTGCTTTGGAACGCCAACGAGCACCTAATGCGTTGATACCGCTGAGCAACGGTGCTGTTAAAGCTGCCTCAACTTTAGTTGTATCACGCATATATTTGTGGTCTAACTCATTGCCGTCCGTGTCAAGCAGTACAACATTAACTGTCATATTTAGTGTAGGGTCTCCATCTTCATCGAAGTCCCATACTATATTTTGTTCAATTCTGCCAGTACTGGCTACTAGTGTTTCTGTTGCATCCCAATCATTATTTGCCATCGCCTTATTCCTCCAAGTGACGCACTCGTGCTTCGAGAGCTTTAATTGAGGCAAATAATGCCCCATAGATCACAGAATCTGCTAGTACTGGCGTTGCTTTGTTTTGTGTGTTACACATAAACCAATCATCACGGGAGTAACCGACCAAGCCGTGTACTAGCCTGTCGCCGTACTTCGAGTCGCCTTTGAAGCGGAATGAATGTAGCGGAGTATCAATAACTTGAGCAAGTGCTACATCATAGTTAGTCCAAGGCTCAATATTATATTTCAGTTCATGCCATGAAACCTGCGTGCCAACTACAATACCAGCAACATCATTTGCAAGAGTTGGCTTTTGAGAGTGTATGCGGAAGGTACCTCCGGTGTCAGTCCAAAAATAGTCATTCGTTCCATCGTGTTGTAGTAAGTTGATCCATCCAGCACCGCCTGTCCCATTTATATTGTGTGCAATACGAACACCAATACCCTCGAGCCCGGCACCACGGTCATAGCCATTAGCTGAAAACGTACCAGCATTCCAGGTCAACGCAGCACCGGCGTTTGGCCCCAACTCAAAAGCCAGGGTACCCCCTGAGAAAAAGTCCATACGGTTAACAGTAATAGCTTCAGTAATGTAAGTATCACTACCTGGACCACCTAGATATAATTTCTTCGTATTTAAAAGCGAAATATCTTGGGCGAAATCACACGAGGCGGTGAGTATTCTAAAGTTCTCTGCGCCGCCCACAACAAATCTGAGAATATCATTAGCTGCTTCGTCAATAAACGTATGACCGCTAGACCCATCAAACATTAGTCTACCAGTAGCAGGTATGAATAAATCAGACCCATCAAAGAAGCTGTTGAAATTATCCCGAATATCACTGTTCATCATGCCAGCAGTTACAAGCTCACCTGCTGACCAATTTCGTGGGGTTGACCAAGCCATCTACATATTCCTCGTATTTTCTTTTTGAAGAGCCTCCAAGCTCTCATCCGTCCAGTTTTGTTGTTCTCGCTTTGGACGCTTACAAAGTATTATAGTAATCTCCTCAAACTGTTCAGGGAATATAACTTTGTTAGCTGGGTAAAAAGCACCACATTCCAGGCAGCAAGCTATGCCCCAATCAGGACGTGTAAGTGGCATATTAGAACACCATGCACAAAGTATCATCCAACGACCGTGGTTTACCAAAGCCTTAGTGGGCTCATCTGATTCAAATACAACCCCACCTCTTTTTCGTATACTTCTCATTTGCCAGTGTTGATACTCTGATGCAGTGGCCAAGGGCACACGAGTCTCGGCCGGTGCTAATGACTCTGGACCGATTAAACCCTTATATTCTGGTTTGGCCACTACAAAACTCCTGCATTTTAATCCCTCACGGTATGGCCTAAGCGGCCTCACGTTGATAGTGCTCAATCCCTATCCACTTTTGTGTAAGGGAATCTATTTAATTATAACCTACACTTGCTACTTCTTTTTCTTCTTCCGCTTTTTTGTTCTTGCCTTTGCGATCGCTTTAATCTCAGCATCTAGCCGTCGCTGCTTGGCGGCATACACGTACCAGTCCCAGTATGCAGCATTAGAAATAGTATAATATTTTCCACATTTTTCATCACTACACTGCATGGTATGCGAGATAGTACCTTTTGTTGTAACACGTTCTTTATTACGCACAATGTTCTGGCTCCCGCAGTATTGGCAGGACCACTTTGCATTACCGGCCATAACACCAACATGGGATCCTGCAGGTGCAAAGCGTGCTATTTCGTGGAAGATACGCTCAAGGAGTGTGACATCTCGTCGGCAGTACTTGGTCATCTTGGCCATCTGTTTGGGATCGTTTGTCATGGCTAAGTCACGCCACATTTCAAACTTGGTTTCAATTTTCTTTTCACCAAACAAGTACCAAGCTAGATAATCTAAAGAGTTACTATCTAGTCGAAAACGTCGACGAGCAATAGTACAAGTGTCGACAGTCTTGACTTCTGGTAACGGCTGTAAGCCATGTTTTAGGCAGCGAGCATGGAACCACTTTAAGTCAAACCAGTCACCATTATGCGCAACGAGCTCATCTGCTTGGGCAGCAATTTTAAGGAACTCAGCGATCATTCTATGATCGTCGCATATACCATCCCAAGTTAAAGTGTGAACTTTTTTAGCGCCTTCCCACTTATAACAAATACAAATAATCGCAGATTCCTGTTCAATATTTCCATAGTCTAACCAGCGCTGTTTACCTGCACGCCAAGCCCAAGCCAATACAGGCGAAGTTTCTATGTCCCAAATAAGTCTTCGTAATTTGCGTGGTAAGCTAATGTGGGTTTTCTCCTGTTAAGTCGGGATGCTATAGATCTGTAATATAAGCAAAGCCAAGCCAGGTGGTTATGCCAAGCTCACTGAAGCCCTCACTTTCTAGATACCAGAAGTTGGAAGTAATGGAGGGAGCAGGAGTCCAAAATAACCATACATTACCTTGTGGGTCCATACGAAAACTTATAGCATTGATAAAATAGTGAGCATTATCGAGACCAGTCATTGTCTCAGTAATGGAAATACGATCTGATATGGAAAGCTGTATAAGCTCCAAGGCTCGTGTTGGATTACCAGGGTCCAAAAACATAGGTATTTCCGTAATATGCTTACGTCGTGTACTCAGTATAAAAAGTAACCAATCAGCTACTTCCTGAGCCACGCTTATACTACTCTGGTAAGGCATTTCTAAGGTTAGTTCTTGTTCACCCCACAAAGCAATGAGTTCTTTATTCTCAGCGTACAAAGCTACAGGCTCTACTGCATATAATCCAACCGCTCGTGTTTGAAGGGTTGTCGCATAAGCAACAGCTCCCGAGTTGTTTGTGATTTCAAACAAAGTAGCGTTCCCGGTGAAAGTGGTAGTAACTACCATGGAATCAGTTACATCTGATCCAGAGCCGTCAGCTTCAGTGTTAAAAATATAATCCACACCAGCTTCTGCCTCAACTGGATCTGAACCACCAGCGCGAGAGGCTCGCTGAGCGGGATCTGTCCATAAACCTTTTACTTGGTATGGACCCCCGATTTCAAAAGCTTGGGGCTGATTGAGCTCGTACAAAAGAACTACTGCAACTTCTTCACGACGAGGAGCAATTATGGTTGTAACCTTATTTATGGTATCCTTAGTTTGGTCATCTACTAACACCGGTGCAGAGTTGCGTAGGTCTTCTTCTGTAAGGTCCACCACCGGAGTCGTAGGAAGCGCACGAGTTGATCGAGACTCGTAGGTAAGTGTGCCGTCGGCTTGTGTATAAATAAGCCCCATAGCTGATAGGCCTAAACGCTGAAACTCGGTATTAACTTTATCCTTCTCGTCTCGTGAAACATCAAAGCAAAACCTAAAAATATCAGAGCCTGCGGCAACACTAAGTGCGCGTGGTTGTACAGGAAGCATATCTACAGTTTTATAGAAGGCATCTTCCTCACGGATATTTTGTTCTACGACGAGACCTTTATTGTTTGTAACTGCTAGGTCCTCAGTTTCAATCCAAGCTGAGCCCCAAGTTGATTCTTCAAATTGTGCACGAGTTAAATAGAGACTTGGAGATAAGCCTGCTCCAACAAATACATTATCATTATCAGCCTCAGCAATTATGACTTTATTAGTCCAAGCGGTTTCTGCTGGGCCTGCTTTACCAATTATGATACAAACATACCAGTCAAGACCTGCATTAATAATTTTTGCGTCGATAAAAGTACCAGTACCAATTGCGCCTGTAGTTCCTATTACACCTGTACTTACATCAAAGTACCCGCTAAAACCGCCACCTGTGCCTACAGCTTCAAGATATACCCAGTCATGAATAAAAGCTTTGGCAAAAACATACCAGACATGAGTAGCATCAGCAGTACGACCAGAAAAAGTTTGAGAAAGTATATGTGTATCTGCTGGTCCTGCAGAGGCAATAATTGCATCTGCTAAAGGGTTAAGATATGGATCTGCTGTTACATTTGGGTCGATAGTGCAACGAGTTTTATCCCAAGCTGCATTCTCAAATTTATTTGAGAATAATGCGTAATTGGTAAAATCACCGAGGCCGGTTAATGGAGTACGTGCGCACTTGTCCATATAATCTACCGCCACTATACGTGTTAAGCGCTGTAGGAGTATACCTGGGGTGGGGTTAATACTACTTATTTCTCCCGTCCACATAACAATTTGAGTATCATCTACGTCGATGATTACCTGTACTCCGATGCCTACTTCAAAATCAGTTCTTTGATTTTCATGCCCAATAGTATAATAGCCTAATGGACGGCTACCATCACTAGATGCAGAATTAATTAGGTTAAAAGTTAGAACTCCAGTAGTAGCTGTACGATCTACAGGCTGATCGCTAAAGATACCAAACCCGCCATCCATGCCGGAAGGCTGATGAAGATCTGGGGTGACGTCCGTCCAGCCTGCACCTCGCCCATCAAATTCAAACCGTAGTATAAAAGATATTCCCATATTTATGTACCCATCAAAGAACGGTCACGTTCACGGAAACCACGCACGTCTGCTGCACGGCGTAGAGCTGCACTTAGCTGGCGAATTTCTTGGAGCAGTTCGCTATCACCACTTTGGCCTGGCTTGGCTGTAAAGTCACCAGTTTTACTGGCAGGTACGATAAACTCGGGACCACGTAATTTCATACTAGTATTAGTACCAAAGTTACTAAATCCGCTCAGAACACGTGAGGGTCCTGCTCCTCCGGACTCGCTTCCCGCAGAACCGCCACGACCCTCAAAATTAATTTCATAGTTCAAACCATCAAAAGCATCATCGAAGGCTTTAGTTATGTTTGTCACAGAATCAAGAGCACTATCTTCCATAGCTTTAGCTGCGGCTGCGGCTTGAAATTCCATATCCTGCATAGCAAGTGCATGCTGAAAGCTTAGATTATCTAGCAGTATAGAACGCGCGTCTGTTGATAGCGTGGCGTCCTTAGTAATCTGTTTATACATGGCATCATAATCTTGAACTAGCTTATCTTGGACTGCTTCAATATTAGCAGCACTATCTTCAACAGCCTTAGTTGCGGCCTCCATGGTGTCTATAGTACCGTCTGCTATAGCTTCAAAAGCCTCAGCGATTGAGATACCTAGCCGCTCAGCTGAGGTGATTGTCAGGTCGCGTAACTGCTGCATGTCTAAGCCGGTTGATTCCATTGCAGCACTAACTGCATTAAGCATAGGCTGGAGTTTTTCAATTTCAGCTTGGACAGCTCCAGCACCTCGTTTTTCAGCGGCCCACAGACGATCTGCTGCAGCAAGGGCTTCTGCTTCAGTCTTGCCTAAGGCCATAAAAGTATCACGTAAGGCAATTACTGTCTCAGCCCAAGCTCTTGTACCTCCATCGGCTATGGCAAGCTGAACTTCAGCTTGCTGTGCAGTACTAAGCATCGTACCAAGAACTTCACGGAAAGTACTAGCTGTTAGGCGTCCAGCTTTTTCAAGCTTACTTACACCATTAAAGAGCGCGACCGAGATCTTGTTGGCAAGTGACTTTATACCTTTAAGCAGTGGTCCACCGAAAGCTACCAGTAGAGGACCTACAACAGGAGCCCAGCTAGCTACACTACCTAGTAGACCTTTCATTACACCCAGCATTCCAGTAGCCGCTTCAGTACCTGTGTTTACTAGACCCGGGATAGTAACTGCTGCACCGTTAATAAAAGCTACACCGGCTTGGGTACCACCTTTAGCGAGAGTTGTTACTGCTGCGCCCATGGCTGTTCCAACTACACCGCCACCGCCACCACTGCCTCCTCCGAACAAACGCTTGAAGCCATTGCCAATTGAAGAGAAGAAGGTGTTTACAGTACTGTTACTATCACTTAATAGCTTGATGAGCTTACTGAAAGAGCTGAATAGGCTTTTAGCCGTGCGTAACCACTTATCAACTGTTTTATTACCAGTACGAATACCAAAAATCATCTTGGCCCATTCAAGAGTTGTCTCAGCTGTTACACCAATAAGCTTCGCCATTACTTTTTCTTGTCTTGCAAAAGCTTGCTTGGAATCTTTTAGAGTGATAGTCATGTTTTCAAAGTCTGCTTCAACTTCACCTAACCCCTCATCTACATCAGACAATAGAGGCGTCATATTCTTCAGTAGCTTTTCATACGCCAACTGGCCATCACTCAAAAGGTTTAGAGTCTTGGCATGCTCTTTACTTAAGAGGTCCAGCTCAAGAAGTTCTTCACCTAGATCAGAAGCAGCGTCTCGTAACTGCGCACCAGTGATACGCCCAGTCTTCCAAGCTTCAAGAAGATCATCAACCATTACTTTGGCAGCTTCTTTTGTAACGAGGCCAAGTGTATCAAGCAAAGCATTTTGCCGGGCTATTTCCGCGTTCGTGTCAATCATTGCTTGAGTAGTTTCGTCTTCTCGCCTACGTAGCAGATCAACAATACGAAAAACTTTTGGTATTGTCTCCTCCAGTTCTCTAGCAGCGTCTGCTTGCCTTACCATTTCATTGGTGGCATTCAAGGTTGCTTGGGCCATTTCATCTTGACCGTTATTCCACCAGCCAACTTTTTCAAGTACGTTGGTAAAAGTCCAGCCCATTGACTCAAGACCCTTATTGAGCACCGTACCAAAGGCATATCCCGCAGCAAGTGCACCACCAATAAGACCAGCTTTACCAAGCATAGACCCAGTCAGCTTAGTGACCCCACCAGTGAATTGGCCCATAGCATTACGAGCTAAAACAGTTTTAGTAGTGTTAGCCGCTATGGCGGCGTTTACACCAACTACGGCCTTAACCACACCATTCATACCAAGACTAAAAGCTTTTATAGCAATGTTGGAGCTAAGGACAAACCACAGTGCTTGAACCCCTCGTACCACAGCACCAAGCCCTATAAGTAGTGGCCCACCAGCGGCAACTACCAGAACTAATCCAGCGAAGGCTTCCTTTATTGGGCCTGGGAGCTTATTAAACCAGCCAATAAGATCAGCGAGTTGTGTGATTAGGTCTTTAGTAAAGGTCAGCAGATCTTCCATGAAAGGACGGAAGGCATCACCTGCATCCTTGAAAGCCAGGTTAATTTCATTACGAAATGACTGCCAAGTGAAAGCCATGGATTTCTCAACACGTTCAAAGCCTTCACCAACAACATCAACAGTAGAGCCCACGCTTCGCATAATCTCATCAACACTTGCACCCGATTGTGCCAAAGCATTCATGACACCTGATAGCGCACGTACGTTCGGGAAGATTTGGGCCATGGTCATACCATTCTCTGCTACGGCTCGTTCCACCATACGCATTACATTGATGATGCCATTATCTTTTGTAGCTTCCTCAGCAAGTATTTGTTGTGACAAACCAATAGCTGCAAGGCGGTCACGGACGTCCTTAGCAGGCTTGAGGATTGCCACCATGAAGGCACGTAGGGAAGTAGCCGCTTCTGCGGCCGCTAAACCAGTACGTGAGAATACGGCCAGAACACCGGCTACATCGTTTAGACGGATGCCCATTGAAGATGCTAGAGGCATGAGCCGACCCATGACCCCTGCCAGGTCTTCTGATACCAACTTACCTTCACGAACTGCAAGGGCCAGAGTGTTGGTTGCCTCTGAAGCCGTCATCCCTGTCTTGGCATAGGCGTTCATGGCGGAGGTTGCCATATCAGCAACGTCCCTTGTACTACCTAGGCCAATTGCTGCGCCCTTTGCAGCAAGCTCCAAAGCAGCTGACGCACGTGCTACATCACGGATACCAGCTGATGTAATGAAGAATAGGGCATCAACAATTTCAGCTGGAGCTCGGGCTGTTACTTTAGAGATCTCCAGAGCTTTCTTAGATAAATCTTCTAGGACTTTCCCTGTCACCCCAACCAAGTTCTCAATTTTCAGGATACCTTGCTCGAAGCTTGCAGCCGCTTTGAACGAAGCAGTACCGATTGCCAGTATGGGAGCTGTTATGGCTAGAGACATAGTTCGGCCGACAGCTTGCATCTTTTTGCCAGCCTGAGCCCACTTGTTAGCTGTATCGTTGAGCTGTGCTCGTGCCCGTGCAAAAGTGGCAGAGAAGTCGTCTCTTACCTCAATGTCACCACTTACTGTTCCAATAGAAGGCATCTAGGTCGTCTTCGAGCCCCGAAGTTTACCCATAGTTAGCTTAACTTTTCGTTTCAAATCTTTCCATACTTCAGTAGGTGTACGAGGCTTGTAGTCTGAAGCTGCCTCAAAGTCTGGCATAAAGTCCGCAGCTTGAAAAGGTCTGGGTTGTTTCTTAGTATCGCGATGGATATTCGCCTGGAGAGTCATTAACTGTGCCGTACGAAGATCGTCTCGCTGTTCTCCAAAAGGTTCCAGCTCGTAGTAGGCCATCCAGGCATGCAGCTGCTTGATACTTATGTCGTGTGCCAGCTGCCGTACATTCCAAATGCCTAACTCCTTAGCTAGCCGAAACAGAAACTTCAGGGTACTGTTTCGGCGTATTAGTTTTTTGCCGAGCTATCGATTGTCTTTTCTAGGTCATTGGCAATATCAAAGAGGCGCTCAGCAATTTCGTCACTTTCTAAAGCTGCGCGGTCGCGAATCGCTTTGCAAGCCAATTGGATTTCAGTACCGGGATCAAGTAGTCCGTTGAGATCAAGAGCCTCATTACCGATACGACGGATAACCTTCATGGATTTCTTCTTGAGAGCTGCAAAATCATCTTTGTGCTGGAATAACTTCTTACCGTCTGCATCAACTACACTAGAACGCACCAAGGCAATAGTAGCTTCACGCTTATTTTTTTCCAAAGAAGTTTGAAACTGAATTGTCTCAGCCCCGTTAAGCAACCGCAGTCGCACTGAGCCTCCCCACTCAGGAAGTTCGATTGTGCGGTATTCAATATCATCTGCACCCAAAATATCATCCAACGTAAGTAATGGTGAAGTCAATTTTTTAGCCATACTCTGTAGCCTCCTGTAATAAAACTAGGAAGTGACGTGTGGCCACTTTGACCACACGTGACTCCTAGCAGGATTCCGGCTTACCTATGCCGGTACGATGATGGTCCCGTCGATAACCATGGGACCGCTGGGTTGGATGGTAACAGACGCGGTCACGGCACCTTCACGAACAGGAGCACTGCGGCCCCCAATATTTGTGACGAAGCCAGACAGAATCCACTCGTCGGTGTCGGTTGTGCCTTCAGGTCCACGGATACGAAAACCGGTAAGGGTTCCCGCAAACAACTTCTCATATAAGCCACCCGTTGCTTCTTCATGGGTTGTAGCATCATGCTTGAAGTTGATATCAAAGCTGATGGGTCCACGCGCAACACGTCCAACTACATAGTAGTCGACTTTGTTTGCGTGAGACGTTACTTCGGTAGTAGGCCGGGAAACTTCCGGCCATTCAAAGTCCAGCAGCTCAGCCACGGCCGTGAAGTCGTTTGGTGAGCCCGATACATCAAGCTCCATGGCAAATTCAATACCATGTGAACTTTGAGCGTCATTGGGCATACTTTTCTCCTAGGCTGTGATGGTTTGGTTGACTATAGCAAACAGGGCGTCGAAACACGCATGAGCTTTAGCTCTAGCTGTCTTAGAGTTTTTGGCTCGGGCAACGACCTGTACAGTTAGCCGGCGATATGCTGGTGCGCTTTCATCCCGATCAGCATTGTGGGTACGCATTGGTTTTGGTCCGCCGGTTGCAACGATACTCACATACGGACCGTCTCCAGTCGGTATATTGGATTTAGACATAGCAAACATGTCTGTCCCGAAGCTGGTCGTTGCTCCAGCATCAATCAGTACTCGTCCGACTTCATCTTCAAATTCAGTCGGATTTACACAAGTAACTATGAGGTTAAAACCAAACTTTTGTCGGTCATCAAAATCAAGGCCATTATCTGCAATATCACTTAGAACTTCTATAGAGAGCCATCTAGACATTAGCGTTTGTACCTACTTCGAATGTCTGTAACCAGCCTAGTACTCATACCATTCATTTTCCGGATTAGAGGACGCAGTACATATTGAGAGCTTCCAACTTTATGCTTGAAGTCGAGGTTCTCATGTTGTTTCCAAGCATAAGACTTCATAAACTGAATTCGTGTTCGACGAGCCTTTGATTGATTTACTTTTACCCGCTGCCAACTTCCAGAGCGCCTTAGACCACCTTTGTCTACTGGAACCCACTCATCTTTAATTATAGCAAGTAATTCTCTAGCTTCACGTTCTGTGAAATCTTCCATGCTTGCATACATACTTGCCTCTAACCGCACAAGTCGCATACGAGCCTCTTTAGTTCCTTTTAGCGGACGCATGCGCGTCTTCATAAGCAGCCTACAATTAGGCCTTTACAGCCACGGTCAGTGCCTCACAGTAGCGCTCAGCGATGTTATTCCACCTGTATCTATCTTCGTTAACTAAATCATACCCCATTCTACCGAGATCTTTGCGAAAACCTCTACTTTCATAGAGCTGGTCAAGCGCTTCTATAAATAAAAACTCATCAGGAATACCGCCCATAACATTGATACCACCAGTTGTATGAGCAAATGATGTACAAGGTACCAAGCTTGCTGCAGGAGCTGCCCATTCACCAAGAGCTGACCAATCAGGTACGATACAGGGGATATTACAAGCCATTGCTTCCATGATGGGAAGTCCCCAACCTTCACCTTGAGCCGTGTTGATATATACATCTAGCGCACGGTATATATTACGGAGGTCTAACTCCTCAACACCGTGAGCCATATCAGTTGGTGGCATCATTAGGAGCCGTGGGTTATTTGAGGAGCCTGATATTCCATAGAAAGAACCCAGCTGAGCTATGTCCCAACCTTGGCCACCTGAGCCAAGTGCATGAACGAAAAGGTAGGCATCTTCTATGCTATACTTCTGGATCCACTTTGCGAAATAGCGAACAGTCAAATCAAGGCGCTTACGCGGAGCGTTCCTCGCAACAGTTCCCACAATAAACTTATTCATCACATTGCGAGGAAATCCACACTCTTGACGTGCGACTTGCCTTGGTCCTGGAGTGTAGATGTCCGTTACCCCATAGGGAATAACTTCTGCGGGACCTGTGTACCCACCACAGACTGCTTCGTTGAGACCAAACTCAGTGTTAAAGATGGCAAGACGTAGACCATTGAGAATTTTCCCTGGCACGTTCTTCCCATCTATACAGAAGACGCCGACCAAGGGAACTTCTTTAGGGGTCGCTCTCTGGTAAGGCTCAAGATTCCAGTGATCGTTTGTGACTACCACAACATCTGGCTTTTCTTGTACTACGAGCTCAGCATAACGCTGTACGCCAAAACCGTCTTCGCGTCTATTAAAACGCTTTGCAGGGTAAATACGGAAAGGATAGTCGTGCGGATCTCCAGCATAGTTGATTCCAATAACTACTACTTCATGCCCCTGCTCATGCAGCTCTAAGGTTACAGCATGCGATAGGCGTGCAAATCCTGTAGCTACAGCTATGTCTCCAATCCAAAGCACTTTCATTACATCGCCTCCCGCTGGTATACCCAGTCACGACCTGGCCATGACCTAAATTCGAAAAATCGGTTATCTATACCAGACTGTATACCAATATGCTGTACTAAGCTTGGCGCTGTTGCCATAAAGTACTCCAAGCCTAGCTCTCTGCCCCAGTCTTGTAGAAGCAGATCATGCTTGCAGTCAGTGGTACCATCTTTACTAGGATTAGGACCAAGCCACTCTGCAAGCTGCACAGCATCTCTTGTACGCCAGACAAGTGCTTGAGCACCATAGAAAGCATTGATGGGGTAATCCCACCAAGTCATACCATCTTGTATACATTGCTCGATCTGTTCGTAGCTAGCACCTAATACATACATGTTAGGATTAGGAGTAGCATGATCTTCTAGCCAGGCAATAATTGATTCTAAGAAGTCCCCACAAACATCTACATCATCCTCAAGCACCATAACCCATTGGTAGCCTGCTTGCTTAGCTCGCTTAGCACCACACTGGATGCTGCGTTGACCATTTTGCTGGAGCGTACTCATACTTGTAGAGCAGATAACCTTATGTTGTATGTTGGGCACTTCACTTTGTATGTAACGCCCAAAATTAAGTGAGCCCCCATCCACAATGTCTATGCTGCCAAGGTGCGGGCTACTGAATACACCACTCCGTTTCAAATTATGCAGGGTTTTCCCTAGGTAGTTGGTCGAGCCCACAGCTGAGCGGTCAAGAGTCTTGATTACAATACTAATTTTTTCCATCTGCTGCCTCCTTACGAGCGGCTAAAGCCTGGTTAGCCGGCTTTGAACCCTTAACATATACACGTGGGTTCGATAGACCTTTTCGACTTGCAGCCACATCCAAGCCCTCAGGTCCAAAACTGTGTAGCTTGAAGTTACCTTTCTTTATGCGGGGTGAGCCAATATCCTCCAAGAGAGCTAGGTTAGATTTGCTCACATCATCAAGCTCATCATGATCTGAGCGGCCTTTCTGAGGTACACACATTCCGCATCTTTCGCACGCTGCTCTAATTTGTGGAGCATACATACCAAACGGTTGACGCACACCATTTCTGTCTGTAGAGAAATATAAATCCCCTTGCCAACACTGTGCATTAACTGGTATACCTCGTAATGCGGGGAGTCGCTGTACGCCATCAGGACGACCATTGAATATCATGTCAATGTGAGCAGCTACCTCACAGAAGAAGTATCCACGTGGGGTAATAGTAGATGACCACTTTTCTTGTAGCCAGCATCGTTCAATCAGATCCCAGCGTTCTTTATCATTTGGCACAGCGTCTTTACTTGCCACCAAGATAGGTGCATGTTCTACTTGCATGGTCTTGAGATGCATATTCCAGTTTAGCCAACCACGTTCCTCAGAAGCGTTGGTATCCTGCAAACCAACTAGGCTGAGGTGATCGCCTATTAGATCTAGAACATGGGGTAATGCTGGTCCATAAACTGGATGCTCATACGTTGTCCAGTCAAGACTTGTCCATAGCCCACGATACCTAACTTCTGGTATGTAGGTCATGAAGAGCTCTACTAACCGAGGAAACTGTGGGTGAAGCAGAGGCTCTCCGCCAATCATACCAACCATATTGCGTCGGCCTTCTTGTGCGTGTTGCGAACGATATGGAAAATCTTGGTAAGAAGCTATTGCCCGTTCAAAGCATTCTGGGCTCATAAAGAATCTGTTTTTAGCATGATCCAGTAACCGAGTGCAATTAGAGCAATGCATAGGACATGCGTTAGTCACGTCGACCATCAGGCACCACTGCTGTGTAGGTGGGATCATATGTCTATCCTCGGGGAGACACGTCCTTCCCAGTTCTTATGACGCTCACCAAGATGCATGACCTTCATGCTTGTAAGCGTCTCACCATGTGGGAACTGAAATGCAAACTCATAGTCGTAGGTAGCAGCTGTGGGGTAGCTACCAAAACTCCTACATATTGACTTCCTAAAGAGTTGGAAGTACCCAGCACATGCTTCTGGGGAATCCCCACGCCCACGCTCTTCTATATAAGGAATATTTGCTGGAGGTAATACTGTTCCATCTGAATCAAAGCGTACTACTCCATAGATGGTGTCAGGATTTATTTTCCATTGGCTAGGCATCCAGCCACTTGGCACAACATCGGCGTCTAATGCTAAGCAGATTTCATTATCGTCGGCACCAGCAAAACCTGCTGTGAAGCCTGCCGCTAAGTTGAATGGGCCACCAATATACCACGCCTTTGTTTGAATAGTTAATATGTGATTATCTTTGGCTACTTTTTGGGTTGCCCAATCGTGCGGAGCTGTTACAACTCGCAAATCACAATATGGTTTCAATACTTGTTTCCAAGCAGGTAGTGAAATAGCTAGATAGTCATCAAAGTGGACACAGGCTATAATTGCTCGCATTAGAGAAACTCCGGGTTTGTGTGGTCATCAAATACGTCAGCGAGTACCTCGTTCATCATATGGAGACGGCACATAACCCTGCACTTACTGAAGTCAGTCCATTGGCCGGGGTGCTTGCTCCACACATCAAGGAAATGTTCTTTGCTAAGATCACCGATACAGGAACCAGGCATACCACGATGCTGTGGGCACATCCACATACGCCCATCAGGAGTGATAGTAGTATTCATCCTGACACCATAGCAAGTAGGATACTGCCTACCTTTCCAATCACGATACCTTTTAAACCGATCTGGATTAAGAATCACATTGGGATTATCTGCTAAGTCTTCCAACATTGGCATAGCCATATCAATCCAAGCACAATCATCTGTGTGTTCTGATGGGTCGCTAGCATCAGTACGGATAGCTGGCCTAAACGTTATATAGGATGCTCCATGCTTGTATGCTAAGCCTAGCATAGTAGCAGCTGATCGCCAGTTTTTTGTGTGTAACAAAAAGGAAACCCCAACAGTACACTCAGCATTACATACCAAATGATCTATGCCCTTTACTGCCTTGTCAAAACCATATACTTTCTTCTCTTGAAAGTATGTCTCTGAGTCTATTGCATCAAGAGATACAACAACCCACTCAGCAAGCTTTGCTAGGTCAGCACCAGTCTCCTTGGTGAGTAATCCGCCACAAGTGTACATACCTTGTTTGAGACCATGAATAGAAGCAGTCCGCATTATGTGTAGCCAGTCAGGATGTGTAGTAGGCTCACCCCCACCACTCCATACAATACCCCGCACTTCAGCCATCTCATTAAGAACACGCTCAACCATAGCCGTATCTGCTAGGTCACCGGTATTAGCATAGCTGGGCGGACATGTTTTTATCTTCTGTGCCCAAGGACCACGTACATGGGTATAGGCAAAATGACAATCTTGGCAGCCTAGTATACAGCGATTGGAGAGATCAAATTCTACAGTAACTGGTGGAGGACTATAACCATCTTTCCAGTCCCGTAAACGCTCTGTATGCCCGAGTACTTTCTCCGCACGGATGTTCTTCATTCGGGTACCTCCCAAGTCCAAATGGATCCTACAGGATGCCTCACGAGCTCTGTACCAAAGGCTGCGTCTACCGCTTCTCGCACGCCTGGATGATGATGCTGCTCAACGGTATAGTAGTCGTGTCCGGCTAAGGTTCCGCCAGACCGTACATGTGGGAGCCAAGCTACGATGTCTGCTTCGACACCAGCCCTGGAGTGATCCCCATCAAGGAATATGAAATCCATGGGGTACTCCACAATACTAGCCGCTGCAGCAGAAGTCATACGCCAAATGGCAATTTTCTTATTGAGATGATCTCGAAGATTATCTCTAAGCTCTGCATAGATGAGGTTACCCTCTCCTATGGTTGTTACCTCTCCACCTTCAGGAATACGGCTTAAGCCTGGTAAGCGTGGATCCAAAGAATCTACACAGATAATAAAGCCACCAGGTATTAAGTTATCTACCATGGCCCTAGCACTACGCCCCGCGAAAGTACCAACTTCAACGATAACTAAGTTTTCACTGGCTTTGGCCGCTAGCCATTGTAACTCCCGAATACCCATCCAACCACGAATCTTTTTCGCTTTACTTAAATCAACACTCATAGAGCCTCCTTGCTCGTTAACCTTAAATATACCGCGTCTAAGTCAGCCCTTGAGCAAAAGCGCCGAATGAGGTAATAGCCGCAAGATTATCTTGGACAGTGATCCGCAGTGCTTGACCAGTTACCAGCTCTAGGGGCTTACCTCCAGTAGCCTTATGAAGAGTCCAACGAACAGGAACATGATCGTCGTTAGGTTGGGCAACTGGTTCAATTGTAGAATCAACACCAGATAGAAACCCGAAGTCTGTATTTGTCTTGATAGTTTCCCCGTCAAGAAAGTCATATACTGTTTCATTGTCGGCAAAGGTAACTACCCGAATCTGCAAACCATTAGACAAAGCTGAGATTCCACCAAAGGTGATAGGGAGAACACCTCCATCAACTATGGACATACAAACACGATAAATATAGCTCACAGTACCATGTACTCTAACATCAAAATGAGCAGGGGTAGAACCATCTATAGCCATATCACGACTATTGGAATTAGCATAGTCACGAAAAAAATTGAATGAAAAACCAGACGGTGCAATAGCATGGGGCATAGTTTAGGCTCCTTGTCCTAGTTCTGAGGTAATACGTAAGATGTCACCAAGCTCGCTGTTCGGAAACGTTAACCGGGCAGCAGTTGGGCCAACTACCTCATACTCCATCTTATGTTCGTTAGTTCTTGATGGAAGCGGGATTGGAGGGCTAACTACTAATCCACCGGAATCCCAATCAGCAGTAAGCCAATCGTAGGTAACGATACCAGTAGTAGGATCATCGTCTACCGTCATTTCCTTTTGAAGCTGTGTGCCATCTGAAAGTGTAATATTAAGGTAGACTGTGGTAGCACCTGTCAGGTCATAGGCTACTTCATCAGGATCTAATAGAGTAACCGAAAGTGCAGGACGTGTGTCATTTTCTTTTAGGTAGAAAGTACCCATTAGCTACTCCCTGTACGGCTGGTAACATTAATAACTGTGGTGGTGCGGCTTGCAAAGTTAATAACTGTGGTGTAGATCGCGCCTAGACCCGCTTTAAAGGAAGCTACCAACCAGGCATAAACCGCGTTGCCATAAACTGCATCACCATAAACTGCACTTGTCTGGTAGCTCATTACTCGAGCACAAGCGCCTCGATAGCGTCGTTAGGTGTTGATGTTAAATTACGTGCCTCGACCATAATTGTTACCCTTTCATTTACGAGGTTGAGTCGATGATAAGACCAAGTGCCGCTAAATTTGTGAGTAGGTCTGCAAGCGCTGCATTCCCAGCGCGCGAACCTGTAATCGTAGGTTGAGCAATACCACCCGAGCCAAAGAACCCAATAGCACTCCCACCAACACGGAACATCTCGATGGCCGACCCATTTAGCATAGGCTTTAAGACAAACGAGCTGCTACGAGTGGCATGAGTTACATCATCAGCAACTACTTGCAAATCCGAAATGATGGCATCAATCGTGGTATCAGAATCTGAAAACCATCGTAGAACCATTACATCATTGTCGCCCGCTGTTCCAGTGGTATTCCAATGCATATTCATAAACGTGACGCCAGTTACATCTCGTGTGGTTGCAAGACGCACCAAGTCGTCGCTACTATTTGTGACAGCAATAGCTGGCCCTACTACATTTCTAGACACTATCAACAGCGGAGTAACCACCGAAGTCCCGAAGTAGCCGGTACGGGGCCGGTTGGTTTCGCTGGCGCCGATATCATAGGTGTTGTCGGCCCAGGCATTAAAGTTGCCGGTGGAGTTAATAACCCAACGATTTGTGCTGTTCGTTTTGAGTATGAGTACCTGAGCTGCCGTAGTGCCAATGGTCATGACTGCCGCGTTTTCAAGTACTGGTACATTTACCGACGTCCCGAAGTACCCAGTACGGGGTCTGGTCGCCCCCGAGGCACCGATGTCATAGGTGTTGTCTGCTCCTGCAGTGAGGTGCCCGGAAGCGCCTATCTGCCAGCGTGTCGTATCAGCTGTGCGAAGCAGGAGTGCATTCGCATCTAGCGTGCCGACTACCATCAACGAGCCTGTACTGCGAAAAGCTGGGGAGATCACCGAAGTCCCGAAGTAACCGGTGCGCCAGGTAGTTCCGGAGGCGCCTAGGTCAAGGGCATTACTCCCTAGGGGTAATGTTGATGCGCCAAGCTGTAAGCCAGAGGCGGTACTGTCCCCCACAATTACGACGTCGCCCCCACTCCTGCCGATTAAAATACCGTTAACGCTGTTAGCAGCGTTTCGGGAGTATAAGTATTCGGTATTTGGGAGCCTAATAGCACCTGCTGTTGCTGGGTTGGTGCCAACCACGAGGGCGGTCCCGAAGTAGCCAGTACCCCATGGAATACTACTCGTTCCTAGGTTACTACTCCCCGCCGAATATAATACGCCGTCAGCTTGCATAACTAAACGGTTTGTTGTGCCACTACGAAAGACAATGCCTGAACCACTCCCGCCTGAAACGTTTAAGCCACCTGATGGGCTGGCAACGTTTAGTGCAACCACCGAAGTCCCAGCATAAATAGTGCGGGGCCTGGTTGCTCCCGAGGCGCCGATGTCGTAGGTATTGTCTACGCGCCAAGTTTCATGTCCATGGATAATAGTCCAATCACCAGCTGTCTGCCCCAGCAAGACTATGTGGCCTGTACTACCTATAACTATCTCGTCCGACGAATTAACAACTGCGATTCGAACGTTTGCAGAGTTGGCAGCGTTACGAGAGAATATACCCCCCGTATTCGCCAAGCTTAATGCGCCCGTAGATGATGTATTAGCACCAATTTTAACTCGTGTACCGAAAAAGCCGATGCGGACCCTGGCAGCTGCCTGCCCAAGATCCCATCCATTATCGAAACTTGGGTGTAAATCTCCACTAGTTTCAACGAACCAACTAGCACTGCCGTTGCCACCGAACTTGTATATAACTCCCGACGCAGCGACACTCAGCGGCGTAACCACTGAAGTGGCGAAGGTGCCAATTTTTGCAAGGAGGTCGCCGTAGCCGTCGTCAGCTTGATTACGAACAGCCAATACACCAGCAGACTCACGCTCGAGATAGGTATCCAGAGCTGAAGCTCCACCAGCTCCGAAGCCTAGTCCAAAACGCGAACTAACAAAATGCGCGAAGGGGTTGGCATCATCACGATCAACGTGGGCGCCTTTTGCAACGTCGTCCACAATGGCGCTCATATGTGCTTTGTTAAATACGGTACGCTCAGACACAGTACCGACTTCGACGGCAGCCTCGATAGTATCGCGATTTAGTTCAGACACTTTTAATCCTTAATTTAGAAGAAAACTTTATCGTGGTGTGCACCGTCTTCGTCACGAGGCTTAGCTGCCTCTTCTACAATGACAATATTGGGATCAAAGTCATCTGGTAGAGTAAGGCGGTCTCCTCGCTTAATACCAAAAGCACCAGCAAATGTAACCTTGCCTTTGGTTATATACTCTTGGAGTTGAGCGTCACCAGGTATACTTCGTTTTTCACCGCCAGCACTAATATGGCAATCATAAGCAGTTCCGCCTCCTGAAACAAAACCCTCATTCCCGAAACCGTCATCGGCGATATGAACCTCGACAACGACAGAATCGGAAAAAAGATCACTGAGATCACTTGTGATACCCATTATCTAGCCGCAAAGCGGTAATTTTTACGACCAGCAGCTATGTTCTGTTCGCGTCCGCAGCGAGTCTTAAGCTCGCTTATGCGTTGACGTAAGGAGTCGAATGGTGAAGGAGTTCCTTGTCCACCGTACTCGACCGTAAGGTCATCTACGGTCTTACGCAAGATGCCTTCACCCTTCGCACCATACTTTGTAAGCAGATGCGCTAGAACTGCTGCTGATGCGCAGTACTTGTTGGGCTCTTCTGCCAGCAATGCTGTGATCTCAGCATCTGATACTTTCTCGACGGCAAGTGTATCACCAATCAGGAAGCGAACCCAATCTTTATCCGTGGGCAAAGAATCATCGTATGCCATTAGCTTAAGAGGTCATCCGTATTTTCAGGCTCGATCTTTGTTGGGCGATCGATGGGATTAAGGGCATCCAAAATCCTACCAGCAGCTTTAGCACCAATACCTCGTATAGCCTTTAATTCGACAAGGGTAGAATCTGCAGTCTCATCAACATCCATACCACTCTTGATTAGAGCTCTAGTAACGCCGGGTGTAAATTCATAATCGTCAGTCCAATGCTCATCTAGGTCTTCCGTGTCGACTTCGGAACCCTTGCCGACTTGGGAGTCCGTGGCACCTTGATTGTCCGTTGACCCTTCGTGAACTTCGGAGTTCGTGCTACCTTCGTTGTTCTTGGTACTTTCATGGTCATCCTGGTTAGGCTCAGCAGCAAACTTGCCACCGGGGTTCTTCGTCTGAGTAATGGGCACAGGCATCATAGGAATCTCAACATGGCCGAGCTCTGTAACATAATAATCCACCTCTGCTTGGTTCAGCAAAATGCGGGAACCATGGGGGTAATGCGTATTCTCACCATCTTCGTATCTTGAAAGAGTACCCTTATTAACCACAGTGCCTTGAAAAATTCGTTTACTCATATGTTACCTCTCTTTAGTTAGCTTGAAGAGTTGCGACTAGCTTCACCGGCGGAGGCTCTTTCCGGATCCACTAGCCGCAACCCATCAATCACTTACGAAGTATTACCAACGCAGATGCCGGACTGACCGTCAAAGTCATCCTTCACCCGCGGAACCTGGATAGCCATCACGATCCAATAGAACGTAAAGCCATCGGGGCTCAGGTAAGGGATCACCGTCGGCTGCTCGCCATCGATGATATCGATCACATCTGAGGTCATCTGCATGAGGACCGTGCGGTCTGCAGGCAGACGATCGGCAGTAGCGATCTTATTAATGTATGAAAGCTCTAAGAGGCGAGCGCGGATGGTCTTCGGATATCCGGAAACGTAATCCTCATTGAGCTTGTTCTCATACAGGGTGGGAATATACAGGTTGTAAGGCCCGTACATGTTGTCAGCCTGGTTCTTACCTGCCATGTTCTGCACATCGGTAAGAATGTCCGCACCGCTATGGTTAGCGTGGGTCCAAGCCTCGGTGTCTACATACGCCTGCGTATTGACGTTCGGGGCAGCAAGGATACCAGGGGTAGTATTCGTACCAACGGTAACTGAGGCACCATTGATAATCGCATCCTCAAGGGCCTCATTCACACGACGAGTAGCCTGCTGGACCATAGTAAGGTCAAGAGGTTGACCCGAGCGCTGTGACGCCAAGAGGGTACGAACGTTGAGGTCAAAGTCATCAGTAGTGACATAGACCGGGATGTTCTTGATGGTGCGGTCGACCAGCTGGCTTTCACCACGGGCGCCCGGACTCATGGTACGTTGTGCACCACCGGACTTGCTGGTCTGCTCCCACTGAACGTCAAGAACGCTCAGGGGATTGGTGATCGGGAAAGTAAGACCGGCTTCCATAACATCACGGAAGATAGTCAAGCGTTCCAGAGCCACCTCAATAACCGCATCATCGATGAGCTTCTGAGCGTCATCCGGCATGGGAGCCAGAGCACGCAGCTCAGCCACAGACCCTGCACAAATCAGAGCCGAGGCCAGACCTTGCGGTCCGTCGTTGATAGAGGCGATTCGATTTGCCTTTTTCTTCATGTCATTCTTTCTGTCGATGTTGACTGTTGAGGGTGAGGATATCTAGCCGAAGCTAGATAACATCTACATAACCTCTACCCGGATGCGCTTGTGGCCGCCAGCATGCTCAGAGATGTCGGCAGTTGCGTCGACGGTCTCAAGGGCCCAGGCAACAGGATAACTGCCGGAAACTGCCGACAAAAAACCGTTACCAGCGGACTCAAGCTTGGCGCCATATGCTACACTATCACCTGAAGTAAGCCATGCCCAAAAGCTAGAACCAAAGGTCCCAACTTTGACATAGACTTGCTCGTCGGCCACATAGTCATCATCCGATGTATACACCGGAGTAACGGCATCATTGGCGTACTCATTGCCAAGTGCAAAAGCTCTTTGAGCCTGGCCTGCATTGCTAGCGTGCTTCTTGAAGTCGCCGACCACAGTGCCTGGCTCTACCAACATGCCCGGCGTAATAGCGGCTTCGGCCTGCCCTTCCAACTTAACGGCAGGGCCGCCCAGATGGATAGTGCGAGGAGACTGCTTGGTGATTGCCATCTTTCAGGTAATCCTCTCGTAGTTAAAGTAAGGGCAGTTGGTTAGTCCAACAGCTTTTCACGAGCTGCATCCCAGGATCTAGGCGCAGCTTTTGTAGCGTCTTGATGCTTGTTACGTGCAAGATGCCTAGCAGCATATGAGGTAGGTTGAATTTCTTCCTCTTCCTCAGGAACGAGGGCTTCTACCAACTTATCCAGCTCGTCATCATCCTTTGCTTTTAGCTCTTTTGTGGAAAAGACCTCGGTTGCCTCACGGATGCTGACAATCTTCTCCAGCTTGTCCTCAGCAGCCTTAGCCCTATGGGCCTTAGCGTCAACAACCAACGCAGTATGCTCGGCGGTCGAGAGAGTGACAACATCTTTGTCATCCTCTTCCTCTTCCTCTTCTTCCTCTTCCTCTTCTTCCTCTTCCTCTTCCTCTTCTTCCTCTTCCTCTTCCTCTTCTTCCTCTTCCTCTTCCTCTTCTTCCTCTTCTTCGGTTTCGTCCTCTTCAAAAGTGGCTAGGACCTCTTCACTGAGACCTTCTAGAAAAGCACGATGGTCTTCGGTGAACGAACAGTCATCACACTCAATAAGTGCATTGACTCGATCCGCGGTCAATTTCATTTTGACCTCATCTCCTGTCTCAAGGTTATCGGATTGAAGCCTACAACTGCAAGCTCCATCGTTGTCTTGGTTGTCAAACCCTTCAATTTCCTCCGACATGGCGGAAATCATATTGTCGCGCTGGGCGCTTGTTAAAGCACTCTCTTTGAAACCGAGAACGCTTAGGAATCGGCTAATTACATTGCGCCGTGAGACGCTCATGCCGGTATCCTCCTTGGGTTCGATATGAAGCTCTCCCTCGGCGAACACTCGCGTGCCGCACCCATCCTCAGTGCTACATGCACCAGAAAACCCCTCGGGTAAGAGAGCTAGGTGATCGGGGAATACATCCGCCCATTGGCGGTCGTAGAATCTCCCATCAAAAGTACGACCGTGCGTTGCCATACTAATAATGAAAGCACCTACACTGATCTCGATCATCTCCCCTGCTTGAAGGCGTGTAATGACAGCTTGCCCTTCAGACAGTGAAGTACTTAGATCAAGCCAAGCCTCGAGTACTAAACGATCTTCTTTTACACCAGCATTAAAAATCTGGCCGAAAGCCCAGCGTTCGAGTATATCTGGAGAGTTTGCACTTACAAATTCCCCATTTACTGTCGGATGTTGCCAAACCACCGGTTCACCATTCCAGCTAGCCGGTGCTTTGGAAAAAACTTCACGTGGTACAAAAGCCGGTCCATCTGAATTAATACCAGTTACTATACCTTCAACCATAGCAACTACAGGAACTACAAGATAGCGGCGTCCCTCAAAGTTTTCAGTCCTAAGCATATTTGAGTCCATAACTCCATGAACTCGAACATACGTACTTTCTTTCTTAATATCACTCATATATTAATAATATACCCTCAGTTGGTGCCTACTAAGTAATGCCCCTGACGATCAAGGCAGCAAGGTGTGACCTCGGTTGGCGGCGACTTGCTCGTTAGAGCTCAACCGAGACGGCTGACGCCACTTCTTGCAGAGCAGCCTTTTTGATCGTCAGGGACAAATTTGGTACTACTCATCATCATCATCATCATCTTCATTAGTATCAGAAGGATCTTCACCAAGAAGCTTCTTGCCTTGTAGCTTACCAGGTTCATCCAAAAACTCAACTTCACCCTCGAGAGGTTGCATTTTAACCCGCTTACGAATTTCCGAGGATGTAAATACCATACGTCTCATACGAGCATTAATCTCGGACATATTTCCAGCCATCGTCAACTGCTCAGCCTCAGTAACCTCATTGTCTTCCAACCACCTAGTATTATACTCAACATCATCTAGAGCGTCAATGCTTTGCATGCGATCAATAAAAGCTTCAATAAACTGGGGCTCAGCATAATCATCACGTCGTGCATTAACAATCTTGGCGAAATTATTACGATCCTGCGTAGATGAAAGCTCACCACGCTCGGAACCGAGAAGCATACGCTGTGGGATACTTGTAGTGCCTGCGATCAAGGTAAGCATCGTAGTAGCGTTGGCTGAGAAGTTATTAGTTGGTGCACCATGCTTCCTAATAGCCAAACCACGTGTACGAATCCAGTCCCGCAGTTCATGCCGTACCTCATCGATCTCGTCTTCCAGCTGTGATTCTTCCTCATCACTTAACTCAATATCTGGATCGAGATCTAACTGTACAAGCTGGTTTGCATTCCGCCAAAAAGCCTCGGCACCTGCTCCATGAACCTTTTCAAGGTCAAGTAGATAATTCCAAATAGCCCTAAGCCGAGGCTTACCATAGATCCCATCAGCACCTGCGCCATCAGCAATATGCAGAATACGTGACCAATGGATCTTCTTAGTTTGTCCTGTAGGTCTACGTCGTGTAGAATTAGCCTTATTAGCCAAACGTACTTGGTACATCTCCGGTAAGCCAAAACGAGCATGCTGTATGTCTTTATTAAAGTTGAGAATCTCTACATCTTCTTGAGCATAAGGCCAAAGACCAACAACATCATCCGCCCTAGCTGAAGTAAGAGGTGACTCAATATCGCCTGGTGCTCCAATAATAATAACTGCATACTCACCAAGACCTGCCAGTATGTCAGCATGCTTGAACGCAGGATAAAGCTTCAATCGTTTAGCCAAAACTTTATATGCTGTCTCAAAAGGTGTCTCATCCTCAGGATCTTCAGTTTCAAATACATCAGCATGCCCAAGCCAAGTCGCTATGGGTAAAGCCTCTACAACCCGTTCTGCAATCCCCCCACGTTCATACTTCTCTCTAAAATCTATAGTGGTTAATATTCGAGGATACCCTAAAGTCCCCCATACATCACGATCAAAGCCACCTGTTGCATTTGGATGAGTAAAACCAGCATGCCGAGCAAACGAAAGCCTATCAACTAAGGCGCTACTTAATGCTCTTATGCCGTACTTAGGTTTTGAATGTAAATCAGCCATGGATTCTCTCACTGGAAGGTAAACAAGTTCTTACTTGAAATAATAACATGGCGGACGCGACATTCGCGACGTAACGCTCGGGGGCGTCGATTTAAGTACGTATATACGTATCGTTACCCCCGCGCGTTACGTCGCGAATATCGCGTCCGTAGGATGTTTTAAATTCGAACGTATATTATCGTTTTACGAACTTCGATCTAGTGCCCCAGGTACCTCCCCGCTTGCGTTTTTTGAGCATTAAGTCAGTAAGTGCCCACACTAAGGCATCCAAGCGGTTCGGAGAGTTCCCATCACCTTCATAGAAGATCATCTCATCTTCTAACTTCGTGAGTATACCGTGGTGCAAGACTTTAAACTGCTCATACAAGGCAGCTACGGGCTCAGCACGAATAATTTTCCCCCCCGAAGCATTCACCAAAGTAATGGGGATATTCTTTTCAATCGTACGTAGAGTGCTCTCAACCATGTCTCCACCGTAGTTCTTCTCTACAACGATCCTATCTGCCTGATACCGATGGTACATCTTTATTACCCGTTTACCCCACTCACCAGGGGTACCGTTTATGGATGCATCTTTAATTACATACCCACGACCATTTGCATCAATACCAGCTACAACAATTCCTGTCATAGACCCATCTTTTTTAACACCCTGGGGATCAACTCCAACCACTGTGCGCACGAGTGTTGGAAGTTTTGACTTATATGGCGTTCGTAAAGCATCGATACCCGGTATACCGGTTTCTGGATCGGTAAGTAAGCGCCAGAGCGCGCCTTCTACATCTTCTAGGAGCTCAGCATATACTTCCTGCCGTCCTTTTCGTGTCCCTTTGAGGGGATTTAGTACGTTCTCAACCCACGACTTGGCAAGATTTGGTGCGTTCTCAAAGCTAGAACCTTTAATGATAATGGTGTTAGGAAGCTTCATTATCATTCGAAGCAGAGGTATGGGCTTTGGTGTGGTCGTAATACAGATACGAGGATCTTTTTCTCGCATACCCAGCATTAAGTTAGACCAGCACTCATCTGGGTACTGCCATGCTGCTAGTTCTTCAATCCAAGCGTACTGCCCTGAGAACCCACGAAACTCCTCCGGGTTCGCACCAGAACGAATAAGAGCTGTCACCTTGTTTGGCCAAGTTAACAAACGCTTGGATGGTTCATATTGGATATCAGGATAGTTGGTAAGTAGTCCACCCTTACCTAGAAGTGCATAATCTCGTACATCAGCTGGAGTACGACCAGCTATGAGAACTTGTTCTCCTGGAACACACTTCTGACGTGCCACATAATCAATCCAGCCTGCCCCTGTACGACTTTTCCCAAAACCACGCCCTGCCAGTACACACCAGATAAAAAAAGACCCTTCTGGTGGACGCTGCTTTGGACGAGCACGATCACGAATAAAAGTTAAGCCAGAATCCGTATCCACATAGAGTCGGCTAGGCTCACCTTTAAAATTCGGATCGGGGTTTGGGCGTAGCCATTCCGGCTCATAAGGCGGCGGATCTAGGTAGCTAGCCGCAAAGGCCCATGGATCTATATTAGCCATTTAGCATAAATTACCTTAATAGAATATTTATTGAGAAACTCAATAGTTTTTACTAGTAGACTACCGAGTATATAATTATCGGTTGACAAAGTTACATACTGTCTTACTATCCGCAAACTCTTCTACTGTCCCCCTCTGCCAAGCTTGGTAGCTTATGGTGGCGCAGCCTTCTACCCCACTAAGGGTCAAAATATTTGCCATATACGGAGTCATAGTATTAAGAATAGCGGTAAGCCAAAGAAGTTTACTTACAACTGGTTGGGCTACTGCACCTGTTACTATACCTACTAACAATGCAACTATCAAAGCAAATACTACTTTCCGATTCATCATATTATTTATTCCTTTTTGTTGATGGGGCTTTTACTAGTGCCACGGCTGCTCACGTAACCAGGTTCTGTACTGCAAGCTGTGGATAAGATCTTTGCTAGCTGCTGTAGTACAATCTCCCCAAGGTCTTTGCGTATGAAAGCCTGAACGAATCGCTGGGCCAGTTGTGTAGCAATGCCAGTGAGTAAGCTCATGTACAATAAGACTCGGTTCCAATACATAGGTGAATAGCTCTACTGTTCCGTTTTCAAGAGCATCGCGACCAACAAAAGCATCAACAAGCATTGTATTGGAGTTTGTCTTATATGCTTGTAGCCAACCTTGCCAATTATTCAAACCCGCCTGATCTATGGCTAACTCTATCTCAAAGTCTTCGTAGCTAAGGTACCAAATATTAATACTCTCAGGGAGTGGCGTACTGGGATGCAACTCAAAAAATAAATCAAACAAAGAAACAAGCTTAGCAGCATCTGGTGTAGTTAGAGTTGTATCCCAAGTAATTGTTCCATAATCTCCAAGAGAAGCTACTTCAATTTGGGTTGTTGCTATTGCAAGACTCCTATAAAAATGACCCCCCAATACAAAAACAATTATACAAGCGATAAGAACCCTTTGTTTACTCATTGTAATAGTGCCTCTGTTTCAATAACGGGCTGGGTCATACCTCGCATAACATCACCCACAATAGTACGTACGTTTTGTTCTGCTGGATCAATATCCAATCTACGCAACACTAATTCAATAACCCGTGCAATAAGACGTCCCTCTTGTTCTGCAATTTGCACTTGTCGCTCTGCAAGACCACACTTGATCGCTACCTCACAAACCTTTATAAGATCACGCTGATACTCCTGATGTAGTTTAAGCCATACTGTTGGACCCGCGGCCTCTTTCACAGTTTGTACTTCACCCGAGTCAGTTATTTCCTGCACCCCCCATATAAGGGAATCCTCTGTTTTACCCCGTAGGACTTGCTCAATCCAATCAACTAAGCCAGCAAGGGCGTGTACTCGTTCTAGCAGTGCTGCTTGAGGTGAAATGTTTCGAGGCAAGCCTAAAACTTGAACCGCACGTCTTGCATTCACTTTGTCTGCCGCTTTCTGTACATTGGGAAGAGCACCTCCATGATGCTTGCAGGCACTATAGCCTAAATGAGTAGTACCTTTGCCAGCGCGATGAAGACAAGCAATACGATTATGTCGTCTTGGGCGCGGACGTCCACAAAATCCAAGACTTGCCGCTAAAGCATAATCTTTTGGAGAAGCATGAACTAGCTGCTTGCGACGTTTCCATTCCGCTTGACCTAGAGGCTGGCTTATCCATTCCTCACCAAGCTGAAATTCCTGGGTCGGACCACGCCGATGATCCAATAATAGTTTACCCATTGCTGTATACCTCCTTCTTTCATCTAAAGGGTATAGATTCATCATACCACATACATAACTGGAATAGAAAAAGGCCAGCCCGTAGGCTGACCTCATTCTATTCCTTATAGGTACTATACTAAATCAGTGTTTTAGTACCCTTTCAAAAAACTAAACTACGTCCCGGTCTTCATACCTATCAAGTAATCACCCGGTGGCCTATACCTCAACATAATTAAGCTGATCCCTTCGTCTCCACTGTTACTCTCTTAGGAGTTGCTTTCTTGGTAGCTTTCTTCTTGGTGGCTTTCTTCTTGGTGGTCTTCTTAGGAGCTACCTTCTTGGTGACCTTAGGAATGAGACCCTCCTTACGCATCTGGCTTCGATACCAAGCTACGCTAGCTGTGGTGGTATTGCTACCCAGCTTTTCACGAATCACATCCGCGATCTCAGGATTCTTCAACTGGCCCTTCAAAATTAGAGCTCGTGCCATACTACTGACCGTCTCACCTTTGGCCTTAGTCTTCGTAGCTTTCTTGGGAGTGGCTGCTTTCTTAGTAACCTTCTTGGCCACCTTCTTTGTCACCTTTTTTGCATGTGCCATCAATTCCTCCTCGACTTGCCGGTAGGCGGGATTAAGCTCCCAAATTAAACCGGCGGGATTTTGACTATACTGCAACTTGACGCTAACACATGTACAAAACTGTCCATGCTTACGCCGAACTGTCGCCCTGAAATGTTTCTCCTTACAAAGAGGGCAAATTGCCCACCATCTCATGCCTAACTTTAAATCACATGAGGCAAACTGTTCTGGTATACATCCAACCTCCTTGCATGCTGCCAAGAAACCAGGACCGTGGTTTGCGCCCGGTGACTTAGCGTGAGCTATCTCATGGAGAATTATATCACAAACCTGTTCTTCATGGTTAGCTGCTACCATACTTTTGGACAGCTTAATCAAACCAAGCTTAAAATCACACAGTCCATGAAGCATACTAGCATTATTTGATAGCCATTTAAACTGCCAAATTCTAGAGTCAATCCTAAGTACTCCCTGGCGTGACTTCTCATCTGAATAAAGTCTAACCGTAAGAGCTCCACTCAAAAGACCCTGCTTACTCATGAGGCTTAAAGCAAGCTTTTCTGCCACCTCAAGATTCAATCCTCACCTCCTTTACTTATGTAATAATTATATGCCTCTGGAGGCGCCTCAAGTAACCCTTGAGATAAACTTTTAGCTATTATTAAGCTGGTCATACACAAGCAAGCCAAAAGAACACCAGATCTGAGCCTCGTACATTCGCATAGAAGTCCGACTTAGAGAGCTTGAGTGGCCAACACTCAGGCCTGCATTAAGGGCATTGCATACGATCCTCTCCTCAACCTCGCAAACGTGGACGATATGCTCGTTCTCTGGATCTTGCAGCTGCGAAATTAACTCCAGCACAATTTTACCAATAGCTCGTCTGGCCGCTGCCTGTATAGCACTATCACTCCAATCCATAGCGTAGTATGGATCTTTTGCGAGGTTGGAAGTATGAGTTAAGAGCTCTGCATTACCACGCTTCACCAAGCTCTCAGCACGCCAGATAATACACTGGAGTCGGATCTCTTCCAACTCTTCAGGCAGCTTGCTGTGGGCTACACCCCAACGTTGAAGCACATTAGCCTGGAAGCCTTTTTTAAACCCAACCGACCTAGTACTAAGAGCCTTAGCAGCGAGCGTTGCCTTTTCTTTAACATAGGCTCGTACATACTCGATCGAGTTAGCTCTGAGAAGCTCCATGCCAAAGAATACATCTTTCTCTGGAAACATAATACGTGCTGCTATGTGCCCTTTAACCATGAAGCTGGCCGTAGGGTCTGCAGCAATAGCTTCCTCAATCCTACTTGTCAGCTCGTAGCTCATACTTTTTCTTTGCATTTAATCAGCCATCTTTTGTACGTAGGCAACAGCGTCAAGAAGTATATTCCCACCACGCTTGTACGCAATGGAGAACTCATTACCCTCAGTCCAGTCTCCTTCATGGACATATGTAGCAAGGTTTTTCTTCTGTGCTATTTTACCTAGTTCTACATGTGCTTCCAGTACACTCAAATTTTGAACTCTTGACTTATGATACTGCATCTTGAATTTGAAATCAGGCATTTAACTCACCTTCCTTTTCCTAAGCCAACGAATTGCATTACACCTACTACAAGTTTTGCTGATAAGCCCCGCAACTTCCCATATGTGACCATACCACCAGCAACGAAAATTCATTGAGTCTCCTCATATGCCAAATCACGCAAGTCATCCATTTCTTTTTCTGCTTCCTGCTCACAACGTTGTTGTTTTACCTCAGCTAGAAGCTTGCGAACTAGGTCCACAACAAAGGTATCACCAAGCCAACTAGGTCCGGAGTCATTCCCCTCGAGATGAGGCATAGCATACGCCCGAACATGTTCTACGCCTCTACATTGACTCAGGACCCACTGAAGCTTATTTGCTGCTAGCTCAATGCCCGCAAGAGCTTCCTCAACTGCAATTTCTATGTCTTCAACTATGCTCTCGTCTTCAATCCACATGGGCTACCTCCGCAGGGTATCTATTGCCTCATTTCTAACATTATAATCAGCCATACTGTCAAATAATGAGACAAATTCCTCGCTGATAATCAAGACTGTCCCATCTTTCAGCTCAATCGTATCCCAGGGACAAGGACCATGTTCTGTCCAAACTTCCTTAATATAGATGGAATCAGGATTTACTTTCATTACAATACTGCCTCCTTAGCCCATACGTCAGGTACTGATACTCTAGGGCTAGCTTGCTCCGATGATGTCCCATCAAGTCGTATAACTACTTGAATCTCTCCGTTAGCCTGGTAGGCATGGACTATAGTGCCTACTTCATCTATAGCCATCTCAGGTATAAATTTCTGAGCAGACTCTAGTATTTGAACCCGCTCACCATGCCGATACTTATGATCCTGTTTGCTCATCGAGGGCAATGCCTGCTACTCTCACAGGCAGGAGCAGCTAGACCATCATTTCTGAAGTCTATGATATCTAGAGTTGTCACTTTACGAATAGGAAAGCCATGACGATCATTACCCGTTGTTTGTGTATTAGTATCTAGGTGCTCTCCGCATAAACAAATACTGTTGTCTCCCCAGTATAACTGCTTTGGATCAACTCTCATTACTAACTCCTTATGTGTGGTCCGAAGTTGGTTAGAACTTCTTTGGCTTGTAGGAGATTATGCCTTGTTTTCTCTACATCCTCTTTGGATGTTAGAGACCCAGGAGTGGAGAACCTTGCCTTAGCCATATCAAGAGCCCTTAACCAATAATCTACCCGCCCCTGAGCTTCTAGCCTTGCTTTGTTAATTGCTCTACGGGTATTATCATCTACTAGCATTGACTTAGGTACCTTGTTCCTGCTCAAAGCGTTTGACCTTGCGCGCACGTTTACGTTCTTGCTGGCGTTTACGTGCTTTAGTAATATGCCCATGAGGACCATATGGCATGTCCCCTCGAACAATTTGTCTTGCTTCATTATCTGTATCAACCCACTGCCCATCACCTAACCAAGGCATGGTCTACGTCTCCTCTCATTCTTCATCTTCATTGAGCTTCCATTCATCGCCAACCATCTGCACGCCACACTTTAAGTGCAGCTTTAGCAGCCACAATACCATGATGCTGAGTTAGATCAACGTGGCGTTCACCTTGCCACATATAAATCAAATCGTAAAGACGGTCCATGACCTATTTGCTCCTTAACACAAGCCACACATGAGGTCTTCCTCAGGGATGAAAGTCACAACATACCTATCCCCTTCGGGGTCCTCCTCATTGGTCTCAATAAAGTCAAGAGCTGCAAGGAAGAGCTCCTCGTGGCACTTACCCAACATCTTGATCACAATTGCATGCCCAAAATCCTCAGTTTGTGCCAAGATTGCCATTTCCAAAACACAACAGTAAACGCTGGCGATTTCCTCCATTGCACTGTGTTTGTCTCTCGTATGACCTTGGTTGTCATCGGGTATAACACTGCCAACATCAACCGACCAAGCCCACCCTTGTATTCCACGTTGCTCTAACGAATACTCTAAGCCGTTACTCATGATCTTAGCTTGTACTTTGCGTAAGCCGCATACCGCTTCTGTTCATCCAGTTTTAGCTTGTCGCACTCACGCTCAATATCTTCGCAAATAAGAGCGTGAGCCCTTAGCCCACGTTCCCCCTCAGCAAACCGGCTGATGGTCACCTCACCCACCTTACACACTAGATTCCCACCACTCCGGTAAATTGGATACCCCATGTAATTCATACTTACCTCCGGTTACGTGGATCCTGCGGATTGCTGCTATAGCCAGCGGCCCAAGGCTCACGAAGTGAACTAGGAGCACCATAAGTACGGAACAAGCTATGCCACCCAGTAATAGCTGTGTGAATCTCATGTAAAATTGACGCTCCACACCTACCTTCAGGAGATGAAACACCACAGTACTTGCGATGAATACGCTCACTAGTAGTATAGATTTCCGCCAAAGGCTCGCCATCACAAAATTCCTTGTAACTCACGTAAATGGCAAGCACCTCAGAGGTTAGTGCAACAAGCCAGCCTGAAGTTTTGTGAATTGCTGTCTCAACCACACACCCGCCCCCCCGTATCCTCAAGGGCAAAATCTTCCAACACCATTTCTCTCATCTCTTTACTCCTTTACTGTTGATTATGTAATAATTATATCACCTTGGGGCTCCTAAGTATAACCTTTGGAGAAATAAAAAAAGAAGAAGGGAGTAGCCAATGATTACCGGCTACTCCCTCTTCTTAAGCTGAATTACTCAGCTACTGGTGCATTAGCACCTCCGCCACTATTTTTTATCAGGGTTCTAAAGAATCCTCTTTGTTCCTCTTAAGCCGAATTACTCAGTCAAGTACCGAATTACTCAGCTTCTCTTTGGCTATCTACTCAAACTAGGGATTCTATTTAGCGCATGTCTAACAGTGCTCCCCTCTTGCCCTGCGGCAGGTTACTTTTCATCTTCTTTATTATATAATAATTATATCGTACTGGTGGCTTCTTATGTAACCTTTAGGACGAAAATAAATTACACGTAAAGCCGAGCCTTGAAGGCTTCGAGACCCATCCTTAAACTCTGAGAATAACTGCCATTAGCAAATCCATGGCTCACGCTGTTGAAAGTCCACACTACAAAATCAGAATATCCCAGCTGAACGAGTACCACAGCTAGATAATTGTCAGCTGGGTTGGACGAGTATGGTGCAAAGGCCATAATAGTCCCAGTTTGTAAACACTTCTGAGCCTGCTCAATCGTTGCCTCTTTTTCTTCAGATATTCCATGCCACTTTTCTACTTGAGCGGCTAGCTTGTCTAGCCTATGTATTAGGTAGGCGCACACCTTCATTAGCCTACGTTCCATTTTTGAACGGTCTTGGCAATCACCCATATGCCTAAGTAGGATTAGTCTGTCTTCCTGTGTGGCACCATCACCCATCAACTTACTTACCATCTATTTCGTCTTTCTTTTTGGCTAAGCGTTGGTGGCGGAGCCAAGCCAAAGGGCGCATGGAAGCTCCGCCATAAACCTGTGTGCAGGTTCGGCAGAAGCATGAACCATTAGGCCCACAAGGCTCATGGCACCAAACGCATACTCTAATACCACAAGCTCCATACTGGTAAGTGGGATCTGCTGTGGGAAAACATAGTTGGCATATACCACAGCGGTATTCTAAGTCCTCCTCTGCCGCCTTCATATCGGCTACAACCTCTTCTGCTATATCCATGATTGTTGGAAAGTCTACGCTATCAGAACCCCACATATCCTCGAGATGACTCATCAGGCAGGCAGCAGCTCCTAGTACATTGGAGCGTGCCAAAGTGAGCACGTCTTGTTCTAGCGTGCCGGTCTCCATGTTTACAACGACTAGCCTTAATTCTTGGTAGGCCATCTTATCCTTTCTGCTGCTCGAGGACTCGTCCTCGAGCGCGAGCTTTCCAGGCGATCCTGACCTGTCTCCGGCGCTCCTGCTCAGCCATATTCTCATAGAGGCATACGGCGACTAGCCTGCCGTGTACGCGCACGTTAAATCCATGTAGATGGTACCTAGTATCTGCTGAAGGACGGGGCTCAACCACAAAGATCCGCATTTTAGCCAAACTGCCAATCGATACCATAACACATGACAGCCACGAAGGTTACACCGATGAGTATGCCCCATAGGAAGCATTGCCGTTCACGCTGGTCAACGAAAATGCCGGTAAGCTTATCTGGCTTCAGGTAATCATAGATTAAAAACATTGTTCCTCCTCTGCTACTCGAGAATTTATCCTCGAGTGCAAGTTTAATTTTTTACTACATTCATCATATAAATATTATGTCACATAGAAAATTAGATATATGCCCCTGGGCGAAATTTATTTTCTGCTACTCGAGGACGAGTCCTCGAGTGCGAGCTTGAACGCGAAGCTGGTATATCTAGTTACAGCCATGTGGGAGGGCTGGATTTTTTGGAAAAAATTTTTTTGGGATCTTATTGTATATTGCCTGATATGCATATCGGTGAGTACTGATTGGTGTGATATGTGGTTCTATACCTAGTTAGTGTGTTGTGATATACGGTTCTATGCCTGGTTAGTGTGTTGTGATATATGGTTACAAGGCTAAGAGCCTTCAAACCTTACTAGCGGAAAAAAGGACCTTCTGAATTGGCTGATAGAAATATTTCAATCTCTCCAAAACATACATCACTTTTTTATATTCTATTAAAAAAATAGTTTTTATAATTCTAAAAAATATACCCCCCGAGGGTATAGACTGTGATATTATTAGATCAGTTGAGGGGAGCAGTTAGGATCTTTGAAAACTGAATATTGGCTTGGGGCTTGCCTGGAGTTTGCCCAAATGGCTAAAAAGTATTTGAAGTCCAATCAGGCAGGTAACGGCAGAATAGCAGTGGTTTGCCAACGGTTGATTCTGGCAAATCCCAATCTCACCAACACTGAGATTGCCAACCTGGCAAAACAGGAGCTGAAGAGCAAGACGACGAAGAACTGTATCTCTTGGTACAAGTCCAAGATGAAGTTGCCCAAGAAATCCAAAAAGTAATTTCCCAAAAATAATCTGCCCCAAGTCAATATTCAGTTTTTAAAATTTTTTTGGCTTCAAATAGGATATTAAGGCCCTAATATCCTATTTGAAGCCAAAAAAATTTTAAATAGGATATTAGGGCCTTAATATCCTATTTGAAGCCAAAAAAATTTTAAATAGGACTAGACTGGTCTTCTATTTCTGATTGGCATAGATTCCAACAAGATAAATAACAGGGAAGTTAACGGGATCTGGATGGAATCCCAAACGAAAATCTTAAGGAATTCCATAGCTCTAAAAAAGTTTGGAGTCTTAACTTAGGTCTAAACCCAAATTGGGATTTCAAGTTTTCAATTGGACCCCACCAATTGGCATGCTGGCGTACGACTATATTCACCAATTGGTGGGGCCTATACTGTGGTGCCAATTGGTGCCCAATTGGCTCCTAGCTCAATAGGTATAGAACCATACCGGTATAGATCCATACACAGCTTCCCATTGGGCTGAGGATTTGGTACCAATTGGGGCGGATTAGGATGAGCGATTTGGCTTTCCGTTTTTAACTTTCACACAAATATAGGGCTTATCCCAATAGCCAATTGGTGTTTAGGAAATGAGTATATCTAAATGAGCGTTTTGATTTTCCAAATGAGGTTTCTTTCTAAACATGAATAGGGAATTTAATTTTCTGTTTTTGATTTCTCTATAAACCTAGAATCCAATTAGATAATAAAGTTATCTGGAAAATAAATAAATGAATACCCAATCAGATTTATCTTGAACTAGCATCCCAGAACTTATTCTGGAATAGTAGAATAAATTCCAAGATACTTCCCAATCCAATTGGTAAAATTTTTTCAAAATAATCCAGACCAAAAGCCAAATTTCCCCAAATGGAATATTGTTTTTTCTAAATGGGCAATTAGACTTTCCAGGAGGGGTATTCCCAGAAACCTAGAGCCTAATCCCCAGTTGAGAACTCTGGAGGATGCCTATGCCAACCCCAAGATTCCTTATCAGGATATCTCCATTCTGGATCCACATCACTAATTTGAGTGGTGTCTACTGGGACTCCATCTCTACACATGGATTGCATGGGCTCATCACAATTCAAGAATGATTCCATATCCTTGAATAGGAAAATAGACTCATGCCCAATGATTAAAATAGTACCATTCTTCAACTCAACACCATCCCATCCTGGAGGATCAAATGATCCCCAAGCGTGGTCTATAAACATGAATCTGGGCTTTTCACTTCCCATTTCCACTCCTTTTCTATGTCAAGTCGAGGAAAGTCACTTCCTCAGTTTCTAGACTGATGGACTCCAAAACACGCCATTCAGGAATGGTCAAGAGCCAAATTCCACCAATCCAAGTACAAGCTGGCGCATAGGATACCATAAACGGGAAAGCATCTGGAGACCCAGCTGAAACCTCAACTAGAATTTTGCTTTTCCTCACATAGAGATCCACACCTTCCAGATTGCAATCTTCAAGACGAGCATCCAGAAACCCTATTCTTGTCCTCGCCAGATTTCTCCTTTCCGCGACCATATACACCAACAGGCGATCCGCCATCTCAGACCATTCAGGGAGCTGGCGCCTTTTTCCAGTGTCTTGATCCCATATGGAAGTGGCAAAGTCTGTGAAATGAAGATCTGCAAATCCCCCATCTCCCTGTCCCAAAACATTCTGAATATGGTGAACTGCCATATTCATTGCTAGTTCCACAACTTCTCTATCTTTGGGAAACTCCATTTACTTCTCCTTCTTATTGGACTGGGAATATTCCCAACAGTTGGAAGCTGGATGCCACCTGCCAATTTTTAATTGGACCAAGCCTCGCTCTATATGGAAACCCATTAACAAGTCCCATGCCGTGCTAGCACTTGGCTTCCCCAGGCCCATCCAGCCTCTAGCTCTTGAGACTATCTCCCGTCTTGATCTTCCATTTTTTGAACCATTAGATCTTCAGAAATGGTCAAGAGCCAAACTCCACCAAATGGAAGCTTCCTCTTCTCGTTCCCGCTCCGTATCCTCATCCATATTGAGGTCTAACCCCCAATGCTGGAGATAGGAGATATAGGCTTGAGCCTCTTCCAAGGTGGGGAAGTCACAAACATTCCCAGCCTCCAATATTTCCTCGTGATCATCAACTAGGAAATAGGGATGGAAATAATGCCCATCCTCTTTCTCTTCCACGATTAGCATTACTATTTTGAATTTTGCCATTTCATTCTCCATTTTGGGAAATTCCAATTAACTAGAAGATCTGGACTGTCATCCCCAATCTTATGGGTGATCAAACCATCCCTCACAGGAGCTGAGCATAACTTCCTCAACCCAGATCTTCTAGTTATTTGGAAAGACTTACCAACAGGCGATAGTTTTTCCATCTTCTCCAAAGCGAGAGCATCAATCCCCTTCTAGTCAAGACTGGTGTCCAGACATTCACAACTTGAAAAAGATTAACTCCCGACGTGGAGCTCTCGTTTGGCGGTCTGGTATTTGACGCAGGCATTCTCCCTCATCCTCTCCAAGTGCGGGGAGTACCCACCTTGGGATGCCATTTTGCGATAGTGTTCAAAGTCTTTCTTCGCCATTGCCACTTTCTTTTCCAACGACACCAACCGGCGTTTCCTCATACCTACTCCTCCTCCAACTCATTCACTTCCTCTCCAAAATAATAGAGAGCCATCACCATACCATTCAAAAGAAAATACAAATCTTAAGCCATACCCGTCCAAATTTCCACAACTTCAATTTCTTTTTTAATCTTGAACATTTCTAAGCTCTGGAAAGAAATTCAACTACTGGCAAAATGATCCAATACCAAATTGCCATTGCTCCAAGAACCATTCCAACTTTTTTTCCCATTTCCAATTTCCAATCTCTTTTTTCTTTCTCAACTATAATAAATTATATCACATAGAATATGCCAATGTAACCTCTTGAGAAAAATAATCTTTGAAGAAAAAATATAAAATTATTTATAAAATGAATAAAAATATCATATGGAGCATCTGGAATGTAACCTCTTGAGAAAAATAATTTATAAGTATAATTACTTACCTCTGGAGAGTATCTTTTTGAAATTCAATATATTATAATCTCTATATCAATTAAGAAATACTTCTTAATTGGTGACGGAGCTGGAATCATGGCAAAGTACTTGAAGAAGAACCAGGCTGGCAACGGACGTATCGCCAGCGTCTGCCAAACCCTCATCCTCGCCAATCCCGAAATGACCAACGAGGAGATCGCCAAGCTGGCAGCCACCCAGTGCAAGTCCAAGACCACCAAGAATTGCATTGCTTGGTACAAGTCCAAGATGCGTCTGGCGCTCGTCGCCAAGCCCAGCAAGTAGTCCAAACTAGGACTGAAGATACACTGGAGCGTGAGCTCCAGTATATCTTTCGTTCCAGTTCCCAATTGGCCAATTGATATTGTGAGGATTAGATTGAAGTAAGATCCCAATTGGCCAATTGAAATTGCGAGGATTAGTTAGGAAAGTAGTTTAGATTGGGAGTGGAGAACTCTAGAAGAAGTGGGGAAGAGGCCAATTGGTTTTCAATCTGAACAGCCAGATAGGACGGGAAAAAATGGCTTTTTCTAGCAGGATTTCAATCGAGAATTCTCAAAAATCCACGAGCTTTTCAAAAAATTTTTTTGGAATTTAATCTAGTCTATCATTCAGAGATCTCGATCTTTGAATCGAAGTTTTTATTTTCTATCACTCAGACTCTAGAATCTGAGTCAAAGACTTGACCTTTGAGCGATAAACTTTTAGGCTAAGCTATCCCTCAGATTCTAGAGTCTGAGCCGAAGATTTTCTGTATGAAAGTACATCAAACCGTTTTCAACATGTATACTTTCACTCAGACGTAGCCTGCTACGCCTGAGTCGAAGCCTGTCAGCCTACAATCGTAAGTCCGACAGGTTCTTAAGTATTACCGTTGTAGGATCACACACTTCAACTCAGAACTTGCAAACAAGCTCTGAGTAAAAAGCAAACCAGCTTATATTAAAAACCTACAATTACTAGTATGAAACGTATGAACCAATAATAGATTTCCTTAAACTAGATGCTTAGAGCATCTACCATATGTTTTAAACATCTAACCTAAAAATACCTACCAAAAATCCTACTATAATCCTCAAAAAATATTAGGCAATTCCTAGAATGACTTTTCCAAAAATCAGGTAGGGTTTTATTGAGCTAGCCTATCACTCGAGATCAAGATCTCAAATGCAAGATCATTTTTACTGGATGAGCGATTTGACTTTTCGTTTTCCATCACTCAAAGATCTTAATCTTTAAGTAGAAGGCAAGAACGCACGCTCCAATATCCCTACACGCCTAAGCGCCGACCCCAACCCCACCCCACCTCTCACAGCGCACGTTCCTACTTTCCAGCATGAGCTAGCTGCCCAAGCTACCCTTACTGGTGCACTCGTAGAGACATGACACTGCTGTATCGCACTCTATACTATTATATAAGCTACCGAATGCTATCCTTAAAGCTAACCACGAAATCCAGGCCCCCTATGTACAATGAAAAGATCGTATTGTAGCGTAAGGTCCTACTCTATTATATAGTAGAATAACATGAAGCGTTACATTGCCACTTTTTCGTTGTACATAGGGGCCTGGGTTTACACCCATCGTTCATTTAGTATCCTATCTACGCATACAACGGCAATCACTACTCGGTATAGCAGTGTCATGTCTTTATGGCCTGCCCAGTCCTATTTTCAGTCCTATTTCTCACTCCTTAGCCTGCACTTAGTCCTATTAGTCCACCCAGTCAGTCCTTTGTGATATAATAAAAACATCACAATCTAAAAGAAAGGAATCTCGTATGCCAATCTTTGGTTTTTTCAGGTACATTCCACAGCAAGATTGTATCGCCTTTAGAATCAATTATCCAGATAAGGAGAATGATTTCATTGGTTCAGAGCCATGTAATGGAGAGTCCCCTCGTGCTTTAGTGGAGATTCTTAAATACAGGTTTGTCTGCCAAGCTAGTAGTCAGCAAGATATGCAGCTATGGGATAAAAAAGATACACCACATAAAGAAAAGAACTCTCATGCCCAAGTTACCTAAGCCCTCAACTAGGTTAGTCAGCTGGACACCACCCCAACAATCAGGCCTCAAGCCAAGGATTCGCATCATTACTGGAGCACGTTCAATTCAAAAGGATCTCGCTTCAGTTGGGGCTAATGCTCAATACGCTAATGGTCTCAGAGCGCTTCGGCCCGATACTCAATGGATGAAGGATCTACAAGATGCTGGTTACACGCATGAGGACGTTACCTTCAAAGAGCTTAGTCATTATGGAACCGACGACAGTGACACAATTATCCTAGCTTGTCTAGAAGCATACGAGGAAAGTAACTGGATCCCTCCACTTGCTGTAGCCAAACATGGAATGACTGTACGTGCGATTATGCCTTTCGGTTTGATGAGAAGGAAACTACATAGTGGGTATGGTCCTCAAGGAGAGTACCAAAATCACAGACTGGCTTTCTTCTATGTAGTGTACCGACCATTAGGCTCTATCCAAACCAGCACACGCAGACCGTTCATCGTATTCCACACTGTGATGGATCCTGTACTAAAGCTACGACGTATGCATACACACCTGAAAACACATAAGGATAGACCAAGCGAAGCTACAAGCTATGAGCTGGACTTCCTTGCTGAAGGTGAGGATACATGCTTCGACTTACTTGGGGTTGAGTTTGCCAGCCCCTTCAGTGCAACCTACTATAGTCGAGACGTGCGTGTACGTGAAAAGTATTTCCCTGAGTTCCGAGATTCTAAGCTGGGTTGGAGTCTTATAAATAGATTTGAGCTATCACTTGGAGATCTCGATCTTCGAGTCGAAGGAGTGCAGGTTGACACGGACGATCTTATTCTGATATGATTACGTATGAGTGTCGTTGTTTAATAAGGAGGAAGGAGCGTGCACATGCAGCATGAAGATAAGAAGGAGAAGGCTCGGAGTCTTCGTCAAATTGAGAAAGGTCAACTGCAATCTGAAAATGGGTTAGTCCTCAATAGCCAAGTTACTAGAGGTAAGTATGCTACCATAATTCTCAAGGCCGGGGCTTAGTGGAAGGTACTAAAGAAGAACTTAAGAGGCTTCAAGTCGATACATTAGCTAAGCTTGAAACTGCATCAACTAATATCTTAGTTGACTCTATACCAAAGCTATCTGAGAACATCTTGATTACTAGCTTTGAGGATATGCAGCTATGGTATCATCCATACGCTAGTCTCTTCAAGTTTTCAGTCAAGCATCCTGCAAATGATAAATGTTATTCAATGTCTAGTCTTACTCAAGTAGTTATTTGGTTGAGTGCATGCAAACCCAGTATGACATTAGATACTGTACTTGTTATAATAGCTAGGGAGATTGAGGTTTTACAGTTACCAGTAGAACATAGGCTAGAATTTCTTGTGATTAAATCTTATGCTGAAGAGTATTGTGTATGCGAATCCTAGCACTTAAGCTTTGGCAATGGCTTTGGCGACCAGAAGTTAAAGCTAAAACCTTTACTCATATAAACCATCTTGAGGTTAACGGAAAACGGGTTGATTTTTCTAAGTGTATGGCTGAGCTTCCTGTTTTTACTGTTGATGATATGGATAAGCAACTCACCAGCACGCTTAAGAAAATTGAACCATTTACTTTTATCTTTGAATGGAGGCATGGCATGGATTTTGTGGAGCTAGAGGTAAGCAGTTTATCTGACGAGGGTTTGCGAGAACTACGTCTTGGGGTTATATCTCAAAGCCTATTTGATGTAGATACTATTCTCAACATGCCCATTAATACTCCAAAGTTATTTGCACGATGGTGCGCAGCCATGCGATCAGGTGAGGTACCTGAAGCACGAATATTCATTAACACAATAGAGACTGAGATGCGAGAGCGAGGTATGCGGAAACCTACTAAGATCAAGATGCCCAGGTTGAAGCCTCGTAAGTTTGTATATGAGAAAAATGTGGACTCTCCTGTATATGGTAGCAGCCGGCGAGTGCAAGCATAATACATGTTTGGATTGAAATTTTGTTTCAACCCACAGGAATAAGTAATATATTTGGCATGTACCCAGTTACAGAAGGCCAGATAAAAAGATGTGGATCAAACCCAGAGCCAAAGACTAAGAAGCCTATAGCTTTTTCACCACCTGGACAAGCAAGTATTTAGCGTACGGTGTGGGAGTAGACTCGGACCCTAAGAGGCTGAGTCTCTACTAATTAAAAAGCTGATGGTTATGAGTACCGGAAATACACCTAACCAATCATCGATCCCACACCGTACGTGAGTTTGCAGCGTTCGTAGCTCAGAGGCCAGAGCCGTGGACTTTTAATCCATTGGTCGTAGGTTCGAATCCTACCGGACGCACTTTGCCCGCACTGCTACTGCCGTTTGACAGATGGATGGTATCAGTTAGGGAAGTCGGAGGAATGGTTCCCTTCGGGTACCATACTCCTCCGGCGCCGGTCTATAACTCAAGGACCTGTCCTTGAGTATGAGGAGGATACGATGAGGAAAAAATGTTATATATGTCTACGTCCAACTGGTATCTTATTTCACATACGACGTTGGCTATACCCAGTACCGTATACTATAGGATTTAATGTACTAGCACGAGAGTATAACCGATGTACTGATTGTGCTCGCAAGCGTGATCTAAGAAACTATTGGTATTGTGGTATAAGTACTTCCCAATATCATTTGCACCACTATTGGCGCTGGAGTATGCTAGTATGCCAGTTCATACATGGGCGGGATATTAATGGGCATAAGCTTCCAGTCCGGCCATTCATGGGATAAGGAAATTATGAAAACAACCATACAATATCTGTGGCTTACATTGAAACACAAAGTATTTGTATTTAGAGCTGGGCTACGTACTGGCGCCCCACTCTGGCGGCTTATTATCCATGACTGGTCAAAGTTTATGCCAGCTGAAGCACCATACTATGGGCGACAGTTCTTTGGAGCTGCTGATGATCCACTTGGTTTTTCAAAAGCATGGCTTCATCACCAGCATATAAACCCACATCATTGGGAATATTGGATTCTGGTTTCAGGTCATAACCGAGGTGGCTTTAAGGATCTTGATCCATTGCCAATGCCAATGTGGGCTGTCCGTGAAATGGCTGCAGACTGGATGGGTGCGACTAGAGCTTATGGAGGGGAATGGCCTATTAATATAACATCATGGGGTTGGTTCCAAAAGGAGTGGGTAACGATAGTTAGGGTGGAAGACATCTTAGGTCAGACTTACCCCGAATGCGCTGGATTACCGTGCTTCCATTGTGGAGGTAAAAATATAACGTTTTTTGACAATGGAAGTCCATGCTATGATCTACCTTGCCCGGTCTGTGCAGCACGGCGATATCATTGAGGCTATCTGCAGGTTCGTCTTGAGCCGATGAGCGTGCTATATTAACTATGTTTACTATCTATTCGCGGAGTAATAGAAAGGCTTAGACTCTATGGAGAAAACGTTCCTTGCATCCATACCGGACGGGATGAAGGAGCTGAGGCAATGGGTTGTTACCCCAGTTAGCAAAGGTCATAAGCGTAGGAAAGTGCCTCATGCTCACAATCACCCCGTCACAGTATCATCAGTACACTCAAAGTTGCTATCCTATGATGAAGCTGTGGAGCAGTGTCATGATGGTTGGACTATCGGGTTTGTGTTTGGTAATGGTTGGATCGGAGTAGACCTCGACAATGCCGTTGATGAGAATAGAAAAGTTAGGCCTTGGGCTAAAGAGCTCATTGATTTATCTAAGCAAGATGACGCCTTAAGGATCCGCTCGACGTCCGGCACAGGTTTCCACCTTATAGGTAGAAAGCCAGACATACTTGAGTTTGAAGAGAAGATGAAGCGTGTCTTCAAGGTTATAGGAGGAACACATGATGGTCAGCATCAAGAACAAGTTGAGCTCAACGTTAATGGCGGATACTTCGCTCTCAATTGTCGTTCGACGTTTCGAGGCAGTGGTGGAGAGCTTCGCAAGGTCACTGCACACGTGCTCTCAAAGTATGAAGCAGCTACAAGCGATGATACCGAATACACAGTACAAGACAAGACAGCCGAGGCTATTGAAGAAGTAACTGCAATAGCACCTGACTTCAGTGATACTGAGGTCGCCGAGATTATCCGAGAACTATTGCCACATGCGACCAAAACGGTCCAGCACAAAGTGCTAAAGGGCAAAATAGATGATGGTAGTCTCGGCGATCTTCACCTAAGTATCTTAGCTTCACGAGCTGGCCTTGATCCACAGCGAGCGTGGGATATTGCATACCATTGGCGGCTTAAGCATTGTAAGAAGAGTGCCAATTTTGTTCAGCGGAAGATGTCTAGGCAAGATTACATGGTCAAGACACTACTCAAGGCTTATGGTGGGACTGCTCCTCAGGACTTTGCTAAGTCTAGCCTTGAGCCGCGAGGCTGGACTTTTCCTTTCATTATGGTGATCGGTGCTAAGCCTGTCTACTATCACGTGAAGCTACGAGGCGGACGACCAGTCGCCTTGTTGAATGACGCGATGTTAGACGTGGCCTTCAACCGAGTAGGGGAAGTGAAGGCTGCTGCGGCAGCGCTAGGTATTAAGCAGCTTCCAGCTACGATCTTCTCAGAGGCATGGGGGTCTCAAGTTTGTGGAGCTGAGGTTTACCTTCCCGGATTGCCTCGTATCCTTAAAGGTTGGGCTGTATCTGGAGGTGGTACGTGTCTGATCCCGCATCCAACGGGTCAGCTACTTAATAGGTACACTCCTCCACCTAATCCAAAAGGCGGTGATCCAGATCGAGCTTCAAAGTTCTGGCTTGGGTTGCTTGACCGTTTGTACCCTAATCAAGATGAGGCAGACCACATAGCAAAGTACATAGCCTTCAAGTATTTATATCCTGGTCGTAAGGTTCACCATGCTCTTGTTTTAGGTGGCGCACAGGGTGTTGGTAAGGACTCTTTGTTGATGCCTCTACCGAGAATGTTTGGTGGTAGTAACTATACCTCGATCGCGCAAAGCGATGTTACAGAATCGTTCCGTCAACGGCAGATTGGGGAATCAGTGCTACTCCAGATCTCTGAAGCTTTTGTTAGTGGGCAAGGCGGTAATAGCGGATCAGCTAAAGGATTTGCAAACGCTTTGAAAAGAATAATTGCTGGTCATGCTGGTGCAACAGATGTAGATCCTGACAACCTTGCTAGTCTAACTCTTGAGCGGGTCAATGAGAAATTCGGTTGGGGCTATGCTGCCAATGTGCGAGGCGTTATTATTGATACTAACTACAATGAGGATGCGCTTCAGATCGACCCCGGTGACCGCAGGTACTTCTTCGTGTACTCGCCCTTACCTGCAGTCGTAGAACTTAATGAAGGTGAACAGAAGGCGCATGCGAAGCTCTTCGATGAATACTATTCGTGGCTACAGCATGATGGGTGGAAGGATCTTGGCATTATGTTCCAAGAAATGGATCTTCACGGATGGGATCCAGCAGCACCACCTCCAAGTACTGAGGCCAAGCAAAATGTTATTGACGCTCAACGGCCTGTCGAGCAATTGATTGTTAGGCAATTATTTAGAGATTTTAAGCCACCTTTCGTTACCATACCAGCTTTAGAGATGTGGGCTAGGAATGGAGGTCTCGAACAAACATCTGAGGGTAGAGTAGAAGCTGCCTTGGTGTCATCTTCGTTTAGGCGACAGCTAGATAAAGAACTCGCGAAGTGCAGGTATACGCGAGCGCACAAAAATGCTATTATTTTTTCAGATCGTATACGTATGGTCTATATGCAGGAGGGAATGCTTCTAGCTGATGTGGAGCTGCTAGAATCTTGGAGTAATCTGGAGGATATTTCTTTTGAGACCTATCTTGAAAACTACAGGGTTGAGTGAGCGGACTACCTCCCGCCGCACGCTCCTGGTGCCTAAGCCCACCAGTAGAAGCACCTCAACCCTAAGGGGTGTTACGGTCACGCTCCGGGCCGTAACACCCTGCTATCTTAAAAGGAGGAACTAGCAATGGAAGCGATTCAAATTAGGTTTGAAGGTGAAGGCCCACACTTGGTGTTTGTAGAAGTTGAGGACCGTACAGGGAAGTCAATCAATGTTGGGCGATGGGAGACTGAAGGTGAGTATAAGTTACTTGTATTAGAACTAGTAACGAGGAGGATGAGCTTGGAGTTTCTTGAGTATAAGAAATCAGGTAGGATCGAAGCGAGGATGCTTGTAGATAGTGATCTTCCAGTCATACAGAGCAATGGCGAAAGTACTGAAGGGCAACTTGATTGGGATTGGCTAGCACGAGATCCTGATAACCATAGAGATCAATGGATTATTCCTCGTGATTACTTTAGTAAGAATTACGAATCTGCATAATTCAACAAACTAGGAGGATATACCATGGCAAAGAAGAAAGTAGCAAAGAAGAAAGTAGCAAAGAAGGCAGCTCCCACGGTAAAGGCCATCGAGCTCATCGTACCTGAGCAATTTTATACGGCTATTAGCAGCTTGACTGTTTCATTGGATAGACTTAGGTCAGAGCTAGATGAGATCTTTGAGCAGCCTGAAGAAGTAGAAGCAGAAGAGAAGGAAGAGACTGACCTTATTGGAGAGGAAGAGGAAGAGGAAGAGGAAGAGGAAGAGGAAGAGGAAGAGGAAGAGGAAGAGGAAGAGGAAGAGGAAGAGGAAGAGGAAGAGGAAGAGGAAGAGGAAGAGGAAGAGGAAGAGGAAGA
>SDBT01000794.1_pt1 | contig 52034 bp, 40 predicted proteins | sample 2277101 | NCBI WGS metagenome assembly SDBT01 (sample SAMN10404973, study PRJNA504765) | marine sediment metagenome | isolation source: marine sediment core GS10_PC15, 103 cmbsf | place: Arctic Ocean: Southern Knipovich Ridge | collected 2010
ATCTCAGGGCGACACAGCAGAGACCGGATATTGTCCAGGCCTATTTCCAAGAGGCCCACGTCAATTACGCGGCGTCGTGATGCATTGGTCATATGTGTTCAGATGATCGGGTTCGGGGTAGTAACTCGTCTCCTGCGACAGCCAACAGCCGCCCGTCCGGGCTGATGGCCAGCGCGATCCCAAGTAGATCCTGCCATTCTAGATGCAGTCGAGAAGTGCGCGTGTCCCACACACTTACCCCGCGAGGCTTCTTCGACGTCGCCAGCAACCGGCCGCGCGGTCCGTAGGCGATGAATGAGGCATGCGCCGGCAGTCGCGCCAGCGGCTCGTACGTAGCCTCGTCCCACAGGACGAGTTCCTCTTTCACGCAGGCAGCGAGTGGACCGCCGCTGGGAGCGAACGCCAGTGCGCCAAACCGCCCTTCCCTTATCTTGGCAACCTCCTTGCTTTTCCCCGTTCGGACATCGATGATGACCACTGCCCCGCCCTTGGCTGCCTCTCCCGGGTTTGCATGGGGTGTCGACACGGCGAGGTGCTTGCCAGTCGAAGCGAAGCTCAGGTCCACAACGCGCATGCCGGCGGGAATGACCGCCACCAGCCGCCCGGTGCGGACATCCCAAAGGCACAGCTCTCCATATCCCGAAGCGAGCAGCGAACCGTCCGGGCTAATCGCGAGCTTCCGCACCTGACGCGGGCGTCCGGCCCAGAAGACTCGCGGATCCCCCTCGGCGCTGACGTCCCAGACGCGCACGGAGTCTTGGTCCGCGCTGACGATGCGGCGACCGTCGGGGCTGAAGGCGTTGCTCTCGATCGACTTGCGATGACCGATCAGCGTGCCGCGCGGCTCTCCAGTCTCGGCTGCCCATAGGCGCACCACGCGGTCCTCGCCACCGCTGGCGATGAGCTCACCGTCGGGACTGAACGCCACGGTCAAGGCGGCGTCGGTGTGGCCGCGCGGCGTGTCCCAAACGAGAGCTCCGCCGCGGTCGAGGTCGAACAGGCGAATCCTGCGGTCTCGCCCAGCTGTGACCAGTCGTCGGCCGTCGGGACTGAACGCCATGCCGCCCACGCCTTCAGGATGCAGCGGGAGCTCACAGAGCTTCTGCCCGGTGGCGAGATCCCAAACCGATCCTGATTTCCGCTGCAACAAAGCCACCCGCGCTGCTTCGGGGCTGAAGCAGAGGAAGGTCGGAGGTTGACGCCGACGGGCCGATGGAAGTATGCGCTGGACCGACGCCAGAGCTATTGTCAAATGTCGTTGATGGCGCGTGATTAGGCGGCGTTTTTCTCGGTTCGTTCTCCATCGACAAAACTCACGCCGGCGATCACGTCCGGCAGTAGCTTGGCGCCGTTCAGCGTGCGCCATTTGCGGGCCGCGCTCTCGCACAGCTTGAATACCATTGCCAGGCACGCCGCCCGGCTGCCGCTGCCCTTCGTCCGACGATGACGCAACCGCACCGTCGCGAACGTGCTCTCGATCGGGTTCGACGTCCGCAGGTGGATCCAATGCTCCGCCGGGAAGTCGTAGAATGCCAAGAGCTCGACCCGGTCCTTCCGCAAGCACTCGACCGCCTTCGGGTACTTCGGCTCGTACAACGCAGCGAAATGCTCGAACGCCTGCTCGGCGTCGGTTCGTGTCGGGGCCATCCATATCTCGTGCAGCTTCTCCTTGGCCCCCGGCTGCACTTTCTTGGCCATCTTGTCCAGCACGTTGGCCGTCTTATGCACCCAGCAGCGCTGCGGCCGCGTCGTCGGCCACACCTGCGGCAGAGCCTTCCAGAAGCCCAACGCTCCGTCCGCCGTCGCCAGCTTCGGATCGATCGTCAGCCCGCGCTGCTTGCAGTCCAATAGCAGCGCGATCCACGATTGCTCGCTCTCGCGATGCCCGTCGACCACGGCGATTAGCTCCTTCTTGCCCTCGGCCGTCGCGCCCATCAACACCAAGATGCACTGACGGTCTTCCTCCAGCCGGATGTTGAAGTGGATGCCGTCGGCCCACAGATATACGTATTGCCTGCCTTCCAGCGATCGGCGACTCCATGCTTTGTGCTCGTCTTGCCATGCTCTGATCAACCGCGTGATCGTCGTCGCGCTCAATCCCGCCGCCTGGGGACCGACCAACGCCTGCAAGGCCTCGGCGAAGCCGCCAGTGCTGACTCCCTTGAGATAGAGCCACGGGATCAACTCCTCGATGGCCTTCGTCTTGCGCAAGTACGGCGGCAGGATGTTCGAGCTGAACCGCGTGACCGGCCGTCCGGCGGCGTCCACGTCCTGGCCGTCTTGATTCCGCCCGACGATTCGTCGATCGAGCACGCGCGGCTGCGTCACCTCGACCGGCCCGACCCCAGTGACCAGCGTGCGGGCCGGGTGATGCCCGTTGCGGACGACTTGTCGGCGGTTGTGGTCGTTGGTGAGCCCGGCGTGCCGCTCAATCCAGTCGCCGACCTCCGCTTCAATCGCCTGGCCCAGCAGACGCTGCGCTCCGTCGCGCAGAATCTCGGTCAGCACATCCCGGCACGGGGCTGGAATCGTCGTCGCTTGTCCGCCAATCGCTGGCGTCACGTTCTCGTTGGTGTTACTCTCATACATCGGCGTACTCCTCTGCCCATCGTGGGCGGCTCGGAATTGTTCTAATATCCCGAGAGTACGCCGCCTTTTTCTATCCAGCCATCAACGAAATTGGGTTATAGCTCCGGCCGCGGCCACAAGACCGTGACCTTCCGCGGCTTCGAGGCCCTGACCGTCGAGGCCCTGCGCGAGCTGCGGGAGGAGAAAGACGCCGAGATCGAGTCGCTACGGAGCGAGGTCGAGCAACTTCGTTCCCAGGTCGCCGAGTTCACTTCGCTAGCCCAGCGCGTTGCCCGGATGGAAGCCTGCCGGCAGGCTAAGCCGGCAGGCTCGGACATCGGCGACTGACTCGCGGATGGTGAGCCGTCGCCAGTCGCGACGGCCAAACGTGATCGTACGGAAGAGAATGGAGACAAGGCGCCGCCGCTCAGACGGCTGTCACAAAACAAGGAGATTGCTATGTTGACGAAACGAGTGGTTTCAATCAGTACCGTGGTTCTCGCCCTGGCCCTAACGCCTGGCGCGTTGGCCCAGACGCCGCTAGGCAGCGGGTGGACCTACCAGGGGCAGCTCAAGTTGGCCGGCAGCCCGCTCAACGACACGGCGGATTTCGAGTTCACGCTCTACGACGCGAGCGCCGCCGGGAACATGGTCGGCTCGGTCATTGCGGCCGGCGACGTCACGGTCGTGGACGGGCTGTTCACCATCGAACTCGACTTCGGCGTGATGGCGTTCAACGGCAACTCCCGCTGGCTGGAGATCGACGTCCGCAGCCCGGCCGGCAGCGGCTCGTTCACCACGCTCAGCCCGCGCCAGCCGCTGACCGCGAATCCCTACTCGCTCCAGACGCGCGGCATCTTCGTGGACGACCTACACAACGTCGGCATCGGCACGACCAGTCCTTCGTCCCTCCTGGATGTCGAGGGACCTACTGAAGTCCAGAGTTTGCATATTGACGGTTATGGTGAAGTCATCGATTCTTCCGGTATGTGGTTGGGGGAGTTGGCCGCGGCCGGTTCCAATAGGCAATTCACCTACAACGACAGCGGAAGTGCTGCCGGCGCCGAGGTCTACTATGACAGTGGTCATGTCGGTATCGGGGTGGCCTTGCCATGGCAAAAACTGGATGTCGATGGCGCGGCCAGGATAGGTAGTCTCAGCAGCGACGATCAAGGCTACTTCCAGGCCACCTCCTCTTGGGCTGGCGTCGGCTACATTGAAACTCCGTGGATTTATGCTAACGCCATTGAAGCATCTAATCAAAGAGGCGCCGGCTCGACTGCGGTTACCGTGGGGACTTCAAACTTCACGGGGAACAACGAAATTGCTCTGATCACGAATGGATCAGAACGGCTCTTCGTAGATAGTACAGGCAATATCGGTATTGGGACAACAAGCCCATCAAGTAAGTTATCAGTAAACGGCAATGTCGACATCACAGGTACCGTCGGTATCGGGACGACCAGTCCCGGGGGCGAGCTGGATATTTCCGCCTCCGGCTCACCGAGCGTCTACATCCAAACGACATCAGGTGCATTTGAGCAAGCCAATCTCAATTTTGTGGGAGCCAGAACGGCATCTAATGGAGACCTGGCCCAACTCGATTTTGACAATAACGAATCCGGCGACGATGAGGAGGCAAATGCCCGGATACTGGTCGAGAAGGGCGCTAATCTTGATAGTGCTTCGATTGATTTCCTAACACGATACGATACCGCCAGTTCACTTACAAGTGCAGTGTTTCTGGAAGAAACCGGCAATGTCGGCATCGGCACGACCACGCCGGATAACAAGCTGACGGTCGCAGGCGACGCGGATTTCACCGGCTACGTCGGCATCGGGACGACGACGCCCACGGCGCCGCTACAGGTGACTGGAATGATCATAAGCGGTGAAGCCGGCGTGACCGATGGTGAGATTCTGCTCGAAGACAGCGGTAGTATTGGCAACAACCCCGGCATACGCACCAACTCCGATGGCGACCTGATGCTTCGAGCCCGTTCGACCTCTGGGGACATCGAGTTCGAGACGGGCAATCCCGAATCGATGATACGCATGGTGATTTTGGACGACGGCAACGTCGGTATCGGGACGACGAGCCCCGCTGCTGGCCTGACCGTAACGGGGATATCTGGCGGGAGCACGAACGTGTTCCAGGTCGAGGAGGCGGACGGAACGATGGGGTTCGCAGTAGACGATGAAGGAGACGTCGGAGTCCATGCCATCTATCAGGGTTGCACTATGAGTATTAAGAACAAGGCGGGGAACAACGCCGTCTTTTACTGCGCGAAATCCAACGGTTCAGTCGTATTCAGGATCCAGGCCGATGGTGACATCTATGCAGAGAGCCTTTCATCCACCGGTGTTGGTACTCATGATCTGGTCATCAACAACAGCGGCAAGATCCAACAGGCCGCGTCCAGCCGCCGCTACAAGGAGAACATCGAACCGTTCATGGACGACTTCGATCTCATTCTACAAACCAAACTCAAGCAGTGGACGGGGAAGGGCGAAGACAGCGGCCAGTTCGGCTTCGGGTTCATTGCCGAAGAGATCAAGGAGCTGGGATTGGAAAGCCTGATGCTCTACGACAAGGACGGCCGAGTCCAAAGCCTCAAGTTCCGCAACATCCCCTTCTACACGCTTCAGGTCGTCAAGCGCCACGAGCGCGAGGTCAAGGCGTTGCAGGCCGAGAACAGTGAACTGCGCGGGGAAAACGAGGAGATCCGCGATCGGCTGGCGAAGCTCGAAGAACTCGTCGGGCGGTTGGCCGCGAAGTAACCAGAGCGATCACACGAACCGGAAATGAAACATTGGCGGCCGCTCCTGACTTCCCGCGGCCTAATGCGAAAGGAAACTCATCATGGCAACGAAAAGACTTACTAAGCTGAGCACTCTGCTTCTGACCATCGCCCTCGCCTCCGTCGCCCTGGCCCAGGACTTCGATCTCTCCTGGCACACCATCGACGGCGGCGGCGGTTACAGCGCCGGCGGCGACTTCGAGCTTGAAGGAACGACCGGCCAGTGCGACGCCGGCTACCTTACCGGCGGCGACTTCGAACTATCCGGCGGCTTCTGGATTGCCCCGACCGCCGGCGCTTGCGCCTGCACCGCCGACCTCAACGGCGACGGCTGGCGCGGCGGCGACGACATCCAGGGATTTGTCGATTGCCTGGTGTCGAACGGCACGAACTGCCCCTGCGCCGACCTCGACGGCAACGGCCTTCTAGAGATGGCCGACATATCGCTCTTCGTGGACGCCCTGCTGCTCGGCACGCCGTGCCCGTAGGGTCGCAGTCCCATGAAAGCGCTGTAGGGCGGGCTCTGCCCGCCGCCAACCACCGTGTGCGTTGGCTAATGAGTGACGGATGTGTTGGCTGGTCATCTGCACGAGAGGAAACATGCTTGGTAATCGATGGCGGGCAGAGCCCGTCCTACATAACTCATCGACCCGACCGGATGGGCCGAAATCAACGGCGAAGCGTTCGCACCGGGTTTCTTCGTGTGGAACTCGGAAGCCGGCAAACGCAACGTCGGCGTACAGACGTTCTGGTTTCAGGCTGTGTGCCAGAACCACATCGTCTGGGACGCGGTCGAGGTCGTGGACTTCAGCCGCAAGCACACGGCCAACGTGTACGAGTCGGTGGCCGACATCCGCGGGATCATCGCACGGCTGGTCGAGACACGCGACGAACGTCGCGACGGATTCGTCCAGGTCGTCAAGAAGGCGATGGAGACGCGGCTCGGGTGGAGTTCCGATGAAGTGCTCAAAGTGCTGGCCAAGCAGGGCATCACGCGAGCCCTCGCGAAAGAAGCTCTGGAGGTTGCAGGCAGACATGGGGCGTTCACCGTCTTCGCGGTCGTCGATGCACTCACACGCATCTCCGGCAAGCTGGCCAACGCCGGCGAGCGAAGCGCAGTGGACCAGAGAGCTTCGGCACTCCTGTCGCTGGCCAAGTAGTTATCAAGGTTCAGAGGCCACGCACCACCGGGCCTCTTCTCTCTCTTTCTCTCAAGCCTTCAAGTGGCGGCCCCCAAAACCTTGCCCGGATTCGTCGAGATTTTGCGCGAGATGGCGGGCCTGCATGACGGTTGGGAGTTGGAGGCTTGCCCGCGCCGGGCCGGTATCAGACCCCTCTGACCGAGCGACCGCTGACCGGAGAGCCCTCCGGCCGGGCCGAGAGCCCAGAAGTCGAGCGGCCTGGACCAGTCAGCCCCTTTCCCGGTAGCCTCCCGGTCGGTTTTGCTATGATGAGGCCTCGTTCCCGCGTTCGAGCCCGCCGGACACCCTTGCTGCGGGCCAAGGACCGACTAACCTCGGCGTACGGTCGTGGGATGGAGAATCTGCATGAAACTGCTATTGACTCTCGACATCGTGCCAGCTCAACTGACTGCTCTAGACCGCACTTGGGCATTGGAAACCCATCACGATCACGCATCGTGCGTAATCATGACTGAGGGTCGGCTGTTCAGCGGTTAGGCAGCTATTGAACTCGGGAACATGATGAAGGCAATCGTCCAATACAAGTACGGCCCACCTGACGAGGTTCTACAGCTCCGAGAAATCGACAAACCGGTGATCGGAGATGACGAGGTGCTGGTGCGCGTTCGTGCGGCTTCCGTCCATCCGGATGTGTGGCATGTTGTGACCGGCCGGCCCTACGTCCTGCGCGTGATGGGGGCTGGGGTGTTCAGACCAAAGAACCCTGTTCCGGGAACGGATGTGGCAGGGCTCGTTGAGTCGGTCGGTAAGGATGTTACGCGATTCGGACCCGGTGACGAGGTGTTCGGCGAGACCTTCCTCAAGCATCAGTGGCGCAACGGCGGCGCGTTTGCTGAGTACGTATCCGCTCCACAGGACGCACTGGCACTCAAACCCAAAAACACCTCGTTCGAAGAAGCCGCAGCCGTGCCCACCTCCGGGTTCATCGCCGTGCAGAATCTTGAGTTTGGGAAAATGACACAGCCGGGTCAGCGTGTATTGATCAACGGCGCCGCCGGTGGCGTGGGTTCCATCGCCGTGCAGCTTGCCGCGGCGTACGGGGCGCGTGTGACCGGGGTCGACAGCACGGAAAAACTGGAGATGGTCCGCTCGCTCGGTGCAGAACACGTCATCGACTACACCCACGAGGACTTCACCCAGCGTGGCGAGCGCTACGATCTCATCTTCGACGTTGCGTCGAATCTATCGCTCACAGCCTGCAAACGCGCGCTAATGCCCAAGGGGGTCTACGTTCTCATCGGCCACGATCATTTCGGAGATGCCGCCGGTCGCGTTTTCGGAAGCGTGCCGCGCGTGTTGAAGCTCGTCGCGCTCTCGCCGTTCGTCAGCCAGCTGCCGGACCTGAACTTTTCGATTCCGAGCAAGAAAGACGTCATGGCGGTCTTGGAGGAGTTCCTCGAAGCAGGGAAGCTCACGCCCGTCATCGACAGGACCTTTCCGCTGAAAGAAGTGCCTAAAGCCATGCGCTATCTACAAGGGGGACGTGCTCGCGGAAAAATCATCATCACCCCATGACCTGACTGCTCGCTTGTGGTTGATAGCGGCTGGTCGGGATAGTGTTGGGCTCTCGATTCCCGTGCCTCTTCACGCTCCGATAGAACGTGATTTGCAATCCGAAATGTGATATCCAGGAAGCTGGCGAAACGCTGTTTCGCTGCTGTCAGAAACGTACAACGCGTGTCTGATGTTATCGAAATGGGCAGCGGCACCCGGGATGTGGTCACCAACCACTGAAAGGGGACGGAATTAACCAACCGTCGAAGCTCCTGACCCGTAGAGCCGGATGCATCGAGAGGTGCTTGTCCGGTTCGAGGGAGGCTCCTGGAAGTAAAACGCTTCCGATGAAGTGAACAATCTTCAGGTTCTATCCCATACGCGATGCGTGAAGGCGGGCGACCGGGACAGACCCGCCGAAAGGTGGGCCGTCACGCCCAAAGCCGGTAGCCAATCCGGCCCACGGGGTTCGTGACCCTACGGGGTTCGTTCAACGTGGCTGGCGTCGGGAGTCCTCGTCTGGAGACAGGCGGGGCCGGGCGGATGATAACGCTCGGCGATGGGACGAAACATCCCACGATGAATAGCTCAACGATGAAAGGGGCGTCAAGCCCTTGCCAGTAAACGCAATCGGAGACGGTGCCGAACCGCGTTAGAAAGACCTCTGCCGATGGGTAGCTGAGGAGCTTCTGTGTTCTGCCCGGCGAAATCGCTCTCGCAAGCGCGAGTGCGGAAACTATGCCCGAGCGGGAGCTTGGGGCTTGCGGCATTAGGTCAAGCGACGTGACAGATTGTGTGATGGACGTGAATAACCGCCGAAGGGCTCATCCTGCCGGTGTGGTAGCCGGTGCCTGGCTTGTCGGCCTGGTGCTTCAAACGGGTGAGTCTGGGGGTGTGCTCTGAGTAGAAAGCGGGCTTTCGGCCCGGCGGTGTCCGCTGCAAGGCAGTGGCGGTCCGTTTGCGTGCTAACAGGTGGTGCGGGGCGTGATGCAACGGCGAAAGGAGCGACGGGTCCTGACCCATTTCGATGACGTGGTCCGCGGCGGCCGGGCAGTACAAATCGACAATCCCAGCGAGCTGAGCTCCCACTCCACGCACGTCGCCGGGACAATGGTGGCCGCTGGAGTGAACAGTAATGCACGCGGAATGGCCGGTTTGGCGAGCCTGAATTGCTACAAGTGGAACAATGACGACAACGAAATGGAGGCGGCGGCACAGGCCGATTTGCGCCTATCCAACCACTCGTATAGTTCGGTAACGGGGTGGAGTTACGGCGACTACCAGAACCAAGGGAGCGACTCCTGGTATTGGTACGGCAACACGAATGTGAGTACGGTAGAGAATTACAAGTTTGGGTTCTACAGCTCCGCGTCTCGGGGTTGGGACCGGATCGCGCACGACAACCCACGCTATCTCATCGCCAAATCGGCCGGGAACGACAGAAACGACGACCACAACGGCGGGCACTACGTGCAAGTATCCGGCAGCGGCTGGGTGTGGAGCACCGATTCGCGGGATCCCGATGGCGACTTCGATTCCATCGGACCAAAGGGTGTCGCAAAAAACGTGATCACGGTTGGCGCCGTCAAAGACGTAAACAACGGCAGTGCCAATCCGGAAATAACGGGCTTCTCGAGCTGGGGTCCCGCCGACGACGGGCGCGTCAAGCCCGACGTGGTCGGTAATGGTGAAAATCTGCGCTCGTGCGTGGATACCAACAACAGCGCGTATGACGTGGCCAGCGGCACGTCAATGTCCTCCCCGAACGTATGCGGCTCGATCGGCTTGCTGCTTCAGCACTGGCGGAGGACCTTCCCGTCGAGCCAGGATCCTCTATCGTCGACGCTAAAGGGCCTCGTGATTCACACGGCGGACCCAGCGGGAAGACCGGGACCGGACTACGAGTTCGGCTGGGGATTGATGGACACCGAGCGCGCGGCACTGGCCATGACCCTCGCCAAACTCGGGGATGCCCCCGAGAACAACATGTGGGAGATTACTCTGTCACAAGGCGAGGTCGTGGACCTGCCGTTCTGGATGGGCTCTTCAGTTGAAGCCCGCGCGACGATCTGCTGGACCGATCCGCCAGGGTCACCCACGTCGGCACAACTCGATCCGACCGATGCCATGCTGGTAAATGATCTTGACATCAGGATCATCGACCCTACCGGAGCCACGTCGCTTCCGTACGTACTCGACGCAGCCAACCCGTCCAACAACGCGGGCTCGGGCGACAACATCGTGGACAACGTCGAGCAGATCAGCATGCAGCCGCTCAGTAGTGGCTGGCACACGTTGCAGCTCTCACATAAGGGCACACTACAGGGTGGAAGTCAGGACGTATCCGTGTTCTTGAACCAGCCCAGTCGCCTCGAGCCCAACTGGCTCGTGGTCGTGCCGCGTGACGCGTCGACGCTCAACGACGCCTTGGCCATGGTGGAGAATGGCGGCGTGGTCGCTCTGGAACCGGGAACTTACAACACCGGGTCCTCCTCGGTCATCAGCAAGCACGTGGTCCTGGGCCCATCGCGCGGCAGCGTCGTGATCGACCGGTAGCGGCGGACGTCCAAGCGGGATGGCGCCGACGCTTCACAGGCAACAGGCTCATGGCCGACGGCGGCTCGGCCGTAGCCGGCGCGCAGTGATGTGGTAGAAGCACAAGACCTACGAACGCAGGGCGCCCGCTCGAGACGGGCGGGCGGCCTGATGCGAAAGGAAACCGATCATGACAGCGAAAAGACTTACTAAGCTGAGTACTCTGCTTCTGACCATCACCCTCGCCTCCGTCGCCCTGGCTCAAGACTTTGACCTCTCCTGGCACACCATCGACGGCGGCGGCGGTTACAGCACCGGCGGCGATTTCGAACTCGAAGGCACGATCGGCCAGTGCGACGCCGGCTACTTGACCCGCGGAGACTTCGAACCATCCGACGGATTCTGGATCGCCCCGACAACGGAGTCGTGTGCCTGCATTGCCGACCTCAACGGCGACGGCTGGCGCGGCGGCGACGACATCCAGGGATTCGTCGACTGTATGTTGGCAAGCGGCACGAACTGCCCCTGCGCCGACCTCGACGGCAACGGCCTCCTCGAAATGGCCGACGTGTCGCTCTTCGTGGACGCGCTACTGATCGGCACGCCGTGCCCGTAGCAGAGGCGTCGCCGATTCCGCGCGACCCTGGCGGAGAAAGGGGGATCCGCCCACCCCTCGCGGCAAACCGACGGCCCCAAACGGCCCCGATTGCGGCCCCAGCTTGAGATCATGACCCCCTGCGCAGCAAACAGGCCAGTCGTAAGTGACTGGCCTGGCTGGACTTAGGTAATAGCGGGGGCTGGACTCGAACCAGCGACCTCCGGGTTATGAGCCGGAGGTGGGTTGGTGAGCTAAGTCCTTAAGTGACAGGGGGTTATGAACTTACGGCGAATCCACAGCGCGGCAAAATGCGGCAAAACGTGGAAAATCGCGGCAAACCGACGGCCCCTAGACGGCCTTATCGCGAGGGCCTGTCGCGAGGCTGGACGGGGACACGAAGCTGGCCGGTTGGCGAACAGCCGACTGACGCGCTCCGGCCATCACCGTTATCGTCTAGTCTGTGCCGCTCGCGTCGCAGCCTGATCTAGATGTGACGATCGAGAGCCGCGCTGTGCCACCGCTCTCGCCCTTGCAGGCAGAATACCGGGGCACGTGCCACGGCACGCGCATCGTCCGGATTGGATCAGCTTGCCTACGCTCCGAAAGACCACGCGATCCCAGTTGCTTTTCCTGTGCTGCAATTCTCCGTCCATCAGCCAGTAGAGTGACGAGAGTAACATGATTGCGGCTGTCGCGGAGAGAAAGGGCAGCGCGGCATCGGTGCTGTGCTCGCCCTCACCGAAACGTACGGTGGAGCATTCGAGTTGAACCCGCCCTCGGTCGGACGGTAGGCGACACAGAATGCAATCGTCTTGGCTACTGATATGGCGGTGTAGTTGCGACTCATAGTTGTGCGAGGTTGTCGCGTGCAGCAGGACCGCGTCGCCTCGTTGTGATATGGCGCTGCGAACTCCACGCTCGTTTGCGAGGACTAACACGAGGTCCGCTGCAAGATCGGTCGGCGGCAACTCGTTGAACCAACACGGTCGGGATGTCGCACCAATCAGGTTCGCCGCGATGTCCCCCTTGTTCGCTGCGTTCTCCGCAGGCCAACCAGCATCAGCCGCGAGCATACCCATGCAGCGATTCGTGTTGTGGAGCTCGGCGAGATCTCCGTCGACGACCGACCAATCTCCTCTAATGCCAACTTGGGACAGCCAATACGCGAGGCAGGAGCCAACACCCCCGGCACCGACCACCAGACAGCGTCCAACGTCGAGCGGAGGCAAGGTCGCCGGTCCGGAGACGACATGGTCGTCCTCACTCAAGTCCCAGGCGGAAAAACGTCTCGGCACGATTTTCTGCGCTGCGACTTGGCCGAACAGAACCCAAGCGGACAAGCACGCGGCGAAACACGGCCCGAGCGAAAAGCCATCGGCGGCATCAAACGAGTGTGGCTGCCGGTCAACGCAGACGACGTTGTCGTGTGTATGGACGAACCAGGGTGCCTTACCTGCCGTCGCGCCGCCGATACCGAGGGCAGCACGAACGACCGTCGTGTTTGGAGAGTCAAGCTGGATGAACGGGTTGATCGCCCTGGCAACTGCAACCGCCGCCTCGTCGAGCGTCATGTGCGCAGTGGTCGGCACTCGTCCGAGCCCCTGAGGTTGCAGCAACCCCCGAGCCGGAATCGAAAGAACTAGCCGGCGATGAACCCTGGCGAGCAAGTTGACCAATGCGAGAACGAGAAGTTGTCCTCGTGGGCTCTCTGCCGCGTCATCCCCAACGAACACGGCCACTGGGAGCGTGAAGATATCATCCTCCACGCCGTATTCGACACTGCGCCTGTCTCGTCTCCGATAGAATTCTCGCGCGGTCAACCTAAACCTCCAATCAACGTCGGAACGACGAGTACGGCGTTATGCACTGATGGAATCTGCACCCAGCGCCTGTCCTGGAATTGATGAACGCCCAATCCTGATTCCGGCGTAATGCCGCCGTCGCCGTATTGCGCAACAATCAACGAGAACTTGCCTTCGAACGGCATCAGGATGAGCGAGTCGTCACCGTCAGAGTGGCGCGTGTCCTTGCCTGGGTGGGAATGCACCTGTGCCACGATTCCCAACCCGAACTCGCGCGCCTCGCGGGCAATCCGCCCCACAGCAGCGGGTGACGCAAACACTTGTTGTGGCCCGTGGCGGCATGACGGCACGGCTGCCCCCACAACGATCACATCGTCGGACAGCCGACGCCCGAGCCAGAAGAGCATGCCCTCGTGTCGGCCATCAGGACCACAGAAGCCTTGAAGGGTGACGCGAGTTTGCGCCGCGACTGCGGTTGGGACGATTAGCCGACCACGGTTGGGGCCTTGGCGTAGCTGCCTTGTCCGGTAAACCGCCATCAGTTCATCCCCGGGCTGGCCGCGAGGTGACCCAGGATCACGGCGAACATCGGTGCAAGTTTGAGGGCACGAACCTCGCCAGTTCGGTTGATTTCCAGCCAGCGTTCCGGCCCACCCCAATTGCCATGTGGACCTCCGCAACTCTTGTAAGCGAGTCTGTCGAAGGTCGCGCATATCAGCCCACTGCCGTGGAAAACCGACGAGCGGCCGTTCGAGATTTGCCCCGGACGTGGGAAGAATCGGCGTGCCCCGTCCTGTCCGACGGGATTCTCAAAAGTCCAGACCGGCGGCACGCACCGATACCCTTCGACGTCTGCCACGACGCGGATGGCCTTCCGGTCATTGGGGTGTTGCCCCGTAAGGACGAGGCGAAGCTGGAGCTCATCCCAATCCACCGTCCATCCGTGCCGGTGCGCGTAGCCTTGGACGCCTTGGAGTTCCTCCTCAACGGTGGCGACGGTCACTTCGCGCGAGGTACTCCACACGCCACCGCCCGCGCTGACAAGGTCGAGGGCATCACCATCCCGGACGCCGGCAGCCACGAGCGGTTTGGACCGATCTAGGACTTCGCCCGCAGCGTTCTGAAAGGTTGGTTCCTCGGCCACAATGCCGAACGCGATCGCTGCTTCATCCGCCGCTTCGCCGACTTTCTTCGTCTGAGGCCATGTGAATGGCCGGGGTTCTGGGTTTGACGGCTCATGCACCGCTATAGTGATACTCGGAGGGCCAACATTCTCGGGTTTCGACATCTTACGCTGCCTTTCTGCGGCTTCGCCGCACAGGAGATTCTCGGCCACTGAGGCCCAGTTCGCAATACAGTAATGTTCGCAACACAGGACGTCAAGGGCGTCTCTTGAAAAACTTCTCGCTGGGCGTTAAGCTTCGCTAGATTGGGGAGGAGTTGAAGAAACGCAGAAATGAGGACGCCAATGGCCCTAGGAAACCGAATCAAGGCACGCCGAACGGAGTTGGGCTGGACACAGGAGCTTCTGGCTCAGAAAGCCGGAATAAGCAAGGGGTTTCTGTCGGACGTCGAGAACGGGAAACGTAGCATCGGTGCTGGAACTCTACTCGACGTCGGTCGTGTCCTTAACCTCTCCCTCGACTTTCTAATGACTGGGCAGGACGCCGAGAACGAGGTGAAGGAAATCGAGATTCCGGCACGTCTAGCCGCGTTCGCAAACGAAGAGGGCTTGTCATTCCGGCAGGTGATAGCCCTTCTAGCCATGCAACGCCAGATCATCGCCCATCGGAGCACAAGCAAAAGCCGATCGCGCGATCAGGTTGATTGGCCGAAATTCTATGAATCTGTGAGGGAGTTCCTGTGAGCCGTCTTGACCGGGAAAGCGATATTGTTCAGCTTGCCTCCGACCTTGAAGTCGAGTGGCAGTCGCAGCCAGTGAGTAACATCGTCAAGTTCTGTCTTAAAAAGATCAACCGCTGGGTCGCCGAGACGGACCCGCCCACGACGATCAGAGAGCTGGGTCGCGCAGGAGATAGCCGTTGATCATGCGGTTGACGACGCCGGAGAAGACGGTCGCGATGACGTCGCGCCGATCACCGCCGTTGACGCCTTGGAGGCCGCGAAGACGAGCGAACAGGCCCTTACCACGCTTGCCATCGGGCCGGACAGCCTCGTCCTGATTCACGAAGGCGATGAGCTCGTCCCCGGTGATGCCGTCTTCCTGCGCGGCCCAATCACGCCATCGGTACGGCCGCTCGATCGCCGAGCGGTAACGCTTCCCGGCCAGCTTCGCCCGACTCTCCTGTATCTGCTCCATGTCGTCGAGGAACTTGAGAAACATGATCCAGGTGAGCATGGGTAGCCGGTCCAAGTCACCGTTCAGCCCTTTGTCCTTGCGCATGATGTCGCGCGCGGACTTGATGATGGAGCCGAGTTGCTGGGCGGTAGTCGCTTGTGCTATACCTGTACTCTTCACTCTGTTCCCTCCCGCGTCAGCAGTGTAGGGGTAGGCATATACCGCTCAAAGTTGTCCTTCGCAAACGGCGAGCCGAATAGGTAGTCCTCCACCCAAGCGTGCTTCATGAACTCCTTCTCGCGTCGAACCAATGACTCCCGATCCGCTTCGTAGACGTTTCTCGCCCACTTGTACACTCCACCCCAATTGTCCTCGTCCAGTATGTTGAGAAAATAGACGCCGTTGCACACGCATACCAGATTAGACTCGGTGAGCTGGCTCCACTCCCCAGCGTTACCACGTTTCATGTCAATCACGTTGTGATCGATAACAACTCGCGGGTAGATGGCTAGACTACTTTCGATCTGATACGCTAGGGCCAGTGCGTGGCTGTACGTGATGTTGCTGCTCTTGAAGTGCCGCTCGTACGCCACGCCACCACGAATCAGCAGACCCTCGCGCAAGAATGAGAGCTGTACGCTCTTGAGTACGCGCAATAGACCCAGTATGTCGTCAATCCTTGAGCAGGTTACGATAATCATGTCCGAGATGGCTTGATATGCGTATTCCGCCTCATTCACTTCGGACAGTGCGCTCACTGCCCTTTGGAGTGCATCCTTGAACTCAAAGCGTCCGGTCTCCCGATCCCGCTCCAGGCGTCCACGGTAGCCGATGACATCGAGTAGTGCTGCCAGGACATACGGAACCGAGTTACTCACGGCAGCGCCCCCGCGATCTTCGAAACCTCCTCTTTGTATTCTCTCATCCGTTCGACCCACGGTTCCCACACTGAGCCGTAGTACATGTTTCCAGTAGTCGACGCTTCCTTCGTGTGCTCTTGTTGAATGTCATAGATCGCGCGACCGAACATCTGAGCAACCGGGGCAAGTGGTCCCACGTCCCGGATGCTGGCAACGAATGGGTCCTTAGGATCGGCTTTCGGCCCCAGCGTAAGGCCGCCTGTGGCCAAGAGCTCATTCTGGATGTTGCTAGCGATCATTTGTTGCCATTTGGCATACGATTGTTTGGCCTTCCCACTGTAGACTTTGAAATTCTGTATGATTGCACCGTATAGGACTGGGTTGCCGGGAAACGTCGTGACGCCAAAAGGCGGCAGTGTCCGGACTATCTCACGATGCCTGCTCACCCATTGGTTCACGACCCGACCAAGCACCTTGACCGCTTGGTTGCAGAAGCGATCAGGTGTAAGGGGCAGCAGGAACCCATCAGAAGCGAGTACAACTGTTCGTGTAATCGCTCCAGTACTTGGTCCCACATCGCAGAGGATATAATCGAAGCTGTGCAGTTGTGCGAGATCCTGCAGTAGCCGATAGAGCACAACGTACGTCTTCTTTTCGTTGATATTCTCTGTTATTGCTTGGTTCCACGCCGTGCCGAAGTAGTTCTCAGCCATCGAGAAATCGAGGTCGCCACGGAAGAGGAAGAAGTTCTCGTATAGCTCTGACGGAACCAATTCAACCATTCCGGGATCGATCGCGCCCGTGTCTCCCGCGAACCTAGGCAGCAGCGACTTGTAGATGGATGTTCCAGGAAGCTCGCGATCAGGATCGTCAAGAAGCGGTGTTGATGCCAGGAACAGCTCGGTCACGTTGCATTGCGGGTCGCAGTCGACGAGCAAGACCTTGTGTGTCTCAGAAAGATAAACACCAAGATTGAAAAGCGTAGTCGTCTTTGAAACACCACCCTTGTTGTTGTACATTGAAACGACGTGTGCCATGATCTGTTCCTCAGGCCGCGTACAACAGCGATTGCAGCCGTTGCACTGCCTCTGCCAGTCTGTCTTCACCGCCGAACGCGGCGGCAATCTCAATTACGTTCCCGTGCTGGTTGATCGGCGGCAATTCGAGCGCATCGGGGATGACGAACTGCGCCGTGCCGTGCTCGGTGTACTTGTCGAGCAATTCCTCCAAGACCTGCCTAGCCTCCGGGCCGTACTGCTCGAAGAAGTCCTGGCGGTCGGCTCGCATACGCTGGGCTCGCTCCCGCCGGGTTCTGAGTGGGGCATTGAACGCCAGATGGCAGAGCAGGTCCAGCGGGTCAGCGTCGGGCTGGTTGGCGGCGTCCGCCACTGCGTCGAAGTCGATTCCGCGTTCCGCGAGCTTGGCGATGATTGTGGCGCGACGCGCGGGATCGGCCCACTCGGCGCGGAGCTCGGCTGCGTTGCGATACAAGGTCCGCACCTTGTCGGCGGTGTAGTCCGTGAACCGCACCACGCGGAGCTGCGTGCCGTCGGGGTCCAGCTCGTAGACCAGCTGGGCGGCGATCTCGACGTGGCCACCGTCGAAGTAGAACTTGCGACGCTCCTCCGGGTCATCATCGTCCGGGGGTAGCGGGTCGACGATGATCTCCGCATCGTCGTCTTCTTCTGGCGTGATGATCGTCTCGTCGTCTATCGGCTCGCCGTCTTCATCGATGGGCTGCTCGGTCACGATGACCGGGTCGCCGTCGAAGTCCGGGTCGGCGAACAGTCGCGTCGCCGAGCCGGTGTAGTCAATGATGCTGAAGAAGAGCTTGCCGTATTCATCGCGTACGCGGGTGCCTCGGCCGATGATCTGTTTGAACTCGGTCATCGAGTTGATGACCCGCACGAGTACTATGTTTTGGGTGGTTGGCATGTCGACGCCGGTCGTCAGCATCTGCGACGTGGTGAGGATCACCGGCGTCCGCCGCTCAACGTCTTGAAAACGACTGAGGTGTCCGCGGCCGATCTGTCCTTCATCGGAGGTCACTCGGCACACGTAGTCCGGCTGTTGTCGAACGAGGTCGGCGTTCAGGTTGTTGAGGGCGCGACGCATCTCGTCGGCGTGTTCTTGATCCACGCAGAATACGATGGTCTTGTCGTGGCGGTCCGTGCGGCGCAGGTATGCGGTGAGGTGTCGGGCGACGGCCTCGGTGCGTGCCCGCAAGGCGACCCGACGCTCGAAGTCGCTCGTGTGGTATTCTTCGTCGGGTATCTCCCGGCCATAGCGATCAAGATCGCCCTGGCTCGGTCGCCATCCCGCCGCGTCCCAGGTTGTGATGATGCGATGCACGCTGTAGGGAGCGAGAAAGCCGTCATCGATGCCCTGGCGCAGGCTGTATTGGTAGATGGGGTCGCCGAAGTAGCGGTACGTGTCGCGGTTGTCCTCGCGCAACGGCGTCGCGGTCATGCCGATCTGATGGGCCGGCTCGAAGTATTCCAGGATTTCCCGCCAGTTGCTTTCGTCTCGGGCGCTGCCACGGTGGCATTCGTCGACGATGATCAAGTCGAAGAAGTCCGGCGCGTACTCGCGGTAGAGTCCGGGGCGTCGCTCGTCGCGGGCGATGGCCTGGTAGATTGCGAAGTACATCTCGCGACTCTTGACGGCCTCGCCGTTTTCGATCTTCCAGCGCGCATCCCCGAACGGTGCGAAGGTCTTGGCCATGGGGTCATCAACCAGCACGCTCCGATCGGCGAGGTACAGGATTCGCGGGCGGCGATGCTCGCCGCGCATGTTCCAGCGGCCGGACCATAGCTTCCAACATATCTGGAAGGCGACGAGCGTCTTCCCCGTGCCGGTCGCCATTGTCAGGAGATTCCGCCGGTGCCCCTGTAGGAGGCGTTGGACGGCGCGGTTGATTGCGATTTCCTGGTAGTATCGCGGTGACTTGCCGCTCAGGTGATAGACCGGCGTAAGCAAAGTGTCCGTGACGTCTGGAGCGATGGATTCGCTCGCCGCGAGCCGTTGCCAAAGCTCGTCGGGCGTCGGGAAAGTCTCCATCTCGCTTTCGATGCCAGTCGTGTAGTCGAACTCGACGATGCCATGGCCGTTGGTTGCGTAGGCTCACTTCAGGCCGAGGATTTCGGCGTAGTCCTTGGCCTGCTGGAGGCCTTCGCCGGGCGTCGCGTATGTCGGCTTGGCCTCGACGACGGCAATCGGAGTGTCGGGCCGGTGGCGCAGGACATAGTCAGCTCTCTTGCCAGGACGGCGGCGACCTCGTCGTCCCACTACGACAATACGGCCGTCAGTGAACGTGACCTGCTCGTTGATGCGGTGGGGCTCCGTATCCCATCCCGCATCTTGGAGTTTGGGGACAACGTATCGACGGCAAGTGTCTGCCTCATTCGGCACTGGGTTCACTCCGTTCAACGCCAACCGGAATACTGAAGCCGATCCCGCTGGCCCGACGCTTGACCATGCGGAGGGCACCGCATCGTGTCATCCGTTTCATCGTGGGCCATCGCCGTTTGTCGATCTGGCGAAATCGTGGGTCCTCCTACTCTCCGACGAAGCCTGCTACGTGGACGTCTTCAAGCGCGTACTCGGCCGCATTGCGATGGGCTGGCACGTCGTGGAGCTTCCCGCGTTCCTCTAGTGGCAAGCATACCACGAACATGTCGAATTGTCTTGGCCTCTAGAGGTGGCATACGCTGACAGCATCGAGTAGGCCCCAGGAATGGGGTTTTTCGACGTCGGCGCAGGCTCTGGGCACAACGTGTTTGGCGTCTGGCCATGTCGTGGTAAGCTAGGGCCACGGAGGCGCTGTGCCTCCACAACATAGTGCATTGGAGGACGATACGACGGGCGATCCGGTCGCCCAGCCTGACAATTTGACTGACGCGTGAGCGTCAAGTTGCTGCTTCGTAGCAAATCGCCAACCTGAGCCGAGAGGCTCTTGATCACAGAGGCAGTGCTTGGACCACGCTCCCGAAAGGGAGCGTCGGCCATGTGCTGTTCTGTGATGCCCTTTGGCGAGGGTGCTGCGAGCGGCCTTGGTTCGGCGCTCCTCTTGTTTTTCGGGAACTTCCTATGACAAGTCACGATACCTTCGAGCGGTTCATGTCGCTCCCAGCCACGCAGCAATTGCTTGAGATAGCACGCTCCGACAACCCGCTCATCGCCTTGGCCGTCACCTCTCGCGAGGTCTCCTGGACGAGGTTTCAGGAGTGGCTACTTGATCCACATCGCCATCACGATGTGCTGGGACAGCAGTACATCCAAGCCATGCTTGATTCGATTTCTGATCTCGGCGAGCGAGCGTTGATCAGCCCCCGTTCAGCGAGCGACACCGCCCTTCAACAAGAACACCCCCTAGGGGTAGGGTCGCTGGCCCACTCCGACGTGGCCACGATACGCTCAGTGCAGGCGGAAGCCGTGGAAGGGAAGAAGGGGCGTTGCGACCTGCTCATCAAGTGCGATGTCGGGGCAACGCCGCTCACGATCCTCATCGAAAACAAGATCGGAGCGAAGGAGCGAGAAGACCAGTTGCAAGACTACGTCGATACGCAGCTTCCCAAGCTGCCACCAGACGGACGCCTGCTCCCGATGTTGATCGAACTCGGCGACGACCCGGTGGGCCAGTCCTCATGCGAGTCAGCCGTCTGCTGGAGAAGAGGTAATGTCGCGGAGTGGCTCCAGGATGGGGCGAAACGTTGCGAACAGTTAGACATTGCAGTTCCCCGTCTTGTGAAGGACTACCTCGACATCTTCGAGGCCTGGGACTTGGCTGCTGACCTGCGACGCAAGGAGTGGCGGTTGCTTGAGGTGATCCAAGGGATGCCCGACCCGCCGCCGGAATGGTCGCTGCTGAATGGTCGGCTTCACGTTGACGATCGACAGTTCTTCGAGGAGGCACTCCGAACCGAGCCTCTCGGGGAGACGCTGGCAAGCTTCGGATTCACAGACATTCGCACACATGAGAAAGTCCGTGGTCAGACCAACGTGTTGAAGATAACGAAGCCAGAGTGGTTTCTGGAATGCGATGAAGTGAAACGCGAGCGCGTCAATGTTCATTTTGAGGCCCAAGAAGGCGGCAGAGTCATGCTCCACATCGAGATTGACCCGCCCGAGGGTGGCATTCGCGGCAGGCCGGGCCGGGAACAAGAACTCGCTCCGTTGCTGAAGGTGAAATCCAAGTTGCTCCGACTAGTCAAGCAGGTGCTGGACAAGACTCAGGATCTCAACCAGACGATCGGGAGGGAAAACCTACGGCGAGCTGACCTGGACCACCCCCGGGCGCTGCTGGCGGCGGCATTCAAGATCGACACGGACAAGAACTGCGAGGTTGCAGTATTCGCTGAGTTCATGGCCAAGGTGATTAAGACGATCACGCCGATGGTGGATCGAATCATGGAGGAAGAGGCGATGTCGAGTGATACCCCCGCTGAGCGGCCGAAGCGGCGAGCGTGACGGCGCGTCTGGGCTCGTGAGGTGGTCTGCCATGCCAGCGTTCCACGGTATCGCGGCGTTCTGTCTTGGCGCGGGCCGTTGGTCGGCGTCCCGCTCGATTCGACTTTTCATTTTCACGAGCGAGCCTCGATCGGCCCTGCTTCACAGGACCTCACCGCCCTTAAACGAAAACACCCCCTAGGGGGTAGGGCGATTGAGGTGATCACGCCTATGGTGAACGAATCCTGGAAGACATGGGGCGAGCGCGACCCGCGTGATGGGTCACCGGTGGCTGAAGGAGAGCGGTAGTGCGGCCAAGCAGAAGAGCTACGCCAAGGGTGGCAGCTTTCCAAACGGGCGCTGACCGTTGCGAGATGCAATAACTCGGCAGATTGCCTTGACACTCCGAGTGCTGGGTCGGCGGACTGAGACTTCGGGACGGATGCTGTGCGACTTCTGAACAAGATAACAGACGGCCATCGAAGAGTACCTGGATGACAACAGGGCATCGAGTATCTTGGCCTGAAGCAACCTCACGTCTTCGCCATCAGTGAACGAGGAAAGGTCAAGAAACAGGCTCGCTGCGAGGCATTGCTGCACGGTATGTCGCCGCCCACCCCTGTAGCGTTTGGATGAAGCGTTCTTTACGGTTTGCCTTCCGATTCCGAGACGTGCTGCCGTCACCGTCTGAGCGACTTCAGAGGGCTGGACACCTTGCGCCGAAAGCGCGGCTGCAACTCGATCAACTAGCTTCCTCGGGATTGGGGCTGGTCGCTTCACTTCGATTTCTCTATCGTCACGATCCTTGATCGGGCACAGGATGTTGGTCCTCCCAAGCCACTTAGCGAGCTCGCCTTCCCTTTGCTTGCCACGGTGCTTCGATAGCCATTTGATGGCATCTCGCACGACTCGGTACTCATCAACCACGAGTTCGTGCGGAACCACCTCCCGTGAACCTCTGCCTGTACCGGCAATCAGGGCTCTGCGGAAAGCCCGCAGCTTGGCAGGCCACTCCGCCTTTCGCTTCTTGACGGCAATCGAATCACCGGCCCAATGGTTGAGCAGTTGGGCTAAGGCCGTCAACTCAAACTGAACGAAGCTGAGCTTGACATCCGAGATGGTTCCCACAGTTAACCTCCCATGGTTCATCTGTAGCTTTCTTCCAGAACTAAATCGGGCGAACTCCCCGACTACGTTTCTCCTGCCCACGAAACGTGGTAGAGTTCACCGCTGGAGAAGCGACCGATGGAGCCTGGATACATCAACCTCCGTGACGTGTCAACGCGATTGAGCGCATCCCCTCGCTCTGTCCGCGCCTACGTCAACCGGTCCGACAATCCCCTCCCCGCATACCGCATCGGCGGCAAGCTGCTGTTCTGCTGGGATGAGGTTGAGAAGTGGGTGGAGCAGCATCGCGTACGTATGCCCGACGTCAATGTAGACGTTGATGCACTGATAGACATTCTCGAAAAATGAAAGGAAAAACACAGATGGACATTCCCCACAAGCTGAAGCCCTTCACGGACCACGGCGTCGAGTTCGAATCCCAGGCCGGCGATGAATACATAGGAGGTTGCCCGTTTTGCCACAAGGAGGTCCATTTCTATGTGAATGGGGCAACCGGACAGTACATGTGCCACTCCTGCAATGAGAGCGGCAACGTCATCAAGTTCCTGACGTGGCATGCCAAGCAGGTGCATGAGGCAACAACTCCCGCAGATTTCAAGAGGCTGAGCAAGCTACGCGGACTGCCCGTTCGAGCACTCAAGCGGTTCAAGCTCGGCTTTGACGGAGAGCGATGGTTGCTCCCCTGCTTCAGCGAGAAGGGGACCGTGAGAGACATCCGTCGCTGGAAGCCACCCAAGGGGAAGGTGATGTCCACCACGGGCTGCAAGACGCAGTTGTTTGGAGCCGATCGACTGGCGAAGCCAGATGCCCCGGTCTGGTTGTGCGAGGGAGAATGGGACGCGATAGCGATCAGGGAGTTGCTGCGCCTAGCCGAGCGGAAGGGGGACGTGGTGCTCGGCGTGCCGGGCGCGGGCGTCTTCAAGAGCCATTGGGCCAGACTTCTTCAGGGGCGGCACGTTCGCATTTGCTACGACAACGACGGAGCGGGGGACAACGGTTCGGCACGGGCGGCAAGGGAACTGACGGGTGTTGCCAGCAAGATAGAGTTCTTGTGTTGGCCGGACAGCCGTCCCAAGGGCTTCGATATTCGAGATTACTGCGTGGAGATGATCGAGAAGGATGTTCTCCCGAAGAAGGCCCTCCGGCGGCTTAAGAAGTTGCTCAAATCTGAGCACCGCCGGGATGGTGCGATCTCCCAAGCGATGGATTCCGTGGAAGACGCCATCATCGAGGTGGAACCCAAAGATGCACCGTCGTTCAGCAAGACAATGGCCGTGTTCGAAGAGTGGATCAGCATGGGGCAAGAGGAGGAGTATGCCCTCCGACTCATGTTCGCCGTTGCCCTGTCGGGGCCCATACCAGGCGATCCGCTCTGGATGTTTATTGTCAGCCCGCCAGGAGGAGGGAAAACTCTCCTGCTCGCCAGCCTCGGCGGATCGCCCAAAGCAATCGTGTGTTCGACAATCACGCCACGCGCCCTCGTGTCGGGGCACAAGTCGAAAGATGATCCCAGCCTACTTCCGCGATTGGACAAGCGATGTCTCGTCTGGAAAGACTTCACGGAACTGCTGGCACTCCACCAGGCCGATCAGGACCAAGTCTGGGCCACTCTCCGTGGAGCATACGACGGTTACGTAATGAAGGTGTTCGGTAACGGTGTACGTCGCGAGTACCACGTTCGATTTGCGATGCTTGCTGCGGTGACACCGATCATCCACGGACACAGCAAGTCTACTCTTGGCGAGCGATTCTTGAAGTTCCAGATGCAGCCAGGCACAGCGAAGAACACTGCCGCCAGAATCATGGCGGCCATCGCCAACGTGGCCCTCGAAGACAAGATGGACTCCGATCTCCACAAAGCCGCAGAGGAGTTTCTGGCCAGACGAGTAGAGGCATCTGTGTTGCCTGGCGTTCCCATGTGGGTCAAGGATCGCGTTGTGGCTCTCAGCCAACTGATAGGCTTGCTGCGGGCACAAGTTGATCGCGAACAGTATGGTGACCGCGACGTCAAGTATCGTCCCCATTCCGAAGTCGGCACCAGGCTGGCGAAACAACTCATCAAGCTCGGACAGATGTTGGCCTTCGTGGACGACAAGCCGAAGATCGACGGCGACGTGTACCGGCTGATGGAGCGCGTCGCCTTTGACACCGCAATCGGCTTCCACCTGGACATCGTCCAGGCCCTCATGGACGGAGGTGGAGAGGGGACGCGAGCCGTCCTCGCCGAAAGAACCGGCCTGCCGACGACCAACCTGCAGCGACGCCTGGACGATCTCAAGTTGCTGAAGGTGATCAAGGTCAAACCACAAACAGGGCCAAAGGCGCCAAAGGCAGGCCGCCATCCTCATGTATACCTCATCTCCAAGCGTGTTCGAACCCTCTGGAAGCAAGCAAAAGTTGGAGAAGACCACGTCGGCCGATCAGTGGCAGCTCGACGCAAGAAGGGCAAGCCAAAGAAGGCTTGAAGCCAGCATCAATAAAACCTAAATCTGGACCCCCATGAGTATCTATCCTTAGTCAATTGAAAAAAGAAAAAAAGAAAAAAGAAGAGAGGAAACTCACCCACTCTCGCTCATGGGGGGGTGACTTCAGGTTTTTATCGTGGCGGCTTCGTGATCGCGTGGATTTCGAGGTTCCCGAATCGGTTCCCCCTTCCGTTGGGGGGGGGGCGGAGCAAGACAGCGAGGAGCAAGAGCATGACGGAGTCAAGGGGTTACGACGCTCAACAAGAGCAACGGCGTGTGCGGCGTTCTACCTGCGTCCCAGTTCCACCGACCTCGGACCGGCGTGGAGACCCTCGGCGGGACGCCCCCAGTCCCACGCTCAGGATCGCCCCCGGGTCACACCGACCCTGCGGTCGCAGAGGGCACCGTCAACCCGACCGTCGGTCGACGGAACCGGAGGTCGACAATCGTAAGTCACCTACCCAACACGAGTTACGCCAAGGTGGTGGCACTTGGGGACGCTTGGGGGTCGCCGGTTTCGCCCAAGTTAGACGGGCGTCTATATTTGTTAGCGCCATTGTGGAGGTTTGAGAGCATAATTCCGGCGGGGTGTGTCCACAATGGGAGGTGCTAGGCATGAGCGTCAAGGTTCGTCAGAAGAAGAGAGGTCGTGGTCAACCGTGGTGGGTCGTGATTCACCACAACCGCAGGCGGGTCACCAAGAAGATCGGCAGGAAGGAGGATGCCGAGGCCCTGGCGTCGGCGGTACGCAGGAAGATCAAAGCCGGGGAGTTCAACGTCGAGGCCAAGCCCAAGGGCAACACCACGCCCCTCTTCCAGGACTACGCCCGCCACTACATCGAGCACTATGCCAAGGTCACCTGCAAGCACAACACGTGGCGGGGGTACGAGGTGATCATCGAGCACCACCTGTTGCCGTCGTGGAAGGGCAAGCACCTGGATGAAATCACGCGCGCCGACGTCATTCGGCTTCTCCGCCAGAAGCAGAAAGAGGGCAAGGCCGCGAGCACGGTGGACAACATCCGCACGTTGGCCAGCGGCATCTTCACTCTCGCCTACGAGGAGGAGATCATTCCGGTGAACCCGGCCCTGCGGCTGGGCAAGTATATACGCAAGGATGACCGGCGGAAGCACATCAAGCCGCTTACGCAGGAACAGGTGGCGACGTTCCTGGATGCCGTCAAGGAGTCGTTCCCCGAGCACTACCCCCTCGTGCTCTACGCCTTCCGCACCGGCATGCGGTTCGGTGAACTGCTGGGGCTGGCGTGGTCCGACATTGACTTCGAGGCGAACGCGATCGAGGTCAAGCGGTCGTACAGCCACGGACGGTTCGACAGTCCGAAGAGCCATAAGTCCCGGACCGTGGACATGTCCGACCAACTCAACGCCGTACTGAAGGATCAACGTCAATCTCTTCTCCAGAAGTTCGGCGGGAAACTGCCAGTGTGGAATATCCCCGGTTCTCGGAAGGCCACCTCGCTGGTTGAACTCGTCTTCCCCAACCGTGATGGCGGGCCGATCTGCGGAGACAACTTCCGCAAGCGGTCTTTCCGGAAGATGATCGAAAAAGCCGACCTTCCCCGCTTTCGGTTCCATGACATACGCCACACGTTTGCCAGCTTGCTCCTGGCGAACTGTGAGCCACTGAACTACGTGAAGGAGCAGCTCGGCCACGCCTCCATCCAGACCACCGTGGACGTGTACGGAGGCCTGGTACCCGGCTCCAACCGCAACGCCGTGAACCGGCTGGATGATGCGGACGGGCCAGCGTTGACCGTGGTTGCGGCCACGTCGGCGTGAACCAGTCTTGACGCCCTCGTTAGGACGCCCTTAACGGCCAAGGAACGTGTTCTAACGGACAGAACCACCCCGCCTGCCCCAACGGTCGGGCCAAGCCCACTTCCTGGCGTCTAATCAGCCTTACGACACATTCCCGTGAGTCAGCGTTCAACTGGCGTGAAGGCCACCTCCACGCGAGTGTGTGGCCATGTTGAACTGGCGGGAAGGTCCTTGCTGGGTGGATGGATGGAGACGTGGTCGGCGGGCTCGCGGCTGCGGCGTGCAGCTCGTCCATCGCAGAAGCCGATCATGATTCAGGGGGTTTGCTGTAATGGAAGATATCAATGGCACACAGCGAGCAAGCACGCCCCAAAACTGGCGGTCGCGAATTCCGCTCCGACTCGAAGCGCATCGAAATGCCTTGGTGACAGGGGTTTCGTGCCGTATTGAATCTGCTTGTGGACTGCATTGGGAGCTTCAACTGGCTGAGAGACGATCGTGGCGGCCGATTGGGGTGTATTGCCGTTTTCTCGTTCGCCTGTTGGACACAAGCCGTGCTGTGTCGCTTCTCCGGCAATCGAGCCCGTGGATGCTCGGCCTTCATGCTGCGGATGGTCGATTGCGCGAACCCCGCCTCCCACTGCATGCGCGCGGGAGAATTGGCCATGCTACGGGCCATCGTTCGCGCTGCCCGTTGACGCACTAGTGGGCCAGATCGCGCGTGCCCGCATGGTCTACTGTGATCCCCCAATCGCCTCTTGCTTTTCCGAGAGCTCAGACGCACTCGTGATCAGCAACTTGGCCTCGACGAGGTGACTTGGATTGCATTCGTCGACAGACAGGGAGGGATTCCCCATGGCCACCCTGGCCTGTGCCAGAGTGGCGCGGGCCTTCTCCGCGTGGCCGAGTTTCCAATGGGACATCGCGGTGAATCTCCATGTTGACGGAAAGTTATCGATGCTCAGTCTGGCCGCGCGATCCAGCGACTTGAGAGCTACGGCGTAATGGCCGAGGCGGTATTGAAGCATGCCAATCGTTGTGAGATAGCAGCCATTCTCCGGGGACAAACGGGAGCCATTTGTTTCTCCATGTGCCTTCTACAGTGCAGATGATTCCACCGGAAGCCGCATCGACACCGTCACCGAACCTGCATCTGGGTTGCCGGCGGCGACAGGAGCACAGAAGGGAGCGGCGCAGGCGTGATCGCCGTGTTGCGTGACAGGGGGTCACTGGACGGGGCAGCAGGAGGCAATTCGACGCTTCCGCGTTGCTCTCGAAGCCTCGTGGAATGACGGGACCAGGCTCCCGCACATGCTATTCGTGGGCGGACCCGGACTTGGCAAGACGGAACTTGCCCACGTCGCAGCGAGAGAAATGGGAGCGACGATTCATGAGCGGCTCGCTCAGGTCATCAGCAGCATGGGGGCCTTGAATGGCCTTCTCATGCAGGCGAACGACAAGGAGATCGTCTTCCTGGACGAGATTCATGAACTGCCTCCCCAGATCCAGACGGTCCTTTACAGAGCCATGGAGGGCCAGACGATTTCTTTGCAGGGCCGTGATAAGCAAACGATGAGCATTCCTACGAAGAACTTCACTTTGATCGGTGCGACCACGGACGAATTCAGATTGCTGTCTCGACTCAGGGATCGTTTCAAGGTGATTTTGCCTTTTGTGGAATACGACGCTGACTCACTCTCGACCATCACCGTTCACTGTGCCCGATCACTTGGGATCGAATTGGCTGAGGGCATCCTCGCCATCCCCCAGGCCGGCGGGCTGCCTGAAGCGGTGGAACTTTCCATTCGCTAATCGATGGTATGCGGAGACTCCACGTGGGTCCTGCAGGAATCGACCACTCGGGGTCATTGGCGGCAGGTAATGGCGTGCCGTGCTTATCCCGTGCTGACGCACCCGCCGAGTACTTAGGTCGCTCCATGCTGACAGGATGACATTTTCGGTAGGCACAGGGGCTATTTCTCAGTCGACTCGAGCAGTGCGTGAAACGCCGCGGCTTCATCGGGTTTGTCCCACGTTTCATACAGCTCGACCACGCGCCTCCGCACACGACGCAACATCCACGCGGAAACGGCAGGATCTTGGCTCAGGTCTCGATGGGCCGGCAGCAACAGCTCTTCAGCCGGCTTAAATTGTTGCTGAGCGGTCAACGCCGAGGCGAGGATGCTCTTGGCGTGGGCCGTACGCCACCGCGCCGTGGAGTCGGAACGGCGGATCACTTCGAGCGCCTCACGGATCATCGTTTCACCATCGGCGGGATTGCCGCCCCGGGTTAGTGTGTCGCCGAGATCGAGCTTGCAATTGACTACTCGGATATCGTCGATCGACAACTTGGCACTCAGGATTTGCAGGGCCTCGTGCAGGAGCGGCTCGGCCTCCGCGTGATCTCCGCTGTCGGCGAGAATTCCGCCGAGTTCCATAATCGTTACGGCAACATCCGGATGCTCGTCACCGAGTTTCTCGCGACGGGTGGTCAGGAGTTCGCGGCACAGCTGCTCGGCTTCGTCGAACTTCCGCATTTGGCGCAGCAGTGTGCAGAAATTGGCCATGACGCTCAGGGTGCGCGGATTGTCGCTTCCTACCACGCGGTGCGAGCCGTCGAGCGCCTCGCGATAATACGTCTCGGCGATCTCAAGAGCGTTCCGGGACCAGTGAACCCAGCCCACGTTGGCGATCGCCGACAATGTGCGCAGATCCCGGTCGCCGAGATCACGCCGATAGAGTTCGAGCACGCGAGAAAAGATCGGGGCGGCATCGTCGAAGCGCCGCTGGAGCATGTGCAGTTCGGCCAGATTCATGGTGACGGTGAGCGTGTGCGGATGCTCCGGGCCGCGAACGGAGGCGAAGCCCTCGATCGCCTCGCGATAGAGCGGCTCGGCGTCGTCATGGCGGCCCATCCGCTTGTAGAGATTGGCCAAGTTGTTCATGGCCGTCGCGGTGTATATGTGATCTGGCCCGCGAACGCGGCGCTGAATTTCGAGCGCCTCCAAGTACAGCGGCTCCGACTCGGCAAATCGCTCCTGACGAAGAAAGACGCGGGCAAGCCCCATGACGGCGCTCAGCGTGCCGGGGTGATCGGGTCCATCGGTGCGCCGCAAGAGTTCCAAGGCCGGTATCAATAGTTCTTCGGCATCGGCGTATCGTCCCCGTTCAGAATACAGTCTGGCCAGATCGCGAGCGGCGTAGGCCGACATGGGATGTTCTTCACCATGCACTCGCCTGTTCAGGGCCAGGCACTCGATCCATAACCGCTCGGCCTCGCCATAACGACCTCTTAACGCCAGCAGGCTGGCCAAGCCGGAAAGTGAACGGATGGTGCTGACGTTCTCATTTCCGAGCGTGCGGCGTTTGACATCTATTACCTCGCGATAGCGCGTCTCGGCCTCGCCATAACGCCCTTGGCGCTGGTACATCCAGGCCAGATTGTTGATCGAGATCAGCGTCTCCGGATCTTCGGGTCCAAATACTCGCCGCTTGCTCTCGATGTTCTTTTTGTGGAGCGGTTCCGCTTCCTTGAATTTGCCCTGATAGTTCAACAAGGCCGCTAGGCTGGATTCGATCGCGAGCAGATCCCTGTCATCGGGCTCGAAAATACGAGAGGCAGTTTCGAGCGCTTCGCGATACAGCAGGTCAGCCTGATCGAACTTGGATTGGTTTAGGTAGGCCAGTGCGAGCCCACTGATCGAATTGACCGTCGACCGGTGCTCGTTCCCCAGCGTCACTCGCCGTAGCCGCAGCGCTTCGGTCAGATGGCGTTCGGCGGGTTCATGAACTCCAAGATTGCGATAGGTCGATCCGAGGGTGACACGGACGGCCGCCTCGACGAGCGGCTCGTCCTCGAATCTGCTCTCGACCGCTTTCGATGCCTCGTCGAGAATGTCTCTGACCTTGACGTCGGGGCCTCGATTTTCGGGATCGACCGCGGACAGCAGATCATCGTTCAGAAACTCGTTGATCGCGGTGGCGATCCGGGTTTGGCGTTCCGCCTCAGTTCGCCGCTCCTCGGCGAGCCTCTCGGCTACGACTGCTCGATCGCGCTCCTGCTCGGCACGAAGTCGTTCGCTAACCGCGCTGTCTCTTTCCAGCTTTATGACCTCGGCCTGCTGCGATATCCGCACGGCCTGATACGAGGCGATAACGGCCGACGCCGATATGACCAGAAACAGGACCGCCGCGAACGCGAAGCGAACCTTGTGCCGCGCCACAATTTTCCGCAAGTAATAAATCGCGCTATGCGGGTGTGCGACGATCGGTTCGTTGTTCAGAAAGCGGTCGATATCGTCGCCGAGCGCGGCGGCGCTCTGGTACCGCTCCGCCGGCATTTTCTCCAGCGCCTTTAGAATGATGGTCTCGACGTCGCCGCCCAGCACGTTCGTGATCGAGCTCAGGGCGGCAGGTTCGTCCTGCTGGATGATGCGGACCGCATCGAGTATCGCGCATCCTCCCAATTCGTATGGCAGCGAGCCGCTGAGCAGCTCGAAGAGGAGCACACCGAGCGAATACACGTCGCTGCGCGTATCCAGTTCCTCTATCCGCCCGCCGGCCTGTTCGGGGCTCATGTACTGAACCGTGCCGATGACCTTGCCAAAATCAGTCTGGCCGGTCGTGAGGCTTGCATCCGAATCGGTTGCCCGTGCCACGCCGAAGTCGATGATCTTCGGCTCGCCGCTGGCATCGACCAGAACATTGCTCGGCTTCAGATCACGATGGATGACACCCTTCTGGTGCCCATGGTGAACGGCGCGACAGACGCGAATGAATAATTGCAGCCGCGCTGCGCTATCCAGGGATTGTTCGCCGGCGTACTCGATAATCGTCTTCGCGTTGCGAATCAGCTCCATCGCAAAGTATGGCACCGGTCCGAACTCGGCCTCATGAACTCCGGCGTCATGAATATGGGCAATATTGGGGTGCTGCAGGCGTCCAAGGACTTGGGTCTCGAACTCGAAACGCCGCAGGACCGATTTCGTCGCGATCCCGGCCTTCATGATTTTGAGTGCTACGCTGCGGCGGGGATTGTCCTGCTGGGCTTCGTAGACGACGCCCATGCCACCTACCGCGATCATACGGCTGAGCGTGTAGTGTCCGATTCGCGTGCCGGCAACATCACGCGGCTGTTCGGCGTCCAAGGCGTGGCCAAGTGACGAGCCGGCTGACGATGGCTGCTTGGGAAGAACCCGATCGGCCATTTGGTGTGCTGCCAAGAGTTTGCGGACTCGTTGCTTCAAGGCTTCATCCGAGCCGCACCTGTGATCGAGGAACTCCTCGCGCTGCTCTGGATCGCGCTCCATCGCGGCGATGAAGACGGTCTTGGATTGTTCAAACAGCGACATGGACATTTGCTCATTCCGAAGTGCGACGATGGCTCTGAACCGACCACGCCTTTGTCGCGCGTTCTGGTCGGTCCGCTGGAGCGTAATGCGACGGAACGATCCGCACCGGCTCACCAAAGATCATCTATTCTGTGGGCGGCTCGCATCCCACAATGGCCTCGCACAACCAGGCCCGAGCAAAGCTCCACTGCCGTTTCACTGTGGCGGGCGAAATCTTCAGCAGCTCGGCAGTCTGCTCGATGGTCAGGCCGGCGAAGAAGCGTAGCTTGACCAAGCGGCTGCACTCTGGATCTTGGACTTCGAAGCGTTTCAGGGCTTCGTCGAGTGCGAGAATGTCATTTGGATCATCCGGCGGCCGCCCGAAATCGTCCAGTTCCACTCGCTCTTTTCCGCCACCGTGCTTCTTGCGGGCGTATTTGCGGGCTCGTTCGACAAGGATTCGCCGCATGGCCTCGGCCGCGGCGGCAAAGAAATGGCCACGATTGTCCCAGTGCTCGGTTCCGTTGCCGACCAACCGAAGATAGGCCTCGTGAACCAGTGCCGTCGCCTGCAGCGTGTGGTCCGACGGCTCATGGGCCATCTTCTGCGCCGCCAGAGCGCGTAGCTCCTCATAAACCAGCGGCAGCAGCCGTGCGGACGCCTGAGGGTCGCCGGCGCTGAGTTCGCTGAGCACTTGTGTGATCTGGTACGGTCTCTCTGACAAATGACACCGAGTATCTGATGGTTGCCCGCGAGTTTTGAATCAATGTGCCCGATCAGGTAATTCTCGCACAAATGGACCCGGGGTTCAAGGATCGACTGGCCAATCGGAGATGCGCTGGTGGCGTATTATCGCGGTTTCTAGAGCTTTTGCACAATCGACTGAGCCAGCCGACCGCTTTTCGTCGCATGTGAGGGTAACAGGACGAATGTCAGATTCCCGTAACCCCATTTTGGAGACATCGCTCATGTCATCGAAGCCACATCGAACGAGCATCGGGACAACCCTGATCGCGACAGCCGCATTGTTCGTCGGCACAGCTCTCGCACAGGAACCGCTCGGCAGCGAGATCACGTACCAAGGTCAGCTCAAACTGTCGGGCGAGGTTCTTGACGATACGGCCGACTTCGAGTTCACGCTGTGGGACGCGGACGCGGCCGGCAACATGATCGGCGCCGTCGTCGCCGTGATCGATGTCAACGTTGTTGAGGGGCTGTTTACGGTCGAGGTGGATTTTGGCGTGATGGCCTTCAACGGTGACGCCCGCTGGCTGGAGATCGCCGTCCGCAGCCCGGCCGGGGGCGGCGCGTTGTTCACTACGCTTGATCCGCGGCAGCCCCTGACTGCTACGCCGTACGCGCTGTTCGCGTTGAGCGGGAATGAAGGCCCGGGAGGCCCGGAAGGACCGGAAGGACCGCAAGGCCCACCCGGCGATTCGCACTGGCTGTTGAACGGACCCGATACCTACTACACCGCCGGCAACGTCGGCATTGGGACAAATGACCCGGTCGATCCGCTGCACGTCCAAACCGCCGGGGACCGGGCGATCACCGCGATAGTGGCAGGCACGTCGGGCTCCACGCGCGCGGTCACGGGGTCGGCTCTGGCCAACTCCGGCCCAACTATCGGCGGCTTGTTTTCGAACGCCAGTCCGGAAGGTGTTGGCGTTCAAGGCGTGGCGCAGGCCAGCTCAGGCAGCGCCACAGGCGTCCGCGGGCAGACAAACAGCCCCGACGGCTACGCCGGTTACTTCACAGGCGGGCGGAATTACTTCGAGGGCAATGTCGGCATCGGATTGTTGGATCCCCAGGCCAGGCTGCACGCCACGAACAGCGGTGCTATCTCGGTCCTCGGTGTGGGCATCGGCCAAAGCGGCTTGATCGGCGTCGAAGGCAAGAGCGAGAGCACGAACGGCCGGGGTGTGCTCGGATGGGCAGCGGCCAATTCGGGCACAACGGTGGGTGTGATGGGCCAGAGTGAAAGTCCCAACGGCGCAGGCGTGTACGGCTGGGCCTCCGCCACTTCGGGCACGGGCAGAGGGGTCTGGGGCTTCACGGACAGCCCCTCCGGTTACGCCGGCTACTTCACAGGCGGACGCAACTACTTCGAGGGCAACGTCGGCATCGGGATCGACGAGCCTGAGTATCCCCTGGACGTGAGCGGCCGCGCTGGTCTTCGCAACTCGGCCGGGGCGACCACCATAACCCTTGACGGTGACGATGGGGGCAGCGGTAAGCTCATACTGACGAACGGGACGCGGAACACATTCGAGGTGTTCGGCGGCGGGAACGCGGGGGAGTCCGAACTCTATATGTACACCGGCGCCGGGGAAAACACGATCAAAATCGACGCTGACTTCTTCGGCGCGGGGGCGATTTTTATTAATGGCGGACAAACCAACCTGGACCTTACCGCGGCCGGCACCTTTGGCGGCGCGGAGATCCTGATGGACAACAGTGCGGGCGCACGAACGATTTATCTCCTCGGTGACGATGGAGACTACGGCGCCGCGAAGATCAGCCTTCGCAGGCCGGACGCAACCGAAACCGTCTCCATCGAGGCCGCGGACGCTGCCGACCAGGGCGCTCGGATCGAACTGAGCAACGCCGATGGCACGCCGATGATCAGGCTCAATGCCGAGAGTGGCAGCGGCGGCGGGGCGACCCTCACGTTGTCGGACGGTACTCGGAACACGATCACCCTGGACGCTGACGCCGGAGGCGGTGGGGCTGGCGTAAGTCTTGGGAACAGCAATGGCGTGACGACAATTGCCCTCGACGCGGATTCTGCCGGCAGAGCATCCGGGAAAATCTCACTCCGCAGGTCGGACCAAACTGCAACCGTCTCAATCGAAGCAGCCCAAAGCTCGCCGCGGGGAGCCCGGGTCGAGTTGAGCAAAGCCGATGGCACCATAACCATCATCTTGGACGCGGAAACGAGCAATAGCGGCGATGGTAAGATCACCACCGGCGTGCTCCAGATCACTGGCGGCGGCGACCTTTCCGAACAGTTCGACATCTCTGCCGACAACGGCAATGTCGAACCCGGAATGGTGGTATGCATCGACCCGCAGCGCCCCGGAGAATTAACCGTAAGCAGTCAGGCCTACGATCGAACCGTGGCGGGCATCGTCAGCGGCGCCGGCGGCGTCAAGCCCGGCATGCTAATGGGACAAGCCGGCACGATCGCCGACGGCAAGTACCCCGTGGCCCTGGCCGGGCGCGTCTGGGTCTATTGCGATGCTTCCCAGCGCGCCGTCGAACTCGGAGACCTGCTCACTACGGCCGATCGGCCGGGATACGCCATGGTCGCAAGCGACCACTCCCGGGCCTCCGGCGCGACTTTGGGAAAAGCAATGACGCGTCTGGCCAAAGGCGAGACGGGCCTGGTTCTCGTACTGGTCAATCTGCAATAACAAACTTTGAGTCGCGGAGATACATCAAATGACAGCCTACTCTCTTCCGTTGCGAACAGCCGTAGTCCAACGATCGTCTCGGTCACTCTACATGGTCGTCCTAAGCATTGTGTTCTTCGCGGTGCAGACATCGAAGAGCCAGGAATTCGAGGCTTCGCAGGTTCCGTTTCCTCCGGGCCCCTTGGAACTGGCGTTGGACGAGAACGGAATTCCGTTAGGCTGCATGGTCATCGAGGAGGATATCATCGTTCCGGAGGACTTTTTCTTTCCCGACGCTCCGTTTGCGACGAACCTGTGGCCGAATGGAATAGTTCCTTTTCAGTTCGACGCCAACGTTAGTGGTCCGCGTCAAGGTGCAATGCTGGCTGCGATGGATGTATGGGAGAATGTGGCAAACGTCGACTTCAGACCGCGCGATGGTGAGACCAATCACATCCACATTCGGAATTCGACTGGGAATAGCTCATCTATCGGCATGCGCAATGGCCAGCAGATTGTCAACATAGCCAGTTGGGGCAACCGTTTTATAATGGTCCACGAGCTCGGGCATGCACTCGGTTATTGGCACGAACAATCTCGATGGGATCGGGGAAACTTTGTGCAGATCATATGGGCCAACATCGCGGCTGGCATGGCCAATAACTTCAATGTGCGATCCGTGCCGGGCGGTGAATATGGGCCGTATGACTTTGATTCGGTAATGCACTACGGCCAATGCTCCTTCTCCAATTGCAGCAATTTATGCCCCAACGACCCAACTTGCCCCAACGGCGGCCGAACGATCGTGGTGCTTCCACCAAATCAAGCGTGGCAGAACCTCATCGGTCAGAGAACCCACATTAGTACCTGGGATGGGAGGATCATGTCCTTTCTCTACCCCGAAGACGACTGGCGATTCCTTGACAGCCAGTGCGGGAACCGTGGGGTACAGTGCTGGGTACAATTCGACTGCATTGAATTGGGGAACTTTTTCTGTCCGTACGTCGCCGATTTTCCGGATGCGGTGGATCAAACGCCCAGCGGCGGCACCCTCTGGATACTTGCTGACGATACCTATTCCACCGGCGGAACATTATCAAAGCCCATGACGATTCGAGCGGCGGTGGGAGCCACCTTGACGAGCTGACAGACATGACGGACTCGAGAAAAGGAGAAAACCGTGAGAATCCGAGAATTCTTCGCCTTTGTGCTGATCGTTGTCGGCGCCTCGCCCGCGTGGGCTCAGCCGTCCCCAGATCCCTTTCACGTGGAGCCGCGCGTAGTGGACTCCGGCCGCCACCGAGGTCAACTAGAGGAGTTCACATCCACTTTCAGTGTCGTAATAGATTCGCCGGGGGCGGTCTGGATGAGGCTGCACTTTAGCGACCACAACCTCGGTGCGCGCAGCTATCTGACGATTACGTCGCTGCTGGACGGTGACCAGCAGTATCTCGACGCGCGCTACATGGTACCGTGGGAGAATTCGACCGCGATCTTCAACGGCGACGCCGTGGAAGTGGAACTCTACGCGGCCCCGGGAGAGCAAGGTATCTACTTCCAGCTCGGCTCGATCACCGTCGGGGAGCAGCAATCGGGAGGACCCGAAAGTCAGTGCGGACCAAATGATGATCGTGTGGACTCGAATGACCCGAGAGTGGGCCGCATCATGCCGGTCGGCTGCACCGGTTGGATCGTCTCGAACGGCGCCCACCTGTCGGCCGGTCATTGCACGGGAGGGACGTTTAGCCTTCTCCATTTCAACGTACCTGATTCGACCTGCAATGGCACCACCATTCCAGCGGCCGTAAACGACCAGTACCCCATCACGGCGGTTGTATCCCGCAACTCCAGTATCGGCGACGATTTCGCTGTGTTCACCTGCGGCCCCAACAGCAACACTGGCTTGCTGCCTGTTCAGGCCCAAAACGCGTTCTTCCGCATGTCCCGCGATGATGCCCCCGCGAATGTCCGAGTGACGGGATATGGGGTTGACTTCGTGCCGGTGGGCTGCGGCCCTGGGAACAGGAACTCCGACAGCCAGACCGAACAAACGCATTGGGCCCCTTACCTCGGCGAAACGTGGCAGGGCCCCGGCGACATCGTCATCTCCTACCTCGTGGACACTGAGCAAGCAAACTCCGGAAGCCCTGTAATCATCTTGAACACCACAACCACCTTGGGCATCCATACCAACGGTGGGTGCTCTCCGCCGTACTTCGGCAATCGCGGAACCGGCTTCGAGAATAATAACCTGGAGGATGCGATTGCCGAGTGGCCTGGTTCGGACGTCTGCTATGCGGACGTCGGCCATCCTCATGTGGCCTTGTGGGGTGACGGTACGGTCATGAGACCCTTCGAGACGGTCTGGGAGGCGGTGAATGAGGTCCCGTCCGGCGGAATCGTCAGCATCGTAAAGGGTTCCTACACCGCTGATTCCGGGCACGCCTTTACCATCGGTGCGGACGGAACAGCGATGACGCTCGTAGCACCGGTCGGAACCGTCATCATCGGGAATTGATCGGCCAGGCACTCATCGCCACCGGCCCCTACCGGACGATTCTGAGAATCAAGCGTGTAAGACCATGGCAGCAGAAGGCGGAACCGCCGTCCTTTTCACATAGGGAGAAATGAAAATGTCAGATCGCCACCGCAGAGTCAAGTCCATCATTGCAACGGGCGTGCTGCTCGCAAGTGCGTCGGTCACGGCTAACGCGCAAGAGTTCCGAATCGATTGGCACACCATCGACGGCGGCGGCGGCTACAGCGCCGGCGGCGACTTCGAACTCGAAGGCACTGTCGGCCAGTGCGACGCCGGCGTATTGACCGGCGGCGACTTCGCGCTGACCGGCGGCTTTTGGGTTGCGCCGGCGGAGGCCTGCGCCTGCGTGGCCGATCTCAACGGTGACGGCTGGCGCGGTGGCGACGACATCCAGGGTTTCGTGGACTGCCTCATCGCCACCGGCACGAACTGCCCCTGCGCCGACCTCGACGGCAACGGCATGCTGGAGATGGCCGACGTATCGCTCTTCGTGGACGCCCTGCTGACCGGCACGCCGTGCCCGTAGTAGAGCCGTCGCCGATGCTGCTGCGCGACCCGGGCGGAGAAAGGGGGATCCGTCCCACACGTCGCGTCTACCGACGTCCCCCAAGTCGGCGGACTGCACCATCGCTACACGCGAGCAGCCTGACGGAGTCAACTGCGTCGTCACAGAACGCCGCGCCCACCATCCGGTGGGTGGAGATTCCCTGGGCGGCATGTGCGTTGACCGGGCGGGATAAGTCGATCGCGAGCATCCTCTGTGGCAAATGCCGTGATCTGGTCCCTCGTTTTACTGGCCGTCTTCGCCGTCGGTCTTGGGAATTCGCCCGGTCAACGGCTTCGGTCTGGACTATTGGTAGCGATGTTCGCTGTGGTGGTCAGGGAAGCAACTACCAACCTGTGTGCGGACCATCTAGCTCCTGCTAGGGATTCGCTTCCTCGCCAACTCGGCGGTATTCCGTGGCCTTCCCCGGCTTGCCCCATGCACGGTACAGTTCGGAGAGGTGAGCAGCGACCTGGCGAGTCAACTCGGAGTTCGGTGCGTAGGCTTCCTGTATGCGGGCGTAGCTTGCGAGCAATTCCCGTTCGGCCTCGGCGAAGCGTCCTGCGGCGGTGAGACATCTTCCCAGTCCCGCCCGCATGCCGGCCTTCTGTGCCAGGTAATACTCCTTCCGATGGGGCGAGGACGCCGCGGCGGCGTCCATGACGTCCATCAACTCGCGGTAGATGGCCTCCGCCTCGGCATGGTCACCCTTGGCGCGGATCAGGCTGGCGAGGTTGTTGAGCGTCATGGCCATTTTCTCCACGGGCCAGTCGGCTTCGTGCTTCTGATAGACAGCCAAGGCCTCGCGATAGAAGGACTCTGCCTCGACGTACTGAGCCCGGAAATGGTGGATGTGGGCGAGGGTCTCCAGCAGGGCGACGATGTCATCATCGCCGCTGCCAGGTAGCGCACGGCGCATTTCCAGCGCTTCTCGGGCGAGGGGCTCGGCTTCCGTCAGTTCCCCCGTTACCACCAGGGCCTGTGCGTAGGCGGTCATCGCGGTGGCCAATTCCGCGTGCGGTTCGCTATGAACTCGTCGTCGGGCGGCCAGGGCATCACGCAAGTGGGGAACAGCCAGATCAAACATGTGCAGTTTGAAATAAGTCTGTCCAATAGTAGTAAATATGTCGGCCTGGAATCCTGGCTGATCGACCAGTTGCGTCGCTACCTCCCTCGACGACTCCTCCAGGCGATCATGGTTTTCGGCGTCAACCAGCAGGAGCAATTGGGCGCGGAGAAACTCGCTCATCTTCTGGGCTCGCTCGCGCTCTTGCTCGGCTCTCTGCGAATGGGCGGCCACTTGTCTCAAGGCATCCATCTCGCGCATCCGGCCGACGGTCGCCATGACGACACCGATGGCCAGCGAGATTGTCACCGCCGCGGTCGCCGCCACCGCCATCTTGTTGCGAGAGACGAACTTCGCCGTTCGATAGCCGAGGGTATCCTTGCGGGCGGTGACCGGCTTGCCCTCGAGGTACCGTTGAACGTCATCGGAAAACTGCTGAACCGACACGTACCGGCGCGACGGGTCCTTCCGCATGGCCATCAGCACGATGTTGTCCAGGTCGCCGATGAGCTGCCGGCGGAGCTTGTCATGCGTTTCGCCGCGTGCCCTGCTGACCGATTCGGGCGTCAGCGACCGCGTGCGGCCATTGCGGTCGCGCGATGTCGTGACCTGACCGAGGACGATGCTGGGTCGCTCGGGCGGCGTCTCCAGGACTACGCGCTCCGCCTCGGAGGGCGTGCGGTTTCGCAGGTCGTGCGGCAGATGGCCGGTCAGCAGCTCGTAAAGAACCACCCCCAAGGAATAAACGTCACTGGACGTGGTGATGGTCTCTCCCCGCAGTTGCTCCGGGCTGGAGTATTGCGGCGTCATGAGGCGGAAGACGGTGATCGTTTGGTCCTGCGGGAGGCCCGCCTGATCGGGGTCGATGATCTTGGAGATGCCGAAATCCAACAGCTTGGGGACGCCCTCGTCAGAAACGAAGATGTTGCCGGGCTTCAAGTCGCGATGTACCACCAGGCGCTGGTGGGCGTGCTGGACCGCCGCGCAGACCTTCTGGAACAACCGCAGACGGTCGCCGACCGACAGCCGACGTTCCTCACAATACTCCGTGATCGTCTGGCCGGCGACGAACTCCATGACGATGTAGGGCTGGCCGTCATCGGTAACTCCAGCGTCGAGCAATGCCGTGATGTACGGGTGCTCCAGGCTGGCCAGCACGCGCCGCTCCTGTCGGAAACGGCTGAGCACGTGCTCGGCGTCCATGCCGCCCTTGATCAGTTTGATGGCTACCTGCTTGTCGTAGAGATCGTCGGCCCGCACGGCTCGATAGACGGTTCCCATCCCGCCCGAAGCGACGACTTCGCAGAGTTTGTAAGGCCCGATTTGCCTGCCGATTGCCCGGTTGTCGATGACCTCGGTGAACATCCCACGCAACGTCGTGGTGTCCGGCGGATTCATGAATCGGTCGAGGGCGGGCTCGTGCTCCAGCAGAGCCTCGACGGATGCTCTCAGTTCCGAGTCGTGCGAGCAGGCTTGGTCAAGGACCGCGCTGCGTTGCCGGTGATCGCACTCGAGGACCGTCTGCAAGACCTCTCTAACTCGGCTCCACCGCTCACGTGACACGATGTCCTCCTTCGCTCAATGCGCGATAGAGCCAGAGCCGCGCGATCCGCCAGCTGCGCCGAATGGTCCGGGCCGAAACGCCCAGCACCTCGGCCGTCTCGCATTCGGTCATTCCGCCGAAGAACCGCAGATCGATCACGCGAGCAAGCTCGGGATCGATTTCCGCCAGACGCGACAACGCCTCGTCCAGGGCCAGAAGGTCGGAGGAACGTTCGGTATAAGAGGCGATTGCCTCGTCCAGCGGCAGTCGTTTTGCCTCGCCGCCACGCTTGAGGGCCTTGCGCCGCCGGGCGTGGTCTACCAGGACCGATCGCATGGCCCTGGCCGCGACGAGGAAGAACTCCGCTTCATCCAGGCCGTTCACGCGACCGTTGTTGCCCAATCGCAGGTACACCTCGTGAACCAGCGCGGTCGGTTGCAGTGTGTGGTCGCGCGGCTGCCGACTCAGGTACTGCTTGGCCAGATCCCGAAGGTCGTCGTAGATGGAGACCAACCGCGGCGCGGACCGGGCCGGTCCCGCCTGTTTCTCCGGCGTTGGCATGAGACATTCCGCTAGTTGAGCCATGAAGTCGGACTCCCTCCGGCGGACGCTCTACGGATTTGTCCCGTTCTGGGCGCCGTTTGCGTCTAGCCTGGTGAGGGCAACCCGACATCGAACCATTGCCCATTGTACGAGATGGGCCGGGTGCAAGTATAGCCCTGACGCGTTTTTTTCTACGACCCCAAGTTATCGGGGAGGAAGATGCACCTGAGTCCCGCCTAGCATGGGATGCAAAGCCACGGAAAGCTCTGCCGCAAGGTAGTGTCGTAGCACCTGTTGTTTGCGACAGTGCCTTCGTGTTACGTTGTCAGAGCACGCTCATCCGCGGGCAGAAGTCCGCGTTGCTAATAGGTTCCTCGATACTTGCCGGTCCAGAGCCGCATTTCGGAGGCAGGGTTGGAAGAGCAAGCATGGCGAGGGCAAGTGACTCGACCGCGCGTAGCGGTGTCGAGGTAGGCTGGACCGTACCGAGCCTGTCGGACTGTCCAACGAGTCCGACAACTGGTCAGATTATCGAACGGGAGGAGAGACACGTGTTCACCAGGTACTTGTTTTGCGGGGTTATCCTCTCGGCTGTGATTCTGTTCCCGGCCCCACCCCAGGCTATGGGGCAAACTGCAATCTTCTCGGACGACCTGACGCATCCGAACTCCCTGGTACCATTCCAACTGGATGGTGTTCGGTTCAATCCCGGTACGTATTATGGAGCCTTCACACGGCCGTACTTCAGTCCCGATGGAAGCAAGTGGATACTCGCATGCACGAACAACGGCGCGAGTTCGGCCGACTCCATGCTCATCCGCGGCTCGGGATTCTCGGCGACGCGGGTTCTGCGTGAAGGGAAGCCCACGCCCTTCGCGGTCGGCGAGAACTACGGTCCCTTCGCGCGACAAACCGATATCAACGACAATGGAGATTTCGTCTTTCGCACCGATACCGACGGTTATTACGCGACCGACGTATACGTGATCAAGTGGGACAACAATGCCGGATCGTATGAAATCGTGGCCCAGGAGGGCTCCCCGGCCGCCGGCTATCCGGGCCTTATCTACGACTCCTCCACCTCGATGCACCAGATCCTGGCCGACGGGCGCATCAGCTATCTGGGGGATCTCGACACGTCGAGCTCCGAAGACCGGGTTTTCTACTTCGTCGATGGCGGTACAGCAACGCCCCGCGCCCGAGAGGGCCACACCATTCCCACTGGGGCCGCCGATCCCTACAGGACCATAACCGAGACCGTCGCCAGTGTTGACCATTCGGGAAACAACTGGCTCCTCAACGCCGAAATCACTGATAGCGCGACGGGCGACCGCTACGACGTGATCACCATCAACAACAGTATCGTCATGCAAGAAAATGGAAACCTGCCGGGTCTTGCCCGGCCGCTCGGTGAGGACGGCGGATTCACGTTCGACTGGGCCGAAATCTCAGGCAACGGTGACTGGCTCGCCCGCGGCGCGGCGTCCTATCAAACCCCCGGGGCCGAGGAGGTCCAGAAGTGGGTCGCTCTCAACGGGTCGCTGATCGCCGCCGGCGGTGAACCGATCTTCGCAGGCAGCTCGGAAACCTGGGATTTCGACGAATCGGTCACCTTTGACTTCAGCGTTCATAATGATCTCGGCGATGTCGCCATCGGCGGTCAACTCACCAGTGGGGAAAAAGTCATCGTCTACCTGGGCTCGCTCGGAGAGTTCGTCCTCATGCGCGAGGGAGACCCCATCGATTTCGACGGCAACGGCCAATTTGACGACGGTACCTTCCTCGGCGGCCCCTTCACCGCCAACGGCGGCGACTTCAGCACCTTCGGCGCCGACCGCGCGGCCCTGTCGAATAACGGCACGCTTCTGTTTGTCGGGTCAGTTGATGACGCGACGGGCAGCACTGTCGCGGGGCGAACGCTCATCTCCGTCCCTCTACCTGCGCCTGGCTTGCTGCTCGGTGACATGAACTGCGACGGCACCCTCGACGTGAACGATGTCGCCCCCTTCGCCCTGGCGTTGACCGATCCGACCGGATACGCCGCCGCCTTCCCGGGCTGCGAAATCGCCCGCGGCGACATGAACCAGGACGGCGGCGCCAACGCACTCGACATCGCGGACTTCGTCGCCGCCCTGCTAGCCCCCTGACACCGGACGAGCGCACCCAAGTCCACGGGCGAAGCGCACGGTCGCCCGCCCATACCAAGGGCGGCGTGGCCTGTGGGCCGCCGGTGCCCCCGGTTTCGCAGGGGCGGCAGATACACCTCGTGAAACAGGGCGGTCGGTTGCAGCGTGAGGTCGCGCGGTCGCCGACTCAGGTACTACTTGGCCAGAATCCTCCAACTCGTCGCAGATGAAGACCAACAGCGGCGTGGACCGGACCGGTCCCGGCTGTTTCTCGGGCGTCGCCATGAGATAGTCCTCTATTTGAGCCATGAGGCCGGACTCCCTCCAGCAGATGCGTTACGAATTTGTCCCTCTTGGGGCGCCGTTTGCGTTTAGCCTTTGTGAGGGCAGCCCGACATCGAACCATCGTCATTTGTGCGAGCTGAACCGGGTGCAGGTTACGTCCTCACGGCTTCTTTCTACGTCCCCAAGTTATCGGGTCGGAAGAGCAAGCATGGCGAATGGATTAACTCGGCCGCGCGTAGCGGTGCGAGGGAGCTTGGATCGTACCAGGCCCATCGGACTGTCTAACGAGTCCGATCAATTGTCAGATAACAGAATGGAGAGGAGAGACCAATGTCCAGCAGGTACTTGTTTTGCGGAGTCATCTTTTTGGCCGTGACTCTGTCCACGGCCCTGCCCCAGGCGATGGGGCAAACGGTAATCTACTCGGTCGACCCGACGCATCCGAACTCCCTGGTGCCGTTCCAAGGAGACGGCGCCCGGTTCGATCCCGCCTCCAGCAATGTCTTCAACCGGCCGCGCTTCAGTCCCGATGGAAGTCAGTGGATATTCAAGGGCGAGAACAACGGCGCCAGTTCGGTGGACTCCATGCTCGTCCGCGGCTCGAGCTTCTCGGCGAACCAGATTCTGCGTGAAGGGAACACCATTCCCTTCAATAGCGAACTCTACGGTTCCTTCTCACGCTCGACCGATATCAACAACAATGGAGATTTCGTCTTCGGCAACAATACGAACGGTCCCATGGCGACCGACCAATACCTCATCAAGTGGGACAACACCGCCGGATCGTATGTGAACGTGGCCCAGGAGGGGTTCCCGGCCGCCGGTTTCCCAGGCATTATCTACGACTCCTCCAACTCGTATCACCAGATCGCGGCCAACGGGCGAGTCAGCTACCTGGGGGATCTCGACGTAACGAGCTCCTTAGACCGGGTTTTCTACCGAGGTTCAACACCCCTCGCCAGAGAGGGCACCACCGTTCCCACCGGGGCCGCCAATTCGGGAGGCGATCCCTACAGGCTCCTGAGCAATAGCTTCGGCAGTGTCGACAATTCGGACAACTGGCTCCTCAACGCCGACATCAACAATAGCGCGACTGGCAACACTTTCGACGTGATCACCATCAACAACGATATCGTCCTGCATGAAAACGGAACATTGCCGGGTCTTGCCCGGCCGCTCGGTGAGGACGGGGGAACCACCTTCGACTGGGCCGAAATCTCGGGCAACGGTGACTGGCTCGCCCGCGGCAGCGCCTCCTATCAACAGACCGGGGCCTGGGAGGTCCAGAAGTGGGTCGCCCTCAACGGGTCGCTGATCGCCGCCGGCGGTGAGCCGATCTTCGCCGGCAGCTCGGAAACCTGGGATTTCGACGAGTCGGACACCTTCGACTTCAGCGTTCATAATGATCTGGGCGACGTCGTCATCGGCGGGCAGCTCACCAGTGGGGAAAAGGCCCTCGTTTACATTGGTTCGCTCGGAGAGTTCGTCCTCATGCGCGAAGGAGACGCGGTCGATTACGATGGCAACGGCCTGTTTGACGACGCCACCTTCCTCGGCGGCCTCTTGGGCGCTGATCGAGCGGCCCTGTCGAACGACGGCCGACTTCTTTTTGTCTCGGCAGTGGATGACGCGACGGGCAGCTCGATCTCGGCGCGAACGCTCATCTCCGTTCAGGCGGTACCTGAGCCCAGCTCGATCTGTCTCCTGGCCCTCGCTAGCCTGACCGTGCTAGGGCGTCGGCGACGAAGATAATCAACGGCTTCCTCCGACCCACCCACGGTGAACGGCCTTCCATCCTCTCTAGGCGGCACGCGGAGCTTGTCTCCGCGTGCCGCAGTAGACCCTGCCGTTTTTCACGCCGTTGGACGCGTGGCCCAGGTTCTCTGCAACAGCTAGTGGCTTCGCGCACAGAACTGGCGGGCAAGCCGCCAGTGAAGCTATGGCCCCGCCAAAGTCAGAAAGTCAAGAGAGTCAGTACGGTTGCTACTTCCTGAAGAAGTAGCGGCGACGAGAGTAGTGACTGTCCTGACTTTCGATCGGCGGCTTTCTTGCTCTGAGGAGTGTTCGAATGCGAAGCGAGAAGAAGCTACTAGCGGCAATCGGTGTCGTCGCCTGTATCTGCATGTTCGTGCCGCTGGCCGGCGCCGCGCAGCAGCCCAAGGCGTCGGTCAACCCGATCGACGCGCCGACCCCGCCGTCCACCAGTACCGCCGCCGCGATGATAGACAACGCGGCCCAAGGTGGAGCCATCGGCCTCGCCACCACGGCAATGGAACGTCCGGTGAGAGAGCCCATCGCACCGGGGGCGCCCAGGGGGGGCGGCGCGTGTGCAAACTGTGACGCGGGCGGCATCTGCGACTTGCAGTTGGGACTCCAAGGTACTATCGACCAGCTCTGTAACGACGGCCAGTGGGTGTCGCTGGCCTTCCCGTTCCAAACCGGCGGGGCCGCGGTCAGTGCGATCACTATGGTCAACAACACCAACACCGCCGGCGGCGACCTGTACCTCATGGCTGACGCCCCTGGGGATTGCGCCGGCCCGGATGTCAACAACATCCTCGTGACCCTGTGCGACGCCCTGACCGGCCAGCCGACCGGCGTGGAAAACATCTATGCATTCGCCCCGGTTGTGCCTCCGACCGAACTGGTCTGGGTGGTGGCCGTGTTCCGAAGTAACTTCTCATTCGACGTCGCCTTTAATAATGCGACTCTGGGAACACCCCAATCCGGCTACGCCAACCTCACAGGTGGTCCCGATCCGGCTCAATGGGAAGACTTGATTGATTACGGGTACGGCGCCTGCTACTGCGTGCATCTGACCACTGGATCCACCGGCGTGTGTGGCAACGGCGACTGCGAACCCGGCGAGAACTGCACGAACTGTCCGGGGGATTGTGGTGAATGCCAGCCGGCCGCCTGCTGCTACTGGGACGAGAACAACTTCGTGTATGTCTGCAATGAGGTGATCGAGTCCGCTTGTGATGCCTTGAGTCTTCCGGGGTTTCCTTCCACCTGGTTCGATGGTCTGCATTGTGGCGACATCCTCTGTGGGGTGGGCGCCTGCTGCATGGAGCCGACTGGTGGCTGCCCCGGCGATTCCAACGGCGACGGTGTCGTCAACGCTTTGGACGTCGCGTGCTTCATCGAACACATGACCGGGGTGTGGGCTCCGGGGCAGAATTGCGGCCCGTATTACTTCAACAGCGACATGGACGGCGATGGCATGGTGGAGCTCGCCGACGTTGATCCATTCGTGACCGCGCTGCTCAGCGGTGTGTGCTCCATCACACGCTGCCTGCCGGCGCAGACCGAGTACGAGTGCCTTCAGGTCTATCCCTGGGGTACGTCGTGGCATGAGGGCCTTGCGTGCGAAGAAGCCCCCTGCACAGGCGCATGCTGCCTGCAAGAGTCTGGCTGTGCCGAGGTCACCGAGTATGAGTGCCTGGTGATGGCGGGCACGTGGACCGGCCAGGGTGTCTCCTGCGCCGATGAGCCGTGCTGCCCGACTGGCACTGTTCCCGAGAACGAGCCTCAGTGCTTCGACGAGTACGTGGACACCGTAAACGGTGGCTGCTTCTCGGAACCGCCGGTGTTCGGCGTGGCCAACTGCAACGAGACCGTCTGCGGCACGACCGGAACGTTCTTGCTCGCCGGCGTTACCTACCGTGACACCGACTGGTTTGAGTTCACCGTGACCGATTGGTCCACCGTGATCCTCACCCTGGAAGGCGACTTCCCGCAGCAGCTCTTCCTCCTTGCCAAAGGGTGTCCGGCTACCATCCTTCTCGAAGCTACGGGCAATGGAACCATGCCCGCGGTCATTGACGCGGGTTGCCTCGAGCCCGACACCTACGTAGCGTGGGTCGGCCCGAGCGATTTCACAGGCGTGGAATGCGGCACGCAGTATCTCCTCAGCATCGATTGCGTACCGTGCGCCGCCCCGACCGGAGCCTGCTGTGTCGAGATGCAGTGCGTGGCGGATGGCATTCCGGAAAGTGAATGTGCCGGCAACTGGTACGAAGGCCAGACCTGTGCGACATTCACTTGTCCAGACCCGAGCCTGTGCGCCGACCTCTGTGAGGATGCGGTGGTCGTTCCCATGTTGCCGGCTACCCCCATTGTCTACGCGGGGCACAACCTTTGCGCTACGTCGAACGATTGTCCTTCGTTCCCGAGTGCCGATGGTACGTCCTGGATCGCCTGGGAGCAGACGGAGTGCATGGATGTCCATCTGAGCTATTGTGGCTCGCAAGGAGTCTGGCTCAATGCCTGGCTGCAAATAGCCAACGGTTGCCCGTGCGACGACACCACCGCCAACGCTGACTTCGCCTTCTCCTGTGTCGACGGCAACGTCCAGATGGATTGGACCGGGCTGCCGGCCGGCATCTACTACTATCCGGTGATGCGCGATGCCGCCCTCGGTTCTGAAGGTGACTACCAAATCACCGTTACCGGCTCGCCGTGTATTCCCCCGCCAGAGAATGACCGCTGCGAGGACGCAATTCTTGTCGATATCCCGTCGCTGACGGCGGGCGACACGTCCGCTGCCACGCTCTACCCTATTTACGAGGACTGTGGCACCACCATCACGGCGCCAGGCATCTGGTACAGTGTCATTGGCGCCGGTAACACGATCACGGCCACGACCTGCACCCCTGACGGTTTCTTCACCTATGACACCAAGCTCACGGTCTACTGCATGTGCTCGAATGAGGCCTGGGCATGCATCGAGGGCAACGACGATGGCTGCACCGTGCCACCAGGCGGCATCGATGTTCTCAGCACCGTATCCTGGTGCTCAGAGGTCGGCCATGAGTACAAGATCCTGGTTCATGGTTTCAGCGAGAGCACCGGAGAGTTCCACCTCCAGGTGACTGACGATGGCGTTGCATGCGGCGACCCGCCGGGCTGCGCGGACCCAATCGGCGCTTGCTGTGTCGAGCTGGTCTGTGTTGGTGACATGGTGGAAAGCGAATGTACTGGCGACTGGTTCGACGGCGAGACCTGCGCTGCCGGCTTCCAGTGCCCCATCCCACCTGAAGGCGACGTATGCGCCACTGCGTTCGTTGTTCCCGGCCTGCCGTACGACGTGTTGGGCAGCACCGTTGGGATGGTGAACGACTACAACGAGGAATGCCCGTGGACCGGGTCGGAAGCGGCGGACGTAGTGTACTCCTACACCCCCACGACCGACGAACAGGTCACCATCTCACTGTGCAACGACGGCACGGACTACGACACGAAGCTGTATGTGTACGAGAACACCTGTCTGACAGGGCCGGCACTTGCCTGCAACGATGATGCGTGCTACTCGCCGCAGTACCAGTCGGACCCCTACGTGTCCCGGATCGACTGCCTGCAGCTGTACGCGGGCAACACGTACTACATCGTTGTCGACGGCTTCCTCGAGTATGAGGGCGGCTTCCGTCTCAGCATCGAGTCCTGTGAGCCGTGCATGGTCGCATGCACGCCGAACGAGGGCGAGGGTCCGTGTTTCGACGAGTACGTGGACAACTTCAACGCCGGCTGCAACGCGACACCGGCGGTGTTCCAGCCGATCGCTTGTGGCCAGACCATCTGCGGTGAGTCCGGCACCTTTTTCCGGGCGGGTGTCTCCTACCGCGACACCGACTGGTTCGAGATCGTGGCCACCACGGCGACGACCTTCACCTGGTCCTGCGAAGCTGAATTCCCGGTGCGGATCTTCATCATCGACGGGAACCCAGGTTGCGGTGATGAGATCATCCTCGAGTCGATCTCGGCTGCTTCATGCACCCCCGTAAGCCTGACCGCATCCGTCGGGCCAGGTACCTACTGGTTCTGGGTCGGTCCGTCGGTAATCACCGGAGTACCCTGCGGCGCGAAGTACGAGGCCACCCTGACCTGCCAGTAGCCCGCCCCCCGAGAGGGTCTGAGAGTCTGAGTTCCAATCCCGCCCGCCTCGATACTTCGAGGCGGGCGGGTTTCTCTTTGGGGACTCCGCCGAAACCCGCCCGATCAGTCCCGAGGAGCAAATGCTCATGCGACGCGGTAGTTACTGCCCAGACTGTGGCTGTCGAATCTGATCGGTTTCCTGGCTGGAGCGTGCGATCAGTCGTGTGGGTCTTGGGTCTGCAGCTCGGTCAGACGCTAATCGCAGCAGTCAACCGGGGTGTATTACGCTGATCAAGTGACGATCTTGACGCGCATCGTCCGTGGGGCATCCCGCGCCCCCGGTAGAGCGACTACGGGTCGTTCGTCCGCTCCCCCAAAACCGCAGCAACCAGCCTTCTGAACTTGGATGTCCTCGCTCGGCCACGCTCGGCCCGCAGTGCAGTGACCCCAATGGGATTGTCCTTCGGCATGACGCTGTTCTTGAGCATTCTCGCCACAACCGCATGGCATTCTGCGTAGTCGGCAGGATCCCGGACGGCTTGTAACATCGAATTGGCGACAATGTCTGCCATCTGAACGCCTACGGAATGTTTGGAATCGACAAAGTGGATGTTTTTTCCGATCATCCTCTTGGCATCAATCACTCCGTCTGCTGGGGAATAGTCGTCTATGAGGGGATGACCCGGCATGTGGACGCCATCAATCAGGGTGATGGGATCTCTGATCGACCAAGCAGGAAGCCACAGGACAATCAACTTCCGAAGGACGATGTCCTGCCGGGTACCAACCGCATCAATCTCATACCGGAACTTGCGGAAGCAAGGGGCATGCCTCTGGGCGATGAATCTCACGATAGAACAGTTGGTGGCTCCCACGATTTCCTGCGTGAGACAGAACAAGTGCGCCAGCTGACCCCGACCAAGATTGCCAACCTGCCTGCCAAGAGTATCAACCTCCTCACGCATCTTGGGAAAAGTGTAATTCCCCACTTGGGCCTGGATCATCTCCTTCATTTGATGTCGGCAGGTTTCAACCACATCTCTGTCCGACAGATCGAAGTCGAGAACGGTCGTGTGTACCATGACATCGGGAAACGCGTCTAGGAGGTCGGCGAAAAGCTGGCGGGGGGGTCCAGACAAAAGACGGCCTTTCACCTCGCCGTTGTGCTTCTCCGTTGAGGGCAGCCCTTTCGCCAGGTTGCCGAACGCGTGGAAGACTTCATCGGCGGCCGTCTCGGGAATAGCCACGGACGCGAAAACAGCCGGAGGTGGCGATTCTCCCCGAGCGACGAAGCTCCCTGATTCATCAACGAAGTACAACACTCAACGATTGTACCCCCTCCTGGTGCGCAACAGAAAAAATGGGACAAATTGCGTTTGGCCGGACCGGCCTTAACCTGTTGATACAACTACGGTTACGGCAGACTCCCGGATAATCCCAATTCGGGACAAATGGGAATAATGGGACAAATCGGGCGAGTTCTGGGCCTGACGACGGAGCGCTGTTTCGCTTGCGTGGTCGCTCCCAAGTTCTTTATCCGTAACACCTTAGTGTTGAAACGAACAGAGGCCATTCCCAGTTATTTTTGAGCGAAGAACGAAGGGCGAAACGAAGCGATTTCGCGCCCTAATCGCCCCATGGGGTCAATTCGTGGGTGATCACGGCCGGGATTGCATGTCACGCTGCCCTGCCAGCGCTGGCCAAGCCCAGCCCGTCGTGGCCCTCGGCGCTGTGACCGCACCACGGCCATGCAAGAGTGCCTGAGCAGTTGCCGCCGACCTGAATGCTGTTCGATCAAATGGACCCATCC
>SDBT01000795.1_pt1 | contig 52033 bp, 42 predicted proteins | sample 2277101 | NCBI WGS metagenome assembly SDBT01 (sample SAMN10404973, study PRJNA504765) | marine sediment metagenome | isolation source: marine sediment core GS10_PC15, 103 cmbsf | place: Arctic Ocean: Southern Knipovich Ridge | collected 2010
ATTCCCAATTCCCAATTCCCAAGTTTCACATCATTCCCGACAAAATCATCTCCCTCAGGTCGATATGCCGGGACCAAATCATCCAAGATTTGGCCAACATCACATAGTTAGTGACATTATTGCTTTGCAGGTATGCAGACGGTTTTCTGCTTCCTGGTAGACCACAGATTGGGGACCGTCAATTACAGCATCTGTAACTTCATTTCCCCGATCGGCGGGCAGACAATGCATATAGATGGCTTCTGGATTTGCTAATTCCATTCTCTTCTCATTACAAATCCAGTCTTTATATCGAGCAGATATGGCCAGAGCTTCTTCAGGTTGCTGGAACAATTTTTCAATACCCCAGCTCTTGGGGTAGACGATATCGGCATTTTCAAATGCCGCATCCATATTATCGACAACTTCAAACTTTGAATTGTATTTATCTGCAAATGATTTCGCTTTTTTCAATGCGCTATCTATTAACTTGTACTCGGGTGGATGGGCAAGAACGATATCCATCCCGAATCTGGTCATTAGAGTAATTAAGCCCTGAGGGACAGACATGGGTTTTGCGTAACTGGGGGCATACGCCCAGCTGATAGCAAGTTTTTTTCCACGTAAATCTTGGCCGAAATGCTCTCGCAAGGTCATCAGATCGGAAAGGGTCTGACAGGGATGGTCGATATCGCATTGCATATTGATGACCGGTACTTCCGCCCACCTGGCAACTTCGCGTATATAGGTATTTCCTTCCCCGGGAAACAAATCATGGCGAATGGCGATACTGTGGCCATAACTTGAAAGAATGATTCCCATGTCTTTCGGACTTTCACCATGAGCCACTTGAGAGGAACCGGCCTCAATGAAATGGGCATGTCCCCCTAACTGGGTAATTCCTGCTTCAAATGAGTTTCGGGTACGTGTGGATTTATCAAAAAAGAACAGAAATATTGTTTTATCTTCCAATGTTTTGTGCGAAATACCCGATTTAAACTTTTGTTTTAGTTCAGCTGATGTTTCCAATAATAACTCTAATTCATCATTTGTAAAGTCAGAAGTCTCGATATAATCTCTTCCTCTTAATAATTCACTCATATGAGTACCCTTAATTAAATTTTACACAAAAAAATCCTGTCAATCCTGCCAATTTCTTTTCTGAGCCTGGACATAAAAATTTGGAAATGCTGCATAGAATTTCATGGTTTCAGTCAGATGATTGATAGGGCATTGGTCTTCAACCGTATGAGCATAAATCTCATGGGCAGGGCCAAATCCAAAAGTGGGAATATTAAAAATTCCTGCTGTAGAAACACCATTCGTACTAAATCCCCATTTTCCGGTCAGGGCCTTCCTCCCGAATAGACTCCCGTATAACTCTTTCGCTATTTGCAGACCTGGATGATCCTCTGACAGAGTCCATGTGGCATAATATTTTTGCATCTTATAATGAAGACCAGTATAACTGGCCACATCATATTCAGGAATAATGATTTTTGCTTCTGCCATTTTGAATGAGGACAGATTCTCGATTTCGGCCTGTGCTGTCTGCAGGGTTTCCCCGGCTGTGAGACGACGGTCAAGATAGATGGCGCACATATCGGCAACGGCATTGAGTGATGGTGATCCGGATCGGATCCGGCTGATGGTTATACTGCCCTTTCCGAGAAAATCATCAGATTTTAATCGTCCATTCAGTTGTTCAATTTCCTTTATGAGTGGAGCGATTTTGTAAATGGCATTGACCCCACGTTCCGGCGCCGCGCCGTGTGAGGATAAACCCTCGGTAGTTACCTCGAATTCCATCCTCCCCCGTTGGCCACGGTAGATCTCTAAATTGGTCGGCTCCGTAATAATCACAATCTCCGGAACGATCTTATCTTCATTGATTATATACTGCCAGCATAGTCCGTCACAATCCTCCTCCTGAACTGTACCTGTTACATATAGGGAATAATCCTCCTCCAGACCCAGGTCTTTGATAATTTTACCGGCATAGACCATCGCTGCCATGGCACCCTTCATATCCGCAGCTCCGCGGCCATAGACAATACCATTTTTGACTTTCCCCTTAAAAGGATCATGATTCCAGTTAGCCGGATTACCGATCCCGACGGTGTCCACATGCCCATCCATGGCAATGATATGTTTACCACTTCCTATTCTGCCAAGAATATTTCCCATAGGATCGACTGTCACTTCGTCAAATCCAGCAGCATGCATCTCAGAACCAATTCTTTCAATCACCGGACCCTCGTTGCAACTTATTGAGGGAATAGCGATGATGTCCCGTAAAAAATTTGCAGAATTCTCTGTAAACTTTTCAGCTAACTTCTCTATTTGTTCAAAATCCATTTTTCCCATCTCTGAGTTTAAATATTCATTAATTTCTCTTCAATATCATTCTTTTCAGGATCAAAATTTATTAAGCGGTCCGATTTAACTATTTTTTCGGCTGTTGCAAGATCCTTCATTCCGCTTCCGGTTAAAAGTATCAGGACATGGGTGTTTTTTTTGAGGATATTGTCTTTGTTGTATTTCAAAAATCCTGCGAAGGCAGCCGCTGCGGAGGGCTCACAAAAAATTCCCATCTGACGTGCGATCTTTTTCTGCGCCTTCATGATATCATGATCGGAAGTTATAACAGCATCACCGTTTGATTGACGTAATGCCCTTAGCGCTTTGATGCCATCCCTGGGAAGGTTAACTGAGATACTATCAGCAACAGTATCTGCTTTGACAGGAGTGGGTTTTATTTGATTACTCTTAAAGGCATTATAGATTGCTGCACTCCCTTTCGACTGGCAGGCAATGAGACGCGGTAACCGCTCAATCAGGCCAATGGTGTAAAATTCCTGAAACCCCTTCCAGATACTGCTTAAAATGCAACCGTCACCAACGGGTACAAATACTAGATCGGGAACATCAAACTTGAGCTGTTCACAGATTTCGAAGGCGACGGTTTTTTTCCCCTCTATATTAAAAGGATTGATTGCAGTAGAACGGTTGTACCAGTTTTTTTTGTCAGATACCTGTCGGCATAAATCGAAGGCGTAATCATAATTTCCCTGTACGAGGATAATTGTGGAACCAAATATTTGTAGCTGGATCAGTTTAGGTTTAGGAATCGATTCCGGTACAAAAATGACAGTCTTAAAATCCAGATGCGCGCCGATACAAGCCATAGATGCAGCTGCATTACCTGTTGAAGCGGTAGCCACTACTTTAAAACCCAATTCTCTAGCTTTTAATAATGATATGAGACTGGCACGGTCTTTTAAACTCAGGCTTGGATTGAGGCTGTCATCTTTTAATGATAATTGGGCAATACCTGATTCACGTGCTAAATCAGGAAATTGATATAAGGGAGTTGAGCCAACTTTAAGTACTGTGTCAGGTTTAACTGAAGAAACCGGAAGTAGAGGATGGTAACGTAAAATGCCGGAGGAAGTGGGCGCCTGCAAGGATAGTCTTATCATTTCAGGACGTACTTTTTCATAAGCATACTTAATATCAAGTGTACCTTCAATATCTCCACAATCAGGACAGGTATAAATAAAAATACTGTCCTCAAATTGTTTTTTACAGGTGATACATTGTTGAATGTACATTTTTGCCCGATACGTTATAACCAGCCAAACTTGCTGCCAAAAACTTTATTATTTCTGCCTTGCGGATCGCCTGTGGAGATCAGCAAAATTTTTACTGATTGAGAATATATTTTTCTCGCAGAGCCGCAGAGATAATTTTTTAAATAATTTATATCAATATTAGATATTGGATTTAAAATTAAATCTCTATTTTTAAATATTATAAATAATTATTTCTTTGCGTCTCTGCGGCTCTGCGAGAGATTCTTATAGATCAGATATTTAAATCCTTCATTCTTGTAATTGATAAGATTTATTGTGGCAAGGATGCACCACTAAACTATGATCAATTAAGATCCCATCCCGATAATAAAATTTTCCTGAGAAGAAAACCTCTTTAGTTATCCACTTCAGAAAATATTTGTCTCCTTCCCATAAGGACAATTGGAGCAGTTGTTCGTCATTGATCCAGGCAAGATTCCCCTCATTGGATTCGATTTGTTCACCATTGAATTCATAAGAAACAAAAACAAAAACGTACCAGTCCTCGCCGGCACTAAATTCCGGAAAAGTCAGAACACCCTTCAAGCGTGGATTTCTTATCTTATACCCACTTTCTTCTTCAACTTCCCGGACGACACATTCTTCCGGGGTTTCACCGGGATGAAATTTACCACCCAGGCCATTCCACTTATCCTGATGTATATCATTTTTTCTCTTGACCCGGTGAAGCATGAGGGTTTTATTATCCTGTTTGAGATAGCAAAGGGTTGCCAGTTTCATATAGTTTATTTTTGTTTGAATGTCCGGGCAAAAGATTCGAAGGCCGGTCGCCAATGGTCAATAGTGGTTTGAGGGCCGATTGCTTTAAAAAACCAGGGATCACTTGATGTCTCTACAATAGCAGCGATCATAGCGAATTCGGGAAGTTCCTCTGCATTACCACTCATAGGCCCACCCATAGCTCCTCTAAGATACGTGCCGGTAACATAGACCAGGGTAACCGGCAAACCATTGCTTGTGGATTTTTTAATTTCGGATTTATCAGCAGAACTGCTGCCATCAGATTGTTTGAACTGACCAATCCAGCGGTCGATATTGGCTTGTACACCACCACCACTGCCGGGAAAAACAAATACGGCCAGTTCCGCATCTTCTGAATTTCCTTCCCCCGGAAGTCTGAACTGATCTATGCGCATGGAAGTTCGCGGCTGTTCCTGTATCCATCCCACAGCTGGTGTATAGGCAATCTCTCCCGATGCGGATACGTCTCCATGTCCCGGTTGAAGTTCTGATTTGCCCGTATCTTCACTCTTACTACAGCCGGAAATGATAAGTGAAATGACCATGAAAACTAAAAGCATGAGAGTATATCTAAACATAACAATTCCCCCTTTTTAATTAAAATACTTATTGTTTTTATTTGATGCTTTCCCGCCTGGCGGGAAAGAAAGAGAATGGATCGTCAGTCTCGCTTATAATTTCTCAGAAAACCGATAAAGATAACTAATCCGCCGCATAGAAAGATGAATCCTGTAGCCAGTATCAAATAATTGTTCCAGTATGGTCCCGTACGGATAAAGGATTCCTGTGGGTTATTGGGATTATAAAAGACTGTTACTTCTGAACCAACAGGATATTCAGCGACAATAATTCTTGAAGTTTGCTGACGGGATTTTTTCCTGCCGAAACCCGGAGTCTTCAGATCGGTCCTGAGTATATATTCATTACCACCGACAACATACCGGCAACTAATTTCCGAACTGTAAGCCCTATCGCGATAATATTTGTTTCAACTATCTCTTCTCCTACTGATGGCCAGGCCTGTCTCAAGAGCCCTGCCGATATCTTTGAAGTCTGCTGGATAATAAAAATGAGTCCCAGGAGCGATACAACAATCAGGAGAACCATCATCCGGGATGATATCCGCCAGCCGGACCATCTGTCCCCGATCAGGATTGCGATCAGGCCGGCAATTGCGACTGTGGATATAAGAAGTATGAATAAGAGCATAATGGCAATAATTTTTTCCCTTCGAAATTGGGTATTGTTGTTACCAGACTTTTTTTACCTCTTTTACTTTAAAATGATGATTTGCTAATTCATCTCACGCACTTTTATTTTTGCCTCAATCATGTCCTCATGCTCTATATTTAGAAGGTAGGTCAGCTTACGTATCAAATAATCTTCATGTTGATCGATCTTGCCATCCGTATAGATAACTTTCCATAGAGTATAAACAATTTTTAGTTTGTCTTCCCGTGAATAATTTTGATTTATGAGATTGGTAAATTGCCAGAGATCAAGGCTTTCTTTGCGTTCCTGTTCAGCCAAATCCAGCAAATCTTCTGCATCTTTTTCCGTCAGATCAAAATTAACTTTCAAACTATCCAGGATATGTTGTTTTTCTTCATCGCTGAACTCGGAATCTGCATGTGCCATCTCTAATAAGAGGGCACATGTCGCTATGGAAATTTTTCTCTGATCCTGGTGTTTCTTTTCTTTTGCTGGTTGAATCTTTTCTGTAAATAATTTTTTTATATTTTCTATCATAAGATTTATTATCCTCTCTTATACTACTGCAGTTATTAGTTGGAGCAAAATATAATGGAGAATATCGAAGATGTAAAGGATTATCCGTTCCCGCGATACTTAAGAAGAGCTTAAAGATATTTTTATAAAAGACGATAATCTAATTGAAGATGGGATCTTAATTATTTAACTTAATTTATTTATCGTGTAGCATCCCGATAAATGCGTCAACATCCTGTGGACAAACCCGCCAGAGAGCGGGTCTTCGATCGGGATTAGATCTTTCCCGATTAAAGCGTTTTCCTCCGGAAAACATATCGGGACCAAATCTTCCAAGATTTGGCCAACATTTAGCGGGATTTAAAGAGGGTAAAGTGTAAAAGTAAAATGTTTAGTCTACTCCCAAGGGACTCCTATGAGAAATTATCACGAATCAAAAAATATATTAAATAAAATCCGCGAGAATCAGCGTCATCCCTGTCATCTGCGTTCTATAACTACCGCTGCGGCGCTGCGAGAAGTAAATTATTCCGTTTTGAAAAAATTTTGCTAATCTCCCCAGGCGATCCGCTATGGCGAAAATAACAAAATTTTTAACAGCAATAGCATTTAGAGGCACACTTAACCATTTTATATTGAAGTATACCCCAGTAATTGATATAGGGTATTGCTAAACAGAAACATATTAGAGTGAGGGCTCGTGATGAAAAAAAGGAATGTACTCATCGTTGATGATGATCCTGATGTCCTGAGTATGTTGGAACGTCTATTAAAAAAATTGGAATATAATCCCTTCGTTGCACAAAATGGTGAAGAAGCATTGCAAATTATTGACACAAATAAGGTTGATGTGGTAGTCTCCGACCTGGTCATGCCGGAAATGGATGGTATGGAATTGCTGAAAAGGGTAAAATCGAGAAAGGGCGATCTCCCTTTTTTGATGATTACCGGACATCCCACCATAGAAACCGCCGTTGAAGCGATAAAGAAAGGTGCCTATGATTACCTGACCAAGCCATTTCAGATTGAAGAGGTACAGATTAAAATTGACCGTGCCCTCGAAAAAAGAGGCTTAAGAAGAAGTCTGCGCTGGGCCAATGGAGTTATCTGGGCCCTGATATTTTCAATACCAATCTGGTTGATTTTGGGTATAATTCTAGCTTCAATTCTGGGAGATTAACAGGTTGATAATTCAAAAAAAACTAGAAATCTCGACGCAAGGATTTAACGATATTAAGGATATTACACCATTTTTACGAGATTATTTACATGAATCAGGATTAAAAGATGGGCATCTGATTGTATTTGTACCCGGGGCAACGGGTGGATTGACTACCATCGAATATGAACCTGGTCTGCTCATGGATTTCCCGGAAATGTTGGAAAAAATAGCGCCTATGAAGGCCAGATATCATCATGACGATACCTGGCACGATGGCAATGGATACGCACATCTGAGGGCCTCGCTTATCGGACCATCCATCACAATACCATTTGAGAAAAGAAAGTTAATTTTAGGAACCTGGCAACAGGTCATTCTTCTGGATTTTGACAACCGTCCCCGGGCACGGCAATTGCATATTCAAATCTATGGGGAATCCTGATTCGGTTTGAGAATAATGCCTTTATTTTGATGCCCGTTCATCCTGACAGTCAAAGGGGCATCAAGGCGAATGTGTCTGGTATACTTCATTTCTGCCGTTGGAGGCAGGTCCAGAAGCCAATCCCAATCAAAAAAGCCCTGGGTTTTAAATGAATTTACCGTGAAGTAACCTACCTGGAAGGATAAGAGATTCTGGAAGAAATGCGAGCCCTGCGAAGGAGTAACCATAAAATCTTTAAAACTAGTTTCTACAATGATTCTGGCTCCGGATATCTGATCCCATCTGACAGGAATCCCAAGCCATGGATCAAGGCTGCCCCAGCGCCCAACCCCGACTAACAAATATTGGATTTTTTCTACAAGCATCTGAGTGTTAAATGTGTTAACCTCCTTAGCGACAACCTGACTTTTACTCCGATCAAAGCTATGATAGTCAACAAAAACAATATCTCTTATATTATTCACTACACCATGGCCCAGAACCCAGGGGCTTGAACAGAGCAATTTATTTTTATCCTCGACTTCAATTTTTAACTCCTCAATCTCCCTGTTCAGGACCAGTGGTCTTATTTGCAGAAGCCCGAATTCTTTCGGCTCTTTTTTGTGGGAAGACATTTTTACGGCAAACTCGATTTCTACCGGCGTACCCATTCCCCAACTACCTAATTCCAATAATGTTTGTAATATCTTTGCCAGGGGAAAAATTTTGTGTTTTAAGAGAGGGGAAAAGGTTACAACGCGGGGACCTTGCCTGGACAAGCCATCGTAAATGACATGATTTTCATGAGAATAGGTTGAGCCAACATAAAATAAACTGCCATCCTTTTCAGCTTCATCCAATGAATATTGTTTAAGTAATGTATCATGAGTCTCAAATATATCACGTGGAACAGAGTTCAAATCCAGGGCATAGAAATGGCGTTGATTGTTACGCATTATTTCCTTAACGGAGAAAAATTGTGGAATATGGTTGGGAAGTGCTGGTGAGAATCTGACCGTATTGCCTCCATCAACGATCGTTTTACCCAAACCAAGCGCCACAGAAACAGTACCATCCGATGACTTTTGGGGTGGGATAGGGTAGAAATTGTATGATTTTGCAGCGCCGGAAAACTCAGGATAGAAGCGATCCTCGTGTGCGGTTCCTACCATTTTTTGAATGATGATGGCCATTTTTTCTTCTTCAAGACGATAGGAAGTCACTTTTATATACGTTTTGGCTCTCTGATAATAAGTTGAGGCATAGACGCGTTTGATGCTATCCAATAATTCGTTTAATCGAATCATAGGATCCGCATGTTTGTTGGGCAGGAAGTAAGTTTCGTAAACACCTGCAAAGGGGTGATATTGAGAATCTTCGAGAAGACTGGATGATCTCACGGCAAGCGGTTCCTTAATCAAATCAAGGAATGCGGCAAGATTTGCCAGAAAATCTTTTGGAAAATGTTTTGCCTGAAGAAATAGTTTTGTAACCTCAACATCGTCAGTAGCTTTGAAAGCAATATCATATAGGTTGTTTTCCTCCATAAAGGTATCGAAAACATCCGTACCTAATACTATTGTGGGGGGAATATAGATGCGTACATCTTCAAATTTATCCTGTACCTGGTAATTATTTATCAGGGCATTGACAAAACTTAATCCCCTTGCTTTGCCCCCTAAGGATCCTCCGCCTATCCGTGAAAAACCATTTTGCGGGTCAAATGACTCTATCTTAAAGTCGGTAATTATACCTCGCTGGCGAAGTTTCCGGTAGCTACGCATGGTGGTAATAAGATTTTGTCGTAAATCTTCTACTGTATCAAAATCAGATACCTTTCGTGGTCTTAATTGAAAGGCCAACCAGAACTCGGTTCTTGCCTTTAGCCAATTTGAAAAATGGTTCTTCTCTACATGATATTTAACACTTTCTTCGGGCACGATGGCCAGTTTTTTTTCAAGTGATATCAAATCATTGGCCCGAGCCACTTCTTCTATCGATTCCGTTCGAAAAATAAAATCTCCGAACCCAAAATTATTTAAAGTAAATTTCTGAACTTCCTGTAAAAGGATTGGTGAATCTTTTAAAACAAAGGATAAACCCAGTTTGAGTACTTCCTCTTTCATCTCCGGGTTATTGGACTGAAGCAGAATTGAAATATCACGATGACGTGCTCTGACATTCTTGGCAAATTTTATACCTGCTCTGGGATCTTGTTTACCCTCCTTCATGAAGTCAATATCTGAGATAATCCCCAGGATGTTTTCTTCATATTTTTTATAATAAGTCCATGCTTCTTCGTAATTCGTACACAGTAAAATCTTAGGTCTGGCGCGCATCCTTAAAAATTTATGGGATAGGTTTACACCTTCTGAAATCAAACGTCTGGATTGTTCTAAAATTTCAGTATATAAAATGGTTAAAAAGGATGAATAAAATCTGATATTGTCTTCTATCAGGATAATTGACTGAACACCGACCATTTTTGAGTCATGTTCCACGTTCAGCCGGTCCTCAAGGTATTTTATAATGGCGATCAGAATGCGGAAATTCCCGGTCCAGATAAAGATTTTTTCAAAAACACTGGTATCGGTGTGAGACATTAACTCGGTAAGTTCCCGGTTATCATAGGCTAATAATACGACGGGGATGTTGAGATTTGATTTTTTTACCAGTTCAGCTAATTTAGCTGCATGCATGTCTTCTATATGCTGTGTTGTAACGATGAGGTCAAATCTTTTTTCTTCTTTGGCCAGTTTTATTGCCTCCCGGCCAGCCGAGACACGTGTAATTTCAGGGGAATGAGTGATATTTAAGTCTTGATATTCATGGCGGATCAATTCATAGAGACGCCCGTCTTCTTCAAAAAGATAGAGGTCATACAGACTGGAAACAAGCAGGATGTTCGTTATTCGAAAGCGCATCAGGTTTTGGAATCCCTGAAACCGCCTTCCATAACCCTGTTCAACCCAGAGAGGCTCTAATAAATTATGTGAATAATCCATCAGTTTAGTCATGATGATTTGGTCCCGACTTGTCGACCGGAGGGAGGCGTCTGTGTCGGGAATACCGGATTCTTGAAACTTGACAATCGGTACTACATTTAATTGAAAAAAGACTTGACACAACTTTTGCACCCAGCACCCAGTATCAATTCTACTATTTTATCGGAAATAAATTATTTTTGCATCAATATAGACTATGGGAGATAAAAAATCCAAATTAATGATTTGGAAAATATTTTATTAGGGGATATAAAAACGGGGTGGCTGGATGGCCACCCCAGAGAGAAAATAATGTTTATACAACACCTTGATCAAGCATAGCATCGGCAACTTTTAAAAATCCACCGATATTAGCGCCATTTACATAATTACCAGGAGTTCCAAATCGATCCGCTGTCTCAAGACATGTTTTGTGGATACTTTTCATGATATGATTCAAACGATTATCTACCTCATCACGTGTCCAGGGCAGACGCATATTGTTTTGAACCATTTCCAGGCCAGAGACTGCCACACCACCGGCATTTGCCGCTTTACCGGGTCCATAAAAAATTCCTTTATCGAGGAGAATTTTAACGCCTTCCGGAGTTGTTGGCATATTGGCACCTTCGCTCACCACATAAACACCCTTATCGAGCAGGTTTTGTGCATCTTTTTCGTCGATCTCATTTTCAGTGGCACTTGGAAAAGCACAGTCTGCTTTATGATCCCACAAGGGATTGTAATCCAGTGTCGGATTCGTTTCGGTGTAGACAGCACCGGAAAATTTTTCGGCGTATTCTTTTATTCGACCCCGCCGTATATTTTTTAATTCAAATACAAAGTCTAATTTATCTCTGCTGATTCCTTCTTCATCATAAATATATCCTCCGGAATCGGACAGTGTAACTGTCTTACCACCCAGATCCAGGATTTTTTCGATAGTATATTGGGCTACATTACCACTGCCTGAAACCAGGCAAGTTTTTCCTTCCAGGGATTCATTTTTTGTCGCCAACATCTCTGCTGCAAAATAGACCGCTCCATATCCGGTTGCTTCAGGACGGATGAGTGAACCACCCCAATTCAATCCTTTTCCAGTCAATACGCCGGTAAATTCATTACGCAACCTTTTATATTGACCAAAAAGATAACCAATCTCTCGTCCACCAACACCAATATCGCCTGCAGGAACATCTGTGTCCGGTCCAATATGACGTTGCAATTCAGACATAAAACTCTGACAAAAGTGCATTACTTCATTGTCACTCTTTCCTTTCGGATCAAAATCTGATCCGCCCTTACCACCACCCATGGGCAAAGTTGTGAGGCTGTTTTTAAAGACTTGTTCGAAAGCCAGAAATTTCAGAATTCCCAGGTTAACCGAAGGATGAAAACGCAATCCACCTTTATAGGGCCCAATGGCGCTATTCATCTCAATCCTGTATCCACGGTTGATTTGGATGTCACCCTGATCGTCAATCCAGGGCACACGAAACATTATCACACGCTCCGGTTCGATAATTCTTTCCAAAATCTTTGCTGCCCTGTATTCGGGATGTTTTTCTAATACCAATTCAAGAGACTCTGCGACTTCTTCAACTGCCTGATGAAATTCAGGCTGTGCCGGATCTTTTGCTTTTACTTCCGCCATCAACGAATTTACAAATGCACTCATTCTTTACCTCCTGTAATAAAATGTGTAGGGCTGTTTAAAATGATTATAAAGTTCAATATAACCTGAGTTATTCACAACCATTAAGGCACTAAGATACAAAGTCATAATAATTTAAAAAGGGCATAAAATTTTATACAAATTAAATTTACATCTTATATTTAAAACGTAAAAGTTCCTTGTTTCTTAGTGTCTGCCATAGGCATTCCTTTGGAAGAGTCTTCGTGGTCCCGCAGGGCGGGATGAATTAATCAGAACAAACAAAGTAACTATTTTAAATCGAAAGGAAAAGACAAACTATTCAAATAAATGAAACAATTGAAATGAATCGTGCTTTTACAGATTATACTGCGGTTCTCCTGCACCGGAAAGGGCTTTTTATTCCACTATTGTTGATTAATATCTGAAATCTCAATACTTTAAATAAATTCCAAACAAATAATTTTTACAAATCCTAAGGAAATAGCTTTAGTTGGAACTCTACTATCCAGGGGTTGCTACCATGGAATAACAGGGGATAAAAGAAGTGAGAATTTCTAAATCAATCAGGAGGAGGTCACATGAAATCTTTAATTACTAATTTATTAATTGTTGTGATGATGACTTTTGTGGGATCATCATTTGCCCAAAAAACAGTTAAAGATCTTAAATACCCTCATATGCAGAACTATGCCTGGATGCGCCTGGCAGAATATGTCCCGGAAATAACCGATCGGGTTATCTTACCGATTGGCACCGTTGAATCACACGGACCGGTAGCGATCGGATCGGATAATCTGATACCGGTTCATCTAGCGGATTTGATCTGGGAAAAGTGTAATGCCTTTATTGCCCCACCCGTTAACTATGGATTTACGGGATTAAGTGTGGCAAAATTTCCAGGCTCGATTACCATAAGAGAAGAAATATTTGAAGAGTTAATGTATGATATCCTGACTGGTCTGGTGCAGGCAGGCTTCAGGAATATTCTGATAATCGATGGACATGGGGGTAATGCACAGCCCTCCAGAAGAGCGATGACCAGAGTTCATCTGGAGACGGAGGCTCACTTTATGATCGTTGAGTGGTGGGAAATAGGATTCAATATTACCAATGAAGTATATGGAGCGAAAGCACAAAAACCCGGACATGGCGATCTTGAAGAAGCAGCCCTTAATATATCGTATGATCCTGGCCTGGTGGATAAAGAACTATATGAAAAATTAGGCAAAGATAATGTAGGCAGGGCCGGTACCGATGCCGGGTTTGGTATGATGCCGGCATGGGCCACGCAGAGATATCCGGAAGAGGGCATGGGTTATTTGAACTTTGATGTGGACAAAGCGAAGGAATATACGCGGAAGAAGGCGGATCTGATGGCCGATACTTTTCTTGAAGCGATTAAAAGATGGGAGATGATGGAATCCTGGAAATAGGGCTAAATTTATTCAGTTAGACCAGGTCCATGGTTCAGGATAATTCATTTCTCGCAAAGACGCGAAGGCGCAGAAACAAATACAAAATAATTAATAAAAAAGACAATATATTTCTACTTACTTTTTACCATATTTCGATTAAACTCTTTTTTGTTTTTATTAATTCTCTCTGCGTCTTAGCGTGAGATTTTTTAAATAGATTAGATTGAAAAATTTGAAGATTAAATCGAGAGAGTGATATTTTAAGAGACCATAGAAGGGGTAGAAAGTGGTAAAAGATAGAACCCTGGGCAAAAGCGGTTTAAAAGTTTCAGAGGTTGGCCTTGGGTGTTGGGCCATTGGTGGTCCTTCTTTTGGGGATGATGGTATACCCAACGGTTGGACAGGCGCCGATGATGGAGAATCTATCAGAGGATGAAATTGAATTTATTGATTCGGCTTTAGTAGAGTTCAGGAATCAGGACAGTTGATCTTCTTTATCAATCTGATCAATTCATAACGCAGCATAGGGCTGCCCCAAAGGGATCCTTCGGACAAACAAATTGCAATATCTACTGTGTTATCCTGCACGATGGAAGATTCCTACGGAATGACACTAATATTTTGCTAAAAAAACAAAGTTTTCGGCTACAATAGCATAGCGCAGCCAAAAGTTTATAAATAGACTGTCAAATAATAAAAGCCTATAAATATGGAATATGTTCTGATCACCGGTGTCTCAACCGGAATCGGATACGCAACAACCAAATTTCTATTGGATAAGGGATTCCATGTTATAGGAAGCGTGCGTTCAGAAGAAGATGCAAGACGGCTGGAAAATGATTTTGGGAATTCTTTTACCTCTCTGGTTTTTGATATTACAGATCATCCAAAGATAGAAATTGAAGCAAAGAAGGTCGAACAAATTTTACAGGGCAAAAATCTTCTTGGGCTTGTTAATAATGCTGGCATTTCCGTGCCCGGACCTTTGATGCATATTTCAATAGATAAAGTCCGATACCAGATGGAAGTCAATTTCTTTGGTTTACTAAGAACGACGCAAATATTTTTACCTCTTCTGGGCGCTGGTAAAAATAGAAAGGGCAGACCAGGACGGGTAATCAATATCAGTTCTGTAAGCGGATTAAAATCCTTTCCGTTTATTGGTCCCTATGCTGCTTCGAAACATGCTCTGGAAGCAATATCAGATTCTTTACGAATAGAACTATTATTGTATGGAATCGATGTTGTCGTGATCGAACCAGGAAACGTCCTTACACCTATATGGGATAAAATTCCAGACTTATCAATCTATAAACAGACAGATTATTATCCAATATTGTCGAACCTTATTGGCAAGGTTTCCAGCTCGAAAGAGAAGAGCATGTCTGATGTTGTTATCGCGCGCGCAATCCACAAAGCATTAACAATTAAGAGGCCCAAATTTCGATATCTGATTATAAATAACAAGTTCTGGAATTGGACGGTCTTTCAATTAATACCAGAGCGGATTATGGACAATCTTTATCTTTCAAAATTTAAAAAGTATATATTCCGCTAACCATTGAATTGAAACTGAATCCAAACGTCCACCTGGATCCGATTCAGTTTCCGGCGACAAAGAAACTAACATTAGAAGCGATAAATGAAACCTTTAATATATTCCCGAACGAATTTACGTTAACATCTTCATTTCGGGTAATAAAGCAACCTCAATTGGGAACTCATAGTTTAAATATAGTCATTAAATTTCAGGCGTGTAATGATACATCGTGTATGATGCCTGAAGAATTAAAATTACAATTTCCGCTGGTGATTACAAAAACAATCAGGTAGAATGTAACAGAGAAACCAAGCAATTAAGTTTTAGCTAATACAATAGATTCATTAAATCAGCTACAGAAAAAACCGGTTGACTGCAGGCAAAATTATGACATACATAGGCGGTGATTTTGCCATCGATTGGTGTTTTACCGGTAAGCAAAGAGGCAGAGAGTGTCGTAGATTGGCTTTTCTCATCGAGACGCATGACAACTTTATTGGGAAAATACCTATTAAATATTGTCTCAATATATTTATCCATATCTGCTCCACCGGGTACGACGAGTACAACTTCTTTAGGTTTTTGCTGGTAAAAATCCAGTCCAAGTAAATAGCTGGCATATCCATAAGGATTTCCGGATAGGCGCTCACCATATTTTTTAAGAATATCCTCTGCAACGGTCAATAATTTGCTGTTTCCTGTTATTGAATAAAAACGCAGATTGTTGAGCATCATGATCGCCGTGGCTGAGGGGATAGATTGATCATGCTCGTCTTTCATACGATCAAATAATGCCTTCTGATCGGAGGATGTATAAAAATACCCGCTATTGCCCTTGTCCCAGAACTTATCATTCGTGTACTGTAAAAGCGCATGGGCCCAATCCAGATAAGCAGGATCAAAAACGGCCTCGTAAGCATCAAGCAAGCCCTGGATCAGAAAGGCATAATCATCGAGATAAGCCTGATATTTGGCTTCACCTTTATTGTAGGTTCTCCACAAATGATTTGAGTTATAAAGATTACTTCTCAAGAAGGATATATTGTTCCTGATAACTTGCAGATAGGCATCATCCCTTGTAACCTGATAAGCACGGGCAAAGGCAGTAAGCATGAGTCCATTCCAGGATGTTAAAACTTTATCATCCAACCCGGGGCGAATCCGCCGGTCACGATGTTCCAGCAATATTTCTTTCGATTCATTAAGAATTATCCTGAATTCTTCGGGTTCTTTTTTTAACCGCTCAGCTACTACATTCAAATCAGTATGAACATTAAGGATATTTTTATGTTCGAAATTTCCCTGCTCGGTTACACCGTAATAATAGCAGAAAAGTTCACTTATTTCTGGCCCAAGTAACTGATCAATCTCAGATTTATCCCACACATAAAATTTTCCTTCCACACCCTCACTATCCGCATCAAGACTGGAATAAAAACCGCTTTTAGGAGACATTAGTTCTCTCATTACAAAGGCCAGAGTCTCCTGAACAACTCTCAGAAAATATTTATCTCCCGTAATTAAATAGGTGTCAAGGTACAAGGGAACCAACTGGGCATTATCATAGAGCATTTTTTCAAAATGGGGGACCAGCCATTTGTCATCAACCGAGTAACGGGCAAATCCACCGCCAAGGTGATCATAGATCCCTCCCTGGGCCATCTGTTTGAGAGAATGTGAAACCATTTCCAGGTATTGCTTATCCTTGCTAATATTATAATAACGCAAAAAGGAGGTCAGGGGATAGACGGCCGGAAATTTAGGGGCCCGGCCCAGACCACCAAATCTTGGATCATACATGGAAGAAAGTTTCTCGACACTTTTTTTGAGAATGGTTTGATCAGGAATTTCTGATGAAGTACCATCATCCTGACTCTTTTGAAATTCTTTTTTAACAGTGGCAATATTCTGTACAAGTTGATCTTTATTCTTGTGATAAAAATTATCAACCGATTGCAGTACTTTTGTCCAGGAGGTGCGGCCATAACGATCATCTGGAGGAAAGTAAGTCCCGCCATAAAAGGGTTCCTGGTCAGGTGTCAGAAATACGTTTAAAGGCCAGCCGCCACTCCCGGTTGTCATCTGGACAAATTTCATGTAAATTTGATCGATATCGGGTCTTTCTTCTCGATCCACTTTTATGCAAACAAAAAGTTTGTTCATTAATGCGGCCGTTGCGGAGTCTTCGAAAGACTCATGTTCCATTACATGACACCAGTGACAGGCCGCATACCCGATACTGACCAATATTGGTTTGTTCTCTTTCTTTGCCTTCTCCAGGGCTTCTTCACCCCAGGGGTACCAATCAACGGGATTATCGGCATGTTGTAACAGATAAGGACTGGTTTCATTTGCCAGGTGATTTTTATTATGATTTATGGTAGACTCTTCTGATTGTTTCATCTGGTTATTTCCCTCGCAGGCAAAAAATAAAATGATGATGAGAAATAGGCTTTTGAACATGTATGGATTTCCCTTTCTTTTAGTTGTATACGCAGATGGAGTGAAAATAATTTCATCTGATGCAAAGCAAGATCAACTATCATAAATTGTTAAACGTAACACGGCTCAGCTATGAAATTGCCCGTGCTGCTGCCAACAGGAAGAATAGATTCCGGTCGGATGGTATTGCAGGGAATTAGGGTCGAGAATAAGGAAACCCAGGCGGGTATTGTATCAAATTAATCACAACAGATGGACGCGGAATATCGCAGATTAATAAAAGAATAATCGGATTAATCTAAATGATTGTGAGACGTCCCACCGGGACGTCTCTACTGTTTATCGTGGTTATTGTTAAAGAGGCGTTTCGCGAAACGCCCCTACTCTTCACGCTCTACGATTTTTCTTCTCTCTTTTGTTATTTACCTTTCTTGATGATAATATCTCCGTTAATCGTATCAATACGGATACGGTTTTTTCCATCTTTTACTTTACCGGTTCCGTAGATATATCGCCGGGCCGAGCCTTCCGATCGATCCCAATCATCTGATTTTTCAATATTTATGGGAAAATCGCTTATGATCTTATATTTATCCGATGATCTGCGTGTGATCGTCAGTTTGATGTCGAAATTCATAGATAATTCTTCAGGAACAGTAAGAATAATATCTCCTCCCATTGATGATAAAACAACATCCCGGTCATATTCATCGGGATTCCCCACCATATTGACGGTAATATCACCCCCCATAGTTGTAGCTTTTACCCCGCCATCTAATTCTTCAATGTCAATTTCACCACCCATGGTTTTGGCTTTTACGAATTTTCGGGCCCGGCGTATTTTAATCTCTCCCCCCATGGTGCTGACATTAGCCCCCCCAGGAGCATCATCAACTTCAATTTCACCACCCATCGTGGAAATTTTAATTTCTTTGGCATCCTTACGTGGATCCTGTCTTTTCGTATTTCGGTAGGATACTTCACCACCCATCGTGGATGCATCCAGATCCCCGATGACATCACGCAGGGTAATCTCTCCACCCATCGTTTTTACCTGACCATCCAATTCAGAATCTTCAACCCGTATCTCACCGCCCATTGTGGTTAAATCTACTTCTCCCTTTAAATTGAATAGTTCAATCTCTCCACCCATGGTTTCACCGGAAAATTGGCCTTTAACACCGTTTATCGTAAGATCGCCGCCCATGGTTTCCATTTCAATATCGTATTGCTTCGGTACCTGGATATCGAGCGATACACCGCCATTTCTTCTTCTTCCCTCGTAGGAGATCTCAACCGAGATCCCCCAGGACCGTTCTTTAAATTCGATGCTATAATCTTCTTCATCTCCGCTGCGAAAATTGGCGATGATAAAGACCTCATTCTTATCCCAACCATTAATTTCGATAGATCCTCCTGTCGTGAGATCTATTTCCAACCTCTTGCCGGGTGTCGTTTCAAATTCACGGCTCACTTTATTTTGTGCAAATAAAAGCCATGGTAGTGAAATAAAAAGGCTGAGCAAAATCATCATTTTCATTTGATAGCTCCTTTCATACGAGAGAACATTATTGTGTTTTATTTTTATAATCTTTTACTTTGATCATGATAGCAGGATTTTGAGGTGCATTTGATTCGGAAATTATTAGTTGCAAACTGTCTGCCTTTAACTGGCTTTCGGCCAGGTAGTCGATGGCCATCAGACGCATTTTAACCGATTCCTCATCCATTAATACTTTCAAAAAAGCTTCCTGCACTTCAGGATCATTCTTATAACTTAGCAAATTGTTCATAGCTTTTAGACGTACTGCCAATATCGGCGTTTTATTCATTGAAAAAATTAAAGCCTCCTTAATCTTTCGGTCAAAAATACCTTCAGAATATGAGATTGCTTTTAATTCTGTGCCTAAATTGGAGGGATTTATGAGCGACTGGGCGATGACATCCCGAACAAGCGGGTCGTTTTTTTGACTGACCATCTCCAGGTGTGTGGTTACATCAAAACTTAAGGCGATATTTTCCGGGTCTACCTCTTTAAATGACACATTGGAATAGATGTAAGGTGATTTTTTTATATCATCTAATTTTGTATTCCCTTTTGCTAAAGTGCTAATCTGATTCATGATATTTGTGCTGAGAGAATTTTTATCAGGTGGCAGGGCTCTTCCTAATAGGAAACCAATAATAAGCGTAAGCGCTGCAACGGCCATTTCCGGCCGCATGGCATAGTCTCGTATATTTCGGAAAAACTGCTCTAATCTCCCGGGAGGACGCTCTCCGGCTAAGCGTATTTTGCGCATCACAGATGCCCGCATCTGACTGAATTGTTCGTTTTCCGGTTCGGGAATCATTGATTCAGATCCGCTTAGCAGCTTATGCACACTAACGATATCCTTATATTCCGGATTTTGATCGAGATATTTTCGGAGTTCTTCCTGACCGGCCGGGTCGAGTTCACCGGCCTGTAATTTATTTATTAATTTTTTGATCGTGCGCTCTATGTTCATGAAGTGACTCCATCATATATTGGCTTAAGTTTTGATCTCAATTTTTGCAAACTTCTGAACAGCATATTTTTTACGACCCCTTCACTACAGCTGAGGGTATCGGCGATCTCTCTGATTGAATAATTTTCGAAATACCTCATAACAACGGCCAAACGATATTTCGTATTCAATTCATACAGACAACGTAAAAGAAGGGCTTTATTTTCAGAAGCGAGATATTCGTCTTCCTGTGAAGGACTTAAACCGGTTGACGTAATATTTGGTGAGTCAAGCTCTTCAAGCAGAACTTTCTTCTTATTCTTACGAATCCAGTTTTGACCCTCATTATAGGTAATGCGCATAAGCCAGGTTTTAAACTGACTCTTACGGCGAAATTTTTTCATGTTTTCATAGGCCTTTAAAAAAACGGTTTGCAATAAATCCATAGCATCGTCAGAGGACCTGGTAAAACTATAGGCAATGTGATAGACATGGCTCTGATGTTTTTGCATCAGTTCATCATAGGATGCCGTGTTCCCATTTTTGATTTCATCTACTAACATATCGTCACTCTTCACCAATTTCTACTCCCTACTGAAATTATAGACCCACTTTGTTTAAAAAAGTTAGCATGAATTTTAAAAAAATAAACTGCTGATAAACTACAGAGAATACAAAGTATATTTAAATCAAATAAAATCAAATGTTTAAAAGTTTTATGACTATAAATTTATATCATTATAATAAATATAGGAAGTTTTAATGTTCCAAATAATAAGGTATAATAAAAAAAAGGCTGAACCTCATGAAATGTCAGGTTCAGCCTTTTTATTTATATTTAATGTGATATGAATGTTTCTGTTTTTTCATTTCACACGTTGATGTTTTGTGCAGGATTTAAAAGATAAGGATTTCTTCAGAAACCTCTATCAATTTGTCGTCATCACCTTTCTTGATATCAATGGTCTTGAATGAACCGCCCTCCTTTATAATATAAGTGTCCCGATCATCCTCATCGATCACTTTTAAACTATGTGGACCCATGGCCCTTCTGGTCGTCCAGGAAAAACCAGGTTTCTTACCCAGAATGGCGGTCACTTCCTTCTTATTGCCCTTACGGTTAAAAGTAATTTCCACTTCTTCTTCAGGATTAAAGTAATTTATGGTCCTGACAAGATCTTCTGCATCCTCAATTTTGCGTTCATTAATCGATGTAACCACATCACCGGCTTTCAACCCTGCTTTTTCTGCAGGTGAATCTTGCATTACTTCTTCGATTAAAACACCGTTTTCAACTTCAAAATATTTTTGCAACTGGTCTGAAAGACCTTTTACCTGTACCCCAAGATATCCACCCTTCTTATGGATAGAGGAAGCATCCCCGGTGTGAAAGAATTTGGTATAATTCCCAGCATGTGGTGTCTTTACGACATCGAAAATGACATCATTATCAAAATCACCGGAATGAAAGGCATAAGCATGACCGCTGAAAGGTTTTAAGGTTGCTTTAAATGATTGTTCTTTCCCATCGCGGATAATCGCGAGGTTTATTTCTTCACCCTCTTCAGTGTCATTCATCTGCTCCATTAAATCAGAAGGTCTTTGGACTTTTTTGCCATTTAATTCAACGATGATATCACCTTTTTTAAGTCCGATGGCTTCAGCCTCGCTACCTTTAAAAACTTCAATTATTATTGCTCCATCCTTAACGGAGGTTTTTACATCATTATGCTTAGAGATTGTTGAAACAACAACACCAAGGCCGGCCTTTTTTTCTGTAGTTGTTACCCGGATCTTTTTTTCAATTTTTTTCTCATCTGCAGCAAAGAGATTAAAACTAAAGGAAAAAATTAATGATAGAGCCAAAATTAAAGTAAAAGACTTCATGGATAATTCTCCCGTTTAAATGATTGCATTATTGGTTTTTATTTGGCAGATTTCACGAGGTATAACGAAAAAAATATACGTTGGAAAACAAAAAAAGTTCCAGGAACAGGCAAAAGGAGAATTATAGAAGATGGCAAATATATTTCCGTATTCTAAATTTTGAGAATATACAGAGGGAAAAGAATAAATTTGTTAAGTCAATTAATATTGAGTAATTACTCTGTCCCACCTAGGGTGGGGGATCTTAAAAAACATTTACGATTATAATAAAAAGATAAAGTTTATCCTCTTTCTAAAGGACTGTATTAACCACGGATTAACACGGAAAAATACACGGATCTATTATTTTTATAAAAAATTAATTGGATTATTTTAATATTTTTAGAATATCATAAATTCTAATTTAAACATCCGTGTCTTTCCGTGTAATTCCGTGGTTATATTTTTCACTACCAAAATTTTAAAGGGTGAGGAAACTATGAGATTTGAATTGAAAAAACTATATGTTTTATCGACAATAATGGTACTAATATTATCATTTATCTCCTGTAGCAGTTCCGGTACGGATTCACGTCCGAATATCCTATTAGTCATGTCAGATGATCATGCCAAAGCGGCCATAAGCCGTTATAACGATCAATTAATACAAACACCAAATATTGACAGATTAGCAGAAGAGGGTCTTATATTTGAAAATGCCTTTGTTACAAATTCAATTTGTGCCCCCAGCAGGGCGGTGATTCTTACAGGTAAGTACAGCCATCTCAATGGTTTGCGCGACAATCGTGACGTGTTCAATCCTAATCAGACAACTTTCCCCGGCCTTTTGCAAAAGGCAGGATATTTTACGTCGATCATAGGAAAATGGCACCTAAAGTCAACACCGCGGGATTTTCACTACTGGAAAATATTACCCGGGCAGGGTCATTATTATAATCCGACGTTTATTGAAATGGGGGATACTCTTCAAGTGGAGGGTTATGTCACCAATCTCATAACCGATTATGCGATTCAGACATTGGAGAAAAGAGATAAAGACAGACCCTTCTGTATGCTGCTTTATCATAAAGCACCTCACCGAAACTGGATGCCCGATTTGAAGCATCTGAATTTGTTTAATGAAACAAATTTCCCCCTGCCCTCAACTTTTTACGATGAATATAAAACACGATCTGCGGCGGCGAGAGAGCAGGATATGGAAATTGCTAAACTATGGAATTCATTTGATCTGAAACTGGAATACTCCGATGAAAGAAAAGAAAATACCGGTGGACAGGCCGGCGCTGATCCAAAACAATTCTGGGAAGGAACCTATGGCAGATTTACGATGGAACAAAAAACCGAATGGGACAAACATTATAAACCGGTGATTGATGAATTTCGCAAGAAAAAATTATCCGGAAAAGCCTTAACCGAGTGGAAGTATCAGCGTTATATTAAAGACTATCTGCGCTGTATTGTTTCCGTTGATGAAAATATAGGGCGGGTACTAGATTATCTTGATAGGTCAGGGCTGGCTGAAAATACTATTGTTATTTACACGTCAGATCAGGGATTTTATCTTGGTGAACATGGCTGGTACGATAAGCGCTTTATGTACGAGGAGTCCATGGGAACACCTTTAATTGTTCGTTATCCTAAATTGATCCATCCCGGATCAGTATCTGACGATCTGGTACTGAATCTGGACTTTGCGCCCACATTGCTTGATATGGCCGGTGTTGAAATCCCAGTAGATATGCAGGGATTATCTTTGCTCCCGATCTTGAGGGATGATAAAGAAGTCCGGTGGCGGGATGCAGTTTATTATCACTATTATGAATACCCACATGGCTGGCATGACGTGAAAAGGCATTACGGTGTTCGGACTGACCGGTACAAGTTGATCCACTTTTATAACGATATCGATGCCTGGGAATTGTATGATCTTCAGGAAGACTCTCATGAAATGAATAACCTCTACAATAATCCCTCGTATGCAGAAAAGATTAAGGAATTAAAAAATAGACTAAGGGAATTACAGGAACAATATCAGGATCTCTAATATAAATAGTGATTTTGTTTAACCACAAAGCACCTAGTGCTCACCCTAAGCGGGTGAGCGACGGCTTGTGGCCGTTCATATTAATATACAAACGATAATTAAAATATTAATACAGTCCTTTAGAAAGAGGACAAACTTTATCTATATATTATAATCGTAAATGTTTTTTAAGATTTCCCACCGTAGGTGTGACAAAGAAGACACAGAGTTTCTTAAATTTAAAAAATCTAATTTGTGAAATTCGTAATAATTCGTGGAATTCGTGGAAAAAGCTGTTGAGGCTCCGGGAGAAGAATTACCACCCCCCTCCTTTCCTTCCCCGCATTGGCGGGACTCAGGATGACAGGAGTGGGATCATGGGGAGGTGATTCGGGCTGATTCAGGTCAGAACCTATAACCTAGTCCAAACATCAAATGAAAAGCAAAATTAGATGCATAAGCAAAACCCCTGGCGATAGGTACTAATGCCCAACCGGCCGTGAATTGTGTTTCTGCATTTAAATATAAATGTGATGATAGGTCAAATTCTTTGTTAACTCCAAAAAGCATTACGGGTCCGGCGATGAAATAACCGCTGTTGAAAATTCCACCATTCGCAGAATATTCATACCCCCGTATGGTAGAATTGCAATAGGTAATAGCTGCACCTAACCCAAAACGAAAATCCAGATATTTTGTCATTAAGCGGTAATTAATAGAAAGGATATTGAATCCATCGGCAATTTCAAAATGCTGAATTTCACTGTTTGTATTGGTCAGATTTAATTTGTGGTGCATAAATTGAAGTTCAAGAACGAGATTACTAATCTTATAATTCAAACGCAGCACAAAATAGGGGATGTCTTCAAAGGAATCGGTCTCATAATCTGCGGTAATAATGAGGTTGTCTCTTCCCTCTTGCTGAATTAAAAGCGGAGATTTGAGATTAATAGCTACACCGGTCATCAGATCAATGCTGAGAAACTGTGCTGATGAGAGTTCTACTAAAAAAAGGATCAGCAATAAAACAGTAAAATTTGACTGGAGGTTTATCCCGTTTTTTGATATCATAATAAAGGTATTATAAAATTATGGCAGAGAATCAATTGTTTCTTTAATAACAGATTCCATTTCAGGCTTAAGTGGATGGTCTAATATCCACATCCGCATTTTTTTACCACTTTTTGAGACGTTTGACAGGATATAAGAATGAAACCGCCGATAAAAGTCTTGAGAAAAAGACCTTTCATTGCTATCTCCTCTTGTTCCTCATGATGAAATTAAGTATTAGATCCTGTAAAAAAAAGAATTAAATGGAATAAAAATCCTCTTCAAACTCTGCTCCTTTTTCTGAAACTTATCAAACCGATATAGAAATCTGACGAATAATTTTTCTGTTTTGACTTTGCTCTGAAATATCGGAAAATCAATTGGTATAAATTTGATCCTACCTTAAATTATCCTAATGACATAAAGGTAAATATCTTCAAAGGTTTTACCTTGAAATTAATTTCTATATTATTTTAGCGATAAAAACATATATTTCTGAAATTAAATTTGGATGATTATAAGATGGGTATACCAGCTGAACTGAATGCAATTATCTTTGATATGGATGGGGTAATTGTTGACAGTGAACCGATACATATAGAATCTTTTCAGATATTCCTTGATCGGATTAATGTGCCATATACAGATGAATTCATTGACAATCTGGTCGGTTATTCTATTGACCATAATATTCAAACCATCAACGATCAGTATCTTTCTGATAATCCACTAAAGATCAGTGAAGGGGTGAAGGAAAGAGACAAAATTTATATGGACCTGATCAATCAACGAGAATTACAACCTTTGGAGGGTCTAACCGATCTGATAAAATTGTGTCAGTCAAAAGGAATCAAAGTCGCTTTAGCCTCTTCTTCGGTCCGGGAACAGGTTGATATAATTCTGTCAAATTTAACCCGGAATAATAATAACGGAATCAATTTTACGGACGCATTTAAAATTTCGGTCAGTGGGGATGAAGTTAAAGAAAAAAAACCTGCGCCTGATTTATACCGAAGGGCTCTGTCTTTGTTGCAAATCAAAGCTGAGAACTGTTTGGCAATCGAGGATTCTGAGGTGGGTATTCTCAGTGCAAAATCTAATGGTATCTATTGCTTTGCCTTACAAAATCAATATTTGAAACCCGATCAAATGGATCAGGCAGATTATATCATTACTTCGATAAATGAAGTTGTCAGGCAAATAAGTTGATCGGAAGAGATATCTGAGTCGCCGTGTCGCTGCGAGCCCCCCAAGTACTCGGGAGATATAAATAGTTCAGGTTAATTAACAGGTATTTGTTAAGAAAGAAGGCCATGAAATGAGTCACCAATCATTTATTATCGTGTTTTTAATGTTCCTTTTTTTAGTGGGTTGTGGTAACAATAATAGCGTTAATAATATGGACGCCACTCAATTTCCGCCAGAGCTGATAGACTTTGTTCCCTATAAACAAAATCCTGTGTTTACGGGAACCGGGACCGATACCTGGGACAGGATCATTCGTGAACGTGGATATATTTTGCGTGAAGACAGTATCTATAAAATGTGGTACACCGGTTATAAAGGTAATGAAAATCCTACGAAGTATCTTGGTTATGCTACGTCTAATGATGGATTTACCTGGATGCGATACTCTGATAATCCCATATTTAACGAGTACTGGACTGAAGATGTTCAGGTGGTCAAAATGGAGGGCACCTATTATATGGTCGCAGAAGGTGTGAATGATATTGCCCATTTACTCACATCTACGGATGGAATTCACTGGCAACGTGAAGGTGATTTGGATATACGTAAAGTGAATGGTGAAACGATCGATCCCGGGGCTTATGGTACACCAACCCTATGGTTTGAGGAGGGGAAATGGTATCTTTTTTACGAGCGTGAAGATCTTGGAATTTGGCTGGCGACGTCCAATGATCTAAAAGTGTGGATGAATGTTCAGGATGATCCGGTCATTAAAAGAGGCCCGGATGCTTATGACAAAGAAGCGGTTGCTCTAAATCAAATCATCAAATATCAGGGAAGGTATTATGCCTATTACCACGCCAGTCCGGATGAAAATTGGAATACCTGGAATTCCAATGTTGCTGTTTCAGCTGATTTAATTCACTGGGAAAAGTATGCAAAGAATCCGATCGTCAGTCCGGACTCTCTGAATAGGAACTCTTCCAGTCCGATTCTTGTGCATGACGGTAGCCGTTATCGTCTTTACACCATGCACAGCAGTGTGCGGGTTTACTTCCCAAAAAATGGTAATTAGCCTGATCTATTCATACCGCAGCAATGCTGCAATCAAAGAAAAGAAGTCCACGAATTACACGAATTAACACGGATTACTTAACCGCAATGACGCAAAGGATTCACTAAGCACGCAAGGTTTTTTTTTAAATTTTTATTTAATCTTTGCGAACTTTGCGCCTTCTTTGCGAACTTTGCGGTTAAAAAATTAACCGGTTTAGTAAAAATTTTGCTAATCTCCCAAGGCGATCCGCTGGGCGGAAATAAAAAAGTTCTCGGCTACAATAGCATATCCCGCACCTGCGGGATTCGGGGCAAACAAAAAAAATGTCCACGAAATTTTTAAAAGGAGTTTTGATGAATTTAGTAAGAAATGTATTTACAATTTTTATAGTAAGTCTTACTACTGTCTCCCTTGCACAAATATCCAGGGGGACCGTACAGGAGGGGTTAACTATTAAAAGCGAAATCCTTGGTAAATCACTTCCCTACACCATTTATTTACCTTATGATTATAATAGTTCTGAGCGCTCTTACCCTGTTGTTTATTTATTGCATGGTTATACTGATAATCATACGGCATGGATACAGTTTGGAGAAGCTAATATGGTTGCTGACAAGGCTATTGCTGAACAAAAAATTCCGGCTATGATACTGGTTATGCCGGAGGCAGGTGTTACCTGGTTTTTAAATAACTATGATAATACTGTCCGGTATGAGGATTTTTTCATTAAAGAGTTTATCCCGTTTATTGAATCAACATATAGAATACGGACCGAAAATAGATACCGGGGAATTTCCGGTCTTTCCATGGGAGGTTTCGGAGCATTGTTATATTCTATTAAATATCCTGAATTATTTAGCGCTTGTTCTGCATTCAGCCCGGCTATTTATACAAAAGAGGAATATATTAATTTTAGCAGTGATCGTTGGAATAAGACAGAGAGTATCGTATATGGACCAAAACTAGAAGGGGAAAAAAGAATAACGAAACATCTGTTATCGAACAATTTACTTGATATTGTGAATGCGATGGATAAAAAAAAATTACAAGGACTGCGAATCTATATTGATTGTGGGGACGATGATTTTCTTTATAAGGGCAACTCCATGTTTCATATACTATTAAGAGAAAAACAGATTCCACATGAATATCGGGTTCGCGATGGAAAACATAGTTGGACATATTGGCGCACCGGTCTTGGAGATGGACTACAATTTATTGGTGAGAGTTTTCACTAGAAATAATTTTTGTACAAAAACTTTGTTATTTCCGCCTAGCGGATTGCCTTGGGAGATTAGCAAAACTTTTGCCACCACGCCTGGCGTGTGGGGCACGGCAAAGACTCCACCCGCCAAATATGGGCTGGGGCAGGCGAAGACACTAAGATTTTAGAAGTTTTAAATAAAGTATGTTAATTCCTTTTATCTAAAAATAATGGTCTCTTTAAACTATTAGTTATAATAAATTTGTGTCTTGGTGACTTTGTGGTTGAAAAAAATCAGGCTAATTTATGTTCTGTGAAAATCAGTGTAACTGTGGTTAATAAATTTTGATTGCAGCCCTGGCTGCGGTATGAATAGATCAGGTTAAAAAATAAAAATTTCTGGACAATAGAATGAACAAAAATTTAAAGGATATAAAATATGATAAACAAAACCAGTGATAGTTTAGCTCCGGAAGGTCGTTTGATATCTCTCGATTTTTTTCGTGGTTTTACCATGTTTTTATTGATTGCTGAATGGACTGTACTCTTTAACGCTATGGTTGATCCCGGCCTGGCGGGAACACTTATCCATACCATTGGTGAGCAATTTCATCACCATCCATGGCATGGTCTCAGGTTCTGGGACCTGATTCAACCTTTTTTTATGTTTATTGTCGGTGTGGCCATCCCGTTCTCGGTCAGTAAACGGACTGAGCGCGGTGACAGTTACTCAGATATCCGCCAACATGCGATAAAAAGAGCCGTCATCATGCTCATTCTCGGCTGGGCCCTGTATTGCATCGGCCCGGGATATATTACATTTCGTTTTCAAAATGTTCTCGCCCAGTTAGGTATCACTTATATCATAGCATTCTTCCTCATGAGACATTCCTGGAAAACACAGTTTACTGTTTCCATCCTGATCCTGGTCGCGGTGGAATTAATCTACCGCGGTTTTCCCGTGGTCGGTTTCGATCAGCCGTTTACACCTGATAAAAATTTCGGAGCGTGGTTTGACCTGCTGGTTTCCGGTGAACTGGCTCATGGGAGTTGGGTGAACTTTAATGCCTTCCCGACGGCCGCACATACCATTTGGGGTGTGATCACGGGACAGTTCCTGATGTCTGACCGCAGTGGAAGGCAAAAGCTTAAAGTGCTGATCATTGCCGGTCTGACCGGGGTAGTCTGCGGGTTTGCTTTGGATTATGTTACTCCGATCATTAAACGGATCAGCACTTCTTCTTTTGTAATATACAGTGGCGGCTGGACCCTGCTAGCATTAGCGTTCTCTTACTGGCTGATCGATATTAAAAAGATCCAGAACTGGGCAAAGTTTATGATCATCGTTGGCATGAATCCCTTATTCATTTACCTTTTTGCTCATGTAGGTGGCGCTAATCTGATACATACTATCGTCAAACCATTTACCAATGGAATTTTCAGCTGGATGGGCACATTAACAACAGAAATCATCACCGGTTTTGTGGTCTGGTTCTGTCTATGGTATATAACGTACTGGATGTATAAGAAAAAAATCTTTATCAGAATATAAACAGAAGAAATCTTTGGTAATCGTAAATAGACAAAAAATTAAATGGGGTGAAACATCATGCAATATAAAGCACTTGAAAATCGGTATGATGCAATATCATATGTAAGTTGTGGTAAAAGTGGGCTGAAACTCCCTCCTATTTCTCTGGGATTATGGCATAATTTCGGCGGCCAGGACATTTTTAAGAATAGCAGGCAAATAATTCTTAAATCTTTCGATATGGGAATAACTCATTTTGACCTGGCGAATAATTATGGCCCACCTTATGGATCAGCGGAAAAAACATTCGGGCGAGTTTTAAAGGAAGATTTGAGAAGTTATCGCGATGAGCTTATTATTTCTTCAAAAGCTGGATGGGACATGTGGCCGGGTCCATATGGTAATTGGGGATCACGAAAATATTTAACAGCCAGTCTTGATCAAAGTTTAAAACGTCTCGGATTAGATTATGTTGACATTTTTTACCACCATCGCCCGGATCCGGAAACGCCAATTGAAGAAACGATGAGCACGCTTGATCATATGGTGCGTTGCGGTAAATCTCTCTATGTTGGTATCTCTCAATACAGCGCCGATGAAACTAAAAGGGCTTCAAAAATATTACGTGAATTGGGTACACCCTGTTTAATCCATCAGCCCAATTACAGTATCAATGACCGGTGGATTGAAAATAGACTCCTGGATGTCTTGGCCAATGAGGGGATTGGTTGCATTGTTTTCTCGCCTTTGGCTCAGGGAATTCTAACAAACAAGTATCTAAAGGGAATACCGGATAATTCCAGGGCTGCTAAAGAAGGGACTTTTCTGGATAAAGGAGACCTTACCAAAGAAATTTTACAGAAAATCCAAAAATTTAATGAGATAGCAAAAATGCGTAATCAGACATTAGCTCAAATGTCTCTATCATGGGTTTTGAGAAAGCCGGTTATCACCTCAGCTCTAATAGGTGCAAGTAATATACAACAAATTAAAGATAATATTGGTGCCCTGAAAAATAGAAGTTTTAGTGTAGAAGAATTAAAGAAAATTGATGAGATAATCATTCCATAGGAAAAATTAAACAACAAAAAAGGCAATTTATTGTGAAAAGTCAGTTCGCAATTGGTCATGGAACCAGAAGAAGTCACAAAACAAGACTAAATAATACATAAAAGGAGTAAAATCTATGATCAAAGCAAAAATTGGATTTATCGTTTACGGTGTTCATAAAGACGGACTAGAAGACCCAATGGGTACGTCTTTTATTGATGACGATTTAGTGATGAAAGCGAAATCTTCATTAAAAGAATCCGGGTTGGAGTTAGTTGAGCATGACCTGGTTATCGCATCTAAACAGGAAGCAAAGGATTGTTTCTCAAAATTTAAAAAGATGGATGATATCGATGCTATCGTCTTATTTTCAGGAACCTGGATCTGGGCTTCTCATTTAATTGGAGCTCTTCGCGATTTTTCATCAACTGGCAAAGGAATCATCCTCTGGACGAATCCGGGTTCACAAGGCTGGAGGCCGGTCGGCGGATTGGTTATGCATGGTGGGCTTAAAGAAGTCGGGATCAAACATCGTTTTATATACGGTAGTTTTGATGACCCTAAAGAAATAGAGCGCATTGTCTCTTACTGCAGAGCCAGCCATGAAAAAAATATACTTAACTTGAGTACAATTGGGGCTTTTGGCGGACGCGGTATGGGACAAACCTGCGGTGTTGCTGATCCATCGCAATGGATGAGAACATTTGGTGTTGATATCGATACCCGCGATACGACCGAGCTACTTAGTACTGCCCGTGATGTTCCGGACTCAGAAGTAAAGGCCGCCAGAGATAAAATCCAGAAATATTTTGCGGATGCTATTCCTGATGATGAAACATCCGAACGTTCAATCCGCTTGTATCTCGCCCTTAAAAAACTGGTCAAACAGGAAGCGTGGGATTTTTATACCATTCAATCCTTTCCGGGACTCGGTGACGACTATAGCGCCACTTGTTTTGCACAGAGCATGATGCTCAATGATGGTGTCGCAACCTCCACGTTAAGCGATTTTAACACGGCGATGACAGTGAAACTGCTAACCGACCTGAGTGCTGAACCTGTTTATTATGGTGATTTACAGCATTTTGATAAATCCAACAACGAAATAAAGATTATTGGTGACGGGGCCTGTCCACCTTCACTGGCAGGCAATGTCGGTCCTGCAGGTTTTGCAGAACATGGTATTCCGACCGAAGGTGAAGCCGGAGGGCTTTCCTGTCAAATTAACCTGTAAACCAGGGGAGGGCGTTCTGGCGCGGTTTGGGCGTAATAATGGCGAATTTGAAATGGCAATCGCCCACTGTACTATTTTTGAACCGGATAAAGATGTCCTTGAATCTCGTCAACTGGAGTGTGGGATTCCCTTTTGGCCCCATGCTTTTGTTACTGCCCACTGTGATATAGATGAATTGATCGAGGCCTGGAACAACGAGTATGCCGTACTTGCTTACGGAGATCATTTGTATGATGAACTGGTCGCTTTTTGTGAACTAACCGATATCAAAGCGATTGCTCTTTAAATGGAATTGAAAATTAAAGTGCTTTTCCTGGCAGATACTGTGGAGATTAGAGAAAGTTTAAGGTAATCATATGCCTCTTATTTTGGACCGTGAAAATGTGATTGATATATATGCTGAGGCAGCAGAGCAGGGATGGGTGTTGCCCTCGTTTAATACGGAAAACCTCACGACCTGCGAAGCGATTCTGACAGCCACAAAGGAATATGGAAAATCCATCGGTATAAATGATCTTCCGATTATCATCGGGATTACTAATAATTATATACAACGACCTCAGGCGGTATATTATACCAAAACCCGAAATTGGGAATTGGGGCTTCGGCTCTTTTTGTCTGATCTTCGCGTATTGACTGCTGTGGATTCACCCTTCGGTAAGCTGCGTGTCATGCTTCATCTGGATCACATTCAATGGGATTCGGACCAGGAACTTCTCACCTGGGACATGAACCAATTTTCCTCGATTATGTATGATGCTTCAACTTTACCTTTAGAGCAGAATATAAAAAAAGTGACAGATTTTGTTGAACAGAACAAAAAAACAATTCTCATTGAAGGAGCCTGTGATGAAATAGGAATTTCATTATTAGACTCTGATGATGGATTGACAACACCGGAGAATGCCGAGTCTTACTACCAAAAAACCGGTGTGGATATCATTGTTGCAAATCTTGGAACGGAGCATCGCACCAGCGCAACATCACTGAAATATCACGAACGACTTGCCTGGGATATCACCAAAAAAATTGGGCCACGGCTCTGTCTGCATGGCACCTCATCAGTATCTATGGAAAAGTTGACCCGGTTGTTTGATGATGGTATCTGTAAAGTAAATATATGGACCACGCTTGAACGGGATAGTACACCGACCCTTATAAAGAATATACTGAACAATGTGTCTAAGATGGTTGGCCGGGAGAAAGTGAATGATTGGGTTAATAACCAACTTTTGTCAAAATCGATTGACCAAAGTTCTACACCTTCGGTAGATTATTTCACAACCACTTACAGGCAGGATATTATCTTTAGTCGTATGAAAGAGATTATTTCCAGTTATCTTAATCTATGGTATAAATAATGAATTTCATGGGAATTGACATCGGAACGAGCGGATGCAAAACTGCTGTTTTTGATGAAAAGGGTCAGCAACTGGTTTTAGTTAATCGGGAATATGATGTTATTTTTAGCGCCGATGGCGGGGTGGAGTTAGATTCCGAGGAGGTAATAGAGAAATGCTTTGAGGGCATTAAGAAATGCACCTCAATGGTTGAGGCGAATTCAGTTGTAGGCCTGGGAATATCAAGCCAGGGGGAAGCTTTTACCGCCGTGGGTAAGAACAATAAATCTCTATGCAATGCCATGGTATCTTCTGATAAAAGATCCCTGGCATTTGCAAATACCTGGCCGGAAGAGTTTGGCAAAGAAAAATTATATCAAATAACTGGTCATACCGCTTATCCAATTTTCACCTTATTTAAATTGCTCTGGTTAAAGAAGAATAAACCGGATGTTTGGAACAAAGCACAAAAATTTCTTTGCTTTGAGGATTTTTTACAATTTCGTTTGGGCATCGATCCTGCAATTGGCTGGCCTTTGGCCGGCAGGACAATGATGTTTGACGTTCGCAGACACTGCTGGAGCGATGAAATTTTAGAAGCCCTGGAACTAAAATCGGAAAAGCTCGCCAGGCCAATGCCATCGGGAAGTATAGCCGGTAAAATTGACACCACAATAGCTATGGAACTAGGTCTGGCTCAAAATGCATTTGTTGTGACCGGTGGACATGATCAGGTATGCAACGCGCTTGGGGCGGGCATTGTAAAACCCGGAATGACCATGTATGCTACCGGTACAGTGGATTGTATAACCCCATGTTTTGATAAACCGATTTTCACTGATCGTTTACAAAAGAACAATCTTTGTACGTATGATTATGCACTTAAAGGGAAGTATGCAACCGTTGCTTATAGTCTTACAGGCGGAAATATACTTAAATGGTTCAGGGATGAGTTTGCAACGGAAGAGGTTGCGAAAGCAAAACAATCCGGGGTAGATGCATACGAACTGATACTTGAAAAGACATGGAATAAACCATCAACCCTTCTGGTGCTTCCATATTTCACGCCGACCGGAACACCATATTTTGATGCTGAAACAAAGGGCGCCATATTCGGATTAAGGATTTCTACAGAAAGAGGTGATTTTATTCGTGCTTTGCTTGAAGGTGTGGCCTTTGAAATGAGGTTGAATCTGGATATCCTTGAGAAATCGGGATACCAAATTGATGAATTGCGAATCGTTGGAGGTGGTGCCAGATCACAAATGTGGTCACAATTAAAAGCAGATGTTTCAGGAAAAGAAATCACAACTCTAAATATAGCCGAAGCAGGATGTCTGGGCGTCGCGATGTTAGTCTGCGCAGCATATTCAGGTAACAAAGTAACTGATTTAGCTAATGAGTGGGTAAAAAAAGAATTGGTTCTAAAACCCAATAAGGCAAATCACATTCATTATAATGAGAAATTTAAAAATTATAGAGAACTATATTATAGGGTTCGTGAAATTTCTTTGTGACCATAGAGATCACTAAATAATCGAAGATTTTAATGTATCTGCTCAGAAATCATGTCAATCGTGTTAATCCTGTTAAAAAATAACATAGCTAAACTATTACAGATTTTAAATAGATATGGCAGTGGTTAATAGGTGTTCTTCCGCCTCCTTTGACCAAATACCATTATTATTCTTTATTATACGGGCAAGTTCCTTAAATAAAAAATCTTCTTTTCCCTTTTCTTCAAAATCTTCTAAGGCTGTCAAAGGTAATGAGATATTAGTATAAATCAATTTTTTCCCTCCGGGTATATCAGGAAGATTTAGAATTGTATCAGCGGCTGAGTCCAGCCCTCCGATATGTGTAACCATAATAGCGGGGTTAAAAATGTTTTTATCTATTAAATCAACGGCTTCTCTTAAATCGTCACTATTACTACCGGCAGATCCTATAATATGGTGTCTGTTGTAATGGACATCATATAAATTTATTTCAGCGCTAAAACTTTTATCAGAAGGGCCGGCAAAAAAGTTTAAGCAACCGCCAATGGCCATTAATTCACCAGCCTGTGCGACCAGGGATTTTACCGGTACAAAAATAAAAATGTCATCAAAACCCTTATGGTCTGTTTTAGATAAAATTTCAGAGTTCGAAATAGAGCTCGTATTAATAAATAAAACCTCAATGCCCACTTCTTTTTTTATTTTTTCCGGTGGAAGCAGTTTTTCTGCGTGTTCAAGCCGCTGTTGATCAATGTCTGTTACCAGGATACATCCGGGTTTCTTTTTGCTTTGTAATAAAATGTCAACAGCGGCAAGCCCCATCGGGCCGGCCCCTCCTAAAATTGCCAGATTTCCGTTTTCTTTTATCCCCATTTCGTGAACATATTGATTACGCTCATAATGAAATTGTTCTTTAAAAGCGCCAAGGATACAGGCAATCGGTTCCGCAAGTGACGCCTTGTAGAATGAATCTCCATAGCAGGGAATAACACAATCCATTTCCAAGACTTCTGCCGGGATAATCACCTTTGTTGCATGACCGCCGAGATATGGAAAAGAGTACCCGGGAGCTTCCGCTTCTCTGCCCGGATAGTTGATGGCCGGTTGAATCGTATATTTCATTCCCTCTTTAAAATTATCCTGATACTTTTTTCCGACTTTTAATATGGTACCACACATTTCATGGCCAATAATAACAGGGTTTTGATCTATATCTTCCGGGACTCTTTTATGGTCGGTTCCCTGAATGACTGCTTTATAAGATGACATGCATATACTATTAGTCATAACATCTGCTAATAATTCATCATCTTTAATTTCAGGTAATTCAAACGATTCGAGTCTCAAATCATTTTTACCATATAGTCTTAATGCGGTCGTCTTCATAAATTATCCCTACCATGATTAATTCATCCCTAGTACTCAAGGATTTTCCACGGTTAATCGATTATACAATAGTTTCGTTTTAAATGCAGAGAACGCTGAGTTCCTGCTCCCGCCGGCAGGCGAGGGTCGGCGCTGAGATTATTTATCCTGAATAATTCGCTACCACTAAGACACGAAGGCACAAAGTATTTAAAAATAAAGTGTTATGAATGATCCAGGTTATATAAACATTGCACTATTTGATTTATCTAATCGTACATTTCCTTTGCGCTCTTGAAATCATGGACGATTTCATCCCGACATGTTGACAGGACGGAAACATATTTGTTGGGGTTGCGACCTCTGCGTTATATTCTTTCATCCAGCGACTAATTCCCAATTCCAAGTTCCCAATTCCTATAGCTTTTAAACTCCTTTTCGGTTCCGTCTCAGCATTTCGCCGGTAGATTGATTCGTGGTCACCTGATGTCCGGGAAGAGGATACAGGCGTTCATGTATTGCATCAAGAATCCACTCTTTTTGTGGAAAAAACATTTCTTCCATTTCCGCAGCCGGGGTAATCCAGTTTCTGGCACCAACAACGACCGGCGGGCCATCGAGATAATCAAAAGTTAATTGATTTATTTGGCCGGCCATCGTATATAGAAATGATCCACGCTCCACTGCCTCCGAAACCAGTACAATTTTACCGGTCTTTTTGACAGATTCAACAATTTTATCATAATTCAGTGGATTAATAAAACGCGTATCTATTATTTCAATCTCCATATTATATTTCTCTTCTAATGTTTCTACTGCTTCCAGTGCCGTATACAAAGCCGCCCCAATTGTAACAATAGTTAGATCTTTTCCAGTGCGACGAACTGCCGGCTCGCCTTCTTCAATTTCATAGTATCCTTCAGGAACACCTTCCTTTACAAAAATCTCTCCAATATCGTATAATTTTTGACTCTCGAAAAAAACGACAGGATCTGTTCCGCGCAATGCCAGATTAAGCATACCTTTGGCATCATACGGTGTTGCCGGGAACATTACTTTTAATCCCGGGATATGAGCGACGACAGAAGTCCAATCCTGTGAATGTTGAGCCCCGTACTTGCTGCCGGTAGAGACTCTCAACACAAGGGGCATTTTAAGTATACCGGCTGACATCGATTGCCATTTTGACATTTGGTTAAACACTTCATCTCCGGCTCTACCCAGAAAATCGCAATACATTAATTCAGCAACAACACGACCGCCGGAGATAGCATATCCAACCGCTGAACCGGCAATGGCACCCTCTGAAATAGGTGTATTGAATAATCGATGATAAGGTAAGGCTTCGGTTAATCCGCGGTAAACAGCAAAGGCCCCTCCCCAGTCTCTGTTTTCTTCACCATAAGCAACCAGCGTGGGATCAATATATGCCCTGTGTAGCATCGCCTCAAATAAAGCATCACGGTAAGCAAATGTCTTTGCTTTAGAAAGAGGTTTCCCATTGTCATCTAAAGCAAAGCGGGCTTTTCTTGCTAAGGATTTTACCCGTGGATTATCTTCCTTCTTGATTAATGTCTCTGGCTCCCTTTCATCAAATTTTTCTATTTTATCGTTTGAAAACATTACTTCACCAATATATTCTGAGGTCATTGTTATTCTGGGAGATACTTCAGGTGAAACAGCTAAACGCAAAATATTTTTAATAGTGTCAACAGTGGCTTCAATGGTTGTTTCTAACTCAGATTTTGTAATGATATTGTTTTCAATTATATAATTACTATACTCATTGATAGCATCATTATTCTCCCATAAAGTGACTTCTTCTTTTGTCCGGTAAGAAGAGGCATCTGAGGGTGAATGCCCGGAATAACGATAACAAATGGTGTCCAGAAGCACCGGGCCATTACCTTTTTCCAATACTTTTCTCTTTCTTTCGACAGCATCTGCAACCGCTAACGGATTATTGCCATCAACTCTTTCAGCATGCATAGATTCTTGATTGACACCGGCTCCGATCCGTGCAAGAACTCCAAAACCCATTGTTTCACCGAAAGTTTGTCCGCCCATACCATAAAAATTATTAAAGAAGTTATAAATGATTGGTGGAGCACCCCCGATTGTCTCATCCCAGAGTGTATTATATTGATCCATGGCTGCAAGCATCATCGCTTCCCAGGTTGGTCCACAAGCCGATGCGCCGTCACCTACGTTTGATATGACAATGCCTGCTTTCCGGTTTATACGTTTAAAAAGCGCGGCACCGGTTGCAATATCCGACGATCCACCAACAATAGCATTATTCGGCATACTACCAAAAGGAGAAAAAAACACATGCATCGAACCGCCGAGACCTTTATTAAAACCCGTTTCTTTTGCAAAAATTTCTGCCATCACACCATAGAGTACAAAATCAAAGGCCCGATCTTTAGTGGCTTTATTCTGATGGGATTCTAACGCTTTTACTATCCTGCCACCCATGTAGGTTGTCATAATATTTTCAAGTGTATCATCATCTAGTTTAGTGACAGCTGACAAACATTTTGCTAAAACTTCCCCATGACTTCGATGTGAACCAAAGATAAAATCATCGATATTTAATGACAATGATTGGCCGACGGCTGCTGCCTCCTGTCCGATGGATAAGTGAGCCGGTCCTTTGTGATTATATTCAATCCCCTGATAAGCCCCCTGTGTTTTGATTTGATTTAAACACGTTTCAAATTCTCTAATTAACAACATATCGATTAATACTTGTTTCAGGGTATCTTTGCCATACTTTTTTACTTCTTTTTCAAAATCCGGTTTATACTGATTTAATTTGATTTCTTTTGATTTTAGAGATCCCGGCTTTCTAATTTCAGCGGGATTAATGACAATTGACTTTGGCATAATTATACCTTTCCTAGTGTAAAAAATAACCACAAAGTGCACAAAGGCACCCTAATGGACACAAAGTTTTTATAATAGTTTTTATCCGATCTCCCAAATCGTATCCTTAATTATTTCTGAAACTGTCGGATGCGGAAAAATGATTTCTTTAATATCTTTAACCCTTAATTCAGCCTCTATCATCGTGGCAGCGCCATAAATAATCTCAGAATTAACACCGCCCAACAAGGCCACTCCCAATAAAATATCTGAGTCAGCATCGACAATCACTTTACAAATACCCTTTTCATTGCCATGCTCCGCCAGAAAACGACCATTCGCACGCATCTGCAACGAACTTACTCTAATTTTTCGTCCCTGTTGTTTCGCCTCTTTTTCCGTCAAACCAACCCCGGAAAGTTCCGGATAGGTATAAACCACCCAGGGGATCGCATGATAACGCATACGATCCTTTTCTCCAAACATGACATTGACAGCGACCTCCCCCATACGATAAGCGGAATGTGCCAAGAGCGAGTTACCCGTTACATCACCAACAGCATATACACCGGGCTGGCTGGTCTGCATTTTATCATTGACTGTAATTCCCCTTTGGTCATAATTGAGATTAATTTTTTCCAACCCGATATCAGAAACATTGGGTGTTCTGCCAACAGCTAATAAAACCATATCAACAGGAATACTTTCCTTCTGGCCATCCTTAACATAATAAATATTTTTTTCATCAATCCTTTTAACTGTGGCGTCTGTTTTGAAATGACAATTAGTCATTGATTTCTGCAGAAGCGAAGAGATATCTTTATCGAAATCAGGTAAAATTTCCGGTAACAACTCAATCACTGTCACAGAAACACCCAGCATACTAAAATAGGAGGCAAATTCTAATCCTATTACACCACCACCAATAATAGCTAATTTTGCCGGTAGTTGTTTAATATTTAATATTTCATCACTGGTAAGAACATGAGTCTTGTTGATGCCTGGAATCGGTAATTTCGCCGGGGATGACCCGGTGGCAATAATTATATTATTTGTTCTGTAATTCTTGCCTTCTACTGAAACTGTATTTCTATCTATAATTTGAGCATGGCCTGTAATTACAGTCACATTATGGCGCTTCATTTGGTAAGCAATTCCTTTTGTCAGAATGGAAACTACTCTGTCTTTCCATTCCATTGCCGTTTCTAAATCATATTCTGCTTTAGAAACGGTTACACCAAATTGTTCACTGTTTTGAGATGTATAGAAGATTTTGGCTGAATTTAAAAGTGTTTTTGTTGGGATACATCCCCTGTTTAAACAAACACCACCAAGATTTTTATCCTTATCAATGAGCAGTGCTTTTTTACCTCTCGCCCCCGTCCTTTCTGCAGCCAGATAGCCACCGGGACCGGCGCCAATTATCACTACATCAAATTTTTGTTCAGATATCATTTTTTACCTGCAGATTGTTAAACTGTATTTATTCACCACTGAGAGCACTGAGTTGAATAGTAGAAATCTTTTTTAGACTTGGAATTCGGAACTGGAAATTAGGTATAATTGATAGAATTCCGAGTTCCAAATTCCTTTTTTTCAAGTCCTGAATTTAATTGACACATTTTATTAGTAGTTGTAGTAATTTCGTTTTCCTTTTGTCTTATACCCTATTAATTTATTAACCCCACGGTTAATGCAAAGATCAGATACAGACGATTATTTCTATTTCCGATACAGCCTCTGCCAGGTCTTGCAAAAACCGGGCGCCTGTAACACCATCGATAACCTGGTGATCAATCGTAAGCGAAAATGTTATATGAGGGACAAATTCTATGTCATTATGTTTTTCAACAGGTTTAAGGTTTATATTTCCCACACCTAATATGGCCGTTTGAGGTAAATTGATGACCGGAGTAAATGTTTCAATCCCAAAACTCCCCAAATTAGTCACTGTGAATGTACCGCCATTTAGCTCTTCGGGTTGAATTTTCTTTTCCAGACAGGCCGAGGACAGGCGTTTTGTTTCTTCAGACATACTTAAAAGATTGAAGTTTTGAGCATTTCTAATAACAGGAACCATTAAACCACGTGGTGTGTCAACCGCAAATCCTAGATGTACGTTCTCGTAATAAACGATCTTGTCATTTAATAATATACTATTTAAAGCCGGATGATCCGGAATCACTTTCGTAACCGTATAAAGTATCATATCATTGATCGTAACTTGATTAAATTGTCTATATTTTTTGCTGTTTTTATATCTTTTCCTAAGAGATAAGAGTGCGGTTGCATCGGCAGTTCTATTTAAAGTCAGCTGGGCAGAATTCTGTAATGAATCAAGCATCCTTTCGGCAATAAGTTTTCTGATTCCTACTAAGGGTACTTCCTTTGATCTGTCTTCGATAAACACTGTACTCTTATCCTGATTGGCAGACCTGACATCCGTGAGTCTGATTCTGTTTCCCAGACCAGTCCCGTGTTTTGGGATTACTCCGCCTTCGGTCAACGCATCCTTTGCCGCAGGAGTTAATAGCTCCTGATGTTGTGCTTTCTCCAAAATATCCCGCTCAATTATTCGCCCTTTCGGGCCTGTACCGATAATCTCTTCGGTACTAAGTGCTAATTTGTCGGCCAGATTTTTTGCCCTTGGTGAAATTCCGGGTTTGGAATAAGGTGAGTCCTGTTGCGGAACTTCACTAATAGTCCCCGCTGCAACCGAATTTTCTGTTTTTATCTCCACTTCTGGTTTTTCTTTTAGCGGTTCCCGGGTCTCAGTCTTTTCTGGCTTCAGATCATCGTAATTCTCATTTTTTTTACCAATTACAGCAATATTGGTTAAAACAGGTACATCATCACCTTCGTCAATAAAGACGTCCAGTAAAATGCCCTCAACGTAAGATTCTATTTCAAAAACAGCCTTATCAGTTTCTACTTCACATATAACATCATTGATAGCAACAGGATCACCCTTTTTCTTTTTCCATTCAATGAGGACACAACTTTCAACGGTGTTCCCCTGTCTTGGCATTACAACTGGTGTCGCCATGTTTTACCTCTATAATATCTTTAACTTAGTCTGATCCATTCATAAAAAATTAATGTCTAAGAGTATAAGTAACATATAATCAATAATTTAATTCCCCCTTAGAAAAGGGGGGTAGGGGGATGTTTTATGCGCAATCTTTTGAAATATGTCAATTCTTTACATCCCCTTAATCCTCCTTTCCCGCACTCGCGGGACTCAGGACAGGCTCTTTTTTAAGCCTGCCCGACTTAGTAGGGGGGAAACTTTATTGTTGCTCTTTGATAAATTTAAAATTCAATTTCTTTTTTATCGATATAAATCATTTATAAATAGAACTTTGCGCCGCGCCTGCCGGCGGGCAGGTCTTTGCGTGAGACGAATTATTTTAAAAATCTTGAAGAGAATTCATAAAACTCCGAGCATATCAGATCGAGACAATCATTTTTGTACCCATCATCTTTTTCATCTCTCCAGATTTCCCCGAGTATTGTTTTTATATTCCCTGTGTTGAGAGCTGAAAGATTAACCGGATAGTCAATGCCAATACTAATTTTTTCATTACTGATGTAACAAAGACCACCTATCACAGCCTGTGCTATTTTCTTAGCAACTACATTTTGTTTAAAAGCTTCCCGCATTGTACCTAAAAACCGATCATTATATCCAATTTTTCTGATAGGATCCCGACAAATACGTTTTACCTCATCCCTTAAATAGGGATTTGTCATTCTTTTTAACAGGTCTGAACCATAAAATTCAAATCCTTCCTCTGTAAACAGAGGATCATTAAAATCATTGTATTTTTTTAGCAGAAGAGCGCCGCATTCGTCCCTAAAAGCGATTTCACCATAATGATAAAGAGGGGGATCATCTCTTATTTCACTCATATAATGATAGTTTTTTAAATAGGCCAGAAAGCCGAGCATGGAATGAACTGCATTATGTCCGAACAACTTAGCTTCTTCGAAAGGCAGGAGATCATCCTTTTCCTGAAACACATTTATCCCTCTCTTAAAACCATTAAGTCTCACTTTTGAAACAATAATATTATTAAATTCCTCTACCAATATTGCACTTTGCCCGCCGGGTACCTGTAAATCCAGCCCAAGTTCGCTGATGGTGGATGAATCTTGTATAACCCCGCCCATTTTGCCTATTACAGTATTAAGTATTTGAAATTGCTTTAATTTTTTTTCGGTTGTAGAAGATATGATTTTATCCCATAAGATTTCAGAAGCATAATTATGATTTTCTGCAGTATAAATAATCTGGGGTTTATCAGGATTAATATTACGAGCAAGCAGATTGGTAATTGAATTTTCACCCCCATGGTCATAATAATTGATGCTTGGGATGGCTGTTGCCATTTCATCAGCCTGGAAAATAGCAGATTCTATGCTTTTTTTGTCTGCCACTTCCTGGGGATTGTATATCTCAAAATCATAAATCTTAGATTTAATTATTCCATTTTCAGTTGAGGTATTAATATTTAATGTACAATCAGCATCCCGTATAGATTTAACAAGATCACTATTAACTTCAAGGATTACATACCGGTTAAAGTTTCCGGATTTTATCGCCTCATACAACATTAATCCGGACTGAACAGCCCCCAGGCCGAATCCTAAAAATGTCTTAAGTACAGGAATAATGAAATCCTTTCTATCCCGCAATTGCGGGACTCGCAGAGAATTTTTATTTATTTATTTCTGTCCACGGATTACACTGATTTGCACGGATTAAAACTAAAATAATAATATTTTTTAAATAAAATCCGTGTTAATTCGTGTAATCCGTGTTTGCCCGCCTTTGGCGCGGGACTTCTTTTTTTTGATTGTCCCGATTAAATCGGGACTGCGGTATACATTATCCAGGTTAAATATAATTTCTTATATCTGTTACGACCATACCAGCATTTATCGCCGCTTCAATCCCTAACTCACTGTCTTCAAAAACCTGACATTCTCCTGGGTCAACATCCAAGCGTCTGGCAGCTTCTAAAAACATGTCAGGAGAAGGTTTTGGTCTTAGACCGTCATCTGCCGTAATAATAAACTCAAAAATATTTTCGAGCCCAATTGTTTTGATGGAAATTTCAACACCTTCCCGAATACTTCCGGAGCAAACCGCCATCGGCAAGATCCCCTTGTACCTGGTAACTACCTCGGTAACAGGGATAATCGGTTTTACACGAAGTAGCTTTTCTTTTGCTCTCGTTTCTTTTTCTGCGGCAAATTGCTTTGCGTCCAGATCATCATTATAGACTTTATTGTATTGTCTAATAACTTCGATCACTGTCATTCCTTTGAGACTATCTATATATTCATGGGGATATGATCTTCTATAGGTAATGAAAGTCTCTTCCCAGGCTTCAAAATGTAAGGGCATGGAATCTACCAATGTCCCGTCACAGTCGAAAATTAGTGCTTTAATATTATTGAGTACTTCGATCATTTTGTTAAACTTAACCTATAAGCATAAGCCACTGAGATCAGATTGGAAATCAGGAATTTGGAACTCGGAATTCTATCAATTATACTTAATTTCCAGTTCCGAATTCCAAGTCCAAAATAGATTTCTACTATTCAACTCAGTGTCCTGTGTGGTGAATAATCCAGGTTATGCAACTATTAAATTTATATCACTTTCTTCATATTTATCCGCAATATTCTTATCAATACCATTATCAGTTATAATAGTATCAATAATGGATAGCGGGGCGAATATATAAAATGAATCTTTTTCTATTTTTGAAGAATCGCATAATAAAAACACCTGGTCTGCGGATTTTGTAATTGTTTTGCTTACATTGGCCTCATTATTATCATAAGCACTCAATCCTTTTTTCAGAGAAACGCCATCAGTCCCAATAAATGCCTTTTGGACATGATATTCTGAAACTTGTCTAACTGCTACAGGTCCGTAAATCGAACGCCTTTCCGGAATAATCTTACCCCCGATCAGAATAACTTCTATATCGGAATGATTTGTTAATTCCGATGCTGCCGGCAAAGAATTGGTAATTATTTTTAGGCCTTTTTTATTTTTTAAAAATTGACACATCCGGATCAGGGTAGTTCCGCTGTCGATATATATGGTATCATTGTTCCTGACAAACTGTGCGGCGCGCTGACCAATGGCGATTTTCCTTTCCTTATAACGGTCAATCCTTCTTGAAAAACTGAACATATTTGACAATGGATCACTCTTAATTGCGCCGCCATGGGTTCTTAGTAAATAACCTTGTTGAGCAAGTTTAGCGATATCTCTTCTGGCTGTCATACCGGAAATATCAAACTGCTCAACTATCTTGTTTACGGTTATTTCCCCATACTGATCGAGGGTGTTTAAAATATATTTATCACGTATTTGACTATTCATAAAAATCTCAATTCTATATTTAATATATAAACAAAATTGAACATTAATATAAACAATAATTTCAAATTGATCAACAATATTGAAAGTGTCTTTACACAATATTAAAATTTGTCCGAAAGATCTTGACGACCTACAAAAGAAAACTTAATGATCTCAGATATAATTAGTCATTTAATTTTCGCAGGATTCAGTCTGGAATAATAGAGATCCTCTAATGTAAATTTATTGGAGAAAAACTCTATAGAATGTTACCTTTCTTTGAATGAAAACAGAAAAATGTGTTGTAAATCTTCTTGCCAGAGACTGACAATAATTTCAGAAAAAACTAGCCACAGATTTAGAGAAATAAAAAGATTAAGCAGGAAGATTTTAAATTAAGAAAATTAAATTCTCTATTGATAAAATGGGTAAAATAATGCATCGAAAGTGTAAAAATATTGATAAAGCGTTTTTTTTAAATCATTCTATATTGAAAAAACATAGCTTATTATTGAATTGCATCAAAGAATCTTTCCAGCCTGATGATGATGTATGGTTTGTTAAAGCCCCGGGAAGAGTAAATCTTATTGGTGAGCATACGGATTATAATATGGGACCGGTGTTGCCCTGCGCGATTGACAGAGAAATTGTTTTTTGCTTGAGAAAAAATCATTCGAATGAAATTTGTGTATCAAATATCGCTCCTGCATTTGAAAAAATTCAATTTTTACTTGATCAACCAATTTCACCCTATTCAAAGGGAAATTGGGGAAATTATATCAAAGCGGGAGTTAATGGAATTCTTGATTTCTTGGGAACTTCTGATTCTCAAAAAGAAGAAATACAGGGATATGATGCAATCGTATCAAGCACATTACCTGTGGCAGCAGGAATTTCCAGTTCATCTGCTTTGGTGGTGGCCGCAGCCCTTTCTCTTTTAATAGTAAATCATATTGATTTGGATAAATTAAAATTAGCAGAAATTTGTGCAAATGCAGAACATTTTGTTGGAACTGCCGGTGGTGGAATGGATCAAACTGCTTCTCTCATGGGTAAAAAAGATTCATTTTTAAAGATAGAATTTAATCCGTTAAAGGTACAAACAATCTCTGCCCCAAAAGACATAACTCTGATATTATTTCATTCATTAGTGGAAGCCAAAAAGAGCCAATCTGTCCGGGGAGAATACAACCGCAGGGTTTTAGAATGTCAAATGGGTGCCGAACTTTTTAATAAATTTATTGCCCATCAATTCAATCAGGAATTTCAACCAATTCACTATATTGGAGAGATTGAGCCTGATTATTTCAAACTTAGTTATATTGAATTGAATAAGCTTGTTTATAGATTTATAAATCAATTAAAGGAATCCTATAAATTAGAAGAAATAATAGCATCTCTCGATTTATCCAGGGAGGTGCTTGCTGAGAGATATCAACATATTCTGAGAGGCGATAAGTTGTCAGAACCTCCGGACGGCTTTAAAATAAGGGGAAGATTTCAACATGTGTATACTGAATGCCAGAGGGTGGATAAGATGATTCATTGCCTGCGAAATAATGATATTTCCGGGATGGGCCAGTTATTAGAGGAATCTCATGAGAGCCTTTCAAAAGATTATGAAGTATCCACTCCTGAAGTAGATCTATTATTAAACACACTCAGAGATTTAAATGTCCCGGGAGCACGACTGATGGGCGCAGGTTTTGGCGGTATGATTATCACATTGTGTGATAAAAATCATAAAGAAGAGCTCATTAAAAATATGAAAGAGACATTTTACCTGCAAAAAGCCATAGAAAATATAGATGATTATATTATCCCATGTGTAACAGCCGATGGAGCGACTACTATATGAGTAATATTTTAATTTATGGCACAGCAATGCTGCAAACAAAGGGTAATTTCTACTTTGTCATTCTGTAAGGATCTTCCATCTTGTCGGATATAACCTACACGATGGAAGATTCCTACGGAAAGACACTAAATTTTTGCTAATCTCCCGAGGCGATTCGCCAGGCGAAAATAGCAAAGTTTTCGGGAGCAATAGCATAGCGCAGCATCCCGATGCATCAGGACAAACAAATCTAAGGCAAGTGGAAGTAAAAGGTAAAAAAAAACATAGGGCCGATATGGAAATATATAATGCAATAATGACACGGAGAAGTATCCGACAATTCACAGATGAAACTGTGAGCGATCAGCTATGCAAAAAACTTTTACAGGCAGCAATGCAGGCCCCGTCAGCTCATAATGCCCAGCCCTGGCATTTTGTAGTTATCGATAATCAAGAGATTATGAAACAGATTGCCAGATTCCATCAATATGCTTCCATGCTCAATCATGCTCCTATGGCCATCACAGTATGCGGTGATCTGAATATTGAAAAAAGTATTGAATATCTGGCATTGAATTGTGCAGCGGCGACACAAAATATATTATTAGCAGCTCATGGTTTAGATTTGGGAGCGGTTTGGCTGGGTATATATCCACTTGCTGAACGGATGACAGAATTAGGTAAATTGTTAGAATTGCCGGAATCGATTGTTCCCATTTCCTTAATTGCCATTGGTCATCCGGCCGAGGAAAAAAAGGCAGAGATCAGGTATAGCGAAAAGAGAATACATAAAAATATGTGGTAAAGGAATATCTTATGAAATTTACACTAACAGTATTTACACTTGTTATTATTACCAGTTCGGTTATTGCACAGCCGCATACTTATCCGGATTATCCCGATAATAAAGTTGAGATTGGCGGTTTTAAGCCATTTGTGTACACAAATCCTCCACGGGACAGTTTAGTCGTAATGGGTCGTAATTTTCAGACATTTATGATAAAACTGAGCTCCTGGTTACCCCGGACAGATATTAATGTGTTAAAAGTTAAACATCTGCATGATAATGTCTACCGTTTATCAGTGGTTGTGCAGAATCAAGGATATCTTTCAACAAATCCCCAAATAGGTGTTCCTAATAAATGGTGCCCAAAGGTAAAGGTATCGCTGGAATTGAAGAATAATCAAACGCTTGCCAGCGGGAAAGTGTTGAATTTTATCGATATTTTGCAGGGAAGTGGCGGCAGCAAAGAATTTAATTGGCTGATCTTGGGGCGAAAAGGAGAGACCGTTAAAATATCAGCCGGCAGCCCCATGACCGGAGTGATAATAAAATCAATAGATCTTGAGTAATATTGTCCGATAATTCATGAATTTTTATTAGATTATTTAATTCAAAACACCTGATTTAGCTGATTGTGTATCTGTAGAGACGTCCCGGCGGGACGTCTCTACAAACCAATATTATAATTCAAACAGGGAGTAACAGTTCGACCATCCTCAGCTACTCCAAGAAACGGAAATATTAAAAATGTCAACACAGAGTCAAGACAATATAATTTTATAAACGCTAAGCTCAGCGTCTGCGTTAAAAAAGAAAACTAAAATGTTTGTTGATAATTGATTTGTTTTATTATTTACATTACCACATATGAAAGAGGAATAAAATAATGAGAGTCGTAATACTGATATTATTTTTGACAATAATAGGGTCACAGGATCTGACAGCACAGACCGGGATGACGCACAGCTCTCTTAAAGCGCTTGGGGCGCCTAACAACCCTAAGGTTGAGATTGCCTGGAACCGTTATTATGACTGGAAAGAAATTGGCAATATCTCTAACCGCTTAGCTGAAGCATATCCCGATTTAATTCAGTTCAGCTCAATTGGGAATTCTGTAGAGGGACGGGCTATATATCTACTGACTGTTACGAATTTTAAAAAGGGAAAAGCTGATCGAAAACCGGCAATGTATATCGATGGAAATATTCATTCCAATGAGATACAGGGGGCGGAAGTAGCCCTCTATACGGCCTGGTACCTGGTTGAAAACTATGAACAGGTACCCTGGATTTCTGATTTGCTGAATAACAAAACGTTTTATATTGTACCAACTATTAATCCAGATGCCCGTGATTACTATATTCATAAGGCCAACAATCCTCATTCACCCAGGTCCGGTATGCGCCCCAGAGATGATGATGGTGATGGATTGTTTGATGAGGATGGCTATGATGATCTTGATGGGATGAATACTGTCCATTTGCGCTGGATTGTGACTGGTAATTATCCCTATAATATTACTGTCAATTCAAATAAGGGCGGTTTGATAGAAAAGAGTATTCGATCTGGTGGCTGAAAAGGTATGTAGTTAAAAACTTTGTAAGAAAAAACTGGCCAACATTAGCTGGCCAGACGTAAAGGTATTTGTTGTTCTTTCTTATCCGAAAGAATTTGCTTCTGATACATTTTCGATTTAATCTTAATCTTTATTTTGAGCTTCACCTCAATTTCCTCCCTCTTTTGTTACCTGGCCAAACGTAAAAGGCACTTCAATTGTTCCCAAATTACCGATTTATATTTTTATCACTGTGTTGGCGGTCACTTTTTGAATAATTAATCTATGTGTTGTGACCACCGTCAAGATAGCCCCTAATTTACAACAATAATTACTTAAGTTATACATGTTTTTCTATATTTTTTCATACCGAATCACTCCCTGTTATTTATACATACATTATTTATTTTTAAATGTTGAATAAAAAGATTAAAAATATCTCAATATCAAGGAAAAACTACCGAAAATTTATATTCCCAGAGGAATTAATGCTTATCTAACAGAGGTGCCGGATCATGGTTGAACAAAGAGATCGACGATACAGCGATCGTTATCATTTTGACGACGCAAAAGTATATTGTCAGGAAAATTCTACCTTTGGACTATTTAAACAATTTTCTGAACCTGTTGCCTTAAACGATCTTACAAAAAGTGGTATATCTTTTAAGACAAATAAGCTGGTATCCCGGGGAGATCAGATAGAGTTGAAAATTGATATTCCGGGTCGACAGAAGATAAAGATCAAGGGTAGGGTAGTTTGGGTGGCAGATAATCAGGATGAGAAGCACGCTATTGGTGTTCAATTCCTGCCATTTGGAACTATGAAGCAGTATAATTCTTTTACCTCCAGAGAAAAACTTGAGCGCCTGATTAATCCGCTCGAGCAGGTTCAGCCCCCTATTGACGAAATATTACAATAGTTATTTAAACGGAGACCGAAAGCCGGAAACGGGGAATTATTTAACTTATCGTCAGGGCAGACACACGGGTCTGCCTCTACAACTCCTCTCTTCTCTTATTTGCATTTTTTATATTTATGACATTCGGAAGTTTTACTTTCACCTTTTTACTTTTTCTTTTAATTTACCTCTTTTCTGAAACAACAGTCTAACCTACGAAAATGGAATGTCAGACGAAATATCATATCTTTTAACCGGAATAATGTTTGGGCTTGGTGCAGGTTTAACACCTGGACCATTGATGACTCTTGTGTTTACCGAAACTTTAAAGCATGGCACTAGCGAAGGAATTAAAGTTGCTCTGGCGCCCCTGATTACGGATTCTCCCATCATTGTTATTTCAATATTTCTACTATCGGAATTATCAGAGCTAAATCTTGTGATAGGATTAATAAGTGTGATTGGGGCTGGTTATGTTGCTTATCTGGGCTACGAGAGCATGACGTTTAAAGGAGTTGAGTTTGATGCGGAAAAAATAGCGCCTCAGTCCATCCGAAAGGGAATACTTGCTAATATATTTAATCCGAATCCCTATATTTTTTGGGTCTCTGTCGGTGCTCCGATAATAATAAAAGCAGTTCAGGTTAACTGGATTAGTGCTTTTGGATTTTTGTTTACCATGTACTTTTTTTTAGTGGGATCAAAAATTACGACGGCCATTATATTAGGTAAATCACGCCACATCTTAAAAAACAAATATTATATCTATTTACTCAGAGGACTTGGAATAGCTCTTTTTATTTTCGCCTTTATTTATTTTAAAGATGGACTCCGCTACTTGAATCTAATATAGCCTGATCTATTCATAACGCATCCCTGTGCTGCGGTATGCTATTGTTGCCGAAAACTTTGTTATTTCCGCCTTGCGGATCGCCTTGGGAGATTAGCAAAATTTTTACTAAACCGGTTAATTTTTTTACCGCAAGGTTCGCAAAGATTAAATAAAATTATTTAAAATATTAAAAAAAACCTTGCGTGCTTAGCGAATCCTTTGCGTCATTGCGGT
>SDBT01000796.1_pt1 | contig 52015 bp, 70 predicted proteins | sample 2277101 | NCBI WGS metagenome assembly SDBT01 (sample SAMN10404973, study PRJNA504765) | marine sediment metagenome | isolation source: marine sediment core GS10_PC15, 103 cmbsf | place: Arctic Ocean: Southern Knipovich Ridge | collected 2010
TACAGCGATATATATAAATGCCGCGAATGCCTGCCCACGAATATACAACAACATCCTCCAGCTCGTCGCAGTAAACGACGAGGCAGTCTTTTTACTACATGGCTCAATAGGCTATTGCGACCACAACGTGGCCTTTTGTGCCGCAGGGGACTTCGACTTTGGCGGCGGGGACACGGCACCATTTTATGACAGTCAAACTGATCGTGATATTAGCGGGCCTAATGACCAGGTAAATGTAAATCCGGGCTTGGTGGGATTGGATACCGGGTGGCCGTATCCGTTGAAACGCTTGAAGGGCAAGCCGGATATTAGAGGACGGCGTTCGCAGATGGGGGCTATGCTGCTGGACGTGGATCAACACCTCGGTGACTATCGGATGCGTTACCGACATAAAAGAACTTGGGACTACTAATGCTTGTACATTTAATACTCGACAAAAAACGCATATGCCTTGTCTGGCCGTCGGGGCATAAGAAAACACATACGATAAGGTATTGGAAAATGATTGGGCGGCACCTTGTAGCCAAGAAGGACCGGCCTGAAGTGGACCGTATATTAGCTTTAGTGAGTAAGCCAAAGAAATGAACAGAGCCCGTTACCAAGCTCAGGACGACGACGAGAACGATTGCCAGTATCGTTGTGAAGATGTCAAACGAGAAAGATACGAGGATGATTGATGGCCTTATTACACCGTGTACAATGTGATGTAACATCCTGCGGTGCTACTGCTGAGTTACAGAAGAATAGCAAACTCCCTCCAGGCTGGTATAGTCTTGTTATGACTAAGCATAGGGACGCTTCAGGTACGGGTGCGCAGCCGAATGACAAGCAGGAAAAACACCTATGCCCCACCCATGCCGACGACATAATGGCAGTACTGGACAACGCACTTGACATTAGCTAAAGCAAAGAACAGGAAGAACATGAGAAGATGCGAACATTGCGACGAAGTGTTGCCGGAGGGGTGTCGAAGTACACGGCGGTCTTGTTCTAAGAAATGCCAGGACAAGGCATACCGTGAGACCCATAAAGACGAAATGGCTGCTAAGCGCGAGGCTCGCAAAGACGAAAGGGCTGCCAATAATAAGGTATATCGCGAGGCCTATCCAGAGAAGGTTGCGGCCCGCAAAAAGGTTTACTATCAAGCCCACTCAGAGGAAATTACCGCCCACCAAAAGGCATACTACGAGCAAAACAAACCCCAATGTATCGCCTCCCAGAAGACGTGGCGTCAAGCCCATCCCGAAATGGGTGCTGTTCTAGACCGCCGCAGACGTGCCCGCAAGAACGCTGTTCCCCATGAAGAGTACGACGCCATCAAGGACGTCTTTGAGCCAACAGATTGGAAATGCCAAATATGCGGTTGTGCGGTTACATTGGAAGGCGATGGCCGGTCTGTTCCAAATTATGCAACCGTGGACCACATCGTGCCCATTAGCAGAGGCGGACCAGATGTTATAGCAAACCTACAATGTTTGTGCAGAAGCTGCAATTCTAGTAAAGGAACCAAACTCCAAGATACAGGATAATAGCCAAAAAGATTGATGAAGTACCTGCGGGCTTATAATCCGCGAATAGGTGCTTGGACACCGGGCTTCCAAGGGCTTGTGTGAGTAATCACATGAGCCCTTTTCTTTTTGGCTGAGATAGAATAATGCCAAATCCACGCGAAGACTTGTTAAGACTCTGTCAAACTGATTTGCATGCCCTTTGCACGCGCGTGCTTGGTTTCAAGGAAGCCGTAGAACCTAACCATGAGCGCATGTGCCAGTTTATCGAGCAGCCGTACCCCTTCCGGTTCATGGTCGGGGCACGAGGCGTATTTAAGACAAGCTGTTGTACTGTGGGTCATGCTATTCAGCGTATCCTGCAAGACCCGGAAGTGCGTATTTTGGTAGTCTCGAATGTCAAGAAGAACGCCCGCAAGATGGTCGGCCAGATGCTGGCCCATTTCAAGTCTAACGAACTATTGCGGAGTATAGCGCCATCGTTGTGTACGACCCCTTGTTGTGCGGATGAGTTTTTAGTCGAACGAAAGGGGATTTATCCCGAACCAACCGTTACCCGCGCCAGTGTCGATACGCAGATGGCCTCCGGACACTTTACCGACATCTTCGGTGACGACCTGATGGCGGCGGATTATGACAACCTTAAAGAGGACGGCGTAATCTTCATTCCCCAGGAAGAAATAAACAAGGCTATCGGTTGGGAAGAGTTGAATCGGCCTGGTTTGTCTATTCGGCGCGGCAAGGGCTTTGCCCCTACCAGGGTGCAGTATATCGTCAATCGCTGGTGCGTGCAGGATTTTGCCAGGTTTATGATTGACGATAAGCTCGAATGCGAAGAGCGCCCCAAGGGCTTTCGCTATTTGGAATTGGCCGCTTACGACGAGGATGACATATTGACGTTTCCCAACACACTCGGCGAAGCAGAGTTGGACGGCGTCACCAACAACTGGATACTACATACGCAGTATTTCTGTCGGCCTTACGACCCCAAGAACCGGGGATTTCCGCCCAAGTTTAATGTGTACTGGGATGGGGACCTTCCTCCGGGTGCCGAAAACATGCGCCGTTTTGGCCTGATGGACCTGGCCGGAGAGGCGACACGTAGGGCGGATTATACTGCTTTTGTTGTTCTGTTTGTTGATAGGAATAATCATATCTGGGTGGCTGAAGCATTGCGCGGTCGTAGCAGTATCCCGGACAAACTTAAACTTATCCGTGATATGGTTACAAAGTATGACTTGCCGCACATCTATATTGAAAAGAACCTTAATGATGAGTCATTCCAGCATGTTATTGCCGAGGACAAGCGGAAGACAGGGGTATTCTACGGTGTTCGTCAGCTACACGCCAAAAACCGCAACAAGGATGCCCGCATCCTACAATTGCAGCCACACCACGAAAATAGGGCTATACATTTGAAACGGTCGCAGACGGATTTACTTACAGAAATGCGGGATTATCCGTCCGCTCGTTACAAAGACATTATCGACACGCTCGGCTACGCAATGGACCTGGTTAAGCGGCCTTACAATACTCTTGCCGCTGAAGAAGCCAAGAGATATGTGAATCCCGACATTACGACCCCGCGTGAGATTATGAAGATAGCGGAGCAGAAACAACCTCAATGGGCTAATGGTGGCTTTACGCTGCAAGGTCCGAATCGCCGCAAGGTAGCGGTATAGGAGAACTATCATGGTTATGGATGGACGCTTGATTACAGAACATACGGATTGGGAGGAATTGCTGGCCCCAACGGATTGCGATGCCTATATAGTATCGCAGAAAATCAACGTGTTCTCGACGCCTGGAATAAGCTGGACACATAGGGTTCATCACAACGCTGTGAAGATAGCAGGGCTATTTCCCGGTAAACACATTAACGGACTCATATTGATGCCGTTTGTCGAATCGGCTGTGTCTGGCCAGAAGATAGAGTTTCGTATTGATGTCTATCGCGGCGAACACGGTCCCTCGGAAAGGGTGTATCGGGCCTCTGCCGTTATTGGGCAGCATCGCTTTAGTGCTCGCCCGTACCATCCGGGGGCGGCGGGTACTTATCAGGGGATGACTGGTAGCGCCACTCAAGTGTATTCTATCTGCAACTATTTCTTAGGCGGCAAAATGGATGGGCAAACAGACTATTGGGGAGGCGTGACCAGCATAGGCGGCGATATTTCAGGCGCATTGGCACTTGCCTTTGACCGGCGCGGTGTTGATTTTATCGCTTTCAATGTTGCTACTGCCCCAACGGCGAATTGTTTTATTGGCTGTGCCATAGCCGGTTGGTGAGAAATATGAGACGTGCTGAATTAGACAAACTAAAAGACTTGCGCAACGATTGCCAGCAATATCGGGAGTTGTTCTATACCGATGCTCGTTGGGATGAACTGGAAGGGTATTGGAGTAACGAGCCGCCTATCGTTAAGGGTAAAGTGTTGTCTATTCCCATGCTTATTTCAGACGCACAGCGACAGAAGGCACAGCTTGTGGGGGCGGAGCCACGGATTGAAGTAACCAGCCGCCTGCCTGATAATTATCCGCACGCCCGTGTTATGACCTCTATGCAGAACCAATTGAACCGGGATACGGACCTGTTTGGTGAGATTGAGATGAGCCTTCAGGATACTATAACCCTGGGAACCGGGTTTATCCTGGAAGGTTTTGGTAGTCAATATGGAACCCATCGTGATACTCCGCTGATAGGATTCGATCCGAGTAGGGAGGGTGAGGACAAACGACGTATAGAATGGCACGATAACATATATGAGGATATGCCCTGGCAGTTGCGGGTGCATCCGACAGATATATTGGTGCCGCCTTATACCATTGACCTGAAAAGTAGCTATGGGTTTTTCCATCGGTATATGCGAAACAAGGAGGAGGTTGCTGCCGACCCCAAACTCAGTTCCCGGTATCGCGGCGAGGTGCCACCGAACGCGGCTGCTTATTACAAAGGCAAGTATCAGGCAGGCTTTGACTCATTGGAAAACATGATAATTATGTGGGACTGGTACGACCTGCGCAATCGTCATCGAGTTACCTTTACCGAAGATTATCCTTTCGCCCTATTCGATGACATTGATGAGATATTGTTGCGGCTGGACCGACTGCCCCTGCATGAGATTATCTTCAATCGTAACAGCCGTCATTTTTGGGGAACGGCGGACTTTGATTTGCAGGAGCCGCTGCAAATGGCTGTCAATGAAGCAACTACTCTGGAGATGCTTATCAGGCGCGGCGAAGTGCCTATGATATTTCTCGATAGGACAATGTTCGACGACCCAGAGATTAGCGATGACTTTAAGAAGTGGTGTGAGCAGTATTTGACTGACCAGCCGAACAGGGTGCTAGCCCTTGACCCTGGCGGTACTAAAAAGGTGGCAGACGCCGTTTACCAATTTAAGCCCGGCCAGCAGACGGACCTGGCCCCGCAGATCGAACGCCTTATGCAGCATAGTCGTGAACTTGTAGGCATGGCTACCAACCAACGAGGCGAACTGGCTACCGGGCGACGCACGCGGCATGAAGTTGCCCTGGCTGACTCCCGCTTCCAACAGTCTCTTAACCCCCGACGACGCATAATCAAAAAGATGATTGAGGAAATTGCCCTTAATCGGGCCAAGATGATATTCGATTTCTGGACGTCGCCGCGAATGGCGGAGACATACGACGCTGCTGGTAATCAGGTAACAGTGGAGTTTAAGGGTGCCGACCTGCGGGGTGATTATCAGTACGAGGTATCTATCGAATCAATGCGTGCCAAGACGCAGGAAGAGCAGATGCAGCAGGCAACTATGATATTTGATAAGTTAAGTCCGCAAGCGGTCCAGAATGGTCCTATAAACGTGGCGACCCTAGACCGACAGTGGCTTCTGCATATTGGAGCTACCGAGTGGAACGTTGATGCCTTGTTTAATATGCCACAGCCGCAACAGATGCCCTTCGACCAGTTCCAGGCCGGTTTCAATCCTCAGCAACAGCCGCAACAGCAGGCTAACCTTGCCGGTCCGATAACGCAGCAGATGGGAGCCAAATAATATGCGATATACCTATGAATGCAGCCGCGGTGATTGCAGTAAACGCTTTGAAGCATCGCGGCCTGTAGATGACCGCGACAAGTTCCTAGCCTGCCCTCTGTGCCATGCAGCTTCTACCAGGGTATTGTTTCCGCGTGAACGAGGAAGTGTTCCCAATGCCAATACGGGCAGGGGCTCACGAATACCCGGCGTATGCGATACGATGGATGACGGCCCGCCTGTGTATATCAGCAATAAGCATCAACTGCGAGAGGAATGCAAGAAGCGTAACTTGACGCCGGCGGGTCTATCATAAGGAAAACACGATGTCAGTAGCAATGTTAAGCAGAAGTAATGTAAGACTATTAACACAGGTTATAGGGCGTTTGCAGGAGATTACCAAGGATGCCGCCGAAACTCTGGAAGCAGCCTGTAAGAAGGGCGAGTTCGCTTTTGTCTTACACGCCTTCTGCCGCTGCTCCATGGAGTGGACGACATGCTTTAGCTTTATGTATGTTCTCTGTGAATTGTCACAGGTTCATGTTAAGCCGAAGGAGTTTTTCAGGGCTATCGAGAAGACTCGCCATAGCGACCTTATGTACCTGGCGGATGTTGTTCGCTACGAGGTATTGCCGCTGGCTAAAGAGTTTCCGGATATGCTGCAAGTTATGAAAGACGAGTTATTGCGGCTGGATATACAACAGGCTGTCTCTAGTCCCTGTACTCATAAGCGCAGGAATGAGTTGTTGCTTGTGGTTAACAAACTCTTAAAGAAAGACTTGGAAAAGACAATAACGGAGTACGAGTTTGAATACTCCGAGATACCGATATTTGAACCGCCCGTCGATTTGTTGAGGATTCGCGGAATGCAGGGCCTGGACGGATATTTCTTCGGCGATGACGGTTATCCTGACCATCCCTTAGAGGCACTGTCGGCCTGTGCCGCCCGTATTTATCGGGCTTACAAAGACCTGCTTCCCCGACTTGAAACCCTGGGGGACGAACGGGGATGGTTGACGACCATAGAGAAACGGTTGCAAACGAATGTCGAGTTTATCAACGTACTTTTAGAAAAGGAGTTGGCAGATGGACGCAGCGGAACGAGCCCAGATAGAAGCGGAGACGATAACGCAAGACCAGAATGCCAAGGTGAGCCTGCTGAGCAAGGAGAACGAGCAGTTGCTTGCCAGGGTGCAGGTTCTTGAAAAAGAACGAGCCGAGATGGAAGACAGGATTCTGAGATTGGATTCGGAGGTGCGCAACCGCGACAAGGAACGTATTGCCCACGTAATAATGCCAGCTTCAGGACTGCCGACGATTGAGCTTATTGGCCCCTGGGCTAGAAACGACTGGGCGAAACTGGGCAGATGGTATGATATAACCTTTCGTAAGAAGCTGCAAAACGACCGTAATGGCCGGAAAGAGAGCGAAGAAGAAAACGACAGTGATGTTATCGAACAATTGACCAGAGAACCAAAACAGGAGTTAGCAAATGCCGGAACAAAATGATGTTAATACGACCGATCCTGAGTACGACGACCCCAACGCACCCGATGGGCAAGTAAGCGACGACCCTAATCAGGACGTCCCCGAAAATGTTGTGGAAGAACCGCTCGACCAGGACGAACCCGATCAAGCACCGCCGGATGACTCATCGGACGACCAGAGTGCCGTCGATGATACGGCCCCGCCCGGGCAAGTCGTTAACGACCCGCGTTTTGACCAATTACAAGGTCAGATGGTCCACTTGCAGAATATGATAGGGCAGTTAGCTACTGTCAATCAGCGAGCCCCAGGCCCGCCTGCTGCACAATCGGCACCGGCTCAACCGACGATGCCGAACTGGGACGAGATGACGCAGGCCGAACTGGCTGCCGCTATGGGTAATGCGTTTACCCAAGCGCAGCAACAGCAGCGGCAATCGCTGCTAAAAGAAGTCGGAGATAGCATGAATGGCTATGGTACACAGGTAATGGAGGCCATACGCATCAGCAAATCCGACGACGCTGACGGAACCGCCTTAAACGCGGCGCTCAACTATCAGCGGCATAATCCTGGCATGGGTCTGAGTGCTGCCCATACTGCTGTGAAAGGCGCGGCTCTCCAAAAAGAGAACGCCGACCTGAAAAAGCAGTTGCAGGGCAGGAAACAGTCAGACCAGAAACATGCGAACAGGGCCCGGTCCACCTCGCAAAGACCAAGACCGACACGGCGACAGCAGACGCCGCCCTCTATTAAAGGGGAGGATGCGAGAGCAATGGTAAAAAATGCTGTTGCCGCTGTCGCGGACGATGTGAAGCAGGGCCGGTTTCAAGCATCGCAGTAATGACCGATAAATAGCTCGTCGCCTAGATAGTGGCGAGTTATGACCAGGCGCGCAACGCCGTAGCTACGTTACGCGCCTCTTTTTATTAGGAGACATCCAATGGCTTCGACCTATACTCGTCCATTTCGTACTGAAAGTACGCCGACCAACGACCAGTTCTTTCTGGCCGTATTCGACAAGCTCGGCCAGAAGGGCTTAGAAGATGTTGTAACCATCGACAAGCCGGTATTGCGTACCATGATGGCGATGAAGGACTCAACCTTGTTTACCGAAGGCGGTGAGCAAATTCGTATTGATGTATGGAAATCCTGGAATCCCAATGGCGGCTGGACGGAACTTGACGCCGCTGTCGAGCTTCAGAACTTCGACCCCTACGAAGCGTTGTACTACGACTCTCGTGTGCTTGTTACCGGTGTTGTACATTCGGCTAAAGAACAGGTGGTGTTGTCAGGCGGCAAGAGGAACCATAACATTGTCGAAGACAAGATAATGATTACCAAGGAGACGGTGCAGCAGGCATTGTCCGATGCCCTCTGGGGCAGTGGTGGTGGTTCTACAATGGACGGTCTAATCAACCTGATTCCGGCACTCGCTAAGACCAGTCAGACAACCGCGATTGGCGGCAAGAAACCGTCAGATTATTCCTGGCATCAGAGCCAGATAATCAACATGACCAACGACACTGCCGTGACCGACCTGGAATGGCGGATGAAGCACATGCTGAATGTTCTGCAAGTTCAGAATAGCAAGCCCCGCTGGATTTTCACCGACATGACAACCCATGAGCTTCTGGACCAGAACGCCAAGGACTTCCTCTTTACCGGACCGACGATGATTGCGGACATGGAGTTCACCGAGATTCAGTTCCGCAAGATTCCGGTGATGTTCGACGACGGGGCGCCTGACGGTGAGATGCGCTTCATCAACCCCGAGGAAATCAAGTTCGCGGTGCATCCGCAGTTCTACATGTATTGGGACGAATGGAAACAGTCTGAGAATATCATGTTGCGCAAACACAAACACCTGATGCTTATCTGTAACATGGTACGTCGGCAAGGCCGCAAGTTAGGCTGTATCTATAACATTTGAGCGTTCTAATAACGCTTAACTACAACATAAGGAGTTTATTATGGCTGTTTCAACTTGGGGAGCACAGCAGGTCTATAGTACTGGTTTCACTAACACCAGGGCCTTGTTGGAGAACGGTGCTCAAACATCAGACCAGCAAATACCCCTGGGCACTTACGTGGACCACGGGTTAAAGCGCTACAGATGGTGTCAATTCAATGCCGCTGTAGTAAGGCGCGGCGCAGTGGTTTTTCAATCAGCGGAGACAATGAGTGGCGTTAAGGCTAGTGGCGGGAATGCTCTGGCAACTTACACTTCTGCCCGTGCCCCTTACGGCGGTCTGGGTAATGCTGTAATCAAGCTCTACTCGGCTGCCAGCTTTATGAGTCAGCTTGACAAGCGCTTCCGTGGCGGAACCTTCACCATTGTTTCTGGCGGTGGCAAAGGTGCATCTTATGGTATCAAGGACTACGAAGTCGGAGTTGCCAGCGGAGCCAACAAGATATGGCTGGACACGCCGCTGTATGAGTCTTTAACCCTTAGCACCCAGGCGCGGCTACACTACAATCAGTACTATGGACTGATTGCATTGTCGTTGACCACGAGTTCGCCTGCTGGCCTTCGAGGCATTGCTACTTTTTCGGCGACCGCATCAGGTTACGGCTGGCTACAGACTCGTGGTGTCGGGCTTGCAATAGGGAGCCATGTTACCTTTACGCCCGGAGAGCTTGTGTTTACCGGCGAAGCTGCTGGTAATACTAATGCTGGAGGTGGCGTTGTCCCTGGTCAAACGGGGATTATCGCTGCCAGCGGCAATCAGGGCAATTTCATCCCTATTGGTAGAGCAATGTCCACGAGTGTGAATCATGGTTTTGTCGTACTGGAAATTACTATCGAATAACCCTGTGCTTACAGAAAGGAGACCATAAAATGGTTACGGTTGCATTAAAATGGGGACCAACCCAAGTGTATAGCACAGGCTTTGGTAATACCCGGGCTTTGCTGCACGAGGGTGCCCAGACACACGACCAGAACGCCCCTTTGGGCACGTATGTGGATCATGGTTTGAAACGGTATCGCTGGTGTTATTTTACCGGCAGTATCGTTAAACGGGGTATGTTGCTAAAGCAAACAGTCGCTTTAGCTAGTGGGGTGGTGTTTAGCGGAGATACCGGGCGCGTCTGTTTTGCTTCTGCCGTATATCCTTACGGCGGCAAGGGCGATTTGCGTGTCAAACTCTTTTCCGCTGCTTCAATTCTGAGTAACCCCGAGAAGCGATTTGTCGGTGGTACTTTCGACATCAGGGGTGGTGGTGGCAAAGGCTGCTCCTATGGCATCAAAGACTACACCCTGGGAAGGGCTGGCGGAACCAATGTCATAACCCTTGATAGCCCACTTATGGAGTCGTGTACGGTTAGTACCCAGGCACGGCTGCATTACAACCCGTTCTACGGACTGACTGTCGGCTCGCGTACTGCGGCGGGAGGCGGTGGCTCGGCCTTTTGTAGAGGTTTTGCCACTTTTTCTACTACAGACTCCGGCTTTGGCTGGATACAGACAAAAGGTCTGGGAGTAGGTATCGGTAGCGTTGTACTTACGCCGGGGGAACTTCTCTTTAATGCAGAACTCTCCGGTATGGTTGTGCCAGGCCAAACGGCTGGAATACCTAGTAGTGGGTTTGAAGCTAACTATACCCCTGTGGCTCGTGCCAGAAGTACCAATGTCGCTGGTAAGTTTGTTGTGCTGGAAATTATGATCGAGAAGTAAACACTGACTCCTGTGTGTGGAGGTAGGAGCGGAGGCTGTGGAGGCGTTATTAAAGGAGTTTCATTATGGCCGTAGGAATACTAACGATAAGCTGGGATGCGCAGGGCCGTCAAGGTCGCGGGCATCATGGCTTGAAGGTTCTGACGGGCAGGGTGGTCCTGTCCGCTAATTCGTCGTTCTATACCAGTTTGATTGAGAAGCGTTTTCGAGGTATGTGTCGTACAATCCAGATGACGGTAAATTCTGGTTTTGTGGTTAATTGGAAACGGTCGGCAACGCACAAGGCAGGCATCTTGTATGCCTTTGCGCGTTCCGCCATGAGTACCCTTGGTGCTAGCGACAGCATCTCGGCCCTTGGTGCCGTGCCGACGACGATAGTTTCAGGAACCTTTGTCGCCATAGGACGATAGCATGGCGGGGGCGGGCTTCGGTTCGCCCCGCCTTCTTTCAAGGAGAGCGCCATGTCTATGACACGTAGTCAGATGAATACCCTGGTCAAACAGGGTTACGGGAATCGTTCTGACCTCGATACGCATAGAACAAGCTGGCTTAACTGGGCCTTGCATGACACTGCGTCGGTGCGCAACTGGGATGATATGATTCAGCGCAACCGGGAGGCGGTAAAGACTAAGGTTGGCCAAGCGTACTATCCCCTGCCTGGCCGTACCAAGGATATTATACGTGTTATCTACCGAGACGGTAGCAACACTTGTACCCTGAAGTATATGCAGGAGGGGGACTTCGATCTGGCTTATCCCAATCCATCGGAAGCGGGCAATGGCTATCCAACGCTGTATGTCAAACGCGGTAATGAGTTCCAGTTGCATCCTCAGCCGAGCGTTGGCAAGGCAATCATCGAGTTGCATATAGCTCTATGGCCGGAAGACTTTGACGACACTACCGATGTAGAATCTCCCCTGCAACGGCTGGACCACGCCCTGGTCAATCAGGCCATCGCTTATGCGTTCAGCTTCGTGAGGGAGTGGGACCAGTCGCAGCGCTATCACCACGAATGGTGGAAGATATTGCGGCGGGCGGCTCGTGCTGAAGGCGAACCGTCGAACTGGCAGCCGGTGTGGGGGCAGTCGGTACGTTTGCAGGCGGACACCGGCGTTCGCAAAACAAGTAATCTAGGAGATTAACTATGGCAGCCGGAACTGTAACAACCCGCATTATGATCAATCTACGCGATTTAGGCGACTCGATTAAGCGGTCGCACGACCATAATACCAGCGGGATAACCAATACCTACGGTCCTCGTTTCGTTACTCTCGGTTCAAAAGCCTCGACTAACATTGTGATACCGATGTCACGATGCAACCTGGTTTATATCCACATGCTGTGTACAGTGAGAAGCGCTACTGTCGCTTGTGGTCTTTCTTCCTTCGCTCATAGCGGTTGGGGCTTTTTCACATGGGGCAGCGCCGGCTCTTGTTCCGTTGATGGTTCGGTTTCGACTATGTCAACAACACTGGCGCACTTCGGCCTGCGCGAAAACGAACACATGCTATTTCGGCCTATGTACACCTTGAGTGCGGATGGCGGTTATCACGCTACGAATAGCGGCCACATGAGTTGTCATGTAATGTCACCCCTGGGCTGCACCTTCGAGTTTACCGTGGTAGGTAGCTAATGGCCGACTATAAATACATTGAGGTAGCCCAGCCGGACAGGGGCCTTGCCAATCATATCCCTGCCACCGACATATCTCCGCGCCATTGCAGTGACTGCCAGAACGTCTTCTTCGAGGACGGTGCTATCAAGAAGCGGTTCGGGTATGGGGCAGCTAAGAGTAAAACGAATACCAGCGGTGCTGCGGCAACCATGACCGAAGAAGTGTTGGAGATGGCAATGTTCGATGAGTCCTTAGCTAATGCGAACCCGTCACGCCGGGTTTTGGCGATAACCAAGAGTTATTTGTTACAATGGGATGACGCGAATGCCCGGTGGGAGATGGATGAGGCAGGTGTAAGCCACGATTGTAATGACGCTACTTATCCCAACGCAAAAATAACAGCAGCGTGTTCTGTGACCTTTCAAACTACGGGTATTGGGATAAGTGATATTTATTTTACCACGGCTTATCCTACGGATACCAGTGACCATACTTACCTGGTTAAGATAAGTACAGCAAGTACTCCAGATATATTTCAAATAAACAAGGATGGTGCAGGATACGGAGATGCAACTAATTGTGGTGACACCTATACTGACGCAGGTACAGGCGTAAGTATTCGATTTGGTACTACAACTGGCCATACACTTAATGATGTATGGACTGTTAAATATGACTATGCAAATAAGCCGGTGCTAAGCGCGGTGACTACGCCAGCCCCGCCAGTTGGTACAGGCAATACTTATTCTCTCAAAATTGTCATACCTGCTGGTTACGATTGTTCGTCTGGCTACTACGGCATGTTCTTCACAGTGTCTGATGAAGATGCTAGTGGTGATTTGCAAAATGTAGATACAGTGTCATACTGGATGTATCATAGCAAGAGTGCGGGTGAGGATATTGTTAGACAGGTAACAATTACTGCTTGTGCAAGCAATGACGATGAATCTTCGGTTCAAACGCCTGAAACTGGTGATTATTATAATTTAGCCGCAGGGCAATATCCCGATTCGACGCCGATAACCGACGCTTATGATGGCCAATGGAATTATTATGAATGGTATTTAAGTGAGGCAGAACAAGCGATTTTAAGTGACGCTGGCTGGTCAGGTAAACGTCGAGTTGCGTTCGGCATACGTGATGTGAACCCAGGTACTTACATTCTTTACATTTGCAAAATACGGTTTAGTTCTCGTGGTGGAGCGGGTTCAGCCAGTGCTATAGATACTACCGACGAGGTTACGACGTCCCGGTTAATTTATGGTACTGTAAATAGTACCGTTGATTTACGGTTATATTATACCAATTTGAATGGGTATGTAAGATTCGTTGATTCTGGTGCTAACCAGTCGCAGATACTTCTTAACGCTGATGATTACAATACCGCTATCTCTTACCATCGTGCCCGGGCCCTCAGCGGTTTCGGTAGCCGTCTGCACCTGCTTGGCACCATAGAAGAAGATAGCGGTGACGACAAGTATCATCTCCTGCGCGATAGATGGTGTGACGCTGGCGACATGGATGTATGGGATACCGGAACCGCCGATTATGAGGATACGGTTCAATCGCCTGACCAGATAGTCAACGCCATATCACATGGGGCGTATGATTTTATCTATAAAGAGAGCAGTATTAGTCGTACAACTTGGGTTGCTGGTGAAGCTACTGTCTTTGATCGTAGCTTGGCTTATAGCGGAGACGGGTTGGTAGCTGCCAAGCTGCTCATGGCCTTGAGTGCCAATATGTATTTTGTCGGCCAGGTCGGTGACTTCTACCGCTATCCCGGCGTTGGTGACCCTGATCCAACATCAGGGCTGGCTGTCCGGACTGAGATAAAGGCGGCCCTTGATTACAGCAACGGCCAGTATCGCAAGCGCTCGTTCTTTCTCTATATCAAAGAGAAGAATCTATTGCTGATACTTATTCCCACGGCTAGCGCCTATCCCGACAAGGCGTGGGTATATGACTTCCGTTACGACAGGTGGACGAAGTGGTTGTTCAGCGATGGAACGAGTACCAACATAACCGCCGGTACAAGCTATGAAGGTTTGCGAACGGCTAATCTGGTACGCGGCACCCAATTCGGCAACTCCAGCGGTGACTTCTACGAGATAGACTTTACCGCCACTAATGATGGTGCCAAGGCTATTGATGCCAACTGGGATAGCAAGGATTTTGCTAATCCACAAAAGGGCAGAACGGAATATACGGATTGGGGTGGGGTGTACTTTGAGGCTAAGGGTGCAAGTGCGGGCGACACTATAACAGTCTCCTATTCGATAGACAACGGAACTAGCTGGACAGCTTGTACGGCCATAGCCTTGACAGCAACGTGGGCTCGCTATCGAGCCAGCTTTAATATCAACAGTCAATTATTGCGAATACGGTTTGCCAATAGCACCATAAGCCAGAGTTTTCAAGTACGTTGGTTCAGCCTGCTATGGAAGGAAGGGGCTCCCTACTAATGAGACACACACCCGGATTCCAATTCCCGTCAGCCCCGGTGCTTAGCGGCAGTCAGGACGGCGGTATGCTTGCCAAGGACCTGCAAGCATTGCAGCAATACGCTGCAGCATTAGATAGCGTCCTGCGCAGATTCTCCGATAATATTTATCACGACCTGGGCACGGGCCGCAGCAGACATCAGGTATTCAGTGCCGCACCGACAAGCGCGGACCTTGACGTGGGAGAGATGGCTATTCTGCAATCGACAGCGACGGACAGACTTTATACTCGCGTTATAGCAAATTCCACTGCTGAAGTGATAAAGTTTGTGCCCCTGAGTACTTTCCCGGCAGGTGGCGGTGGCGTGACATCCAGCGAGATACTATACTCAGGGCAAATATCAGGACTGATACCAGACTTTGTGACTTCGAGCGAGATATTATATTCCGGCCAAATATCAGGGCTTATACCACCCTGTACTGGCGGCGGCGGGTTGGGCATGATAAATAGCAGTTATGTAGGTGACGGCGAGATTGGTAAGTACATAAGTTTTGGTAGTAGTTATGGTCCACGCTATGTCGTAATTAAAAAATACACAGATAATAATGTGGTAGGTCACGTTGGCATGAGAGTGTCTGACAGTGCGACAACATGGTCATGGCAAGAAGGAAGAAGTGTTATGGCCACAAATGTCTTTGATATACAGGCCAGTGGCATAAATGTGCATAATCCTCTTAACACCAATGCAAAGCTGTATCTTTTCACAGCCTTGTATCCAACAGTATAATGAGGTGAAATTATGGGAGCGGCAGCGATACCATTAGCATTGGCAGGCGGGGCGGCATTAGGAGGTCTGTTCGGAGGCGACAAGCCCACGACCAAGCAGGTGTCCACCCAGACTCCGCAGCAACGACAGATTATGGACATCCTGAGCCAGTTGCTTATGTCACGTATGGGACGAACGATACGAGTGCCGGGACCTGAAGGACGACGGCACGTGTTTGAGTACGACCCCCAAGTAACACCACAATATCCCGGCCAGGTCGTAGCCCCGCCCGGACAGCTACAACAGCAAGGTATGGAGCAGGCGTCGCAGTTGGGCAATCTACAGTCGCAACTGATGGCCGGTACAGGTGGTGGCTACGGTGACTTCTTCTCTCAACTGGCTCAGTATAAACCCGGTGCAGCGGCAGCAGGCAAGCTGCCTAGCCCCACACGCCAGCCTACAACGGCGGCTGCACCCTATCAAATGGACCCCTTAGCCATGAGGGGTACCATGTTGCCTAGGCCGCCCCTGCCTCAAGAGGAAGCAGGGCCACAGTATTTCTGGGGTAAAGGACCGGGTAAGCCCGCTGCCTACGTTGACCCCTGGGCGCAGAAGGCCCGACCGCAAGCATGGCGGGGTACTATGGGGAGTGAGCAGATAGCTGGGGCTATGGAAAAAGCAGGCCCCTGGCAACCTGAGTGGGGCAATGTACCCAAAGCAGGGTATTTGAAGCCGAAACCTAAACGAGGTGCGTTTGACTGGGGTTCGGCCCTGACCGCCGGAGCTTTGACTGCTGCTGTGTTTCCACCAGCAACGCTTTATGCTGGATATGCTGCCGGAGAAGCAGGTCGGGGAAGCAAACGTCAAAAAGGCAAGTGGCCTATACCTGGCGAACAGTACAGCCCCTTCTACCCCGGCTTCGCTCAGGGCGGTAGGCCCGAAGAGCAGATGCCTAATCTGGTCGGCGAGGCAGGGCCTGAAATGCACCTGACGGACACCGGAATGATGAATATGGTGGGCGAACAGGGCCCGGAACTGTTCTATCCGGGTATGGGTGGTACTATCATACCTAACTACATGCTTTCCGCTCCCCTGAATGCCTCTCAGGGGCCCCAGCAGCCCACAGGACAAGAGTTACCCCTACCACCAGGGCAAATGGGCCAAAACCTCGCCACGTCGCTTACAGGAGCAGGAATGGGCCGTCAGGCGGGCGGTACGGTTCTCGGCGCTGGACCAACACTATCAGATCAAGGTCTTGCTGACCCATCTATCTGGGAAGGGACGCCTTGGGCTGGGCAGGCCGGGACAATGGAACCTGAAAACTATCGCTATTCTTATGGCGCTGGTGGTCAAGAAACGAAACTGCCCTACTTTGGAGAATGGGGTGGGCTAGGTGGTACTCAAGGTGCCGGTCAGCAATATAGAAGATATTACGGTGCCCAAGGCCCCGGAGCTGAAATACCCGGGCAATTTGCAGGACAATATGGCAGTAAGTCCACTCCGGCAGGTGTCTATAGTCAGTATGGAGCCCTACCTTCTGCCCCTCGATACGATTATTCTAATAGTCCGTGGGCATACCAAGGGCAGGGTGGCGCTGGGGCTGGTTCACCTGCCGGCTGGTACGCCCCAGGGTTAGAGGCAGGTCAGTACGCTGACTGGAGCCCGCAGGGAGTCACTACTGACCCCAGGTTCGACAATCAACTCTATATGGCACCAAGTTACGGACGGGAAGCCCCCTTGACTGGGTGGGAATGGGGGGCACCTACGGCTGAGCAGCAACCATTAGGAGGTCAGGCTGCTGGTCAGGGTATGTGGGCACCGGGAGGTTTTGAATACGAAGCCCAAGCGGCAGACGCAACAACTTACGGAGCAGGTGAAACTGCTTATGACTACAGCGGTCTTGACTGGCAGTGGGACCCGACAGGCGGATACTGGGGAGCAGGTCGGCCCGCAGAAGGTGAGCGACCGGACCTTCTGCCTAGCTGGATGACAGAATATCCCGCTTATGACCAGTATCGAATAGGAGCTGAGACTGAGCCAAGAGCTGAAGCGGGCGTATCTGGTTGGCAGTGGGCTGAGCCCGGTGAGTATCAAACCGGGCAGGCTATGTATGCCCCGGAAGGTTTCACAGGGTTTGGCTACGAGGGCGCACCTGCTCCAGACCAATATGAAACTTTAGGAGAGTGGCAGGGAGCTTACCGAAATTGGGCGGCAGCTACAGGACAGGGCACAGATGCTGCAAGTTTAACGGCAGCTACAACTGCGGCAGAAGCACATTTCACACCAGATATCACTGACACAGATACGCGTGACAAGATAGACCCGTGGGCGGGCTTTGTTGCTCCTGACCTGGACGTAGAGGCCCCGGAACGAACGATGGGACTTAAGGAATGGTGGATGCAGAACGACCCGGAGGCGTGGCAAACGCTTCAGGACCTCAAGACCGCCGACCCCTACTACGAATATGACCCAGAGGCTGTTGAGCGAGAATGGGAGCGAATACATCTGAATCCTGCCATGACTACGTGGCAGGAGGATGTGACTCCTTGGATACGAGAGCAGTTTCTAAAGACAGGCAACATTACTGGTGGCGCATTGGGCAAATATTTAGCCAGACGAACCCAGAAACTCTACACTGATTTACAGGCCACACACGGCGAGATGCAGATGGCTGGTCAGGACCGTGAGTTCCAGGCTGCTACTGACTTGACCGAACAGAAGCGGTGGGCATTGGAAATGGAAACCGGGCCTATGGCTGAACTGCCTATCAAGGCTAACTTTGCTCAGGCACAGATAGATCAGATATACTCGGGGATGCAGATAGACGTAGCTGAGCTTGGACTCAGATACAACGAGGTATTTGCGGGAGTAAACATGGCAGCGGCAACCACGGCTGAGATATACGAGCGTGTCAAGGCGGCAGCAATAAACAACGCTTCCCTGGCAGATATGAATGCTGTCGAGCTGGATGCTAAGATTATCGAGAACATGGTATCGTGGGCCTATCTACCGATGCTGGAAACATCCATCATGGGTCAGCAGATACAGAATATCGGTAGGGCAATGGCAACTACCGCTCTGATGACTCAGATAGGTGCCGAAACCGAACAGCAAGCGGCTCAGTGGGTATTGACAGCAACCTATCAGGACTGGGTAAATGCTCTGGGTCCCTATGGACAGAGCCCTGAACAAGGATTGATGGAATTGCTCGGCTTGCCTACGTCAGAGAACATCGTAATGAATCCGCAGACAGATTACTCGGGTCAAGGTGCAGTTACGGGGGCACTCATAAACTATCTTCTTAATCCGGGTGGAGGTGCAGCATAATGGCAACAGTAGTAAACTATCAGCCTAAGAGTAATTTCCTTGGTGGTATGGCCGGTGGAATCCTTCAGGGTATGCAGCAGCAGCGTCAAGAACGGCGAGCTACTCAGCGCCAGGACTGGCTGGGACAGCAGCAGGCGCGGCAGACAGAACGACATGAAATGAGCATGCACAAGGAACTGGCGGCCATTATAGACCACGAGGCGCAACAACCACCGGGTTCGCTTAGCAATAAGATATTGTTACTTCGCATGGCGGCCAGCGGATATGGTCCGACCGAGCAACACGCCCAAGCCTATCTTGAGAAGAGGCGTCAGAAATTCCAGCAAGAACAGCAGCAGACACAGGCTATGGATATGTTAAGGATACCTGGGCTGGAAACGGGTATGCAAAACCAATTAGCAAACCAAGCTATGCCGGGTATGAACCAGCCTGCTGGTGTAGGTGCTGGTCAACAGCCCGGTCAGCCACAGCTACTAGGCCAGGGTGGAGCACAGCAGCAACTACAGCCACCGCCTACAGGCCCTGTAGCAGGACCGATGCAACAGCCTGCCCCACAGCTTCCTGGTATGCCACAGCCATCGACTGACCAACCCGCTCCTGTAGTTCGATTTCGTCCTCAGCCTCAGCGCCAACAAAAATTTTTCGGGGATAAAGAAAGTCGGCAAGTCCGTAACGACCGCTTGACCGGGATAAGGGATTCCTACAAGGCGACTGCTGCCAATGCGCAGAAAAAACTTGCGGATAAAAGCCTAACAGATGCAGAAGAAATAAAACGATACAAAGACAATGTTAATATGGGAAACTGGGCTAGCACTTTGGAAGGATTGGTACGGGGTAATCAGCTTGAATCCTGGTGGCTAACCAAGATGCCTGTGAATCCAAGCCAGATGCAAAAATATGGTGGGACAGCACGACAACCCAAGATGGAAACTCGCTGGCAAGATGTACATACGCGGTCACCGCGAGCGTTAATCCAGGGCATGAAAAACGCTGTAATAGAAATGTATTTATCTAAATTAACCCGAAGCAAACAAAAGCAAGCCTTGCGGTTTCTTGATACAATACCAGAGGATAATGTTCAGGCTGCATTAGATTGGTTAAAACGCGGTAAATCATTGCAAGAGCTAATCAGCCATGCTACAACCGCAGGAATGGTATCTCAGAATTGGAAGTAACATACAATGACTACGGCTAATCCGTGGCGAGATATAGTGGAGCAAGGGGTCGCTCGGCCTCTGCCACCCACTCCTGCCCCTGTTAACCCGTGGCAAGATATAGTCGAAAAAGTAGATGAGCCCGAACCTGAAGTCAACGTAGCAGACATGATACCCACAGACCTGGACTGGACCGGGGTAGCTTTCGAGCCGGAGACTCCTTTAGAAGTGCCTATCGTTGCTCCGGCGATTGAAGGTGTTATGTCACGGAGGCAGGAAGGGTTCCCGCCGGAAGCTCCAGCGCAAGAACCAGACCGTAGTCCCTTTGGACAAGACTTGGCATTTGAGGCTGCACCAGAGGATAAGGGTGGAATACTAGGGTATCCCGAACGAGAGAGAGCTAAGCCTGTAGGGTGGGATAAATATACAGTTCTTGATAAGGCTGACTGGTATCTCACCCCGCTAAAGCAAGTGCTGTACCGTACTGGCGGACAAATGGTTAAGCAGATGCCTGGTATCAGCCGTCTTATTGAGCCTGAAATACTCCAAGAGTCCATGCAACAAGATATGGTAGAAGACCCAAGTTGGTATCAAAAGTCACCGGAGGCGGTGGGGTTTGTAACTGAGTTATGGCTGGAATATCAAGCAATGGCAGCCGTGTGGGGCTTGACGGGATTAGGCAGGGCACTCAATGCCGGTGGAAAATTAATAGCTAAGCCCTTTATTGGTAAACAGCTAATCAAGCATGGCGGGATGCCAGCGCTCAAGAACATGCCTAAAGGCAAAGCAGCATACCTTGGCAGGCGGGCGCTGCAACAATTCTTAGAGGCTGCCCCTGAGAATGCAGGGTTCTTAGGCAGTTGGATGGGACTAAAAGAGTTGGCACAAGAAGGAGCTACGCCAAAGTCTATTGCAGCCGAAGCATACAAAGGGGCAAAGGTAGGCGTAGCATTTGCAGCAGCCAAGCCGCTTGTTAAACCAGCAGTCCAAGCGATAGGTAGAAAGCTACGCAAGACGCCACCGCCACCACCCAAGCCACCTATGACACAGCCGGAGATTCAGGCTGCGGAGATAGCACGCGCTAAAGAATACCAGGCTATTCATGGTGAGTTTCCTGCTTGGGCACGACAGAAGTATGCGGGTGCTGGTTTAGGTCAACAACCTGCTGCCCCTATTCCTGCTGCTAAGCCAGCCCCTACTGCTGCACCGGCACAGCCGCCTGCCGTTAGACCCGCAGCACAGCTAGCAGCCGCACCCACGGCAGCACCTATAGTACCCGCACCGGTTGTAGCGCCCCCTAAGCAGAAGTTTGGCATTGCCCCTACAGAGAACGGAGGGTGGAAAGTAATTGACTGGAATACGCAGCAGGAGGTGGGGGCCATAGCATACAGTGATAAGAATATGGCTATCGCTAGAGCGGCTGACCTGAATCAGCATCCACCGAAGCCACGCAAGGCTCCTAAGCCACGCTGGGCTAAGGAAGATGCGGTACTTATCACACCCCAAGAACTGACTGACTATGCTATGAAGCATGAAGCTAAGGGTTCGGCGGCGGGGTTCCGGGCCGGGCAGCTTGATGTCAGGGCGACACACATAGAGCTTACTCAATTCGCTAAGGAGCATCTGCCGCGAGAAGAACAATACAAAGTAATGAACGCCATCGCTAAGGCAAGAACCCCTGCCGAGGTAAGGCGAGCAGGGGAAGCCGTTAATAAAATTTTGGTAAATTATGAAAGACGGCTGCTTATCGGCGAGGTCAAGGCCCTCAAAAAAGACGTGGCCAAGACAAAGCTCTTGCAACCATATCAACAAAAGATAGATGCTATCCTTGACGAGATAGCTACTGTTACCCACACACGTAAGTTACTGCAACGCATGGAATCGCTGCGTGACCATCTGTTGCGCAAGGAAATAGCCGGGGAAGAACACGATGTTCCTATCACGCTGATAGACAGAATGCGAGAGATACTTGCCGACCCGCACAAGAAACAACTGCGGGAGATGGATCCGAAAGAAATACGCGGAGTTCTTAGTGCGATACGCAACTTACTGCACACACATAAGACACGAACGAAAATACAGGTCGGGCGGGAACAGCGTGACTTTGTTGCTGCCCGTGATGAAGTTATCGGAGACATGCAGACTCGTCACGGAACACGCTATGCAGCCAAGCCGGGTGAGTATGCGCCTCTTGAAACACAAGGTCCTTTGGCCCAGTTAGCTACGTGGAAACAGTTGAGCCAGGACCGTAAGGCTGCCATAGTCTTTGGCAGAGACACAACAGGCTGGCAAATACTTAGCGGTAACCTGTTTGAGGGGATGCGAAATGGCGCTGCCTACGATAACTGGGTATCTGATGAAACTGCTGCCGCAATAGTAAGAGTTGTTCCAGACTCCCAGAAATGGCTGCGCAGTGTATCCGCTCCGGCAACAGCCAAGCCGGGTAAACCTCGTAAGCACGAAGCCATCATTCACACGGTAGCGCTACCATCGGCAACAACTCGTGCCGGTGAACGAGTGACAAGTCTGCAACTAACCGCTGGTGAGAAGATGGAAATCCATAATATGTGGCAGGACTTGTGGGTAAGAGAACAACTTAGCAAGCACAAGGGGCCGGGCATTCGTTTCTCCAGGCGCATGGGACGTACTATCTTTTTGGAACCAGATGACATTAGAGCTATCATTACCACCATGTCAGCCCAAGAAGTAGAGATAGCTAACACTCTTCTGGCTTTACACAATGGTGAGGCACAACTTCGTTTTGACCAAGCGTGGTTAGCAGATAAAGGATATTCTATTACCGAGCCTGATAAAATACACTGGCCGGTCAAACGAGATACCGAGTACTTGGAACAGGACCCGGATGTGGTCATGGCACAATTCCATGCAACCCGCCTGGACCAGCAGGGCATTATGAAGGACCGTAAGGGAGGCAGCAAGCCCCTCGTAGTCCAAGATATATTTGCTCATTGGATGTCATACAATAGAAAAGTGGGTGCTTATATTGGTAAGTCGCAAGCCGCTAACAATGCTGTGCGCTTGCTAAACGATAAGAAATTCATGGAGAGTGTTCGAGAAAGTTTCAAGTACGGCGACGACTTGTTAAAGGATATGTTGGCAGCCGTTACAGAATACCGAGGTCTGGAAGTACGCCCGGCGGATGCAGCGTTTGAGAAGTGGACGCGGAGTCTTTTGAGAAGAATACATATAGCTACGCTTGGTTTCAAGCCTCACATACCGTTGTTTCAAACCGTTAGTGCCATTACCAGCTTGGCTGACCCGGCAATGGAGGCAAAGCATCTGTTCAATCCAAGTAATTGGCGACGCTTTAATGACCCTGGGGTTATGGAACAAATCCACCGGTTCTCTCCCCTACTCTGGCAGAGAATCAATCATGGCTCCGGCAGTCAGATAATAAGTGCTTCGGCCAGTGTAGGCCCAAGTTTGGAGCAATACACTATTGGTAAGCAATCTATGTGGCAACGAATAACTGGGCTGCCCGCCATACGACTAGGAGACCAGTCTGTTGTTGTCTTGGTGTGGCGGGCTCACATGGCTCGGCTGAAAGATGTCGGATTGATAGGTGAGGCACTTATGGAAGAGACAGCGAAGGCCACAGAACGTACTTTCTGGCTAACTCAACCAACGTATGACCCCTTGTCAACGGCTGCCTTCGCTCGTGAGGCTCGTAAAGGTATGGTAATGAAGCTGGCTAGCATGTATAGCAGTCAGCGCAGCAAGAATACCCAAATCGTGCTTGAGGCAATCTCTGATTATAATCATAGCCCTAAGAAGATTGCGGATAAAAGTCGCTTACTAAAATACCTAACACTTGGCCTGTGGGCAAATACCCTTATGATCTATGGCATACGGCAAGGTGTTCACCGTGTCTTACGAGGCCAAGACGATAGGGACTGGATAGACCATAGCCTTGGTATCCTGACTCAATTGCTGAGTACGTTTCCCATATTCGGGCCTCTTATGGCGACTGCTACCGCTGCTCTGGCTGCTGGGGCACGGCGGTCGCAGGCATGGAACCCAAACAATCCGTTAGGCCAGATTACCGAGGACGCCACCAAGTTTATGTGGTACACAGGCAAACTCATTGATGATCTGGTCAACGACCGGCGCTATCATGGTGAGGAAATGTGGCCTCGTGACCTAACGCGAGCGGCAATGCGAGTAGCTCGCTTAGCAGGAATGCTGGGCGGAATACCCATAGGCGGCTGGAAGCTCTGGGCAGATAGATGGTTCCAGAAACTGCCCGGCCAGAAACGACCGGTAAAGGAAGAACCTATACGTATGTCTGAAAGACTACCATAAGCAGGAGAATTCCCCTTGACAAAGAAACAAACGGGATATACATTAGTAATAGTATTGGCCTTGACAACGCCCACGATTATTGTTATCGCTAATATTGGCATACGGACAGAACGCATTGACCAGAATGCCGAGCAGATTGACCGTCTTACGGAATGCAAGTTAGACCTAGTAGAGTACCGTAGCTCCTTCCCCCTTATTCTACAACGTCTTACGAATATAGAAAACGACGTCCGGGACATCAAGTTGATATTACTAAAGCAACGGAGTGCTAAACGTGATAGCTACAGCGACCCCCGAAGAGACGCAATTACTATGGGAAAGATACTCACAATCCCGTAGTGAGGAACTGCGCAATCAACTTGTCGAAATACATCTTGATTATGTCGGTCTGCTAATCAAGTTACAATTTGCCTCTTCGCTCGTCAAGTATGACGACCTGTATCAGGCGGGGGCCCTAGGTCTTATAGAAGCTGTGGAAAAGTACGACGTTTCCCTGGGGTATCAGTTTACAACTTTCGCTCCGACCATCATCCGTGGTCGCATTCTAGACAGTATTCGTGACCAGGACGAGATGCCCCGTGCTGTCAGAAGAGCTAACAGCTATGTAGAACAAAGTATAAGTCGTTATCGCAGCAGAAATAACGGCAACTCACCTGCTTCTGACGTCCTACGTGATATAATACGTAGAGATGCGTCAGCACCGAAGCGGTCCATATCTGCTATCATGGCGGACGCAAAGCTGGGAGATGTGCGCACAGTGAAGTTAGAGGATCCGTTGGGTTATCGTAATAACCAGGGTGAGCCTCAAACTTATCAGGATGTAATTGAAGACCGCAACACACCAGACCCCTCAAACATTATTGACTATAAGGACCTGTGGGCTAACGCATTAACAGCTTTTACCCGGGCTGAAAAATTGCTAATAATACTGTACTATCGTGACGGTCTGACTATGAAGGTGGTAGGTGAAACAGTTGGTTTGTCGGAATCGAGAATATCTCAAGTACATGCTAGTATCATAGCTCGTCTGCGAGCCAGGGGAATACCGTTTAAGAGTGGGCGGTCGGCCCAGAAACATATTTCTTATTTTCCAGTTGCATCCAAGAAGAACGTCCGTATAATTAAGGAAGATGAGCGAGTACCAAAGCAAATTAGTCAGTCGGAAGCCGACCATGTTTTGTGTCAGTATTGTCAGCAGCCTTTGGCGCCTGATTATAGGCATAATCAGAAGTATTGTAGCAAGCGGTGTAAAAATGCGGTTTACAATATTAGGAAACGATTACAACGAGCAGTTTGCGGAACTGCCGCGTCCGGTTAACACAACGCCCTTTGTGTAACGACCTACCGGGCGCGGCACCCGTTAAGGAGATGTGATAATGTGGCCTTTTAAGAAACGCAAGTCGCGGAAACAACACGTATTTATCATAAACGGTATACGTTATGACATACACGATATGAGGTCGCTCGGTATCAAGGGAGGATACAAACAGGATTACAAGCTACGCGGAGTCTATGTTTCCAAGAACGGAACCGTGTTTCTGAAAATTAGGAAACACGACCTTGGTACTATGATGTCTTACGAATATGACGGTATGTGTACGCCCGCAGAGTTAGTAAAAGCTAGTAATGAGGAACTTCCCAAACTAGCTGAAGCATTCCAATGCCAAGAATTGCTAGACCGTTTTAAGGAGATGTGCAAAGATTAAGAAACTTTTAGTGTGCGCTGTAGTAGGAGCAGTGGTCAGCGGCCTCGCAAGCTTATTGGGCCTTTCCGTGATGGTTGGAGTTACAGCAAGCTTCCTAGCGGGCATGGCAGCAATGGCGTTTATGCTTAATCGAGAAAGGTAAGGAGGCATGATGGCAAAGAAACAAAAGCGTAAAATACGCAAGTCGGCAAAGGTTGGTACCGTCTCACGGGCCGCTATTCGTAAGGCTGCTAAGGTGGTTATGGCTAAACGTAAACCACAGCAGCTCAAGCGTAAGTACTGGGTGAGCAGGGACCCTGATAGTCATACAGTTTATTACGCCGACGCCGAGCCTGTCTGGTCTGAGAAACGTAATGAATGGACTAATCCTGATGACTACGCTGTTTGTGATTGCATAGACATGTATGAGTTTAGTAATTTCTTTGGCTGGTGTCCCGAGCCCGGCGAGTGCTGGGAAATCACAGAAATATGGACTGACGAATGAATGCTCTCTTTCTTCCTCTTTTGCCAGGGCGCGCCGCCCCTTCTACTCATCCTCATTTGCGGCGCGCCCGCTAAAAATAAAGGCTTCCTTTCCATATGAAAACAAAAAGACTATGCGAACATTGTCACACACAATTGCCAGAAGAACCCCGCATAAATCAGCGTTTCTGCTCTGAGAAATGTCAGAGGAGAGCATATGGCATCAGCCATAAGAAGGAAATATCGACACGCGAGAAGAACTATCGACAGGTACACAAAGCGAGGATAAGAGCGTGGTATAAAGCAAATAAACAACACATGACAACAGCGAACAAAGAACAACTTGCGACATATCAAAAACGCTGGCGCGAGGCGAATAAAGAGAAAATGGCCGCATACATGAAGGTTTGGGGCAAAGCTAACAAAGAGGCAATTGCAGCCATCGAGAAGACGTACCGCCAAGCCCATCCCGAAGCAGGTACCGCAGCACGCAGAAGACGGCGTGCCCGCAAAGCTGGTGTCCCACACGAGAAGTATGACCGCATCAAAGACGTGTTTGAGCCAGCGAACTGGACCTGTCAGATATGTGGTTGCAAGGTTTCGACAGGCGGCAACCCGTATCGAGATGACGTTGCCAACGCCGATCATGTGACCCCGCTGAGCAAGGGCGGATTTGACATCCTGTCGAATATCCAGTGCGTCTGCCGACGTTGTAACGCTGTCAAAGGTGCAAAAATCCAGGAAAGTGCGTAGGAACGAAAACAAAACCGGCGGGCGGCGGTGCCGTGACAGCGCAGTTAAGCACAGAGACGCAATTACTCTGTCAGGTTTTTGTGGACTCACACGCTAATCTAGGTGAGAAATCCTAGCCGCCGCCCACCGATTATTATTGGAGATGACATGAACGACGAACAAACACCACTACTATGCAAGGACTGCATCGACTGGACTGACGGCTGGTGCGACTTCTTCAATCAGAGAATGAAGCGAGATGGGGATGAGCCTCAGTGTGAATTTGGGGTGGAATGAATCATGGAATATAAATTCAGAGCATGGGACAAAATCAACAAGATAATGTACTACCAGACTAATGCTATAGGGTTCCATTTCTTTAAGGGTGGATGGGCATGTTGGGATTCTTTGCTAGTAGAAGACGAACAGAAATGGTTAGTAGGATACAAAGACGCTGTCCTCATGCTCTACACCGGCCTCCACGACCGCGAGGGCAAGGAGATATGGGAAGGGGATATATTACAACTCGCAGAGACCACCGAGGCATACTTTTAGAAGCAGGTAGTATTTGAGAAGGGCTGCTTTGGTTATTATGATTCTACAGGTACATTGCATAATGTGAGTGTAAATACGTGGACTATCATCGGCAACATCCACGAGAACCCGGGCTTATGGAAGACACTTGGCTCCGAGAAACAATAAACTGCGACGGCTGTATAGCACGCATCTACAAGGGTGAGATACCAGTGTTGGGAGAAGACGGCACCTATTGTTCTCATGAATGCTTAGAAGAAGCAGAAGGAAAACAAGATGAAGCAGAGTAATGAGCGCAAGAGTTACTTACGTAAACACAAAAAGGATATTCTTATGTGTATCCTTATTCTAGCTGCACTTTCTCCAACATGGGGTTGCTTACTGCATTGGTGTCGTAAGGACTGCGTAATACTTGGACTATCCTTAGTTGGTCCGGGGCTCCTAGTATTCTTTATGCTTATAGTGTACGTACAAGACCGTATAGAGAAATACCATGATAGTGAATCAGCAACAGGTCTGGCCGCAGTTGCGGTTTGTGTTGGCATTTTCATGCTCGCTCCTATCATGGCTCGTATCAACGCCTATACGAAATGGGAGAAGGCTACCAAACTAATAGCCTCTGGCCAATACGAGTGGGTTCGGACGCCTGAACAGATTATTCTTAACCCTGACGACGACAGACTTACCGTGGACCATTTTTTTCTGAAAATACCTCACATACGGAGCAAATAACATGAATCAGAGTAATGAAACAATCGAAGGTGAGATTGTACCTCCTGATACTCAACTAGCCAAGCCCGAACAGACACAGGCTGCTGCCCACCTGGCTCAGATGGCAGACGACGGGTTTGTCACTCGTTTGGAAAAGGCTGCTGAAAACGCACCTAAGATACAGAATGCAGTGATGAAGATACTCGTGAGTATCTCCCAGCCAGGGGACTGGATAGACCACGATGGTACAGCGTGTCTAACTTCTGCTGGGGCAGAGCGTTACATGAAACAGTTTCCTTTTTCCTTCGAGGCTTTCACCGTCAAGAAACAGACAGGCGAGGACGAACACGGCAGTTGGTATATGTATGTCTATTCCTCAGCAGCTAGTCTGTGGGACCGCACGTTGCCCTGTGAGGGCACCTACGGAACGCGAGACAAGTTCCTCAGCTTCACCAAAGAACGGGGCTGGCGCAGCGACGGCGAAATAAACGAAGGCAATATCATGGCGGCGGCGAAGCACATCTGCATCGGCAACGGAATTAAAGCATTGCTCGGTCTGCGTGGTATCCGCACGGACATGCTCAAACGTCTCATTACTGATTTACAGGGCGACCCGTCTATCATCAAGGGGGTCAAGTATGACAGCGGCAAGTCCACAGACAAGCCACCTGCTACAGCGAAAGAGAAGGTCACAGCCCAGGAACAAATCGCTAGGATGGGGAAGTGGCTTAATGAGATATGGGCTCGCAACATAGATGATATGAAGGCAGCTCTCAAAGAGGCTACTTTGTTCGAGGGGGCTGACGGCAAGGAGATATTCTGCGATAGCTTAGAGAGGCTGAGCAAAAACATCAAATGGACCGGACGAATCTATCCCGTAATCAAGAAGGCATACGAAGAATGGCAGTCGATAACCACTGCCCCCGCATGGAGTGAACAACAGTTACCCGAAGGGAGCGAACATGAGTAAGAAGGTGATATTGGTGGACTCGAACATATCTAAGGCGCAAATACTATGCAGCCACGCAACTGGCGAACCAATGCAATGCCCTATGGCCCCTATCCCACTCGTTGATGCCACACTCCAAAAGGTTAACCAATGGAACTGCAACACCTCCTGCGCCTGGTTCGACATAGGCGAGAGCAATATAGGTTCGGTGCGCGAACAGCTCGAGGGCACAGATAAATGGGGTAGAATGGCTATGTGTCACAGTGTTATTCTCGGCGAACTCGTCCAAGAGGAGTCAGATAATGTGGAAGTGGCTGAACAAACGAGCTAGACGGCGGCGTAAAGCAGACATATGGGTGCCACCCGTAACCCCTCGCTTTACGGAAAACGACCAACAACTGGCCGCGTTATATGTGTTGGAATATCGCGCAAAACGGCTACAAGCATGCGTCACGTTCGACCTTGAGGCGATACGTGAGGACCTCCTCGTAATTCACCAAGCGATGGAGAGAGTGCGCACTCGCATACATCAGACACAGGAGTCAGACAATGAGCACGTCCACGTCCCCGCCTGAGATACACAGCATATTCAAATGTGTAGATTACACTCTAATTGAAATTATGTACCGTAACGCGGGGACAGGTGAGACACAAGACGGTGCAACTATTAACCTTGCAGACTGCATTATGTTTACGATCGGTGACCAACCCTCTAATGAAGTGTCTGTGCTCGCAGCCGAAGTGCTGGCAGATAGCCTACGAGAAGCAATAACCGCTTTAAGGGAGTCAGATAATGTTCGACCTACAACAACAGGCGATGAAGTATCTGGAGAAGAAGGTAAGGAAGCCGAGCAACAGTCCGAGCAATCGGGCGAGTGCTCTGGACGACCCATGCCTAAGGAAGCTGGTGTATCTGAGGACGAAGGGAAAAGAAGCGACGACTACCCCTCTAAGCTTGCAGGGCGTGTTTGAAACCGGTAACACCTTGGAACCGGTCATCGAACGGATACTCGCCGAGATAGGTCGAGCAGCCGAGCCGGCGTGGCGTATCGTACAACAGCAGAGCCCTGTAGTTGATGACTTCCTGTCCCGCTATCAAATCACGGGACATATAGACGGAATACTACAGCAACCGGATGAGAGGTTTAAGAACCGTGTTGAATGGGTAAACTACGCCGTCCCCGATATAAAGACCTGCAATCCCTACATCTGGGAGCAATTAAACACTTACGACGACTTGGCCCGGTATCCGTGGACCCGTAAGTGGCGGGGACAGCTAATGATATACGCCCTCGGAAATAACCTCGATAAATGTATGCTTATCCTCGTCAACAAGACAAACCTCTATCAGATTAAGCCAATCGAGTTCGACCTCGACTACGAGTACACTGAGAACCTCTTACGACGCGCTGAGCAGGTCAATGCGTTTGTCAAGGCGGGCACCAACTTGCCTGCTCAGCACGTTGATATGACTGAATGCAGCAGATGTCAGTTCGCTCACATCTGCAACCCGCCGCTGGAATCTACCGGCAACCTGGAATTGAGGGACGATAAAGAACTCGAAGACCTCTTGGAAGAACGGAACACTCTGACTGGGTCGGCGACGCGCTACAAACAGATAGAGAAACAACTTGAGCAACGACTAGTAAAGGGTCAGAAGATTATCTGTGGCGATTTTGTAGTGCTGTGGACACGTAGCGACCGAAAAATGTCGGCCCAGCCAGAGCGAGTTAGTGAGGTGTATAAAAAGAAGATACTCTATACCAAATCCGAAGGAGACAGCGATGGCTAAGTTTAAGGTTGATAGAGGCGAGAAGACAGAGGAGCCGACCTTAGTCCGTATTGAAGACAGGCACGACGGAGGTGTCATACTTATAGCACGGAAGGGCAATGCTTGGCAGCATATTCTAATAGTTACAAATGATGGAACGGTAAAACTATCTGAGTTGAATAACGAGCACGCCCTCTCGCTTGGCCTTCAGATTGCTCCGTCAGGCTTTGGTCACACCGTGGTTCGCGTTGTTATGCTTTAGACCCCCTAAAAATTTTCCTGTTTTCAGAATCAAGGAGATGATGATGGATGAACTGCTAAGCATACGGTCATATGTCCATTACGGTATGATCTTAGTCGTATTTGGGCTACTTCTTTGGTCCCTCATCTCAACGATAGCAACAAATCGAGATGTTAGGAAGGTCAACCATGAAGTAAAACAATACCTAAAGGAACTCCGGGATAACTGCTAACAATCAAGGAGATAGTGATGACTGAAAAAACAAAAGAATCACTAGGCGTGGCCTGTTTAGTCCTCGCAAGCGGGGCGGCAGGTAGCATGTTATTGTTTCTATTGTTTATGTTGCTGAGTTGTTTACTATACAGCCTTTCTTTTGGGGAGGTTTTAAAAATCGTATTTTTCAAATAATTGTACTTAAATAAACTCAAGGTTCCCAGAATGACTGCCGATAAAGAGGATAATTAGCGCCGATGCTCGATTTACATCAAAGAAATAAGCCGCCGCGTATTTGGGCCTACCTTTTATCGGGTATCGCGCTAACGACCAAGTACCGGCGGTTCTTTTTGGACCTACCAGATGGGCAACGACCCGTTTGCAAAGCTATTTTTAAGCATGGCTAATAGAAGAGACCTTAACTGGACTGACAAAGGAATCCTAGCTATTATTACCAACCGTATGGGTGTTAATGGCGAGTGCTGGCCCGGCGTGAGACGCTTGGCCGAGGACGCTGGGGTAGACAAAGCAACCGTTTGTCGCACGCTAAAACACCTCGTTTCTGGGGGTCATTTACTCATCAAAAACAAGGGGTCAGGTACACGAAATTACTATACTTTGCCCCCTGAAAAGCGTACGCAAAGTGCGGACACTTCCAAAGATGCTGAGTGTACGCAATCCACGGACGCTGTGTACGCGGAGCGCGTACAGAAGCGTACGCAAGGCGCGGACACTAAAAGAAAAAGAAAAGAACCAGTAAAAGAACAAGAGTTGTTTGTTGATGACACAGGCAAGAAGCCCAGGTCAAAACAACGCAAGAAAAACATTGAGATTGACTACCCGGAGGACTACATAGAGTTTTACTCTGCGTATCCTAAAAAAGTGTCCAAGGCGGAGGGATTAAAAGCGTGGCAGGAGTTTGAGCCAGATGCTGAGTTGCGCCGCAAAATACTGAGGACCCTGCAATGGCAGCGTGAAGAGTGGAAAGATACAGAGCGTAAGTATATCCCGGCACCGGGGCCGTGGCTCAGGGGTAGGAGATGGGAAGACGAACCCTCACTTGGGCCTACCATCCTAGACGGTGCCCCGCCCGTGGATACTGCCGAAGCCTTCGACCTGATATTAGGAACCCATGCCCAAAAGGAGCGAGCCCATGAATAGAGCGGATGATCCGAGGCGGAAAAGTTGCCGGGCGTTGTCTATGGCATTAGTGAACGCTGGTGCCGTGCGCAAAGGTGATTCTACCTGGCTATGCCCCTACCACGACGACAAGCACCCTTCGGCAGGCATCTACGCCAACGGCCACGGCGTCTGGCGGTTCAGGTGTCACGCCTGCGGGGCCGGGGGAGATGTGTACGACATTGAGGAAGGGATTGTAAGCCCAGGTCGAACTTACCTAGTCAAGCACCCGGAAGTTCCTCCCAAGACCTACCCCTCGGTCGAGGCTGTGATTGAGGCCGTGCCGGGGAAGTTGGACGGGCTGTATCGTTATGGCTATCCTGATAGTCGTGGTCTTGCAGGGATAAGTTTTGTTGTCTTGCGAATGTTGCAAGCTGATGGTACTAAGCGATACTTCCCGGTGACAGGAACGGGCAAAGGGGAACAAATATGCGCTCCCAAGTCTCCTTGGGCTCTATACAAAGTCACTACGACACAAGCTACAAATAGGGTTATCGTTGTCGAAGGAGAAAAGTGTGTCGATGCTTTGTGGGATGTGGGCCTCTGTGCCACCACATCCCCCTTCGGTGCCAACAGTGCTGCCAAGGCGGACTGGTCGCCGCTGGCAGGGAAGGAGGTGTATCTGTGGCCTGATAATGATGCGAACGGTCAGAAGTATATCAAGGATGTGATTACTGAGCTGCGCAAACTAGACCCCAGGCCCAGTATGCGACTGGTACAACCATTCGAGTGGGGATTAAAAGAGAAAGAAGACGTTGCTGATTTGCTAGAACAGTTGAAGTGTTCCGACGAAGAGAAGAAGAAACATATTCTACGGCTGTTGGCGAAGCTAGATAAGTACGGAGGATTACGTGCGGACCATTCTATCGACGACCACATGCTTCGCCGAATAGAGGCTATGAAAGACGGCACCTGGCGAACGCATGACTGGCCGTGGCATGAGCTTGGCTATCTTACCCATGCTTTGTCTCCGGGAACTATAACCTTAATTGCCGGGGACAGTGGTGCTACTAAGTCGTTCTTTCTCTTGGAAGCGGTGGCATGGTGGTACGAACAAGGAATTAAGGTAGCCTTGTATGAACTTGAAGAAGACCGCACTTACCATCTGTTTCGTGCTTTGGCACAACGAATAGGTAATGTAAACATCCTTAACGATACTTGGGTTCGAGAACACCCGGAGGAACTAGCTGCTAGTTACGCTGACGAGTCGGACTTTTTGGAGAGGTTGGGTAATTGCATGACCGACGCTCCACAAGAACCCGTCTCTCAGAAGCAACTGATTGATTGGGCAACACACAGAGCGGAGGAAGGCTGCCGTATCATTGCTATCGACCCTATCACTGCCGCCTCGGTGCAGGGCAATCAGTGGGACGCGGATAAGAACTTAATGACTAAGCTAAAGATAGTCGGTAGAAATTACGGGTGTTCCATGATTTTGGTGACACACCCTGCGAAGGGGCGCAAGGGTTCGCTACATCTCGATGACATATCAGGTGGGGCTGCGTTTCAACGGTTTGCCCAAACTATATTCTGGATAGAATATCATTCGGAGAAAGAGGTGCCGATATATCAGTGTACGGGGGGTACGTATAAGGAAAAAGTGAATCGGACAATACATATACTCAAGGCTCGTAACGGTCCCGGTGCGGGTATTAAGTTGGGCTTTACGTTTGACAATAAGACGCTGCGTTTCAAAGAGCACGGCGCAATTCTAACAGAGGGTAAGAAATGATTTCCTTCTTCGTACCAGGAATACCACGACCGGGCGGATCAAAGACAGCGTTCCCTAATCCTAACAAGAAGTCACCGCGTAAGTTTGTCATCGTTGATGCTAATGCTAAGCGAGTGAAGGAGTGGAAGAAGGTAGTTGCGGCAGTTGCAAGGGATGCTTACAGTGGGCTGCTGATCGAGGGACCAGTGTGCGTAACAATAGTATTTTCGATGCCCCGACCGAAGAAACATTATTACACTGGTAAGCGTGCGGGTGTATTACGAGAGACTGCTCCTAAATACCATAGCAGTAGTTCTGATGGTGACAAACTGTGTCGTCCCATTTGGGATGCGTTAAAAGGAATAATATATCACGATGATGGACAAATAGCAAAGTGGAGGGGTCTGAAGCTCTACGATAGTTCGACTGGAGCGTTAGTTCAAATTACGCTTTTGACCCCCTAAAATTTTCCCCATTTTTGGAATCGAGGCTAATGGAAGACATACATTCGACAATCAACGCAATTGACCTCAAGGCTATTAAGCGAACGAAGATATTTATCGAAACCGGGTTCGGTCAGGGAGGTGGTGTACAGGCCGCATTGAAAGCGGGGTTTGAGGAGATATGGACGATTGAGGCGTATGAGACACCACAGGTGCGGGCGATGGGATTGTACGGTGATAACAAGAAGGTGACGGTGGTTGCCGGTGATAGCGGCGTGGTGTTGCCTATGCTTCTCGACGATATAAACGACGTTATAACCTTCTGGCTCGACGCCCATTACACTCAGTCCGTGGACACGCCGAAGATAATCACAGATGTCTGTCCTATCATGGTCGAACTGGAAGCGATTAAAAACCATCACATAAACACTCATACGATACTTGTGGATGATATGGGGTTTTTCAGGCGAAACTGGTGGAGGGACCGACCGGAGATAGACATAGTGAACGCGGTACTAGCTATCAATCCTGAGTATGACTTATGGTATAGCGATGACAATAATATGCTGATTGCCGAACCGCCACCGCTGGCAGAGATAAAGGAGACGTGATGATGGCTGAAGCAGAGAGGTCGACAATAAATCAAGATAGCATAGGTGCGGCTATGGCGCGGGTTACCGAACGAGTCAAGCGACTTGGTGACCACGAAGGGTGGGGTGGTTATATTTCGATGCGCGAAATACGCGGTGCTTTAGCGGAAGGGAATGATGGTGTCTTGGGAGCTATGGCCGCGAGCGATACAGAGTGGACCGAACAGGAATTACTTTACTTGGCAGCGACGGTCATTTTGGGCATTGCCTCGATTACACAGAAAACCTTTCCAAGTGGAGAACAGGAATAATGGCAACCGCAGGCAGAGTACTTGAACAGTTTACTAGTATACGCCTCGAACCAGGTCAGGTTGGGCGTGTGGTTCTGGCCAGCCTGAAGCGCGTGAGAGTTGTGGAGGTGAAACGTGGCAAAAAGAAAAGCTAAGCGGCTGTGGGTGCTAAGGTCGAGTGTGGGTTACTATCGTTTTTTATTGAAAGCTACACGTCCACGGTTACAACCTGATTCTAAACATTATCGGGGCTTTAAGTCCCGTGTGGATAGTGATTATAGTGAGCAGATTCTTGCTGTTACATGGGAAGCAGCTTTTGGTCTCAAGTTGGAAGTCGGCGAATGCAAACCCCTGAACAGTCGTACCCTGCGGGCCCTGCGTTGGGCGAAGGAGTGATGATGACAAAGACAACCAAGACAGTAATGGAGCGGTTCCGTAATGCGATATTGTCACTGAGTGTCATTGCGCTCCTCGATGACTCCCCGTTTACAGACCAGGTGCGAAAGATATATACTGAACTAGACGAATGCTACGGCGAGATAATGAAAGAGGATGACACTAGGGCCGAGAACACCCGACTGCGAGAGGCGATACAGGAATACTGTGCGCCGTGTGAAGTACCCAGTGATTATAATCCGCTCACAGGTACCTGTGTGGTTTGTCTCACGCGAGGGTTGTGCAAAGCCCTGAAAGGCAAACGTCATAGTAAGGTAACAGTCTCACCTGACCTGTGCGGCAAAAATATACAGGAGAATAGTTTGAAGGGACTGACATGCATGCAGATGATAAGGAGTGTAAGATGGATATAAGCGAGATTCAAAAAAAGGTTAGCCGAATAGCTGAGGAACATGGCTGGCATAAACTGCCTACAGAACGTGTGATGTTTAGGCTGACAAAATTAGCGTTGATTGGAAGCGAGGTGGGTGAAGCGGTTGAGGCTGTGAGAAACAATGATAGAGCACAACTGGGCGAAGAACTCGCCGACATAGTTATGCGAGTAGCAGACTTGGCAGATATTGCTGGGCTAAACTTGGGGGCCGAGATTAAGCGTAAGATGGAGATAAATAAGTCGCGGCCTTACGAACACGGAGGTAAGGGGGCTTAGGTAGTTAGACGCAACCTAGCGCCGGCCTACGGGCAGGGAGTTGTGTGATGGGTTGGTTAAATGAAATAGCACGTTTTGTTATATTGGCAGTAGTTGGAGGCGTGCTACTCTTGATAGTGACGCTTACAGTTTTCGTGGGTTCAAGTTGGCTACTACATTTTGCAAAGAAATTATATAATTGGAAAGGTATCTAACCGGCCTATAAGGCCAAGAAAGGACGGTGTGTGATGCGTAAGTGGATTAGGAGTATTTGGTTTCCTCTGATACTGGGAGTGGTAGGCTTAATAGCGGTAACGCATACTGCTTGCCAGATGTGGGAAAACCCGGACACGGGTGAGAAGATGCTGAAGATGGACCCGTGTACAGCGGCAGCGATAGATAAGTTTGTCGCTATAGCCGGGCCGGTTATAGATGTAGCCGCTCCGGCTGCGGAGGTTGCAGCGCCGGGTATTCCGTGGTTGTTGCCAGTCTTACTGGTAGTTGGCTGGGGCCTGGGCCAGTGGAAGAAGCTATCACCTGCTTTGCGTAAGGCGGATACGCAGGTCGAGCTTGCCAACTCTGCGGGCAGGACTGCGGCCCTCGCTTATGAAGCTGCGAAAAAAGACCTGCCAGAGAATGCTCGCAATACTATCCGTGACAGGTTAAGCCAGGCCGTTGGGCCAGTTATCGAGAACATTATCCGAGGCTGGCGGGGATTGGAACCGAAGCTGTAATCTAATGCGGCTAAGCCGCGAAAGGACGGTGTATCATGCCCAAGGAAGAACTGTACAGGACGAAAGTTGTGGGCGAGTTTGGTCCGGAATCAATGGAAGGCCCTGCGATGCGGCTCACTGTGGAGGAGTTTGCCGTCAAACGCAGCGACTGCTTCAACTTGGAAAAGAGCTTGATTACAAGTCTTGGTGACAGGCTGAAGCAGGCGGAAGGCAAGAAGTAGTCGATGAAGACTGCCTGGTGTGTATGGTTTCTGTTGTTGGCTTTCTGGGCCTTCTTGGCCTGGAAGGTATGGTTCTGTGATTAACCGGCGGGCGACGGCGTGGGCGCGCCACGACATGGAAGCATGGACAACGCCTGGCAAATCCTGCCCGCCCGCCGGTATTTTAAGGAAGACAAAAATGAATGACCGACAGATCAGTAAAATGAAGAAGATTGTGCAAACATATGAGGAGTTGGTTAGGCACATTAACAATTGCCGAAAAGTAGCGGCTACTATAGGTGAGATTAAAGGCGGGGGTATTAACGTAACTTGGGAATCGTATGGTGGAACATGTATTCGGGACCGCGGTTGTCAATTAAAGATACGTGCAGCAATTTGTGAACAAGTGAGAATAGACCAAGTTGAACTCGCTAAGCTACAGTACAAACCCAAGGAAGACAAAAATGATATTGGTTTTGGATGAGAAGACAATCCTACGAGCAACTAGATGCTATCACGAGGACGCAGAAGGCAACTGCACCTTGGATAATGATGTTTGTTTATCTGGGATTGTGGGCGGCGTGTGTAGTCATATGTGGCCCGACTATCAGAAATATGTAAGGAACTCTGACAATGGCAAAGATTGACTTCTTCGAAAAGAACCGCAAGTGCATTACGCGACTCGGCGAACAACTTGATGTCCTGGAACCGTATGAGTTGATACCTACCAGCGGGTCTAAGGGGTACAGCGCTGTGGTAAATGGGCATTACTTAGAGAGCGTCTATGACCCTCAGGCTGTTGCCGAGGCGTGGGCTAAGCATGTCATTAAGGAAGATGGTGAAGGAGCAGCTTGGCTGTATATCTTGCAAGGATTCGGCCTCGGCTATCATGTCATCGAGCTGCTCAAGCGGCTTCCACCCCTTGCCAGTCTTGTTGTTGTCGAGCCTGACTTGCGGATTATACGGACAGCGCTGGGCATACATGATTTCACTCAGCTTGGCAGCAGCGGCCAGTTCGTACTTATCACCGAGGCGACACGAACGCATGTACAGACGCAATTGAGTCTGCTGGGCGATAGGATTATTCGTCAGACAAAACTGTTGCCGGTGCAGAGAATGCTTGACTATCCCGAATGGCAGAGAGCGGTGCAGGGATACACCATAGATTGTGCCGATAGTATGCGGACGGGATTTGTAACCTCCATTATGAACTCTACTGTCACTTGCCGTAATTTACTGGCTAATCTCGATGGTTATGTCCATGCCCCGTCAATTGATAAGTTCAAAGATAGGTACCAAAAATTTCCGGCAATTTGCGTTTCGGCTGGTCCGAGTGTGGATACTTGTCTACCGCTGCTCAAAGCGCATCCGCGGGATAGTTATATTTTAATCTGTGTCCCTACGATGCTCAAGAGCCTGCAAGCTATCGGCTACGAGCCTGACTACGTAACGACGCTTGATTATCACGAGAAAAGCGCTAAGTTCTTCCAAGGGATGAAAACAACCTATGCCACCTTGATTGCGGAGCCCAAAGTCAACGGCGCCGTTACCAAGGCGTGGCAGGGGGATATAGCCCTGCTGGGCAATCCCTGGTTGGACGCGCTCTTAGAGCCGTCATCGCTTCGTCACGATAGTTTGTCTGCCGGTAGTACTGTTGCCCACCTGAGCGTCAGCTTTGCCCACTATCTCGGTTGTGACCCGATTATTATGATAGGGCAGGACTTGGCATTTACGCCTGATGCCGATGGTAATCCGCGATACTATCCGGCAACGGTATATGCCGAGCATCCTTGGAAGGCTGAGGGGCCTGATAACTGCAAGCCGCTGTGTGACCCGCAGCAGCGCCCCTTGCGGCCAGTACCTAGCTGGGGAGCGCCTGATGTAGTATCGGAGGTTAAGAAGGCGTGGAAAGAGTTTGTGAAAGCCAAAGAAAAGGGCGACGATGATTGTGATGAATGTCAATATCATCTGAATACTTACGAGTGGGGCGACTTCATGTCTGTCAAGTCCAAAGAAATAGACTTCGACATTCTGAAGGTAGAGGAGGAAAGTAAACATTGGGTATGGAGTGACGATCAGATGATTTCCTACCTCGTGCAGTTCGAGGCTCTGTGGAAGTCTATCGACGCTAGAATTATAGATTGTTCCGGCGGGGTTAAGAAGGAGAATGTCGAGCATATGCGTTTTGAGGACGCTCTCGCTGAATGTGCGACCGTTCCCATCATCTTCTCAGATGTAACAACACAACTAACCATCGAACCTTACGGCGTGCCGCCGAATGTTGTCGAACGATTGCTGAGTGCTGCTCAAGGGGCACGTGCTGTCGGTAAGTGTGCAACCGACGCTCTAGCTATCGAGGGCGACGTGCTGAAGACACAACTTAACTATAACGACCTCAAAAGGAAAGACAATATAAGCGATATTCAAATCGAGCCTATTAAGAAACACCTAGAGGAATTGCTGGAAAAGATGCAGGCGATTCATGCCAGAGTCAATACCTGTACGATGCTGCAACTTGTGGAGTTTTGGAGCGGGCTGGCGACGCTGGTGCGGACCCGCCACGATACTCAGTTGGAGATGGACAAGCCTGAAGGCGACGAAAAGGTAACGGCTCAATATGCCCGTGATATGAAATACCTGGCGGAAATGCAGCGGGCGAGCGTAGAGTTTGCTGAGACACTTGAGGCGAAGGCTGCCGAAATGAAAGGAAAAGACGATGGCGAAAACTAAAGAACCTAATCGCAGAGACAACATTATACATCTAACCCGCCTCCTCCTAGATGAGCCCGCACTGTTGTCTGATCTCGGACGGCATAATTTAGAGTGGACTTTGCGGGCCGAGATTGGCTATCTCCTGTGTGACATACTCGACGAACTGCGGAAAGGAAAAGACGATGGCAAACCTCTATGACACGAACTGGGCGGCGATTGCGGATGTCGATCCTAAGCTGGCTAAAGAAATTGCCGAGCATCGGGAAACGTCGGCGAATGAAGAACCTATCAGCCAGACACCTTTGGAAGACAAGAGCAAAAAGAAGCTAAAAGAAGTGCTGTTGTTCAGAACACCACTTGCATTCGGTGGCCTCCAGAGCGTCTATGCCTTAATGCATTGTCTCGACAACCAAGTACACATGCTGCATGGCATGACGCGAGCCCATTACTTCTTCGAGCCGTCCATAAAGGCACTCGTGCGTCTCTGCACTACGTTTGACTTTAGCGAATACCTCAAGACGCAGGAACTTATCATCTTTGGCGGGTCATGTATCAAACAGCAGATGAAGAAGGTGTTTGGGACACTGAGATACCTGCCTCCGCATTTGAGCATAGGCGATACTGCCTTAGTCTCTCGTTGTCTCGATGACTACGTAGTGCCCCTGGCTAATACTGGCGATAAGGAGAAGGCGGAGAAGTATTATAAGTCAGAGGAGTTTGCCCAACAGCGCCAGCTAATAACTAGCGGCATTGTTACTGGTAAGATAAGTGCTCATGGTATGCCCCGCGTCTTAATCCGCACTTCACGTTGGACAACCTTTCTCAAGTACTGCGCCGCCGACTTTGACAAGGGCTTTACACAACTAGGCTGCGATTGCTTCTATCTTATCGAGGAAAACGACGTGCAGTCGATTACGGCTGCTCTTGAGTATAAGATTATAGCTGACTTCAAACCTGACGTTGTGTTCATCGTGACTCATGCACGTCTATCATTACTGCATTTGCCGAAAGGCTTGCCTATTATCGGATATATCCAAGACAAGTGCGGTCCAATATTACATACGGAAGACATGAGTGAGAAGATAACCGAACAAGACCTGTTTGTTTGTGGACTACAAGAGTTCAAGCGGTATCTCGTCGAAAAGAAGGTGCCGGAGAAACAGACCGTTATCCTGCCGCCGCCGGCAAACCCGGAAGTGTTTTATCCAGACAATCTGTGTGGTTTGGCGGGAGGAATAGACGGGGATAGAAAATGGGTAGATATACGCCAGAATGAAATATCCTTCGTCAAGCACGGCCATCAGCACTTCGAGGATACCTGGAAAGAGTTTCGACAACAATGGCAGGCAGCACCGCAGCCTATTAAGCACGCCCTCAACACGGCGTTCAAAGCTCTCTATGAGAAGTTCTGCTTCGACGGTGTTGTCTGTCATTATGAAGATGAGATGCAGGAGTTTATTAAGACGTGTGACTTTCCCGAAGAAATACCTGCAATTGACCTTGAGAGCCTTGTGGCTCAGTTCTACATTACCTGCTTTTCTAATGCTTGGCGCTGCCGATTCCTTGAGGCGTTGCAGGATGCAGGATTGCCTTTGAAGCTATACGGTTTGAACTGGGATAAACATAAAACACTGAAAAAGAGTTGGGCGGGTGTTGTTGACCATACCGAAGAACTCAACGCCATATACAATAAGAGTGCCATCAATCTGTCAATCAATCACTGCTGCACGATGCACCAGAGACTCAGCGAGTGTGGTTTGGCGGGCGGGTTTATGATGGTGGCTATGCACCCAGCAGACCGGGATTGGGAACCATCCGGAAATTACTTCGGGTTCGATACTGAGATTAGTGGGTTTAGTACTCCAGAGGGGCTTGTGGACCAGTGCGAGTTTTGGCTTAGGAATTCGGAAAGACGCGAGGTATTCGCCGCTGCCATGCACGAGCGGGCAATTAAGGAGCGGACGTGTAAAGTAGCGGCAGAAATAGTTCTGAACAAATGGAAGGAGTTGTTATGATACGAGATAGTTGCTTCGGACCTGTCTGGATATATGGTACTCTTATAGGTGCTATTTTTGCCGCATTTTTCTGTTGGTTAGGTCCTGGCCTGGTCGCAATTCCGTCCGACAAACCGCCGGATTGACAAACTGCCGCCAGTCAACATCGAAATAGGCACCGAGTTGCTTGGCCAATACGGGACTGCACGAATGCTTGCACAAGGCATCGGATATAAGACAGGGATGTATGTCCAAGGCGTAAGCCAACCGCTCAACGGTCAATCCATAGTCGGTAATCGCCGCGGCCAGCAAGGAGCTTGGCTTTGACGAGAGGCCGCGTTTCCGCAACGAATGTTTGAGAAAGATAGTCATCGTACACTTTCGTAAAAGCAAATCTCCTGAGTGTGCTATGCACGGCGAGCCAACGACACCCAATCACTTCGGCGATTGCCGCCTTGCTTGTGTTGTGCAGAAATAGTTGGATTATCGTGTTCACCTTCTTAGGGCTTAGCGACCGGAAGACAGTACCGGCAGAGCCGCCATGCCGATAGTTGGGGTCGCGCCGCCGCCGTGCTTCAATCCCCTTTTTGACCCGCTCACTGATTAGTTCACGTTCATAAGCGGCGAAAGATGCCAACATATTGGCGTGTAGTCTGCCCGATGCTGTCTGAAAGTCGAGATTGTCCATCAGGCACACAAGCCGCACTTGACGGGCTTGCAGCATTTCAAAGACTTTTAGCAGGCCGATAGTCGTTCGCCCCAGCCTATCTAGCCGCCAGACAAGCAGCGTTCTAACGATGCCGCGCTCGATAGCATCCTCGACCCGCTCCCACTGTGGCCTGCTCATTGTCGCCCCGGTATATTTGTCAACATACCAAGTGCCGGTCACACCTTCATGGTCGAGCCACCTTCGCAGGTCTAATTCCTGCGAATCGGTGCTTTGATCATTGGTGCTGACCCGCATATATACTGCGGTGTTATTCACTTGAGTTGTTCTCTTCTGGCTGCCCACGCTGCTTCCAATAGCAACTTCTCGCCCTTTTTAGTACGCCTGCCTGGGCCTCCGTGACACAGGCTGGCGATATTGTACCATCGCTTCACGAGCCGTGAAGCTGGTACCATCCAGAGGCATTTACGATAGTGACCTACTAATTTGTCGTCTTGTTCTTCAATGCAGCCCCAGATACGAACACGGCAAATATAAGACACCCCACTTACCCAGTTGAAGCCGAAAGCTGAGGCGTCTATTATGCGTCGGCTACCATGCAGTCCATGTTCGTATAGTGTGGGCCTACCCGACACATACAGCGTCTCACCTACTACAATCTTTCGCCTATCGACACACCCTAAGCGCTTATTTGCAGCACAGAAATGCCACGCCAGCACCGACTTCTCACCTTTGTTGGGGTTTGCCTTCATTATGGGCCGTCCTTTCTGTTTCTGAATGGTTCTATTTCATAAATCCTTATCTCGAAGATATTCGGCTCGCGCAACTTGTTGCTCATCAGTCAACGTTTGGGCCTTTGCTACAGATGGCAAGAAAGCCATTGCTTGCTCAATGTGTTTTCTTACATTTCGTGGCAGACACTTAAATGGTATTTCTGACCCTAAGTCCTCATCTTTCAGAGCATCGTGGGTTGAGCGGCAAAACTCGCTATAACCTGTAGGGGTATCACACCAGCGGTTAATATCCAAAACTAAGGGCTCATCTACGAAAAATACCGTGTACCGGTCACAAGTTACTCCACCATTGTCACATACTTTTGAAATTTGCATGGTCAGCCGTCCTTTCCTGGGGTGTAGTTGGTCACAAACTTGCCGCCGGGCCCGAAGATGCAGAGGGGCAGATCGGCCTCAGTCACCGTCTCATTGCTGAGCTTCTCGAAGGCGATGACGAAGGCTTCGAGGTCGCGCATCGTGTTTATTGCTGAGGTGTGACGATTCAGCCGCAGTCCGTGAACTTCCGCCCGCTTGATACTTAACCGCACGCCGTGCAGTATGCCCTCTTGGTAGGCCCTGCGCTCCGATTCTGTTCTTGGCTTGTGTTCTTGATTCATGTCAACCGTCCTTTCTGCTGGAATAGCCCCACATTACATGTATTTTTTAGCTTTGGTTATTGCTTTCTGTGCAAGCTTACGATGCGCTTCGTAGATTTTGCATTCTGGTTCCGATTCTAAAACATTCAACAACTTGGTACAAACTGTTGTCAATTCTTCCTTGGTGTTCCGCAGCTTGTCGATATAGCCCTCAACTTCTTCGTCAATAAGATACAGTGTTCGCCCAACCCATATTTTGCAACTCATATCACGCCACCTTTCCGCCCCGAAGGGCTCAAAACGCTCCAGAATCCACCAGGAGCGACTTCGTGAGGGTTTTGGTAGCAAACTACCCTGTTATTCAGTGTTAGTGTGATAAACGTTCTGCGTCTTCATCGTTTTGACGAAATATCTCCGCAATTTGTTCCATTTCCCTCTTGCTTATATTCATCCATGTTGTGTATGTGTCGCCTTTCTGAAATTGGACTTTCGCTTGGTAATTCCAACCTTCGCCGCTTTTGGCTATTCGTTCTACCCGTGTTTTCCGATTACTCCCTCTACTTGCTTTGGTCATAATTCTGCCCTTTCAGTGTTGGCGGACGGCCCGAAGACCGCCCGCCGGTTACGAAAATGAAGTTTAAGTTGCCCGTCTATAGCCTACACAAAGTAAATCATCCGGTCATTGCGAATCGCCATAAGGTCTATTACGGCAGCATCATATGCCACCGCGTGAGGGTTATCGGCGCTCCAAGCGAGACACCACGACGTGTTTGGGTCAATCCTGTCAAACGCGCACGCCTTTGTCCATAATGCCTTGACTGTTCGCTTTGTCTGAATCAGTGCCGATTGTTTAAGAGTTGTCTTTTCCATGATTCTGCCCTTTCGTGAGTTAGCCTCATCAGTGCGGGTATCCGCCCGCAGACGCCCCGGAGGGCTATTTCGCTCCAGGATCGATCCTAAGCGACTTTGTGGGAGTTTTGGTAGCAAACTACCCCTTTCTTGCTTGGTCCTGCACTGTGCCAACTACGGAGCACCAGCCTATATTGGCAAGTTCCTCCAGTTCTGGAGGTTTAGCCCAACTAGCGGTTTCCTTTGTGTTGTCGGTGTAAGTCAGTGATATTGCGCCGGATTCCCTGTCCTGCGAGGCCAGTTTACAGCCGGTGAGCAGGGCTTCGAACGACGTTGGAATAACAACTAACATTTCACCTTTTGGAACTTCTGAATATTTCATCATTCTGCCCTTTCGGTTTGAAAATGTATCGGTCATCTAAAAACAAGTTTACACGATAGATCGGCTTTTGTCCACCGTGTTTTGGGCCGACCAAAAAGATATGTCGTAAGCCATTGTGAATCAAATGGTTAGGAGTGGAGAAAAAAAGAGAATTATTATTGCAGTATTTCACACCATTGTCCGATAAGGATTATGGATGCCCGCTTGCAATTACGCACAAGCGGACCTGAGGTGTGCGAGCCCTTCAGCGGTCATCTACCGAGGGTCCGTCTTTTTTGGTGATGGTATGGCAATACAAGGCCATCGAATCGTATTGATTGATACGATGATAAGGTCGAAAGCCTTTGCATCGTTGCGCAGCACGTCTAAACAAGTCATTCTTGAGTTGTACTGCCGTCGTCAAATGATGGAAACAAGCACGGGGAAGGGTCGTAACAAGGTTAAGATATGGCATATCACCAATAACGGGCAGATCGTCTTTACATATGCTGAAGCCCAAAAGCTCTACGGATATACACGTCACCGCTTCACCAGGGCCATTGACGAGCTGATAGAGAAAGGCTTTATCGAAGTAAACACACAGGGTGGACTACGACAACAGCCTAACAAATATACGTTGATCGATGCGTGGATAAACTACGGAAACCCTAACTTTGGGCAGCCCATGAGACGCAAAGTCACTGAGAATCCAGGCTTTCAACTACGGAATAAAGAATGGCTGAAGGCCGGATTTGATGATTCTCTAAGTGCCACCAGTGGCACCAACGTAAGTGCCATCAGTGGCACCGTTCTAAAGTATAGTAGTTAAGAGAAGAAATATCGGACCCTGGTGAAACGGAATGCCTGAACCCTACAACATACCACCAAGGGATAAACTAGCGCCCACTGTCTATTGTGATGGGTGTGGCGCTATGTTAAACACACACTGGGGGTGTGATTTCGATGAACATAGCGTGTTATTAGTCGAATCACATAGCTGTTATGGTTCTTTGGTCTGTCAACATTGCCATAAACCAATCAATAAGAAAGACACAGACATATCCTGTCCACCAGAGCAAATCAACCCTGAGAGCGTTGCAAAGCGATACAAACCCGAGAAATACACTGATGATATGTTCGATAGATTATTAGGACAGGATAATCCGATATGCACAGAGAAACATAACGGTTATCACAGTTCCTGCGCCTCGAGCGCGCGAAAGAGCGCCTGGACGCGCCTTAAACACGCACTGAAGGGCCTGTGGCGCTAACTAGCACGAGTTCATGTATGCTGTGGACCTATGACCGCAATCATGCCTATTAACAGCCCTGAGAGCGTAGGAACGCCCATTGATGGCGCTGAGAATACTACACTGTGGACTGTGGTCTATGGGATAGATATTTCTACCTTTATTACTGTAACTAAGACAGAGGACTTAACGCTTAAGATGTTGCGCCGCCTAGAGTTACAACGATTACGATGGCATTCTTGGTAATAGCCCCGGATCGGCCCGCCCGGGCCCGTCGCCCCCCAGGCCCGGCCTACTTGAATGCTACTGTAAGCACTATGTATTTTTCTTTATTTTCTTAATTGACAGTTACTTATGCTTCTTACCACCGTCGGCATGACGACAGGCCCTTATAATGGCTAACGCAATAATAATAAAGGCGAAGCGAGCTAGAGACGAGAAGTTTGCTCGTTTGATGACGGCCTGGATTAACGAGCGGGATGTTTTAGAACGGCTGATGCTTATCCGCAGGAGAACTTTTTGGGGCACAGAGGACTTTGAGCCAGAAACCCCTGACTAGAAAGGACTTACAGCATTGACCCGCAGCATTGTCCTGATGATGCCGCTCCGTGAATACACCAAGGCCCTTAGTAGGGCACTTTGGCGGCAAGGGGTTGATCCGTGGTTATTTCCTCTTAGTAGTGTCGCTGCTGCGGCAGTGAGGGATATTGACCACGACCGATTAGCCAAGGGGATGGACGAGTTCCAACCTACTGAGGCGTTTGGACTTACGTACCCCAAGAGTGTTTTCCCTGAATTAGGCAATTGTCCCTATCACTGCTGGTTATGGGACCCGCCTGACGCTGTCATGGCAGGTGGTATTAACGCCGATAGGATATGGAACCTGTTTGCCTATCTGTGCCATCGCCACGGAGGGGGGTGGCTGCCACCGGCTACCGATCATGGACGTTTCTTTGTCGAGGGGGCGGTCGAGTACAAGCGTGACATAGGATTTATTGGTAGTCTGCCGGCTGATTTAGACCGGGTGTTTGACGGCCCAGCAGCTCAGGGGTTTTCCTTTGACAAGTATTTTGCCATTCTGCCGATGCTCAAGCAAATGATTCCTCACGTGCGAGCCTTTACCCATGACCCGGGCATAGCAGACGCTATTCTCTGGCGGGCCCAGGTTGAGACGGGTGTGTATTTAGACCGAGATGAGTTTCCCCAGGTGGCCTATCATATCGCTATCCGCTTACAGCGCCGTATCTTACGTGAATGTGTTGCCCAATGGTTAATTGCTCTGATAGAGAAACACGGCTGGACGTTGGATTTCGTAGGGCCTAACTGGCGTAAGGACAAGCGCTACGCCCCTTATGCCAAGCTGAGTATCTGGGCCGCTATCGAGCAGGCCGAGTTCTATCGCAGCACCAAGGTAAATCTACAATTCTCTAGTGACTGTAATCTCCATAACCGCTTGATAGACTGTTTGGGTTCCGGCGGCTTCATCATGTGCCTGAAGACGCAGACAGATGAGCAGCCGGATAGCCTGCGGACCTACTTTCCTCAAGACGTAGTGCCGACATTTGCCAACGCTGTGGAGTTGGATGAGAAGTTGGAATACTACTTAACTCACGAAAAGGAAAGGCTTTATGCTATAGAAAAAGGCCGTGAGATAGTGGCTCGTTACTTCAACTACGACGTTATGGCTAAGAAGGTGCTAGACTATGACCTGCCCCGTGTGCTCAGAGAGTAGAAGTGAGTTTGTCGAGGACGCCGATGGTCGCCATATCGTCGAGTGCTTGACCTGCGGGCTTGAGTATTGCGACCCTATGCCGTCTCAGGGGGAATTGGATGAACTTTATCGGACCTACAAACCGCCTGAGTTCGACCCCTTTATCCGGGCCCTGAACGCCTATAATTGGTTCAACATCTTTCACGAGTATGGTCTGAAGATACAGCATAAGTTATTGGACTTTGGGTGTGGTGATAATGACTTTGTGAACTACATAAACCTTGAAGGGTGGGAGGGTTATGACCCCTATGTTTCTGCTGGCTGTTTTTGGAATTATCCTGGGGCGTCGTATGACTGGATTGTGATGTTGGGGGTTCTTGAACACTTGCCCGATCCGGTCGGCACAGTCAAGGACCTGGTCAATTTCCTTAAACCCGGTGCCCACGTGGGTTTCAATGTGATAACGGGTGCTAATTCTAGCAGCACGAAAGTTCGGGGACGTCTTCCTGAGCATCTGACGTATTGGTCAGAAAGTGCCGTGAATTCACTCTGTAGCGGTTGTGGCTTGCGGATAATCGTGGTGGAAAGCCTCTACGTGCCTCGGCGTGCCAGCCTAATGATAGCAAATAAAAACGCCTCGCTGGAGGCGAAAAAGGATGCCTACGGGAGCGGCCATGCGGTTGTAAAGGTCAGAACGCCGGATTGGCTGATAATTGCGGAGAAGATTTAAGTCTATGGGGGATTGCTGCCGATAGACAAACCGACGGGTTGGTATAATCCGACATAAAGGAGAAGTTATGGCAAAGTCGCAGAAAAGTACTAATACCTTCGTATCGACTCAAAAAGCAGTAGTTGCAGAGGAAGGGTTGCCGTTAGCTGCGACAAAGCCATTTCTAGAAGCTATTACTGTGGCTACGGACGAGCTAAAATTGATGTATCTTACTGTTAGCGTCCTTCTTGACACGTCTTCAGACCACTGGACCCGGGAGAAAGCTATGGCCGACCTAGGTACGATTAAGGCCCAGCTAAAAAGGGTCTTGGAGCTTTTACCGTAATGGTCAAAGCCCTCACAGTCAAAGAGTCAGAGAAGATTGACACTTACTTCCTGAAAGCCTTTGAGGAGGAGCCGGAGAAGCTGGCGGACAGGGATTATCGTCGTCAAATCAGGCAAGAGGTTGCCAAAAAACTTCAAATCTCTCAGGCCCAAGTCGATAGACAGCTTCGTAGTCTTGATGACCGCGAGGCTGTTATAATGCGCATGCGTCTGCACTCGGCTATCGAGCATGGTTCGCGTTTGATGATATTGCGATTTATTGAGGGGATGAACGCTCTGAACGAGGATGAAAAGCCCGATTTGTACATGCGACATAAATACGTAGCTTCCTTTGCCAGGGCCTTGGTGGCGGTTCACGAAAGCAACACTGAGTCGCGGTCCGAAGCCCCGCAGCAAGAGCGAGAGACAAATATGGCTCAGCGTCAGGCTGGGATAGTCGCAGAGAGAGAAATGGAACGGGTCGAAGAGGCGGAGGTTGCGCCCAGCAGATTGATTACTCATAGCAGCCCCGGACATCACGCCTTCGATGTGGAAAAGGATGCAGGATGAACAAGTGGTGGAACCAGAAGTTTGATCCTGAGCGGATGTGTGGGAGTACTCAGGATTTGGAAACGCACATGCTTGGGATACCCCACGAAGAATTGACTGTATTGGACTTAAATCCATTTGTTGCAATCAAAAACAATGTTCGCTATGGAAGGCTATCTGAATGAGCCACCCGTATTACGAGCAACTACTGGCGATAGCGACAGACAACAACTACAGCCCGGAGCAGATAGAGCAGATAACCCTGGAGCAATTGCTTGTTCTATTGGAAGTGGAAACGCTGAAGGGGATGTCGCAGCTTATAAGTGAGGTATCTACCTGGCTGCGGGCACGTGGCAAGAGTATCGAAGGGCTGAAGAAGTCGATAAAGAATCACGCCGACCTGAATAGCTGGACTGCCAAACAGGTAAAGGAATTACAATGGGTACAGGGAATACAGATAGTAGGCAGACGGGATTTCTCAGAGGTGACACTTCGGCACGCTACACGGAGGTTGTCTCGCGAGATGAAGCAGGACGCGACTGCAAGCCTTGCGGTATTGTTGGAAGAGTACTTGAGGATCGGCTTGGGCCAGAAAGATACCGTATGTACCGCGAAGTATGGCCCTGTCTTAGATGACGACATCGGCGTTAAGAGACATACGATATTAGTTGATTTGGAGCCGCCGAAATAATGGCTCTTGGTAACTTAGCATCCATATTTGACCGTAAGCCAACGCTGACCTTTATTGGCGGGCGTGGTAATGACCCCAATCCGGGGCAGTGTGTATGGGTGCATGATGACGGGGTGGATGATAACGATTGGACAGCCAAGGTGGAGGCAGACGGTACCGAGGCGGCCCTGAATGCGAGTATGGACGCTGATGGTGCTGCCTTTATTGCCATAGCTCCTCCTGGCATTGCTTTTGTACGTACTGACGATACTCATGGTTATATTACTTCTAGCGCCAATGCCTTCGATGACATAACCCCTGGAATGTGTGCTTATGTAGAAGCTGTAGCAAACGGCGACCCTCACGTAACGACGGGCTTCTGGGAGATTCTCGCCGTTACCGATGTAGGTGGTACAAATGCCACCATCGAGCTTCATATTGATTGTGATGCTACGGGTGATGGAGACGAGATGGTGATTCTCCAAATCGGCGGCTCCTGGTACACTGGCGACGGGACATCCTACGATAGTATGTTTGCAGGAATGGATGCGAGTGCTTTTAATGTGCATGTATATAGCAATTGTGAAGAAGACCCCACGGGAACGATAGACGCTACCGGCGGTACCTTGGACGGTAATACCTTTATGCGTCTGTACGCCTTCAAGACCATGTTGGGCGATATGGGCTTTTCTGATCCTGCGGTGCGCGCTAAGGGTGATGTTGCTCCGATCTATGCTCCTACCGCTGCTGATGCTTACGCAGAGGTTAATGGTATAACAAAACTTAATAATCCCAATGCCCAGTGGGTTACGCTCGATAGCGATGGCGGGGCTTTTCATCAATGGACGCTTGACGATGACGACAACATCAGCCTCAAAGGTTTCCACTTCACCGGCGTCGCCACTGGTACTCGTGATTTGTTTAGTACGGCGAATACCCCGCTAAATACATACTGGGGTAATTGTATTTTCTCATCAGCACGCAA
>SDBT01000797.1_pt1 | contig 51983 bp, 89 predicted proteins | sample 2277101 | NCBI WGS metagenome assembly SDBT01 (sample SAMN10404973, study PRJNA504765) | marine sediment metagenome | isolation source: marine sediment core GS10_PC15, 103 cmbsf | place: Arctic Ocean: Southern Knipovich Ridge | collected 2010
GAACAATATCTATAAACTTTAACGATCCGACATCAGCAGTTATATTAAAACAAATTTCAGAAAATAGTAAAATCGACTATTTGTCATTAATAATGCCAGTAAAATTAAGGGAGTAGAGTTGAAGTTAGAACCCAATAATATATATCAGGGTGATTGCCTTGAGTTGATGCAAGGATTAAACGACAAGAGTGTTGATTTGTTTTTGTGTGATCCTCCTCATAACAAAACAGCTTGCAAGTGGGATAATATTATTCATCTTGAACAAATGTGGAGTGAAATTTTAAGAGTAAAGAAACCAAGTACACCAATTGTAATAATTGCTACACAGCCATACACCAGCACTCTTATTTTAAGCAATGAAAAAATGTTCAAGTATTGTTGGGTTTGGGAAAAAAACAAAGCAACAGGGTTTTTAAATGCTAAAATAAGACCAATGCCAAAAACAGAAGATATTGTAGTTTTCTATTCTTCACAGTGTAAATATTATCCACAAAAATCAGTGGGACATAACCCCGTTAATTCATACACGAAAAATACCAGCGATGGAGAAACTTTAGGGAAAACGCTTGCAGGTTTTTCTGGCGGTGGTCAGACAGATAGGTATCCAACAAATGTAATAAATATACCTGTTGTTAATAATGACAATAGCGATGGAGAAAAATATTACCCAACTCAAAAACCAGTAAAATTAATGGAATACTTTATAAAAACTTACACCGATAAGAATGATTTAGTTTTAGATTTTGCAATGGGATCCGGAACAACGTGCGTAGCTGCAAAAATGTTAGGTAGACGGTACATCGGTATAGATTTACTTCAGAAAGCCTATAGTATCGCGCAGCAAAGACTAGATGGAGTTAATTTAGATTTATTTCAACAGGAAAATAAACAAGAAATTAAAATAGAACAAACAAACTTAATAGACAAGGAGTAAATAATGGATTTTATAAAGAATTTTTGGCTGCATGTATTATTATCTATATATGTAATCTTTCTACACTGGACGGCATATAATTATTTATTCGGAGTTAATTATAAACAGGAGATGTGGGTCGCCAGGGCGCATATCGGAAGTCATATACTTGATATGTTTTATATTTCAGATGCCCACCCGGTTTTAGATGATCGAAACGAAATTAATCACTATCTTGCCGATACCTGGGTATCAGAGAAAAAGTTAATTGATTATATTAATTCTCTTTATGCAGATACTACAATAACAGGAGTGGAAAAATGAAAGCATATAAATGGATATTATGTACCCAGATTATCTGCGTTATCTCATATGCAGCATTTCTATTTGTTGCATTTCAGTGTTCCGGAGTAAGGATTTTGCATACACCCGATTCTCTAATACCATTAAATAAAGAACTTACACCGCAAGAATTGATCAATATACTTTATCCTTATAACGTGATGTTATATATTAGAGGCGGTGGACAAACAAGCGTACATGGATTCTGGGATTATTTGGAGCGAACAAACTGGACATTATATGCACGAACAACAGAAGGTGGGGCAAGGGTTAAAGTAAAATTTGATCAATGGCAGGATATTTACAACGTAGAACTTACGTACTGGAATCAGAAATTATTTCATTTCTCGTTCCTTGGAAAGGATCTAAACCGATGATACGAGGGGTGTAAATATAAACAAGGAGTAATCATGAAAACTAAAGAAATATTAAAAAGAATTGACGATCTGGAAAATCATATTTCGATACTAAAAAACAATGTCTGGAACTTAAGTCCTTATTCCATGGATAAATTTAAATTTATTTCAGCTGAAATAATATATGAAAAAGAATATCACGAATTTAAACATATTGACGATAATCCAACTGAAGAAAATAAAAAAACTAAAATAATAAAAACTGAAATACTTATCGAGCAAGTTACTGCAGAAGATATAAATAATATATTAGAATTTTTATCTAAAAAATATCAGGCCAAGTTAGAAAAATATATATTAGAATTAAAAAATAAACTTGGCATTGATTATAATACTTTAAAAGAAGAGTCAAAAAAATGAAAAAAATATTAATAATATTATTGTTATTCCTGTCTTGTTCGCCCGCAATTCAGCAGGACAGAGATGCCAGGAGATACAGCAGTTATTCGGTGCATCAATTATATACAGTAAGTAGTAAAGATGTTGTTATTGCTGATTTTAAAGTAATAGAAACTGGTATGGTTAAAGGAACTGATTTTTATAAAATGGTAATTATCTGTGTAGTAAATTCCGAAGTTTATGATAGTAAGCAGATATATATCCGAAAGGTTGGGGAATGGAAAAAACGAATAGGGCGAGATATTAATAATATGATAAATGATATAATTAGGAATTATAAAAAGGAATATAAAAATGAGCGAACATATAATTTTATTAAATGACAAAAATATTGATGAAGAAGATTTAAAAAGAATTTTTAAAATAATAGAGTTAAATATACTTAAGAAATGGAAAAGAAGCACAACCCGCGATACCAGTAAATACTATGTTAAAAAAGAAGATGATGACATTGTGCCGACAATAAAAACCGAGGGCTAATTGATGATTAAATCTGATAAATACAAGCAGGCAGATATATACAAGAAGATCAACAAGATAATTGATAAAGGCACAGAACGGGCGAATTTACTAGTATCTGAAGGAAAAACTATGCAGGAGATTAAGGATGATGATATTATAAAAGCTATAAATCAACGCATGGAAATGCTCGCCCCACAAGCAACAAGAGTATATAATAATACAAAGGAGTAGAAAATGACAGACAATGTAAGAAAAGCAATTGATTTTTTTCAAGAAAATGAAACGAAAATTTTAAATATATTTTCTGCGAGAGGGGAAATTGATTTATTGGATGATTATCCTCTTCATATAGAGGCATTGATTGAATCAAATCTCGACAAGGAGGTAGAATGAGACGAGCAAGGCTTTTAATATCTAGAATAATGTTAGTTGAACTTTTTAAATCAAAATCATTAGATGAATTATCAAGATGTACTAAGGGATTGCCAGATGATGCAAAATTTGTAAAAGGGGGGATACATGATAATTTCGATAAAGACTGTATCTCCCTTGTATTTGAAAGCGAAGAATTTGAAGATATTCCAGAAGGTGCAGAATATCCGTTTATCAAGGTAGAATACCAAAGGATTTATTCTGGAGATTATGATATAATTTTCAAAAAAAGGGAGAAGCAGAATGAAAAATGAAGCGGAATTTCAGAACTGGTTACAGAAAGAACTTCGTCAACTTGGATGTTTTGTCTTTAAGACACACGGAGGGATGTATTCCGTCCCTGGGATCCCAGATCTAATTGGCTGTTCTAATGGAAAGTTCTTTGGAATTGAATGTAAAGTAACAAAACGCAAAAAACTTAAATTAGATCTTGATGGACTTATGGATTATTCAATGATTCAACTCCAAAGATTTCGTGAGATTTGCGATTCCAGAGGCATAGCTTTCGGAATTACTTATTACAAAGAAATTAATTATTTTACAATATATAAAGTTGTAAGATTAAATAGTATGACACTTATAGACTATGTTGTAGAAAATCACAATAAATCTCAATTTAAAAAATTTTTATATCATCATTTCGGCTGATTTAAGTATAAATCCATAGTTATTTTAAAAATAAATTAAAAAAGCTTTACTTTTTCATTTTAATGTAGTACACTATAGATATAATAAGAAGTCAATAACCCAATAGGGAGTCAAATCATGAAAACTATTTTAAATAAAGAAGAAAACAGGATAAGATATTTTATTGATATACTAAGAGGAGATGGAGTCGATAAGTATGTTATAAAAGATACTTCTTTAATAAGGTGGTATTCTTTAACTGTCGGTTTTGATAAAAATAATAATACTGAACTTATAGCAAATCAAGTTAAAAAAGGTGGGTGGGGCAGACTGACTTCATTAAGAGAAAGAGGTAAGTTGACAGAATTGTCTAAAAATAAATGGATTGAATTAGCCAGAAAAAAAGAATTTGCAACAGGACATTTTGTAATTAATTTAAAAAAAATAAAGTAACAATAGGGAATCAAGTCAGAACTAACAAGAGATTAAGCAAAAAATACGGTTAAAAGTAACACATACAGCTTTTAAACAACTTTAATATCAATCCAATAGGAGTCTTAAATGAGTAATAAATTAATAACAGAAAGAGACTTGAAGCTTGTCGAAAAGGAGGACATACTTGAAGCATTAGATAAACTTAGTACACTATGTTATGAAAAATCCAACTACATTGTAACTAATTATCCGAAAAATGTTAAGACAATACTTTTGTGGGATACATTGGGAAATATGATAAACGATTGTGTGAGCAAGGTAATATCCTTACAATATGATAAACAAATACGATAAACAATGTTCAATAGGAGTCTTAAATGAAACGCACAAAATTCTTTAAAGGTAAGATCTACCTGGATCAGTTAGTAAAACGTCCAGCGAAGAAGTATCTAAAATTCGTACACTCGGATTGTGTTGATTATCTGGGATACGAGCATGCAGTAAATTATTATTTCTGGGGAAAATTGGGTATATATTTAGTTGAGTTCTGCATTACAAAAACCGAGTCGATGTGGCGTGGAGTATTCGATAGTCAGAAGGACTATATTGAGTACTATAGAAATCACAGTAATCATAAAATCAACAGTTATAATAAAAAGAAAAGCAGGAGTAAATAATGTGTATATTAAAAATTAGTAAAGAAAAAATAGCAAAGAGGAATATATACGGATATAAGTTGCTGCGACAAGGAAAAATAATTGATCGAAATGGATATTCTGGAACACTATTTAAGACAACTAAAAATTTTTTATATGGTTGGTTTAGTAATATTCAATATAATTTAAATGTTTCTATAATTGCATCAGTTCAGAATCATAAAAAAGCATCTTTAAGGATGAATGTTAATAATAAAATACCAATTGGTATTTATCTTTTTGCATCTGATGAACAAGTTCGTTGTTACGGTGCTGTGATATGTAAATTTAAAATACCAAAAGGAACTAAGTATTATTTGGGTATTGATCTTGCGGGGAATAAAATAAAACTCGCTGAACAGGTAATAAGGATCTCATAAAAAGGTTTTTATTTGAAGAAATAATTATTATATTATAGAGGACATACATACCATCCTCTGACCAAAAGACCGAACTTCAGGTTGTTGACTCCTACCTGATAAAAAGTTCGGTCTTTCCTTTTATATAAAACAAAAAGGCTCGCGTCAATTAAGATCTTCGAGCCTTTTTGTCGGTTTTCAGGAGATAAACAGACAGATTATTTTTCTAATATTAATCCAAAATGAAACAAGTCGTCCCATTTCTGGTCAACAAATATATTATTTTTATTCCAATCTCCACCCCAATATATTTCTACGCCCATAAGTTTTCCAGCCATTATGACCATTCCTGCGAAATAATACATTCTCCGGTATTCATATTCAGCTATTCTTAGATCTATATGGTTAAATACAGGGTAAGGATAAGGAGCGGCATCAACGGCTTTCGATGGATCTTCATTGTGATCGCTACCCGGGAACGGTAATTTACTTCGTCCGGCAGTAAATAATTCGTTCTGTTCTTCTTTATCCCTATGTCCAGACAACAATGAATGATCAATGGTATCTAATACAACCATAAAAACTCGCTGCAGATCCGGGTGCAGAGTCGCTAATACTTCTTTAGATCTTTTACCGTATTTATTCATCATAAATATTTCTCTGATATTTCTTTCGGGGAAGGGTCGTTATCTATAAATCCAATCTTTAGATATTTTGATTTTATAGAATTAAGATTAAATTTACAGACCTGTTTAAGAATATTCCAAGTATCTGTATTGTATTTTATTGTCACAGTAGGTTGAATATTTCTTAATCTGATATTTATATAATTATTTTGTTTTTCTATGTCAACAATATCATTTGTGTTGATTATATAATCGTCTGCTATTTGTAATAATCCGGTCATTATTTACCTCTCTTGGCAACAGAATCAATAACGTTATCGATAGTATCTATAAATGAATTGCAAGGTGTGTATATTCCGTTATCATCCATTTCAAGTTTCGGTTCATCGGCAAGATAAATATTGCTTTCGTGGAATATCTCACCTTTTATATTGAGATAAAATAATTTTTGTGATGGTCTACTCGATACAGACATTTTGTTTACCGATAAATCAGATCCTCCTGGGAAACAACCGTTACCAATTATTTCACCATCGTTTAAATTAGAGGCGGTATGAAAATGACCATGTATATAATAATTTACAAGTTCAGTCAAAAGTTTAGGGAGTCTTTGCGCTGTACGTTGAAGTCCGTAAAATGGAATACCCAAAGAACTTCTTGATTCATTTCCATGAGAATATACAAAGTTTTTTCCACGATGCTGTACCATCATTCTTGGACAATCGGATATATACATATTTAAGTTTGGGATATCGCTAAGCAGCATATATAATGCAGCATATAAAAACGAATCAGCCGAAAAGGTCGGTGAATTTCCCTTTTTTGTTGATCCCCATCCATGATTTCCTGGAATACAAAACATTTCAACCATATTGAAAGATCCACACATTTTAATTATCAGTTTACAGTTCAGCTCGATCTGATGAATCCATTGCTCGAGTTCGTTCATCACAACCGTAAAAGATTGTCCCGGATATACATTTGTTCCTTCCATCATATCACCAAGACAGGCAATAATAAGCGTGTTTAATCCGTGAATTTCCCGATCATCTTCCTGGTAACTAAGTATTTTATCTCCTAAAATATTATATCTTTCTGCACAAATATCAGGAGTATATATACTTCTACCCATTGTATCTCTGGATTTTATCTCAACACCGTCGTGAACGTCGGATAAAATTAAATGCGCTTGTGAATTATGTTTTTTTCTAATCTTTGTCGGAGGATTGATATTCCATTTATAAGGTTTTAACTTGAGTATCTGAGTGTTCATTGTTCGCAGAAAAATATTCTGATCACTCTGCATTTTGACGATCGTTTTCTGCTGCTCAACAATAACTTTATTCTGAGCCCGGTAATCTTCAGGAAGGACAGTTTTCATAGCTATAACCTTACCGTGCCGGAGACCAGTTAATAATGTTATTATTTTAGAACTTTTACGTAATAAGTCGGAAGAAAATTTAAGTTCGGGAAACTTAAAACTTAATTCTTCTGTAATTTTTTTCCACTGAATAGATAGATTGCCGGGATCTGGTTGAAACTGCCCGTAATCCCCGGTTAAGTATAATGCTTTAACAATCTCAACATATTCGTCCGTTATTTTACTTTTAGCCGGCATATTATTTATCTCCTAAATAATTAATATTTTCCTTTTTCCTTATCAAATACTTTAAATGTTTCGCTTATCGCTAAATGTACTCGTTTCTCAACGGCCTGAGCTTCTTCTTTTGTGATCTTTTTATCTGCTACAGCTTTAAATAACTCAATAACCGCCTGCAGTATAATAATAATATATTGAGTATATTTAAGAAGTGTCGGCAGGTGTTTAAAAAATCCTTTAAATTTGACTCCCAGAAACCCGAGAATCATCGTTGTTATAACTCCATAAATTTCAGTCATTTTTCAGCCCTCTTTATTATAATATAAAAATATTTCGGCAAAATAAAAACATTATATTCCAAATAATAAATATTTTACAACTACAACAATTATTGCCCCGGTAGTCGTAATGGTAGATCCAGCAACAATTCGTTTTAACCATTTTCTATTACCTATCTGCTGTTTCAATAGCGTTATATCAGCAGTTGTTTCGTCTTTAATCGATTGCATCTCTAAGTTTAAAGCATTTATCTTACCATATATACTATCAGCTGAGGTTGGATCAAAGTGTTTAGTCATTTGGTCTTGGATCTGCATTATTAATTCTTTATTACTCATCCCGTTCTGCGCTGCCATTAAACTAACTCCATTGCTGTTACATGAATTTCAAATTTATCTATATCTAATCCCAGTTCAGTTACTTCCCATTTTTTTGTAGCAACCGAGGCTACTACATTTGTTAAAAATGGGTGTTGTATATTAATTATATCCCCTGGGTTTAAATGCAATGCTGAGAAAAATGTCGTGAACTTAACAACGGCTCTGTGTTCAACTTTAAGATCAAATATATGATTCCTTAATAATACTGCGGTCGCGTTATCTCTTATAAATGGGGCATTGAACGTTATGCGTTTAGTTTTTTTATAATTTGTTTGAGAAGTGCCGGCAGTAGTTTCTCTGCCTCCACTTTCATCTGCCGTTCCAGTTCCGTCATCTGAATCGTCAGCTGTTATAAATGCCGTTTTTTGATATAACCCAAGAGCATAATTAAAATAATAGTTTACATAAACTTCATTAGCTATTAGATCCTTTGGTGTATAATCAAAATGAAATGAACGTCTTTTTATTGCATGATTATCATATCTTCCATTAGAATTAAGCGTAGGTTTTTTTTCGTATACATCAGAAGTTCCGCCCCCGTCACCGTCCTCATCTGGTGTTCCAGTTCCGGATTGAGTAAAATTAGCAGCACTGTTATATACTGTTATATTTAATTTTCCTTCTCTGTTAAAATATACCCTGGCTTTACATTGTTCAGCGAGGTGATTTATAGCATCTTTCCAGTTTGTCGGGTTCGTAAATACACCAGCAAAAGTCCATGCCGATAAATCTGTATATGCAAGATCAAATCCACCGATTGAGTTTGCTGTATTTATATCAGCAGTTGCAAGCCCGCCGTATTCTCTGGCAATATATTCGATCATCCCGACTGGTTCTTCTATGAGCTGACTCGCTGCTAATCCCGAAGCCCCACCCGATCTTGAATTAATCCATGTTGGATAATCTTCACCCTCCATTCTTGCAAATAAGGTTACATTAGATAGTGATATAATATTTCTTGCAGGAATTATTTCTTGAAGATCTCTTACATCTCCCGGTGGTGCTAATATCGGTTGCGGGGTTTTTACTGGTTCGTAATATATAACTATATTTTCTATTGTTAGAAAAAGATGGTTTATCTGCATAGAAGTATTTGTTGCTGCAGATATTACGAACGCTATATTTTTAATATTTTCCCATGTTATTTCTGATGGAAAATCAGGAACACCAGTACTGTCGTCAAACAAAGCTATATGCGCTGCTGACGCCGTAAGTACTGATGTTCCTCCTGGCATTTGATGAAGTGTACCGCCCGGAGTGGGTACATATCCAAGAGTTACTGCACCTGAGCCGGATTTAGTACCTGTAATACAAGTTAATTTAAAATCGTTATAATCTCCAGTCGTCTTTCCTTGTGAATTTATTAGATCCCCTGGAGTTGAAAATCCCCTATACTTTAAGTATAACGCTTCTGCTGCTCCAGGGTTTGTTCCAACTGTTGTATAAGCCGTATGATCATCTCCGAGCATATTAGATATATCCGTTACATCTCCAGGATCATCTTCGTGGAACGTGTCCATTTTGGCGTTAAATTGCCCTATAGCGTCTTTATCTATTAAAATAGTCCCCGTAGCACCGAAAACACCGCCCGTTATATTCTGTATTCTTATAAAGTGATTTAATTCTGAAATATGTTTGTAAATATCCAGCGTACCTGGAGGAACGTTTGCCTCCAATTCACCTATTAAATATTCTGCATCTGCTCTATCTATTCTCCCGTTTAAAGGGCATGTTGTTAAATTCTGCAATGCACCGATACTAAACGAACCTGGTAAACTTGTTTCTTCGGCGGCTGGATCAAAATCTCCAAAATGTGCGAGCATAGGCGTATCTATCAATTGAGCTTCAGCGAGCGGATAATCTCTTAGGGTAATTACTTTTCTTGGTATGATTTGATCTTCTGCTTTAGATTTATCAGTAACAGAAAAGGTTAATACATTTTCATCAAACTCTATATTGTCAACTATTCCGACAAATATTTTTATTCTCTCAGCATATACAAGATCAGTTCCATCGTTTATAATAATAGAAACTTCGAGATCGTCATTTTCCCAATATACTGCGTCACCAAGAAAATTTGATGCAAACTCTTGGTTTAATATATTGAAAGTAAAATCTCCGGACGTTGAAAAACCTCCACGGGTATTTATTTTCTGAGTAACTGTTCCAAGGCCTTCATTAATATCTATTTCATCGAGATATGTATTGGCAAAATTATTGCCGGATGCAGCTGTTTGTAATTGAGTTGACCAGTATTTTGAATGGTCTGCCAATTCTATTAAAATATTCCATTTTAAAGATTGTTTAAACCGTTCTTTTTTAGGGTTGTCAGTTGTCGGGAATGTCATTATTCAACCTCTAATAATAAAGTAATTTGAAACTTTCCTCTTGGTGAGATTCTCCGTGGATTAATACCATTTTGGGCAAGCCGGACAGTACTTTGATCACCATTAGAATCAGTATATGTAAAACTATTTTTCCTCCAATTAACATTTGAATCATTAAAAAATGTAACGAGATTATCAATACCTGTTTTTGTTAAAAATACAAACGTAACTTCAAGAAATTTAACTGCTGTATCATTATATGTATCTATTTTTTTTGATCTTCCATATGATAATCCTACATTTTGTTCTATATCGTGAGATTGACCCTGTTGAACCTGTGACGCTCTTTCAAAGGTTACTGTCGCTGCCCCACCTTTTGTAAAAGTTTCAGCTGCCATTTATCCCAACCTCATTGCGCTTTTTATCGCATCGTTAACTATGTCACGATTTGCTCTTTTACTCATAAATGTCTTAAATGACGCTGCATCCAAAGTATTAAAAACAACAGTCGTACCCATTGCCTTACTTGGTGATCCACCAGCAGCTGCACCTGCGGCACGCGCAACTTCTGATCCTCCACCTGTAACAACGCCCGCAAAAGCTCTAAAGATAAATCCCCCGACCGACTCACCTGCAGTTTGGGCTAAATTTGCAACAATTCCTTCCATCACGGCTGCGAATATACTCTGTAAGTTTTCACCAAATGTCCTTGTACCTGATATTATTCCTCTGAATAAATCCTGGAATACAAAACCTATAGTCTGATTAAATTGTTCTGCGTTTTGACCTAAAATTTTAAATGTTTTTGCTGTATTTCCAAATACATCTGCCAATCCGGTAAATTCTTGAGGTGGTAATATACTTGTTCCGGGAGCTTGGCCTGCTGTTAGTCCGACACCGAGTTCCATTCCAGCTCCGGGTTTTCTTCCTCCAAAATCCAATGCTCCAGCACCAAAACCTTTTGGAGTTTTAAAAGATGGTGGATTAACTATATTAAGTCTTGCGCTCCGCTCCCGTGAACGTGCTGCATTCGCTCTGACTCTTGCTATTAAATTTTCAATATTCTGTGTTTCTGTTAATGGTACTGATATTGGTATTTGTCCACCTAAACCTGCTGCCAGTACCAAGTCTGCGATCGCACTCGCCGCTGCTGCAATCGGTTTTAATAAAGGATCGCCAAGTTCAACCGCCAAGAATTTTATTGATTGCCAAAGTCTATTAATTTGAGTTGTTGTCGTAGCGGCCTGTTTTTTAAAAGCTTCTTCGGCCAGTCCTGCACTATTAAAAGCAAGTGCAAGGTCTGATGCAAATCCTTCCGTATCTTGCATTGCTGCAGCAATTCCTTTTAATGCCCTAATATTTGGAAAAATTAAAGCCAATTGTTCAGCTGATGCAGTTTTTAGTTTTTTCATTACACCAAGAAGTCCCTCTGTTCTCAGTGTATTTGTGCTTAATTCCAAGCCAAATTTACGTGCTTCTGTTTTTGCATCTTGATTAGCTTTTAAAAATGACTGCAAAATACCGTTTACTGAAGTCATTGCTTCTTCTGTTTGAATACCTGCTCTTGTTATAGTAGATATTGATGCACTTAATTCCTCTAATGATAATCCGGCAACCGCAGCAGTTGCAGCCACTTTTCCTATATTAGGAGCAAGTGTAGCAAAATTTGTTTTTCCTCTTAATGCTGTCGCAAATAATATATCCGATACCCTGGTTGCTTCTTCTGTTGCTAATCTATAGGAATTTAATATAGTTGTTACCGCATCTGCTGCCGTTCCCGTGTCTGTTAATCCAGCTGCTGCTGCTTTTGCGGAAACTTCCAGCACGTCTAATGCTTTTCCGGTATCAATTCCAGCAGATACTATATCGAATAATCCACTTGCCAGGGTTTTTGAACTTTCCCCAAACTGAATCTGCATTCTTTTTATACCTTTAGAAAATCCGGGCATAATTTTTGCAGACATATTGCCAAGAAGGTTCGATATATCTGCCATTTGTTTTTCAAACTCAGCAGCTTCTTTTATTATTGAAACAAAAGCAGCACCGACTGCAAGTATTGCTATTTTGTGTTTTTTAATAACACTTGTAAAGTTCTTAAAACTTCCCTGAGCCTGCTTTGTATTAGCATCAATTCTTACTTTTACAACTTGTCCCATTTATATTGTAACTTCCTTAGTCGTTTGTTGCTGTCTTTCTAATATTAAATTTGTTGATATTGTATTTATAAATACTATTTTTTCTAATAAAATATCATAATCATCTTTTTCTATTGTTCCATTGTAATTATTTAAAACCCAGTCGATTTTATCAATTTTGGGAACTCTGGACATACCGTCATAACCAGAAAAACTAACAATTTTTTCATACAATTCAAATGCCAGCTTACTATTATAATTAAGTTCCGGAGGCATGAGAAGATCTCCCGAACCCTGTATTTTATCACAGAAATTAAATTCAAAACAACTGACTTTTTTGTTATTTTGTTTAGCATCTTCGTAACACAACATACAGCTTTTACTTGGATCCCATCGAAATTCATGATTCAACCCTATTGTTAATTTTATTTTTTCGTATTCTTCTTTAATTTTTTTTTTGTTTCACGATAAAAATTATTAGTAAACGCCATAACCAAGTCTAATACTTCATCTTGACCTGTAATTCCATCAGCCCATAATTCCAACCATTCTTTATTACATGGTATTTTATTATTGTTTTCATCAACAAAACCATCCCAATCAAGAATTACTCCAGGATGTAAAAATATCAGCTTAGAACAAGAAATTACAAGCGATCCAAATTGAGCATCTTCTTGCCCGTCTGTTAGCGATTCTGATAGTTTTTGAATTGATGCATTTGTTAAAACAATTTTTTGATAATCAAGAAATGGAATTGTGTTATATTTTATTTTACTTCCATCTTTAAAATCAAAAGTTTTAACTTCATTTTTTTTAATTACCTTCATATTATAATACCTCCTTATAATATTACATTTGTAGCGTTTGCGTTTTGTAATTCAATTTGTAAAGACCTTAGTGGTCTGTAAACCCAGACATCCGCTCCTCCAGAAGTTCCAATAAACAACATATCATGATATTCTTCAAGACATATTAATTTTGTTTCGGAAAAATTGTCTTTAACAAGAACGGCGGATGTTGAGATGTGGCCATCCGATCTAAACAATGCTGCGTTGTTGCTGCTATCTTCAGTACATATATACAACCAATTCTTAAATAATTTTATTTGTCCACTGCCTATTGGGTCTGTATTTATAAATGTCGTAACACTTGCTCCGACAATAGGGTCAAATCTTGTAACATTAACCTGAGTGGTTGATAAGGTATTTATTGCCATTATATTGCCATCCATTATTTCCACATCAGACATGGGTGCGCTGCCAAGTCCTGCCCCAAAAGCTGAAAAAGATGTTCCGTTCAAAGAATTATATAATCGCCCTGCGCCGGCTCGTGCTCCCGCTGCATATAAAATTCCATTATCATCAGCGAATCCAGCGACATCGTCCAACGTTGCTCCACTTCCTGTTAACCTGACTGTAAAAGTCGGGGTGCTATTAAATTCTGTAATATCCCCGTCTGTATCGCCGACATATATTTTTCCAAAACTATTGGAATAAAATAATGCATTAATTGTATTTGTATTAAATTCACTTGTCGTTTCTGATGTATATGTCGTTCCATCGTATGAATAAATGTCAGCGTCAGTATTATCTGAAACCGCTATCCATAATTTACCAAATCCTACAGCCAATGCAGTTACTTTTGTATAACTTGTAAAATCTTTGAATGAATCGGTTAATGTATCTGTATCAAAATTATATTTAGCAAGTATTGCATCAGTATTACCTGTTCCAAAATACAACTCACCTTGAAATACAGCCATATCATGTACGATTGTATTTGATACCGCCGTTAATGACCCTATCTGACTTATTAAATATTTATCTATTTCGCTATCTGCTGTTACTGCATTTTCATCCCATCCCGGGACAAAATCTCGTTCCGGTTCCGATATAATAAAATTAAACGCCGGTCTTAAAACTCCTGCATCGCCTATGTTTGGATCTCCGGTTATTCCAACCATTTCAGGAATTAAAATATTAAATTCTTCCGACTCTCCTCCTGATATTGTATTACCGGTAAATCTAAGATCACAATGTAATTTAGTATCTTCTTGTACCCAATTAACTAAATTATTATCTTCATATCTTGATAATTGTATTGACAATGTACTTGTAAATTTTGCACCCCTAACCGGTTCTTCGATATTCAATCCTGTATCGCTTGTCTGATCGTCTATTTCTGTGTTATTATTAAAAGTTAAAGTAAATGAAGTTATTTTAATCTTATCGTTTGAATCTAAATCAGCATTATCAAACCGACCGCCGGTATCTCCGGTTATCGAAAGTGCAGCAGTTTGATCCTGAAAATATCCAAGTATTCCATCTGTATCAGAATCAGAAATATCCATATTGAAAGTAATGGCATTATTAGTATTTCTAAAAGTAAATCTATGATCGTGACTTGTATATATTCCCTCATAAGTAATCGAATTAGATGTTCCTAATGTCATTTGCTTGGCTATCTGATCAGCCAGCCCCTGCCCTGTATATGTTGCTGCTGGAATAGTTATAGTTATTTCATTCGCACCGTTTTCAAAAAACTGCAAAGTATCACTTGAAGATAATGTTATCGTATACTCATCAACTGGTCTGATCCGACAAACTAAATTCTGGAATAATATTTTACTTGAATCTGACAATGTCCAGGTCGAGGCATCTGTATTTGTAGCCGATGCAAGATCTCTACTTTTAGCGTTTACATCGCATGCAACTGTCATTTTACCCAACCCTGAATCGGCAGTTATTGTAATTGAATTTACCCTGGTAGATAAAAACTCAAATATACTAACTTGTTTATCGAAGCATAAAGTTCCATTCCGGATCTTTGATCCAGTTGCCGGATTTCTTTCGTGTAATTTAAAAGCCTCGATCTCTAAATTATCATCTATTTCAAATAAATGACTGTATACTGTTGCATCTCCATTAACATCTATCGGTGAATTATCAGCATGGGAAAATCCAAGAGCAAATAATAAGAAATGTTCTAACCCTCTATATACTCCATCTAATCCGACTGATCCGGCAAATCTATTGCCAATGTGTTCACCTGATTTTCTTCCTCCAGATCCCTCTAATTGATTATCTGCAGCGATTATTTTTACACCAGCTACTGATTCTGAAAGTAATGGAATCTTATCCTCAGATCCGCAGGCAATTACAGCTCCACCGTACGAAGTGTTTGTTTCTTTTAAAAAGGCTCCGCGTGCCTTATGTCCTTTTGAAACAGCCATTTTATTTTCCTGTGTTTAAAGTCTTTTTTATCGTTTTAGTATAAGTAATTATATCTTAAATTAAAGTTCATCAAACAGCTTTATATACAGCTTAAACTATATTATCAAGGTGTAGCAACTCTGTCCGAATCAACTTCTATTCCAAATTCTTCATCGACGTCTGTAGCAGCGTCATTATATTGCATTGTTGTATTTCCGGCATCTCTTAAAAAACATGTACAAGTTATTGTTTGAGATAATACCCCCGCACTATCAATCGGGGCAGATATGTCCATTATTTTCATTGTCGGTATAAATATATCAAAATTATACGTTCCGGAAGCGAATTTAATATCAGCCTGTAGTAAGGTATCATTATCCCAAAAAGTGAAATAAGTTAAAGCCTCAAATCTTGGAAGTGTAAATGAAAATTCCACTTCTCTAAATTCATCTTCGCTTGGTTCTTCGGTTAATTCTGAATCTGTATGCCCTGAATTGGCTGCTGATGAATTTATATCGCTGTCAAGATTCCTTGTTAGGGATAAACTCAATGAACTTACCTTGACTTGATCCGCTGCTGCTATAGCATCATCCAAATTAGCTACTCTAAATGTCATATCTTGCCATCTTAACTTTGTTAAACTTGGCTTATTTAACGAAGTAATATCTGCTATTGCATTTGTAATAGATCCATCTCCAGTTTTGAATCTATTTTTACAGATAAAAGGAAAGTCCAAAACAGCTATTGCGTTTGTATCTATGGAAAAAGTAAATCCATTGCACTTTGCTCCAATAAACTCAAATGCTGCAATTTGTTTATCTACCGCGATTGTTAGAAATTCTGCGAGTATATCAGCTAAGACATATCTATTAAAATCTCCAGTCCTGGATGTCGTTCCCATTGCGGCTAATAATAGTAATTCTATACCAAATGCATTTGAATCGACTTCATCATAAACCCCTTCAACTGTTAAATTTCCATTAACCGTTTTCCCCGCTCTGGTATCTTTAGGCATTCCTGCCTTTCCACATAGTATGGCATCCGGAATCCTTGTCCAGGCTTGAGTTAAAGATTCAGATGTAAATGGAATAAGATCTGTAACGGTTAATGCTGTATTGTAATCTGTTTGCTGCCCTATTCCTATTCTTGCCTTATGTCCTTTTGCTACTGCCATTTTATTTTCCTATAATTAAGGTGAAGATGCACAAAAATAATATTGTATTGTTAGAGAAATTAAAAAATTATATGCCTGCCGATCTTCAGTAATTAATGGATGCTGCGTAGCAGTAAATTCAATATTTTCTACATAACTAAAACCTAAATCTATATTTGCATCTATTTGTTTTTTTATAGCACCTAATAATTTACTGAAATCTGTCATTATTCCTTTATTGACATTTTTAGGTTTAAATTTAATAAATAAATCTATAGCCATTCTTGATCTATAGGAGGCATTTGTATCTTGCTCAAATTCCTCCTCGGCTTTTATAAATATAGCCGGTAGATCTTTTTCTGAAAGTCTATCAAACTCAAGTATATCGTAAGGAACTACATTCTGTATTGTAATGTTATAACCGTTTGATGGTTTAATATCGAGTAAAACATTCTGTAGTTTCTCGATAATTTTAATACCTTTATCAAATGTAATGCTCATTTATTTCCAACCTGTAATTCTATAAACTTTTCCCAATTCTTTATCTATTATTGTACTTAATTTTGGCCTTACAAATTCTAATGCCGGTTCTAAAAAAGGTCTTGCTGGAAATCTGCCTATTCCCTGTTCATGTAAAGATGCATATTCTACTGTCGTACCCATCGTTGCACCCAATTTTACACCGTCAAAAAATATTTTCCTGAACCCTTCTTTTTGTCCATTACCAAACTTTGCGATTGTCTTTGGTTTTGGGTTTGTTACTTTTCTCGTCCTCGGCAGCCTGGTAATAGAAAATGTAAAACTATTTACTACAGATCTTGCCAATCGGCCTGTTCTTATCGTTAATTTAGTTGGATGTATAGGAGCAAGTCGAGCTGATTCAAATCCACCAGCGTTTATCATAAATTTCTGAGTTGATGCTATACCTATCTGATTCATAGCTTCGTTTAATCCATGAGCCGTCCCAACTATAGTTAATGGACTTAATTCAGCAAATCGTTTTTCAACATTTTCACCGTCAGCCATCCGGACTGAAATTTCCATTCTATCGGCCATTGACTGTCATTCTCCTGAATCTGGATATACTATCTAAAATCTGTTGTTCTTCTTTCTTATTAAAACTTATTGTTCCGCCTTGGGTAAAATTTATTGATGATTTACCTAAATCTTGTAAATTTCCTTTTTGAGATTGCTCATAATACAATGCAGATAATCTAATACAAGCGTGTTCTATTTCTTCAGGTATTCCTATGATTCCAATATCTGAATCAAATTCTCCCGATGATCCATCTTCATTAGTATATGCTAAAAAATACGGAGCTGTATTTGCATTCGTTTTAATTTTTATAGATAATGTTCGTGTCCAAAATATTGCCTTTACAAAAGGTGCAACATTAAAATAATTTGTACCTCCATCGAATGATATTTTAAGATCTTCGTTATTCGGACTGGTTGAACCGTTAAATATCATAATTTGACCAGTCGAAGAACTGGGAACAATTGTTGTGACAGACGTCGTTGCTGTCCCGTTTGCCGGGATCCACAACCCCCATTCTTTAGAACTTAAAGCGGATATATTTATTGCTGGATCAAACCCGATAGAATATCCAACTGTTTTTTCCGGATTTGATCCATTAAATAGTTTAAGAATAAATACCGATTCGGAACTTGCCAATTTAAATTTTCCGGTTAATTGATTATAAGTAATAGTATAAGGATCTGTCGCTGTTATTTCTGCGTTCATCTGGGTCTGAATATGTGATGCCAAAGATATTCCTGTATATGTTGCTGCAGTTAAAGTCGCTGATTGAGCGGTTCCGTTATTCCATTCTATCGTATCATTAACATTCGTATCGATCTTAAAATCGTTCCAACCGGCTGAATATACAATTTTAATTGTTTTCAAACTTATCGGAAATGCTGATGCGACAGCAAGGCTATTTATTGATCCAGGTACTAAGCTTACATTTCTTAATGCTCCGCCTGCCTGGAAAAGTATATCTGCATTTTGAATTACAATTTGTCCGGAATCAGCATCAACATAATAATTATCTGTATCTAATGCATCATCAGTACTAAAATTTCTTTGAAGATCGACAATTAAAGAACTGACTGAGGCATTTGGTTTATTTTTTAAGTATAATATATTTGATCCGTCACCATCATAAAATTCTGTATGAGTTTGAAACCGCACTCTCCTATTAAGAAAATTTTCTATTTTATTTGTAGCTTGCAGTATAAACATTCTTGCAGATATATCATCAGAATTTATAACAGACGTCTTGCTTAAATAATCTTTCAGTGATCTAATCGTTGTTAAAAGATACGGACTCGCTGACATTATTGCCCTCCGTTTTTCTTTTTAACTTTACTCAATACCTTACCTTTATTTCTTCCGGCAGATGTCTCTTGTCCGCGTCCCTCATGCAATAATGTACCTTTTGGGCGTGTAGTTATATCTCCTACTGACGGAATAAAATAATTGACTACCAATTTTGGTCGCTTAGAAGTATCTGTAACATAATTTGAACTATGAAAATTTGCCTGATCTTGTTCAGCATCGTAAGCTTCGTTATTCCATAAATGCTTTAATCCATAATTAGTATTAGTACCATCATACCATGTTTTAAGCATAGTAATTATATTAAAATCGTATTGAACATCAAGAACTACAGGAGTGCTGACACCCGGATTGTCATCACTGTTTGGAGTGGAATGTGCAGGTTGCGTATTCCACGTTACAGTACTTTCAACCCAAGAAGCAGTTATGCGCGATACTATCATTGATTTACTTGAATAAGTTCCTGTTGAACCATTTGCTCGGAAAATCGTAAATACAGCAGTATTAATCGTCTTGTCTGCTGGAATGGAACTTATGTCAAACTCAAATAATCCCCGTATTTTATTTGTACTACTTACATTGTTCGTAGCAATACTTGAAGGCTCATCATCAAAAGTTGTTGTTGGTGTCGACTCAATTACGCGGGCATCTTTAAATGTTTCTACATCCCCACCTTGTCCATCCGTGAATGTAGGGTCAAATATCAAATCTCCCTTATAAGTAACCGTATCCACCAGTATATCATAATCTATACCGGACATCATCAATAGACTACCCCCGTCATTATGAGTATAAGTTCTCATTGGAATAGTATCGTTGTCGGTGTAGGCAAACTGAAGCGGAATAATAAATGCCCTGTCCTCACCTTTATATAAATCGTATATAACAAGTGAATCTACCTGTACATCGGTCTTAAAAATTTGTTTATTTTTATTTCCACGTTTCTTTATATCGGCATTAGTAGTCTGTATTTCAGTTATAAATACTATATCTTTCTTGCCTCCCGGAAACAGATCGGGAATTAACGGTCTTGCACCCTGTGGTATAATCAATGTTTCCTTTACTTTATCCTCAATAATTTCATACTTTAAATCTATACTAAACCCACCTATATTATATATTCCCTCATAAACAATAGTGTTACCGGATAATAATATTGGAGTATGTGCTACTATATTTGGTTCTAATATTTTAACCTTAGTAGCCTTATTCATATTGGCAATACCTTTAAACCTTTGTTTTACTATCGAGCCATCCCTGTTAAATATTACAACCCATCCGGTAGAACTATCAGAAAACTCAACCTGTAAATTACCTTTCCACCTACCTGTAGTATTTCCAAACTGTGAAGATACTTCCCATATTTCTATTTTACTAAATGCCCTCGCCCACGTACCATTGACTTTCTTATAATTATATATACCTCCGCCAATTTCCAGTTTTCCACTAGTAATCCATTCAGTCAGAGTTGATCTTTTGTCTATATGAATAATTTTACCCTGTTGCCCATATAATGATCCTATAAACATTAAGGATATTGTAATTATGTATATTAACCTATTCACTTGGATCACTATCCCTCTAATTTACTTTTGTGATAAAATGGAATTAAAGCTATGGCAAATATTACAGAAATCATAATCATCAATCCTGTAAAACTCCATACAAAAGCTGCTGAAATTATTCTTTTCATTTATCCTTCTTTCCAATAGAATATCATTCTACCAACACGGATTTCAGCAAGGATGTATAATGTCCTGCCCTCAATCTTTATTATGAACTTCGAATATCTGCTTATATTTGCAAACGTACTTAAAGTCGCATTATGTGTCCATGCTGCTTCTGTTGTTAATTGAGTAGTTGAATCCTGGAATGTTATTGCTCCAGATACTTCATTATATTCGTATACATCAAACTTGATCGAAGTGGTATCAACATCATCTATCTCTGTATAAAATTCTAAAACAATGCTGTCAAGCCCTGCAAATTGGAACGGTACTTCATAGACAGGACTAAATACATCGAGGAACTGAATTTCTGAACTTGTATCAGGATCAGAAAATACTAATGTCGGATATAATCCGCCTGTCAGGGAATCATATTTAGCAAATACATTTGTTGTATCATTGTCGTCATCAGTACCTAATCCGTAATCAGGCGTGGCAAGATAATCTCCGAAACTTACTATTGTATTTGGGAGTATTTGTCCACGGTGGTTTAAATCAAATTCTATATTAGCAGTTGAATCAGAACCGTCTACTGAAAATATTGTTGTTCCACTGTGTTTTAAATCTATAAGTTTTCCTGATGTCGGAGCATCTATAATAATTATTCCAGCTGTAGTTGCTTCACTATCAATATTTAACGCAACTCCGTTACCATTTTGATCAATAAAAATTCCATCACCAGTCCCAACTTGTTGAATCCTAACAGCATTTCCGGTTGCAGACCCATTAGTAACTAGTATATCCAATAATCCAAACACTCCGGAACCAGTAAATCCAGACGAACCTGTCGATATTGAAACACCCCACCCTGTGGTTTTATTATTAGCTATAAACCTTGCCACACTTCCGGTCGCATTGGTAGTAGCAACATCAAGGGCAAGACCCGTATCTCCAGCATAGTCTATATCGACAAAGGAACTGTTGTTTGTTGCGTTTGTTCCTACTATATGTAGACCTACGCCAGAACCATCATGTAATATATATTGACCTGTTCCAGTTGAACCTGCATCATCTAAATGAATAAATGAAGCTGCGCTTGTGGCAACCCCTATATATAAACCATTAAATACAGCCTGAAATGCCGGTTGGTTTGTTGCCTCCGAATCAATTCGTAGTCCAATTCCATTTCCGTTCTGGTCAATGAAGATCCCATCTCCTGTTCCATTGTTTTCAAGCCATAATAATTCAGGTGAAGTATCAGATGTATCAAGTTGAAAATAAACCAACCCACGACCTGAATTAAAGTTTGTATTATTTACTCCTACTTTTAGACCAACTCCCGTAGTCAATGTATTTGCAACTATATTAAATGCAGTATCAGTTGTAGTGGTTGCTATGTGTTGAGATCCTTCTTTTAAGAAAGTCGAATCATTTACAAATATAGTTCCATTAAATGCCATTACATCGGCTGTCTGTTCAGCTGTTAATGTGACATCCGATAAATCATTTAACTCGAATACTGTCGACGCAACAGCAGATATTGATGGATCGAATTGACTTCTTATTTCTTCAAAATTTGCCTCAGATTTTTTAATAATTACTTTAGCTATCAATTTTGTAACATTTGCTGTTGCTAAAACTGGAGGTAAGGAACTCGGCTCACCAGCGTCTTGAGCCTGCTCTAATGTATAATTTCCCTGACCCAATACAATTGATATTTCCTTTGTTGTTGTCCCGGCTTGATCTCCTATTATATAAATCCAAAAATTTCCAAATCTATTATTAGAAACAGTTGCAAGTGTCCCGGAATTATCATCGTATTCAGTATTAGATAATTGAGTTTGCCTTGTCTGGACAACCCAACCTCCACGTCCGTTCCTGTAAAATACCTCAAATGAATCTGTTCCAGCAGTTGTAAATGCCGGTAAACTAAAATCTGACAGTCCTGTCCACCAGGTAGAACTCGATACTGCAATCCCTCTCGTTCCGGCTTCGGTTACTATCGCCCCGGATTCTCTTGTCATGCCAGTAGTTGCTTTTAATCTAAATATCATCTGACCTGCATGATCGCCGACTAAATGTTTTACCGCTGTATTTATATGAATACCAGCATCGGATTCTTTAAATACAGCTCCTAATAATACATTTGTTTGAAATTCCGTTACTGTTGGATTTGTTGCTGAAGTTGTAATTTGAGGATTGCCGGAATTTTCATCGACAAATACAAATACCCAGGTTGAATCAGCTACACTTATATTGGTAGCTGCTGGCCAATCGAAGGCTGATAACGTAACCAAGGTACTGTCTATTCCTCTTATATATCCAGAACCCACAGCTACATTTACAGATGTATCCGCAGAATTAAATGCTGTTATTTGACCTCCATCTACCCATCCAGCTGAATGAAAAACATTTTGCATTTGCTGAACATTATTAAACGTGGCGAATCCAAGTGTATCGAGTTTAATAGAATCGGCAAGTAGATCTAATGCAAATAAAGAATCCGATATTAATGCTATAGTTTTTATTGTGTCTGTTCGAGAATTTAATAATATTTCTAAATTATTTAAATCATTTATCCCTAATTTTCCGTCCGTTATATACGAGCTATCTACTGCTGCCATCGAATCGGCAAATTGAGATTTTAAAAGAGCAAGTTCAAGCGAATCCGATATTAATATTTTTGTACTATCTATTACATCAATTCCATTTATCGTAACCGCACCCGTTACATCAAGAGTTGATAATAACGTTGTCGCACCTGTTACATCAAGGGTTGATAACATTATAACTACACCATCTATATTTAATGTAGATAACAGTTTAATATTATCCCCTACATAAATTGTGTCATTCGCATGAGCGTATAGAGTATCTATTATTAGTCCGTTAATAACTTTTAAATTATCATTAATAAACACAGTATCAGCAGATGAACTTATAGTATCTTGTTGCGTACTTCCTAATACTGGAGGAATTAAAAATTTCATTACGTCATTTACAAAGATCGTATCTGCTGGAGATTCAAGAGTATCAATTCTTCCAACTTTTACATGTAGTGAATCAAAATTAACTCTTTGCAATGATCTCATCGATACTTGAGCATCTACGTTTGAAAATATTAAACTTAAAGCAATTAAACTGAATAATATTTTTTTCATTATGTCTGTACTCCGGCTACATAATAACCAACATTGACTTTAAAACTTACAGATACTGATTTTAAAAATATACTTGAAGATCTATATGGAGCAAGTTGATCTATTACACCGAACGGGACGCGATAATTCTCTGTCTGAGCGTCTGTAAATTTTACATCTACATCATCCGCTGCCGCACCATCAATGTCTGTCCCTGGAGAATTATCAATAAATATATGGAACGGAGTATCTGCAAATTCAAATTCCTGCCACGAAGAAGTTAATGCACATTCCAAAAATTTTATATTTCCGGCGTTCTGAAAGTCATTAGGAGTTATTATGTTTGTTATATTATTTGATAAAGGCATTTTGAATCTCGATATTATTTATTTAAAAACTAATGCGGATATAATTATCCAACTTTTTCTGTACTAATCTCTCGGTGAGTTCTTAAAACAAACCTTTTGAGTTTATGAGCTTTTTTCAGATTTATATCCGCATCTTTTTCTTTCCCGGAGGTATTAGGAAGAAGAATTTTATTGTCATAATTAAATTCCATTTTATTTTTAAATTCTTTATCCTTAATTATCATTTAGAATGTCCTTAATAATGTATATAAAATATATACTTTAAATACATTCTCTACACGAAATGCTTTAACGAAAAGTGTATCAACGAAGGCTGGATTAAATTCAATCCCGGTTCTTCCGGCAAATATAGGAACAAATGGTTGTCCTGGAAATGCGATTTCAATTGTATCTTCTGCAAATATTTTTATCTGGCCAGTTAAGTAAAAATAATTAACATTTTTTGTAGTTATTAAACTGGTAGAACCACCAAAAACAAATGTATCAATCAGCCCGATCGTTCCATCTCCCACACCATTTGTATCAAGGGACGTTGTATCTGCTTTCCAATTTCCATAATTATCAATCACTCTTGAATCTAATAAAGTCGTGCTGTTGGCCGTTAAAGTATCTGAGTCTAATAGATTGCTATATTCTATACTGGCATATGTCGGGGTAATAGTATTATTATTGATTACAAAAGACACTGCCAATAATGTTATTATAATTGCAAATCCAATAATAAATATTTTTTCTTTCATTATTATCCTCCGATTATCGTTTAGACCATGCCAGCCATCGGCCAATATCAAACGTATCTACAGCACCACCGCCTCTATCTATTACTCCGATATATGGATGAAGTTTTGCTGTTGATGCAACTGCTGAACTAATACTACCTGCATAATTACCATTTACCCATAAAGTAACTCCCTGGTCGGCATCCATTTCAAGTCGTAGTAATACAACAAATAAATCACCAGCAGCGACAGATGTATTGACGCGCGTACCTACAGTTCCAGCGTTTACATTTACCCCATAAATATTATCAGTTGTAGCATCTGGATCATATAAAAATCCTACAGCGTTTGTTGGTGCATTTGTTCCGGCAGTTTTAAGTGTATCGGCGTCCATAAAAAACGCAATAGTATCTGTCATTGCATAAGCGGCGCTGTCAGCAAATAAAATAGCCCAGCTCAATCCTGATATATCCGTATTCCGTAGTTTAACCTCAAACGCAGGGGAATTACTTGCAAGGAATACTTGCTGATCTGTTCCCATTTCAAAATCATCATTGTCTGCAGCACCAGATGTAATTCTCATAACACCACCTGTTGTATCTACAAACGATACCCTGCCAGAGTTTCCTACATTTCCAAGAGTGTCCCATATTCCAGTATCTAATGTAGATCCAAGAAAATCATCGAGAAACACGAGTCCAGCAAGAACATCAATTAATTCGCCGGAAGTATCAGCAGCAACAGGGTGAGAATAGAGAATAGATCCGTTAACAGTTCGACCTCTCGGCTGTTGAGCCGATACATTAGAAATCATTCCTAATGTCAGACATCCAGCTAAAAGATAAAATATTATTTTCTTCATTATTTTTCTCCAAGTTATGGAGAGCGAATTTAATCGCTCTCCTTTTTATTTTTCTTTTTAAATACCTTATCAATAATACTTTCTTTTTTATCCGTAAGATTATCAATATCATCATTTACTTCTTTGTCTTTTTTAACTTCTACTGGTTCGGGATCTGGAAATATTTCAACAGCATATCCTTCCTGAATTAACATTTTCCCATATTCTTCATCAGCGTCAATAACATTGTTTTTATACTGATCTCTAAATGCTTGTATGAATTTTACTCTCATTATAACACTCCTTTAATCAATTATTTGACTTACAGGTACAGCGGCAGCGTATCTCAATTCAGTACAAATATAAAGTATTGATACTAGTGTTGCTTGTCCGCCAGGAGATTCTAGGTTTACCCTAAAACAGTCATATCCATTATCTACATCAAGATCGTCTGCATCAATTTCTATAGCAAATAACTGTTCACTTGCAGCAGATTTATCTATCGTATCAGATGTTACTGTTGTTTCAACAAAAGTATCAGTGGCAGTAACATCAGCGTTTACTTGAATTAAATCAAAGCCTAATGCCTTGGTTGTACTCCCTGCCACTTCCGTTGCCTGGGTTAAAGTAATTGCCTGAGTTGCTACAAGTGATACTCCAAAATGTAAAATTACAGTACAATGAGCAGCGTTCTTCATGGAAATATAATCACCATTTTTAGCTGCTCCGGTTGCATCAATTGGAGTTAACCCTGAGATTATTTTTCCTCGTTTTGATAGTTCCATTTTTATTTCCTATATATTATAAGGTTAATATTATGTTGTCCTTGCAGCTAATGTTACTACGGGAGCAAGAGTTGCACCATTTTCAGGTGTTCTTACTGTTTTCCACCAAGGTTGTCCATCAAGTCTTTTTGTAATCTTAAATACTGATTGATCAAAATCAAACTTCAAATGAATTGAAACCGCTGACTGCAAACCTCTACCGGTCTTTTCACCAACAAGATAATGTTTCCAATTTACAAGTGCAATATCTCCAGCTGTTCCAAGTGACTTGGCATGATCGGAAAATATAAGAGGTATACCCATCAGTGTTTGATGAGGAGATCCAGCCATACTGTTGCCCGGCATCCAAGCAACTGTTCCGCCAGTACCGACGTCAACTGTCATTAAGTACAATTGAGGTATGACATTTTTATTTGCTACCCAGACGAAATCTGACATTCTGCCCCATGCTCTTGAAAACATCTTTACAATATTAGCAGGCACAATAGTCAATGCAGGCTGTCCGCCTTCTTTAGGAACTTCAACTTTTGCAGCAGCATTTAATATACCGAGAGGCTGACCTGCACCAGTTCCAGCATATAGTGCTTTATCTGTTGCGTATCCCATTGCCGTACCAAACATCCTGGTAAGCATCCCGGCAATACTCTGTGGTGAATCTTCAATCATTTCACTTGATGCATAAGCAAGTCCAGTCAATTTATTTAATGTTAATGTAATTGTTCCGAACTTCGGATTTTTACCGGTCAGAGCATCTAATTCTTTTGCCCATAAAGCCAGTACGTTTCCAAAGATCACTCCACTTGATTGATCAAATCCATCTACATAAGGAACTGTAATTGAATTTGAACTCATCGGGATTGACGTAGCTCTCTTAAAGAAATCGTTATTTTCAACTTCAACTTCTAATATCTGGTTTGAAAACTCAGGAGGTATAAGAAACCCACCGTTATCATCCAAGAATGTTGACATTGTAGGAGATCCAACGGCCTTCATTCTATCGATTGTTTCTCCCATCTTAACTAACTTTTCTGTTTTCTCACCTTGCTTATCTGACATTACAAGTTCAATTGCAAATTCTTCCATACAACTATATCCAAATGTTTCATCAACTTTAGTATGAACTTCAATTCCGCCATCACGATTCAATTTTACCAACTCATTCTTAATTACAGTTATATCTTCCTGGGTTTTATTTGCTATATCAACTGCAGATTCTACAGATTCTTCAACACCGCCTATCCTTGTATCGATATTATCAAACTCTCCCTGCACTTCTTCTTTTTTTATAACTTTCATTTCAGGATTTTCCGGAAGATCCTTATGGTTTTCATCAACATAAGTCTTAGCTTTTTCCGGTGTCATTCCACCCTTAATCATATAGTCTCGGGCTTCTTTTTTAGATTTAAATTCCATTATTTTTTCTCCAAAAGTTAATCTAAATTTGTTATTTCATAATTATCATTTTTATTTTTATTTAGTTTTACGACTTCTAAGTCATCTGCATGCCTGTCGATTACAGGCTCGGTTTTATCTACTATGGATTTTTCCCTATCACCTCCTTCAGACTCTTCGGTTGTTTTTTCAGGTAGTGAATCTAAAACTTCAATTATTAAATCCTTTGCTTCTTTCATTTTATTTTCATTTCTAGTTGATAATACCCGACCAGCTTTTTCGGTAAAATTTCCTGTAGATGTATTTACAAAAATTTCAATATCATCTGTAAGCACAGTATCGGCAAAAAGTTCTGTCAAATCTTTTTCAATTTCTTCTTCATCTTCTTTATCATATATATCAACTTGTTCTATTTCAGGAATCTCAACTAAATTTTTTAAAAATAAATCTATATCATTCTTTGGAATATTACTTACTAATTCCTTATATATTTCTTCTTTTGTTTGAGGATTTGCATTTATTAAAATCTTTCTAAGTGCTTCGGGATTTGCCCCTAATGGAACGATGGAAAATTCTATCAATTCAGATTTTACATGAGTAACGCCAGTCTGCCCTTCTTTAGCATTTTTTTCTGATCTTTTAATAGATCTGAATCCAATAGATCCAGCGTTTAATATACCGGCATTTAATTTATTAAATATTTTAGTACCTCTGACGTCTTTAGAAGATCCATCTTCATTCAGCGTTAAATTAAACAGTACATCTCCTGTTAGTTTGGTATCGGTTTTTTCAAGAGATACTTGGTCAACTTTACCTATAATATCGTCCTCATGTGGAGGTTCAAACATTGTTCCAAGTGCTTTATGCGCCCAAGCTACAATTGGATTTTTCTTAAAGTTTTTTAAATCAATTCCTTTAGGATTGACAACTTCTCCTTGTCTGTCTACGGCATTTGAACTAAGAACAAAAGGGACTCTGCCAAATGTTAATCCTTTTTTATCTTCTTTATCAATGGTTATTGCCTTTACATCTGAAGTATAACAATCCTGAGTTTTATAGATCATAATTTCAGAAACAAAGTCTTTGATTTTAGGCATTTTCTAGTTCCCTTTGTTTTATTTTATTCAAGTTTTTTTCCGTTGGAGATACCGGAACGGCGATACATCTTTCATTAAAGTCGTCCGGATAATCTGATCCATTTGAAAATTGTTCGTTTATTCCAACAACCTCTCCGTCCATCAAAACATGTTCATCCCGGACATCATTATCCCTGGCTGTTATCCACATCTTTTTTTCAACCCCAGCGACCTTCATAGATTCGACCGATGCTCCATTTGTTACAGATACAGATTCTGTTCTCGCTATTAAATCTGCTTTAGATTTTTTAATTGTATTGTCAAACATCTGCCGTATATCTTTAGATATATCAATTATATCTTTATCTTGTGCAATTCCTTTTTCAAGTACTCTAAGGATTTTATTATTTGTATCTGCAATAGATCCAGGATATAATTTTTCTCTGCTTGCAATTAATTTCCGCTCAAATGCCGATGGTATTTGAACCTGCTGTACTGGCAATCCAATTTCAATAGCAACTAATTTTTCTGCAGATTCAACAGCTTTTTTATTAGCATTTTTTAATCCGCGCTTCATCTGAGATGTACCAAGTTGTATGGGAATTTGTATTACTTTTATGTCTGATTTTTTTAATTTAGATTTATGTACTGTCCCATTTGTAAAAGATTTATCTAGTCTGTTTAAACTAGCTAATACCATTTGTTCCTGAATATTCGCAATTACTATATAATCTTTTCTATACCTATCTTCTGTTTTGTCTCGTTCTTTTTCGTGTCTCCGAAACTGTGCGGTACGTTGTTTATTCTCTAATAAAATATCAATATTTGTTTTAAATATTTGTTTAGCATCCGGATCTGGATTCTCATCAGGTTTTTCTGGTACAACAACGTCTTGAGATTCTTCTTCATTAAACGGATCAATAGCCGATTCTAATGTCTGAACGGCAAATGGCATAAATCTTCGGTTGGCAAGTTTTTGATCTTCTATCGGATCACCTCCACCTAACACAACGTATTCGCCAAAAGTAATTTGTCCGTTTAATACCTTTTCTTTTTGAGTATTAAATACAACTTGTTGATCTCTTTGTAAATATTCTATTTTACTAAAATCATATTCCCAGGTTAAATTTTCTCCGGGTTTTTCATATAAAGGCAATAGTCTATGGGTAAATGAGTCAGCTACTTTTGCTGCTTGACTCTGCATTGTAGTTGACCAGTATAAAAACATCTGCGCTCTTATTACATCGTTTCCAAGACCTGACTGATCTGCGATTCCAACTAAAATTGTTGGTACTCCAAATTGTCCGCATATCCGTCTGTCAACATATTCAATCTGTTGAAGGAATAACATGTCGCTCTGATTTGTTCCCGTCTCTTGGAGTTTTGCATTATTATCTAATAAAATTGTTTGGAAACTGTTTGTACTTCCGGAAAATTTATTAACAAACTTGTCGTTATATTCCTGCATTTCATCTGCACCGATGTCGGTATCAAATGAAATTATATTACTAAACCTTGCACCATTTTTGAAAAATGAGTTTGCGAATTTCATAGCATGCCATTCAAGTGCCGTTTCTGATGTTAAAAAACTTAACGGTGCGATTCCCCTCAATGACTTAAATGCATCCTCATTACATATATATATTAATTCTTCGGGCGACCATTCTTTTGTGTTTGCATTTATTTCTTCTATATATCCAGCAATACCATTCTTTTCTATTTGTATAGATATATTATTTGGATTATGTAAATGTAATTCAACCGGAGGTTGTGAACTTATTGCATATACCGGTTCAATAAATACTTCCCCTACTATTCGGTCGTGTTGAATAAACTTCCGTATAAACTGTGCGCGAGTCTGAAATTCGTTTGGAATGCGTATACTTTTAAATCTATCATCTAGTGTTACATTTGTTTTTATTATATCCCCATTTGATTTTAATTGTATATCAAATATATTAAACGGTAGTTGCATAAAATCTGAAGCAATTTGATCTATACAACTTCCGGCGACACTGATGGCACGATATGCAGCGGTATTCTCAAGGTTCTTAAAGTCAGGGTATATTCTGTTTCCAATCATCCCCCTTGCTAATAGTGGATTGATCCTTAACTTTTTGGCTATATAGTTTTTAATTTTTTTCTTAATAGACATCGATTTATCTTCTTAGTGTTTAATATAAAATTATAGACATATTTCTTATTTCTTTGTATTAATCTGTTGAAAAAAAATAAAAAATTATTATGCTGCGAACCCTATTTTTCCGAGTCCTCTTTTATTTACAAATAATACTAACATAGTTGCAAATATATAATCATCTCTGCAGCCTTCCTGATGTTCAATCTTGCCATTGTCTTTTTTGACAAAGTTCAGCATCTCTGATATTAACCTCCTGTCATATATTATTAATGTCTTTTCTTCTATAACTTCTAGAAAATCAAGTACTAACATCGGGCGAGTCCTTGTGTTTGTACTGAATCCATACCTTGTGGCTTTACGGTTTTTAACTCTGTCGACTTCTTTATACTTATATAAACGGGGATAATGATCATCATGTCTGCAATAATTAACAACTTCAGTTCCGTACGAATTATTTTCTATTACTAGCCTGGCTTTATTATACATCCGACCTATCTTTGCAACATATTTTTTGAAATCATTTGTTTCTATATGTCCATATAGTCCAGCAACTATCTCCCCGGTTTCCCGATCATACACTACACAAGCAGACCAGTCATTTATTTCCGAGCCCTCTCCCGTGGCTGTATCTACCCCTACAATATATTTATGATTTTTAATTGGTCTAACATATATTTTAAATAGACCGTTTAGTCGTTCATGTATTGGATCAAATCCTTCAAGTTCATTATATCTATCTATTAACTCCTGTCTGTCAAATACACAATAACCAGATTGTAAGAACGCTTCTTCTTCGGTTGCTGGATATTCCTGTCCCATAAATACACTCATTCCCGGATCTTTAAGTTTATTCTGATACCAGTACATCTGATTATTAGATAAATTAAATGCTGCTTTTATTTTCTTTTCTTTATCTGTAAGTTTTAATCCAGCTGGAGATCTTAAACTATATCTTGAGTCAATGAACCACGGATAAAAATGCGGCTTATAATTACTTTCTCCTTTTTTAGCTCGCTGAAATTCTGCCCAGAAATCATTAAATCCTTTAGCTGTAGATTCTATTACTACATTACTTGAAGGAGTTAAGGCCTGCATTAATCCGGTATTTAACTCTTCTACATATTTATATGACGCAAACTCAGAGAGATGTAAATTATCAGCATCTATTCCGCGACCAATATCTTTAGATCCAGCAGTCAGTACATAATATTTAGTATTTAATATCTGCCCAAATGGAGATCTCGTAAACTCTAATTCTTTTTTTGTATTATATCTTTCCAGCGGTTTAAGCGGTTCCGGAAGTCTGTCATAAAACATCCGGACGGTAGAAAATATTTCAGCGGAGGATATATAATCATGTGCAACGTTTATTGATTTTGTATTTTCTTTAAAGCAATTATCTGCAAAAAAATCTGCACAAACCTTTGTCGATACTCCCATCTTCCTGGCCTTAACAATTATATCCCTCTTAGATTTTTGTTTAGAATACAGTTTCTGTATATCGTTATACTCAAATCGTTTTGTTCTACGGGTATCACGATCCTCAATAAAAAGCCAGTGATTTATAAACCAGTCCGGATCTTCAGCACATTTATTCCATTCTATAAACCATAACTCTTCGTCGTTCTGCTCATATAAAAACTGGCAGTAATCATTTACGGAAGTTATTAACTCATTAAACTTCCGAGTCTTGTGATAATCAATTAAAAGTTTTTCGTCCGGATTCAATTATTTACTCCCATCATTTTTATTACATCCTGGTAAGCATATAACTTACCTTTCTCATATATCTTTATTTTTTTATCTGATAAATCTATTGGTGGCTGATTAACCGATTCAAGGAGTATCTTAATTTTAGCCTGTAGCTTTTTTTCAATTACATATTTTGTCATACAGCCTCCTTTAAAATATCAATTATTTCAAATTTAATCTGGCATATCCGGCTGACCGACTTATGATAAAACTCGGCTATCTCTTTATGGCTGTGTCCCATGCGGATCAACTCGAATATCTCCCGTTTCTGGCCATCAAGATGCTCGGTTAATAAGTCCATATCTATCTTCTTTTCGAGTTTCTGATACTCAGTCAGATGATCATTTTTATCATCATATTCATTCCATGCAAAAATATTATAAACCAGCCGGCTTTTAGTTATGTCTCGTATATAATCAGCAATACCCCATTTAAGTTTATATATTAAATACGCTGTTTTATTTTCATATATCTCTGCCGTCCATTTTTCTAAAGCCTTCCACAATAAGTACTGTCCCTGGCAATATAGATCTCCATATTCCAATACTCTTGGAAGTTTATATATTCGATTACATATTACAAAATGTAACAGCTGATCGTACTTTTTTAATTCTACATTAATATCCATATGAATTTTTTACAAACTCAAGTTGCTTGTCTGCTAATTCTTTAATTAAACAAATAGAAATTCTATGTCCAACTTTCAATATCATAATTGTCCTGGTAATTCCTAATAGTTCTATTTTAATGCTAACAGATTTCATTTTTTAATTATTTAATTCCAGTACAATTTTAAATTGCCGTACTGGAGAATATTTTAAATCTCTATACCATTTACCTAATATTTTAAAACTTAACCTATCATTCAGCGGGATAGTTTTATTATAATTAAATGAATATATTGTCTTGCCCTTGCCGTAAGAATAGGAAGCTGAATAATTATTTTTCTTGAGCTTTATCTCCCCGATGTAAAAAGTATCTTTGTAATGGTCAACAAGAACGGATGCACCACCCTGAATATATTTGTATTTGTTGTATAAATATCCGAATCGGGTGTGTAATATATCTCTGGATTCATTGAGTTTTTCATCAAAGAAAAAACCGGAATGGTTTTCAAAATGAATATATCTTTGTTTATAATATGCACCATCTTCTCTTTCGCTTACTATTTCAACAGCCTGCTTGTTGTAAGATATTTTACCTGCAAGCTCATAGTCTATAGGGCTATCATCTATCTTGGGATCTCGTACCGATAAAGATGCCGAACAATTTATAAGGAGTAATAGGATTAAAAATATTTTTTTCATACTCCGTCTTTCATAGTTTCCCCTTACATTCAAGCCAAAAAGCCCTGAGTAAAACGAAATAACCGATAATTAATCCGGCAATAATTATTATTTCCATAATTAATGATCCTTTAAAAATAGAAGTTTTTCCCGTTCGAGATCTGTCGTCCCATGAACAGAAAAACAGAAAGTATATTCCTCTTTTTCTATCATTATTTTAAGCCTCACAATATCTTTTTCAGAAAAACAGATCGCGATCGTTTCTTTCTGATCATCATATATTATGTCTCTAATTCTTATCTGCATTTATTTAATATCCTTCCGTAATTGCGATCGTTGAGTTTTTATAATCAACCTCATCTACAAACAGTCCCGATGTATTCCATACAAGCTGAACATTCTCAAGGCCGACTATACCCGGAAACCTGGGAATAACAAACAACTCAGTATAGCTGGTATTTCTTTGTATCAATCGTGCATAGGAAAATATAAAATGACCGTTTATAGATCCGCCTACCGATATCCATGCAGCATCCGGTGTGAAAAATCCTTCTCGCCAGGTTACATTTACTTCTATCTCAATAAACAAAAACGATTCCTGATCACACCATTTAAACCCTACGATTCCCTCACTGCCATTCGAAAAATCTGACATATGAATTATAAATCCGTCTGCTCCAATAGGATCACAAGCTCTCTGGGCGAATGCCGGAATAACCGACAAGATCATTATTATAGATAACATACATATTAAGAATTTTTTCTGCATATTCAGTTTCCTCGTTTGGTTTATTGTTATGTATTTCTATTAATCATTTATTTAAAACCTTTGAAACTCTGGGCGCAAATATTTTGAGCGGTCACCCCAAGCCTTTTTTAAAATTTACCCAACTTTCAAATTCTCTGACGCTCATTTTATTTTTCTCACATATGTTTCAGGCAGCCATCTAACCTCATGCCCAAGTCCTTGAGCGAACAGCTCTTTTGCTTGATCAATGGTTAGTGGTATTATTAATTCTTCCGACTTTCCAAATCCATCATCTTTAATTATCTTATCAAAGGCTTTCTGAAATTCTACATTAATATCCATCTGTTCCTGTTCCTTTGTTAATCTTTCTTATCTTATCAGCAAACGATTTATCTACTCCACCTTCAGCGATGTTGTATTGATTGTAGGTTGTGATCTTTGCTACCTTATTAGATATATCTCCGAGCATCTTGAAGTACGTATTTATTGCCGGCACATCACCGGCGAGGCATTTATCTATCAACACCTTGAGGATCTGAGGTTTGTAATGTTTTATAGGTAGTTTATCTATTAACTGATTAACATGTTTACTGAACTCCTCATCCTTCCGCCAGGTATATAATGTTTTCTCAGACACTCCGACTAGCTGGGCTACTTCAGGAAAGGATATAGCATCATTAACAATTAAGAAAGCCGCTTTCGACTGACGCTCTGACATTCCGGACTTACTATTAGTATCTATAGGGAGGTTTTTTTGGTCTTTCGGAAGTTTTGCCATTCGGATTATCTCTTAAAATAAAATCTAAATACTATGATCTAAATATAGAGAAAAGATTTATTATTTAATAACAAAAAAGGAGTTCGATTAGAAACCCTTTCTTAAAGAATATAATACTCCTAATATAATTTACTACCTATATATGAAAAAGTCAAGTAAAACTTAAAATATTTTATTTATTTATTCTATTATGTAAAACATATCTAAGTCTAATAAAAAAGCCGAAAAAAAACACAATGCGTTTTGAGTTTCACACATGACTTTTTTTCAAACGCAGAATAAAAAAGACACACACCTTTTTTCTTGATCAATGTTTTTTTTATTTTTAGCAATAATACTAGACTTAGATATGTTTAGATTTTTAATAGATAAAATTCAATAATAAACTTGATTTTCTGATAGTTGCACTTGATTCCTTTAAACACCAATCAAGTGCAGGAATCAAAGACACACATACTTGCACTTGATCTGTCTTTTAGAAAAACGGGTAGATAACAGACATGAAGGTATTTAAAAATAAATTAAAATAATTCTTTACTTTCTGTATTTTATTGTTTATGTTGTATTAGAAGTCAAACATTAGGAGTTAAAAAATGAAATGTTCACTTCCACTTTGTAATAAAAAAGCTACTTGTTTTTTTAATAAAATCCCCATGTGTCAGGGACATTATAATGGTAATAAAGAAACTGGGAGTTCTAAATTTCCATTTCTTGGAAGAAATCAAGAAACCAATAAAATATTTAAATTCAGTGCTAATGTTATAATTAAGAAATTAAACATGGTTTAGATAATGAAAAAGAAAAAACCAATACACCCAGACACCTTCAGAAGAATGATAAAGTCCTTAATTGATAAATTGGGAGAGGATGAAGAAGCTTGTCACGGCAAAACCGATGATGCTATGGAAGAATTATTAATATCTCTTGGGTATGGCGGAGGAATAAAATTAATTAGAAATACTACGCGATGGTGTGCATAGGAATGTTTAAATTTTCAGCAGATACAATATTAAGTGCATTTAGCTTGCGGTAATAAGAAATGAACTTTGATTATCACATAGACTTATTTTCAGGTATAGGTGGATTCAGCTTGGGTCTGCGGCGCGCAGGGTTTAAGTTTAAGCATTACTATTATTCAGAAATAGATAAATATGCAATACAAATATACAGGAGGTTTTATCAAAAAGCGGAATCACTCGGAAGAGTTGAATCTATTCAGCCGGGAAGAATTAAAGGAAACACAGGGATCTTCACTTTCGGATTCCCTTGCCAGGATCTGTCAATTGCTGGAAAACGAGCCGGAATCAAAGGTACAAGGTCGCAACTGTTTTTTAAGGGTATGGACATCATTGCTGAATTAAGACCAAATTACTATATTTGGGAAAATGTCATGGGTATATTATCAAGTAATGACGGTAAAGATATAGAAATTATCATAAATGAAATGTATTCACGGGGATATATTTTTGATCTTATTGAAATGAATACAAAATGGTTTTTACCACAGAACAGACAAAGAATTTATTGTATAGGAGTTGATTTGATATGGATAGGAAAATTATTAATAGAAGATACAAAAAATGGGACAAAAGAGAATTACAATTTATACGAGAAAATTATAAAAGGCTATCTGTTGAGCAAATTGCAACAGAACTTAGAAGGTCTTCAAAGGGTACACGAACTCAAATCAATAAACTTGGTATTTGCTTACTTAATAAAAGAAAAACTAACGCTAAATGGACAGATTCTGAGATCGAGATACTTAGAAATAATATCCAAATGGGACTTAAAAGACTTGAAAAACTTATACCGAGACACACAAGAATGGCTATTAAAGCAAAAAGACATAAAACAGGATTCGTATATAAACCAAAGCCTGGAAGAAATATTAATGGATATTTCTGGAGGACAACAGTTGACGGCAAAAGAAAAATTGCTTTTGTGCATAGAATTATTGTGGAGGAATCTATCGGACGAAAACTTGATAAAAGCGAACCTGTTCACCATATCGATTATAATAAAGCAAACAACTCCCTCGAAAATCTTTACTTGTGTAGAGACAGAAAACATCATGCAACTTTACATAGACAGGCTGAAAAACTTATACCGATCCTTATGGAAAAAGGCATTGTTGAATTTGATAAAAGAACAGGAAGATATGAAATATGCGGAAATTAGAAGAAATAAAAGCAAGGGCAATGAAGAAAAAAATACTCTTACAATTCCCTTTAATGACGAGCCAACAAACAAAAATGACACTTTCGGACATCCTGGAGACGGACGTAGACCGGAAATATTTTCTTTCGGAGAAAGCTATAGCGAGAATGAACCGGAAAACTTACAGCAAGCCCAAATTAGTGGAACAATAAATCCTAAAAACAACAGCGGTCAACTTGGATTTGATTCGGGAACAACTTTGATAATGGACAAAAAACTTAATAAGAAAAATACAGATATAGCAGCAGCTTTAACGGGTGGTGGACATTCGGGTGGGAATCATTCAGATATGGATTTAATACAGATAGGAAATATAGGTGGCTCAGATCAAGGTGGCAGAGTTTATGATTCAAAAGGAATTGCAAAAACTTTAACTGGATGCGGTGGCGGTATGGGTGCTAAAACAGGCTTATATGCAGTAGCATCCCGAACGAGAGAAGGCAAGCAATCATTAGAACAACGAAAAGATGATGTTGCAAATTCAATTACTTCGGTGCAGACGGATAGTATGATAAAAGTTCACAATTTTCAACCTCGAAGCCCCGATAGACCTTCATTAAAGAAGAAACCAGGTTCAGGTGGACATGGACATTTGTCAAAAAAAGATGGGAATGTTTATCCTGTAAATCCTGGAAATACTCAGGCTGTAGAAATGGGTACTCAAATCCGCAGATTAACTCCCGTGGAATGCGAAAGATTGCAAGGATTCCCTGATAACTGGACAAAATACGGCATAGACGACAATGGTAACCAGGTTGAGATATCCGATACACAGCGTTATAAAACCCTCGGAAATGCTGTAAGTGTGCCGGTTGTGAAATGGGTAGCAGAACATATAACAAACAAACAGGAGCATGTATGACAATTAAAGAAATAATCGATCAGATTGACCAGATTCAGAAACATATCGATGGATTAGATTGTATTAAATTTCAAATAGATGTTAAGACCCAAGTTAATTGGAATGAACAGGAATTTATTAAAAGAATAGGTCGCTCGGAAAAAGTAAAAATGGTTGAACACAATGTTTCATTGTTACTACAAGATATATCAATTCCTCAGTCGGAAACCGCAGTATTATATTTTGTAATAGATAAGTATAAGGAATTGATAAAGTCATTAAAGTCTGAATTACACTCAGAAATGAAATGCCCTGTCAGCACTTAAAAATAATATATATCGGCCTAAAAGAAGGTCAGTGTGTCAAGAAGATCCCGCTATTTAATTGCTTAGATTGTCACTCGACGATAACTGCAACCAAAGCTGATTATAAGTTTCACAAAGTCGATAAATATCAGGATAATGAGTTTTCTTATACTCACAAACAACTAATAATAGGAGAGAAAAATGACAGCGTTTGAAAAATTTTTAGCAGGATTTACAATGATGATCTTCGGTACAATATTAAACGGCATTTATTTTAAACATTTTTGGGAATGGTTTGTTGTACAGCCCTTTCCACAACTTCCGAGTTTATCGATAATCCAATCAATAGGTTTTGCGTTTTTTTTGTCTGTATATACTGAAGGTACAAGTAAATCAAAGGACGAAATAACTAAAGAATTATTATTGTCTATGTTTAAAGCTTTTTTTACAGGCTCTGCAGTATTTGGAGTTGGATATTTAATACATTTAATGTACCAACAATAGGAGAAACAAATGATTAAACTAACAGATTTACCAAAAAATATTCAGGACAAGATTAATAGTCTCAAGATAGATTATAATCGCACAAAAAGTAATTACTTGAAAAATGGAATGCGAATTGGTCAAGTGATTTTAGTAATTGAAGAATGGAATAAAATGATGAATACAACCGGATCAGTTTACGATTATTCTACTTATATAAATTTTTATCCTTGTGTTAATGAAGCAAAAGATTTAGTTCAACTCATGAGAATGCTTAAACAGGTTGACAGTAAGTGGATAACTAAAGAATTTAATTATAACAAAGAGCATAATCGGGTTTATTGTGAAGATACCAGTTTTTATATTGATATAACTCTTAAATTTCTAGAAGATTCCAATTGCAAAATAGAACTTGTAAAAAAAGAAATTACCGAAGCAGAGGAATTGGAAATGGATAATGAAATCATAAAGGCTATAGCAGACGCAGAAATTTCCGTAAAGCAGAAATTTATGTTTGAGAAAAAGGTAGTATGTAACGAAGGAGAAAAAAATGCCTGATTTATATATGAAGTTACAATCTAAGAAGAATAAATATACCAGCCCTAAAAAAAGAGTATATATTAAAAAATATTTACGGTTATTGAGGATCAAAGTCAGAGCAGCAGACGATCGTAGACGCAGAATATTTTCACCCTGGGTACCTATGAAACGTAAGCCTTCAAAGTTTAGTTTCGGAGATACAATGAGCCGTGTTTTTGGTTATAAAGACAAAAGGAGATCACATGAAGCATAAAGAAGTATTGGCTCATAAAATAGCAAAGGAAGTTTGGAGCGAGATAATGAAAGACCTGACTGATCGTAGAGGAATAAAAAACGGATTTGAAGATATAGATGATGATATTATGGAAGAAATTAATCTTACTCAGGTTTCTAAAATACGAGAAGGAATATTGAAATTTAATGTATAACAATAAAGGAGATTCAGTTTCGTTAAGAATTTAATAAACAAAATTAACAGCCGGTCGGGAGTTGAGTGCTTCATATCTCGGCTGGCAACTTTTAAAGGAGAACTAAATGCCAAGCAAAGAACAATATGAACAGTTAGCGCAATTAACAGATTCGCTTGAATTACTTACAGAAGACGAACAAAAAATAGATAGTATTTCAATTATAATAATTCCCAAAGATGAAGTTCCACCTAAACCGACAATATTTTTTACAGATCCGGCAGAGGTTCGAATGATAGCGAGATCGATGCTGACTATATTAAAAACGAAAAAATCATTACTACTAAACGAGGCAGGAGTTACTGAAAATGAAAAATCTTGATACTTATAAACGTATTGCTCAAATCGCAGAAGATATTGAGTATTTTACAGTAATAAACGACAAGTTTATTCATACAGTTGACACTGGTTCTGGGGATCACGAAATTTTTCCAGAATCTAACAGTGCCGAAAAACTTAAAAACTTAATAATTACAGAATTAAAATATGAATTATCTTGTCATGAAGCTACTATACGGAAAGAACTATGTGGAAAGAGGAAAACAAAATGAAAACATTAACATTTTGGATTTTGATACTCGGAATAGCAGCAGCACAGTATATCTGGGTTTTATTAACGCTTAGAGTTTATATGTTTATGAACTCCAGGAGAAAACCATGACTAGCCCGATTAAACCTATGCCTCCAAGTATTTTTACCAAGGTATTTAAGCCTACTGAATATTTTGGGGCATGTAGAGTTTGCAAGATCCCGATTAACAGACCGAGATATGTTGCTAAACTTGATAAATATATTTGGATCTGTAATAAACAAAAATGTAAGAAATTATATATAAGCGGAGATTATGAATAAATAACATGCGGACGTGGCGGAATGGCAGACGCACTTGTAGGTAACGTGATGGTCGACAGGGAACACCCAACAAATTCATGCATCGTTACAGATAGAGAAGTTTTCTTGAAGCAAGTTGATAGCTGGTCATGCAGGTTCGAATCCTGTCGTCCGCACTAATTTTAACATCAAGGAGAATGAGGTATGGAAACAGGAATAATTTTATGGGTATTATCATTGCCAGTCATAATAACTGCAATGGGATTGCTTACTATGTGTCTAATATGTCGTTTTTCCCCTTCTGTAGTAGCAGATAAGTTTTTTAATTTTTTCGAGAATTACATTCTTACATATAATGGAATTTTAGATAAAATGTTGACCTCATTTTTTAGCCTCTCTTTGGTGATTTTCGTTCCCGTAACATGGTTTTCATTTTATTTTTTTATTTACTATTCACTTAACTATATATTCGGAGGATAAAATGAACAAGAAATTGATGTTAATACTCTGTAAAATTGGATTACATAACTTTGAATATACAACATTCTGGAAAGATAATGGAAAAGCAGGATTGATACAAAAATGTAAAAGATGCAACAGGAAGGATGTTTTATTATGAGCAAGACCGTAACATTCGGGGGGTTGGAGGTCGGGAAAGAGTTTAGGATTAAAGGATATCAGAGTGCTTATCAAAAGTTAAGTGATTTTCAAACAGATGGAAGTGGTTGGTTTAATGCTGTTGGGCTATTTACATCAACTGTTATTGATGAAAGATTTTACTTCAAACCCACGGACAAAGTGGAGGTAACTAATGGCTGATAAAGAATATGGAAAGGAATTACGAACCAAGGTAGATAATATTACAATACCGTTATGTGCGATTCGTAAATTGTCTAATCAACCAAGAATTAAAGATCTTGCAGAGAAGGGGCTGAAAGGACTGGAAGAATTTTTAATTGCTATTTTCCCAAAGGAGCATAACTAATGGCTGAGACCAAAGGGCTTACGTGCTGCCCGGAATGTGGATCGAGCCACGTTGTTATCGTAACTGCATTTGTAATATTGATAGTTAATAAAACAAAAAGGATGTCATTGCAATGTTTCAACGACCAATGCAGTCAACTATTCTGGTGGTATCCTAACACAGGCAGAGTAACCGGGAGGAAAGCGTGAATATAGAAATATTAGAATCATGGATAACTGGTAATTGCACTTGGTGTCAGAAGTCCAAAATTCTCACATGGGAAATTAAAGATAGAGGATATTGTTGTTCACGTTATTGTGCTGAAAAGTATAGACAGCATGAGCTAAACAGACAAGGAGCACCCCATGAAAATCAAGGTTAAGCTCGGCGGGACAGAGTGTGAGGTTGAGGTCAGGAAAATATATTTAGAAAGTATGAAATGTTATCATCTGGAAAATAATTTTTATGACATTTCCTCTATTGGTAACACTTTAGATTTTGCCAAGAGAGAATTTGTAATATATTTTCAAGAAGAATATAAAAGGGTTTTTAATCCCGAGCTATTGAAAAAACAACACAAATTTAATGAACTCATAAAGGAGGCTGAGCGATATGGCTGATACATTAGAGTGCAGATTATGTGGAATAATAAAAACCATCAAACACTTTACAGATGCACCGCAAGAGCATGATACAGGTGTTCAAGATGAAGTGTGTAATGAATGCTTACAGGAGGACACAAATGCCGACAAAGATTGAACTGCCGTATGCGGTGAATGAGAAAGTTTACCTGAGATATTATAGAAAAATACTTCATGTAAGAATAGATGACATTGAAATAAGTCTTAGAAATTATGGAGATATTCACCGTATCGTTGAACCAGCAGTTAGGTATTCTTTTCATTTGACTTGTTCTAATGGCAAAAAGAAATGGCGGAACTTTGGGGAAAAATATCTTACAAAGACCAAAGTCGAAGCCCTCGCCAAGTTGCAGGAGGCTGGCAGTGACTAATATATTCAAATGTGATTACTGCGGAAGGTTCATAGCTGAATCTGGGTTTGACGATAAGACAGCTACATTGAATTTTGGACACACAGCGGAGCAAACAGAAATGCATCATAACAAATGCAAGGAGGCTGACAGTGAGCTTGAAAAGTAAATTGAAAGAATATTCACAAACAATGTATTTAACTCCAGAACACCAAGGTAATAAAACAAGAATTTCATTGAATGCAAGAGAAGTTATTGAATTACCCGATGCCCTTGAACTCGCGGATAAACTGGCTGAGGGATGGAGTAAAGAGTGGAATTCCTTTGGAGACCCCGATATGATAACTTTGCCAAATATGTCATTAATCATATTGACAAAGGAAGAAACCGGATTATGTAATGGATATAAACAATGCATCAAAGACCTGATCGGAGACAGCGAATGAAAGTTAATATCAAAAAACAAATAGCATTTACTTTACATAGACATAATGCAGATATTGCATTAAACGACCTCGTTGATCTATTTGATAAGCTTGAAAAAGATAGAGCTAATGAAATACGAAAACTAAGAATAAGTAACGATGCATTAAAAGATGTGATAATCAGTGTTATGTCCAAGTCTTTAAAAATGTGGGGAAGGACAGAGAATACACGTATGTTGGTTAATAATATTGTGTCACAAATCAAAAGGAGATAAACAGCGAATGAAACTTGAACGCATAGGCTCACGGGAAGCGGGTCGGGTTATGGTGCATGATGCTAATGGTTGGAATGCAAGTTGGTTTATAGCATTACTATTTCGCCCTAAGTTGTATACAGCAGTTTGCAATTCTGATATTTACGTGGTAACTAAAGCAGAGAAAGTATCAGATCATAAACTCATGCCCAATAGCACCCCGACCACTTGCAAGAACTGTAACCGCATTGCCGGGAGGTTGTAAGTGAAAGCTCAATGTTTAAATTGCAGATTCATATTTGATTTCGATAAACTTAATCCTAATTCAATGAGTTTTAAATGGTGTGAATGTATTCCAAGGCGAAAACTTGGTGTAAAACAAACCAGGAATCGCAGATATTATAAAGGATTTTGGAGTAAAGAAACTGTAAAAGTAATTGAGGAGTAACCCATGCAAGAACTGATTGAAGTATGCACGGCAGCATCGGGGAAGAATAATTTAAGGAAATTGGATAATAGAAAGGAGAAAGTATGAAAATTAAAGAATTAATCAGTAAACTCAAAAAGTGTGATCCAGATAAAGAAGTACAGTTAATTATTAATTATGAGGAAGAGGCAGGTATTAATACAATTTCTCAAGCTCATGCTACCGAAATCAGGGTTGTTGCTCAAGGCGATGATAATGTATCTCTTCATGCTGACGATCACATGTTGAGGCTTGACGAAGGTGAAGACTATAAATGGTTACAAGATACATTTGGAGTATGATTTAAGAAAACCCTAACGAAAGGAGTTGAGGACAATGAAATACATTAAAATAACACTTGATGGAAGTGGATTAACCGACACCCTTGACGGTGCGGTTGAGTTTTTGAAAACTATGTATGAAGAAGAAATGCAGACCGAAGGATATAAGTATAAATTTCAGGTTGTAGAAATGACAGAAAAAGAATATAAATCATTGCCTGAATTTGATGGATTTTAACTAACCGCCCCTGTGTTTCGGACACGGGCAGAAAGGAAAGAGTAAGATGGAATTTATAAGAGAATTAAACGATGATGATTATTTTCCTCATAGACAATGTCCATATTGTAATATACTATTGTACAATCTTGAAGAAGATATATCAAATGTTTATGAAGGAAATGGACTCTATAAAACAGAATGCCATGATGCGGAATGTGGAAAATCATTTGAGTTTCTTATAACAGGATTTGATATTACTTTCAAGGACACGCCATGACACCTAAATTCAGAGTTAGAGATACCAAAACAGGAAAATTGGTAGATGGAGAGTTTTTTATCAGCAAAGTAGGTGAATTGTATTGGTGGGATCCTGTAAAATTAAAAGTTGAATTTTGTAGGCGAAAGCATTATAAACCCGAATTCTCCACCGGGCGACAAGATAAGAATGGGGTTGAGATATTTGATGGTGATAAAGTGCAATTTAAAGACAGAGTTACAAACAAAATAGAGATTATTGAAATTTGGGGCATATTACATTTAAATAACATCATGGAATTCAATCATTTTGACAGCAGCGACATCGAAGTTGTGAAGGATAAGGAGTAAAATGGAAAATAAATACAAACACACATGCCCCCAATGTTCAGGGGATGCCACGATCTGCGAATGTAAGTGTATGTGCTGTGATGAAGCGATTATAGAATGTTGCTACTTTGGTAATTGTTTCTATTGTAAAGATGGAATTAAAGTTACTGCCTTATGTGAGGATTGTGGTGGATGTTATAAATGCTGTGAACATAGCGAACGTGATTATTACCAGGAAGAAAAAGACAGAAAATTAACAGAAGATCAGGAGTAAAAAATGAAAATTTGTGTACAATGTAAAGAACGGAAAAATGAGCGAAATATGAAGTCAGATATTCAGTGCAGAGTTTGTTCTAGAACTAATAATAAACATTATCACAGTCCATTAAAATACCGGACATTGAGAACAAATTCGGCTCAGCACCCGATAAGAAATGTATCTCAGAATAAATGGGATCTAAAAACAGCTATAATTAACGCCCTACAGAATGAAATATATTGGAAACATCTTACAATTGAGGATTTCCTTAAAACAGAACCTCCAGGGAGGACAATATGAAAACTGAATTTAAAATAACTCGTGATGCAATAAAGATTATTGATTTTGCTAAAGCCATGCAAGATGAAATGAAAAAACACGAGTGGAAAGGTGATATTACAAAGCCGTCATTTAAAGACAGATTATCTACATTGAGATATAATGTAACTGGAGTTGAAAATCTAATCAAAGAGATTGAGGGTAGTGAAACATCTGAGGGAATAATCGACAGAACAAAACTCGAACTTGTTGATATTGCCAACTATGCTATGATTTTACATTATAAATTGGAAAAGGAGTATAAATGTATCCAATCATTGAAGAATTGAGAGATATTTCTCAAATGTTAGACAAACCTTGTGGTTGTTGTACCGAGGAATATATTTGTTTATCAGATGCGGAAGATATTATAAAAAAACTTGCAGCTAAGTGGACTCAAGAAGAAAATGCAATCGAAGAACTTGGCTGGTATTCAAGAAGTAACGAAGCACGAAAAACTGCAAGTAATCATATCCAAAATTTAATTGGAGATCCAAAATGAAAAATATTCAACGTGTATCAAACGATATATTCCGAAAATTAATTCCATTGTTAAGAAAAAAGACTTTTATAGAAGGGGTATATACGTTTTTCAGAGATTCAAAGAATGATAATTTTACAATCAAAGTATCTATTGACCGGCCTGAAGGTTGGGACGATAAGGAGGGAGAATGATTAAACCAAGATTGGCGACAAAGCAAGGCAGATTTTTTAATGCTCTTAAAAAAATCCAGCGGCATGGATTTGAGGCTGTATTTGTTGGCGGATGCGTAAGGGATAAATTATTAGGGTTAAATCCCAAAGATTTTGACATAGCAACAAATGCTAAACCAGAAGAATTGTTAAAAATATTTAAAGGACATAATATAAAGACTGTCGGCTCATCTTTTCCTATTGTATTGTTAAACGATATAGAAATAGCTACATATCGTAAGGATATACATATTGGAGTTGGAGATAAAAATTGTACTATAGAATATGCAGACACATTAAAAGAAGATTTAAACAGACGCGATTTTACCGTAAATGCCATGGCTTATCGCTTAGAAAGTGGAAAATTTATCTTAATTGATCCCCTCGGTGGACAAAGAGATTTAGAAAAAAGACAAATAAAATTTATAGGAAATCCTAAAGACAGAATACACGAAGATCCTAATAGAATATTAAGAGCCTGTAGGTTTGCTGCAAAGATAAATGGAACATTTCATAAAAAAACTTTATTAGCACTAATTAAATATTCTTACTTAGTTAAAAAACATGTAAAAGCCGAGAGAATAAGAACCGAAATAATCAAAGCTATGGAATGTAATAATCCATCATTCTTTTTTCAACATTTGTATACCTTGGATATATTGAAGGATTTATTTCCTTCTTTAAATAAAACAGTAACCTTTAATGGACATGGATACCACCATATAGAAACAATTTTTACTCACTTAATGTTGTGTGGTGATTATTTACATAAAAAAAGACCCTTATTAAGATTGTCTGGATTTTTACACGATGTTGGAAAACCCACTGCCGCTAATAAAAATTCTACTGCTCATGCTGATTTTACGTTTTATAAGCACGAAATTATAGGTGCAAAATTAGTTACTAAGGAATTAAAAAAACTTAAATTTAGTAACAATGAAATAAATTATATTTCTAAATTAGTTAGGCACCATATGCATACTCTTACTGATTTATCGGACAAAAGTAAGCGCAGATTACTTAAAAAACTTGTAGACGATAACGTAGAACTTGGGGATATAATTAGATTAAAAATGGCAGACAGAATAGCAAATGTTAAAGCTGCTAAATTATCTAAAAAAAAGTTGCGTGATATGTTGTTGCTTGAAAATATAATAAAAAATCCTGATACTGCATTGCTAGTTAAGGATCTAAATATTAATGGTATAGATGTCATGGATATCTTACATATTGCCCCATGCGCCTTAGTGGGAATTACCTTAAAAAAAATTCTTCAATTAGTAATAGATGATAAGTTAATTAACAAAAGATCTAGTTTATTGGAAGCTATAAAATGTTTTAAATAAAAAGTATTTTAAATTAAATAAAAATTAATTATATTAAATTAATAAGGAGAATCAAGTGACTTACAATACTAAATTAATAGTTATGATTAAGGAGAAAAACCTTCGGAATTACGAGGTTGCTGAAGATTGTAATATGAACGGTGCAATCTTCAGTCAGATAATTACCGGACGAATTAATCCAACGAAAATAGAAAAGGATAAAATTGCTGCAACACTTCAATGTAAAGTTGCGGAGATCTTCTAATGGATAATCTATATAAAATCCTTGAAGTTAAGAATTTTTCCAGTTTAAAAGATGTTAAAAAAGCTTACCGAAAATTATCTAAAAAATATCATCCGGATAAAAAAGGCGGATCGAAGGATAAGTTTGAAGAAATAACAGATGCTTATGATATTCTAAAAGACAAAAAGAAAAAAGCACTATACGATGAATTTGGATTTGATTTTGATATAGAATCTAAGACGGATGAATTATTAAGATTCTGGTGTTTAGCATCTATTGAAATGGTTATAAAGAAAGAGATATTGGGAATTAATTTTTTATCAGCAATAGAGGGTTGTATTGATTCAATTATTGAAGAATATGAAAAAGAATATGATATTTTAGTTAAACAGGAGAAGCAGATTGAAATTATTTCTAGAGACATGATCAACAATAGTTCGGAGACATTATTAGAAGATACTATTTTTGAGGTATCTCTTGAAGTAAAAAAGGCTAAAGGAATTAAAAAAATAAACCTTGATGCTTTAACGCGATTAAAATCAGCTATACTGAATTACAGATTTGAAGGTCAGAAACAGATCGGTGGGCTGCCTTTTGATAATCTGGATGATTTTTGGGCAAAAGCACTGCAACACAAAGTAAATAATGCGTAATAAAATTTTAAATACACCTGGCCGAGAATTAACGTTTAAGGAGTATAATCCTCCGGAATATGTATATTCCCATCAGATTAATACAATCGCTTACGGAATGCTGCTGGGCTCGTTTGCTGATCTTTCAGACCTCGGTACTGGTAAAACATTAAGCCAGATAGAATTAATGCGATACCGGTTTAAAAAAGGTCTTACAAATAAAGCATTAATTGTCTGCCCAAAAGCCAATATTTATGATCCCTGGTTGTCGGATCTTAAACAATTCTGGAATAATCGTCCATTTGATTTAATATTAGATAAAGGATCGGCAAGAAATAAAAAGTTATTAGAACAAGCTAAAAATTTTAAGCAGTATATTGCTATTATTAATTACGAGTCTGTTTATCCAATCCGGGATATTTTAATTAATATCGGGTTTGATCAAATTGTACTTGACGAATCTACTTATATTAAAAATTATACAAGCAAAAGAACAAAAGCCTGTATTAAAATCGGGTTAAATATAAAGTATAAATCTATTATGACCGGACTTCCGACACCCAAGGGAGCATTAGATATCTTTTCACAATATAAATTTCTAGATGATACGGTATTTGGCCATAAAATAACTAAGTTTAGATTTAATTTCTTCACTTCTTGGCACACACCGTTTGGATATAACGAATATTTTCTTAGAGACGATAAAAAGGAGCTGCTAAAAGAAAAAATTATGAGCATAGCGATAAGGCATAGTAAATCAGAATGTTTGGATCTTCCAGATAAAGTTTTAATAAACGAAGAAGTTAATTTATCAGAGGAACAAGCCGGAGTATATAATAAATTTAAAGAAGATCTATACGCCGAACTTGTTGATGGTCGTTGCTTAAAAGCTTCAGTTGCGGCAACGAGATTACAGAAATTAGCACAGATAAACCAGGGATTTATATATATTACTAATCCGGCAGCGACTGATCATGAAGAACCGTTTATATTTAAGAAAAACCCTAAGCACGATAGAATTAAAGAACTAATTGATCAAATAATTAGTCAGGGTGATAAAGCGATTATCTGGTCAGTATATATTAAAGAGTGTAATATGTTATCCGAGTTATTAAAAGAATATAACCCTGCACAAATATATGGAAGTCACAGAAAAGAAGAGAATATTAATAAATTTAAATCAGATGAAAGTAAGATCTTGGTTGCAAACCCTCAATCTGCCAGTCACGGATTAAATTTCACGGTAGCTAATTATTGTATCTGGTCGTCTTATACGTTTAATTACGAGCATTATTTTCAAGCCAATGGACGAATCGACAGAATCGGACAGGAAAAGAAAATGACTTACATACATTTAAAAGCGAAAAACACAATAGATGATTATTATATAAAAAATTTAACAGGAAAAGAAAATTTTAATAGCTTTATACTAAATAATTTAAAAGGAATTTTAACATGAGCAGACTATTAAACAGCGGGTATATACAGACCTGGTTCCGAGAAATGGGAGGTAGGCAGTTTCTTGAGAATATAATAGAGAAACTCGATACTCGATCACCTGAAAAAATATCACAGCACATATTTAAAGAGTATGAAGAATTGTTTTCTGGAAACTCTATTAGAAATGTTATGAAATTTCACAATCTACGAACAGGTCAGCACGGGGGAAATCGCAAATAAAAGGAGTTTAGTGATGAAACACTTTAAAAAAATATTTTTAACGGTAATTACAATAGTAATAACTTCAATAGGAGTAAATCTTATGAATCTTAAAAAAGATATGTGGGAAATAGAAAAATATACGTGGGAAAGGATACATGAAAATGAGAAATATCTAGATGCTATTCTTAAGGAAATAGGACTGGCAGGGGAAATAGGGCAGTACACCTATAAGTTTTCTAAAAAAGGAGGCTATGAGTATAAAGAACAAGTGTCAGACAATGGTTATCGTGTTGTTTTATCAAATAAAAAATTAAACACCATTGCAGAAATAGATTCTTTGTTTGCTCCCTATAGGTATACAGTTGTATTTAACAGCCCAAAAACTGGCAAAACAGAGAAGTTTCCTTTAAATAGCGCAGGGGTTGATAGATTATTAGAAATTCAAAAAATTGGAGTCAAAAAATGAAAAAAATAATAGTTTTTTTATTAATATTTATTTCGTGTGAAACTGAAAGTAAACAAGAAATAAAAGAAGTAAAACTGGAATATGAGTATCAAGTAATTGGTAGCGCATTTATGAGAAGACCCGTTGACAGCAAAACCGGTATGTGGGAAGTTTCCAATGAAAATCATAGTTTTAAACCGGAAACAACGTACGTAACAGAAAATGGGGATAGTGTAGTTATATGGAGAAACAAATGAATAATCGAATATTTCGTATACTAATATTTACAATAGGTAAGGAGAAAAAATGAATCTTAAGGATTTGACACTTGGGGTATTGGGATCGCAGCTAAGAATAGTGATCGATAAGATAGAAGTCGAAACAGAGGCAACCAAGAAATTGAACGCTCAGAAATCGGAAATAATAGACGTTATACTTGAGAAAATGGAGGCACAAGGTACTAATAATTATGCAAACGATGTCATATCCTTGACCAGAAAAGTATCTATTCATCCGAAGATCACAAACGCAGAAGAATTTTTTAAGTGGGTAGCAGAAAATAATGCTTGGGAGTATCTCAGCAAAACTTGTAATGCAAAAGCATATCGAGAGAATTTTGAACTCGGGGAAAAGTTACCGGCAGGAACAGATAATTTTACAAAACCAACAATTTCCTACAGGAGGAAAGAATGACTGAAATAATAAAAAAA
>SDBT01000798.1_pt1 | contig 51954 bp, 94 predicted proteins | sample 2277101 | NCBI WGS metagenome assembly SDBT01 (sample SAMN10404973, study PRJNA504765) | marine sediment metagenome | isolation source: marine sediment core GS10_PC15, 103 cmbsf | place: Arctic Ocean: Southern Knipovich Ridge | collected 2010
GACAGGGAAAATGTCGATGCCCCGGGACAGCGTCACGAACGATTACCTCAAAACCCTAGGCTTTGCCTGGACGGACGCGGCTGTTCGGGCTCGGAAGTTCGACAAGCTGCGGACATTCTTCGTGGAGTCAGTGAAAAAGAACATATGTGATGGTAGAATACATATGGGCTACAATCAACTTCGGAGGACTCGGGACGATGGCGACGTTGCAGGCACAATCACTGGCAGACTTAGTTCGTGCGACCCCAACATTCAGCAGCAGCCTAGCCGGGACCCTGAAATCGCTCCCATTTGGCGGTCGATCTATCTTCCCGAACCTGGGTGCTTGTGGCGCTCGGCGGACTACTCTCAACAGGAACCCCGGATTCTCATTCACTTCGCGGAAAAAGCAAACTGTCTTAAGGCACACGAATTTGGAGATCGTTACCGAAACGATCCTGAGACCGACTTCCACTCTCTCACCGCAGGCATTGCAAACATTGAAAGAAAGCCTGCAAAAGAAATTGGACTCGGATCTGTCTATGGTATGGGAGAACTCAAGCTGTGTCGTAAACTCGGACTGCCCACCAGAAAGAAAACCAGCCACGGCGGGAAGTTTTCTTACATCGGAGCGGGTCCAGAGGGCGATGCAATTATTGCCGCCTTCCATAGAGGAGTTCCTTTTCTACGAGACCTCGTTAAAAAAGCGAAAAAGGTTGCAAAGAAGCGAGGTTATGTCATCAATATTGTCGGAGGTCGTCAGAGATTTCCGAAAGACGCAAGAGGTAATTACACAGGAGAGCATAAGGCGATTAATAAACTTGTACAAAGTTCTGCAGCTTATCAAATAAAACAAGGAATGGTTGATGCAGACAGCGCAGGACTGGAGCCCCCTCTACAGATTCACGATGAGTTATGCGACACAACGGCGGACGGAGACAAAGATGGAAAGTTGTTGCAAGAGATAATGGAGAATTCAATCAAACTGTCAGTGCCTAACAAGGTGGATTTGGAGGTCGGCCCAAGTTGGGGAGAAGCTAAATGATAGAACTCACTGTGTTCTTCCAGGAAGTTCAAGCACGTTATGCGGAGGATCAAACTTATGTCACTCTTCTATATAGGTTTCTGCACAACTATGCTCCACAGATCATGGGTATTTTTTTATTCGGACTCTCTTTGCTTTGTGTTAAGGAATTGTACATTGACAAAATTACCAGAAATGTGTATAATAAGAAAAAGGAAGGGAACGTTGAATGAAACCAGGAGAAGTTTTCCGGGCCGCAGTTGTGCAAATCGACCCAAGTAAAGACCCCAACTATGGAGGGGCCTACATGGTCGTGACCGATTTTACCCACAAAACCGTCACTGGATACGTCATTATTCCAAGGGGCAAAGACCTCCCACCTGGGCAAACCTTCCTTGAACGAGACATGGATGCGGTTGCGCTCTCGGGCCGGGCAGAATGGTTAAACGGAAGTTTTCTTATTCAATGCCCCGGTTGCGGAGAGATCATTCAACCAACGGAAAGTCGCAAATGCGATCTGTGTAACAAATGACTCCGTCTCACATGAATACTTGCGTAGCAAAAATGATGCGCGGCACGCACTACAAGCGGATTGAGAACACGATAGAGGGCGGAACGCCGGATATAAATTGGTCAACCGGATGGGCGGAGCTAAAGACTATTGAAGAATGGCCCAAGAGGGCCGACACGTCTTTTAAGATTGAGGACTTTTCAGACGACCAGAGGCGATGGCTCAAGAGGCGATGCAAATATGGTGGCCGGGCCTTTTTGATTCTCCACTGTGAGGGAGACTGGCTTGTGCTTTGGGGAGCGGACGCCGCATCGTGTATTGGATACGCTACGAAGGATGAACTGTTTAATGTTGTTGCAGTGTACTCTTCAAAGGGCCGACTGGATAAGGAGAGGTTAAGAGAATGTCTATTATATTACATCCCCCCGAACTTTCAAAGGGAGAGCGACTCTTTCTACACCGCCGCCGAAAAGGATTAACGTGGTTTGAGGCGGCAGAGTTTTGGAAAGTCCCTGGGAAGAAGTATCGCCAATGGGAAGCCGACGAACGTGAGAAAGCCCCCTACGTAAACATTTCTGCTCCAAATGTAATCGAAGAGTGTATCTTGCAGCGTCGGCGCTGGAAAATAACTCAGGGACGATTGGCTAAAAAGTTAAACCTTTCCCGCGCTTGGGTAAATCAAATGGAAAACGGGTCCGCAGACAAGTATCGCCTAGTGCTCTTCTGGCAAAACATGAACGGACAACCTCCAGTTGCCTGAAACAATGATCAAACATAACACACAAGAAGCTATTGACTTCCTGGAGAGATTCTGTCCAGGGGGGCCGTGGCTTCTTAATGCCATCAACCCTTCCACAAAAGGCGGCAGTCTTGTCGGCAAAACTTTCACCTGGGAACAAGTAGAAGAAATGACCGAGTGGATCGAAGGGTTTCAGGGAAAACGAAACCTCTACTTCACGGTCAACCCTCGCATGATGGCGATTGATAACAAGGCCGGACGGAAACAGATCAAAGAACTTGCTTGGCTTCATGTGGACATTGACCCCCGGGCAGGCGAAAACATTGACGACGAGAAGACCCGTGGACTAAAAGTCTTGGCCGATCCTCCCTATGAAAACGTACCTCCTCCTACTGTAATTGTGTTCAGCGGGGGAGGAGTACAGGGTTTTTGGAAACTAGAAGAACCGTTGATAATTGATGGAGAAGAAACTCTATACGAGAAAGCCGCCACATATAACAAGAAACTTGAAGAACTATTTGGAGCGGACAATTGCCACAACGTAGACCGCATCATGCGTCTTCCCGGAACACTGAACATTCCGAATGAGATCAAACGGAAGAAGGGCCGCACATTATCCCTGGCTCGCCTTGTCTCCTTCGACGAAGATCGCGTGTACCCTTTAACTTCTTTTCGACCTGCCATGCCCACACAGGAAATGGGGGCCGACTTAGGTTTTTCCGGCAATACTGTAGAAGTCAGCGGAAACATTGCGGCCATTACCTCCATCGAGGAGCTGTCCACAAGGGCCGACGGAGCCTTGGATGAATGGTTGAAAGACCTCATCGTCAACGGATACGATCCTAATGATCCACGGAAAGAACTCCGAAAACTACCGCGAAAATATCCAAGCCGGAGCGAGGCATTATTCGCTGTGGTCTGCGCCTTGGTCAAACTTGACGTATCCACCGAGGCTATTTACTCCACGATCACAGACAAACGATTCAAGATCAGCCGGTCAGTTCTGGAGAAACGAACAGGTTCCTCAAAGTATGCTCTTCGACAAATTGAACGCGCCCAGGAGGAGATTATCAGTCCGTGGCTTCGGAAGTTGAACGAGAAGTATGCCGTCGTTGCCAGCATTGGAGGAAAGTGTCGCGTCATTTTTGAAGAAGAGGATATCATTAACATCGAGGAAGGTATTTCTCGCAGTAAGCTAGTGAAACAAACCTTCGCAGACTTTGCAAACGTACACATGCACCAGTCACACGAGACGGGAATCAAAGACAAGAACGGAAATGCACAGTTCACTCCTCTTGGAAAATGGTGGCTGCAGCATGCCCGCCGTAGACAGTATGACCGCATTGTCTTTGTCCCGGGTAGAGAGGTCAAAGGGGCCTACAACTTATGGCGCGGCTTCGCTGTGGACTCTGTCCCTGGAGACCCGACTCCCTTTTTAGGGCATGTTTTTGACAACGTCTGTTCAGGAAACCAGGAACATTATGAGTATTTAATTGGATGGATGGCACGTTGCGTACAATATCCTGCGACCCAGGGACATACCGCAGTTGTATTACGAGGCAGATCTGGAGTCGGAAAAGGTTTCTTTGCAAAGTGGTTTGGGTCGTTGTGGGGCCGACACTATGTTCCGGTGTGCAATGCGAAGCATTTGACAGGAGATTTTAACGCCCATCTTCGGGACGCTGTCGTTATTTTTGCAGACGAAGCAGTAGTAGCCGAAGACGCTCGGTCTCACATAAGTCAATTAAAATACATGGTCACAGAAGATCATGTTCTCGTTACGCCCAAGGGGATCGACTCTGAAATGGGTGCGAATTACACCCATATCATCATGGCAAGTAATGATGACTGGATCGTTCCAACTAATGAAGGTGAACGGCGCTTCTTTGTACTTGACGTGAACGCCTCGAAGATGCAAGATGGAACATATTTCAAAGGCATCACGGAGAGCATGACAAATGGAGGTCGTGAGGCCTTGTTGTACTACCTACAGAACCTGGACATCACAGACTATGATGTTCGAAAGCTGCCTATCACAGAGGCTCTCATCGATCAAAAGATGTACTCCTTCGGCCCCTACGAGGATTGGTGGTTCGCCAAATTGCAAGAGGGCCGACTGTTAAGCGAGCATGCAGATTGGGTAGGGGAAGTGGAGAAAGATCTTTTGTTTCAAGACTTCTACGACACGACATCCCAGAACAGCAAGAGCAGAACAGCGCGAATTTCTAGAATTGGTTTGGGAAAATTTCTAGGTAAGGTCTGTCCCGGCATGAACAATTTTCAAAAGTCGATTCGTACTGGCGACGTGTTAGTGGGACGGCCTTATTTTTCTCATGTTCCTTCCCTAAAAAAATGCCGTAAAGACTTTGACAAGGCCTGTGGAGGCCCGTTTTCGTGGACCAAAATAGACGAACTTCCTGAACAAGGAAATATGTATCCGGAGGTTCCCTTCTAATGAAAGCTGTTCATGTTGGCATGACAACTTATCGTTATGGGTATGGACTTGTATTTAGTGCTCCATCACAAGAGGCAGCAGAGAAAGAGGTAGAGTCCTACATTCGTCAATTAGCCTTTGGGCTAGAAAGAAAGGTACGAAGAATTGAGACGCACAATATCGAAAATGATAGAGACAGTGATACTGGAGTCAAGTGATCCCATCCAACTCAGCGCGTATGAGGAAGACGGGAAAATTTATTTCACAGTAGACTGCTATCCTGACACTTTCACAAGAGAAAAGGTATTAGAGGCCCTTCGGGATCTCTATGATAAGGTGACTGGCCGTGAGTATTAAACTTTCAGAAGCATTCCAGCAATTCCTAGACAAAGTAGACGAGGTACATGCTGCAGAAGTGCATGCAGTAGAACAAGGAATTTCAACATGGGATCACCGAATATCTCAAATGATTCCAGGTCAAGTACTTTCTGCTCTTGAGCAACTTTATCAAAAAATTGAAATCCGTTATGATGAAACCTCTTATTCCTACTCTGTGAGACTATGGTATGATGGTAAAGGCATGTTGCCACCAAATATTGAAATTTACCGAGTGCCTACAGAGGATGCCGCCATTAAAGCTGCTTTCTTAGCTGCTCAAGCGGCGTTCCCAGAGGGAATAGATGATGACTCCGAGTGACTATCTGCTGGACGGAATTATAAGAGACTTAATAGGACTGGAATCCTACGACGACCGAGAGATTGAAAGCGCAACGGTCTTAATGAAAACACTTGAGATTGTGAGTCTTACAGTAACAACCGCATCAAGTGTCGATGCTGTCTCTGAAACTTTCACAGTTGATTTTGTAGATGAGTCTTTGGGCCTGCGTTTTTTAAAGGCTGCAGGACTAAAAGGTGTTAAGGTTGCCGGAGTTCGCCTGTGGCTTGAGCGAGGCGAAAGCGTGGCGTTGCAGTTGAAACAAAGACCTACCCTCCAAGTAACAAAATGTATTTTGAATCAATTGTTAGAGGCAGAAAAGGAGTAGTAAAATGGAAAAGGAACTCGTTACAAGTCCCAGTGGGGGCGCCGGGCGCATGATCATGGAAGTATCGTCAGGGAAATTAATCGACCTGTCTGAATTTAAACAGGAGGATGTCGATCTCCAAGACATTGCGAACTCTTTGTCCAAGCAATGCCGATTCGGAGGACACTGTGATCGATTCTACAGTGTAGCCGAGCATGCCTGCAGAGTATGCAAAGCGATTCTGAGTCATGGCTTTGACGATGAAGAGGAAAAGATTGAAATGGCAGCATGGGGTCTGCATCACGACGATTCCGAAGCTTACTTGGGCGATGTGATTCGCCCTCTTAAGACTGACGACTACAAGCAGACCGAAGATCTTATCATGGCGATCATTGCAGGCAAGCTTGGGCTTCAAGGTCTCGTGGTCCCCGACGTAGTGAAACACTACGACAATGTCCTCGTGTCTACCGAGGGCCGATACATAATGAAGAACGAGACGAAGGATTGGCCTCGGCGCGAGGAAATGGCCGACTCACTTCCGCTTGAAAAATTTCAAGATGTCGGCTGGCCTCCCGGTCACGCGATGTTGATGTTTATGAGGACTTCAAATATGATAGAGGAGAAATTGTCTAATGTACGTAGCGAGAAATAATCACGCCGGAGATACTGCTTACATTATCTTACTGGAGTATCCGTTAGAGGTAACAAGGAAAACACAAAGCGGAAAAACAGGAATTGCATGGGAAGGGCCGAACCTTACTTATGTCAAATGCCCAGACCCTGCATTCTTCGAGGCCTGCGAAGGGATTCAACTAGAGCCCGGAGAAGGGCCGATTAAGTTTGTACTGTCCCGACTTGAGACGGTAGGCATGGAAGCTTTGTCTTTAAAGAAAGAGGAGGAAGATGATGGCACAGATGACTCCGTACCTGTGTAAAACTTGCGAGGCTCGGTTCGATCTTCCCGGTGAACCACGGGAAGGCATAACTTGTCCTATTTGTAAGGGAGAAACAGTTCCAGCCCTCGAAAAGCCTGCCTCTGGCATTGGAGCCGTGGTTCCTCGGCTAGATGGAGCACTGGTTCACAGGTGCCCTTGTGGAGAAACAAAAAAAGAACTGCTTCCAGGAAATATACTTAGCTGCATTTCGTGTGATATAGTGCTTGAAATTCAAGCCAATCTTTTCTATCAAGCAAAAAGAAAAGAATAGTTCTCCTCTCAGATCAGTATCACAATTATCACTATTCGCATTTGCGGGTAGTGATTTTTTTTTGAAAAATAAGACTTGACAAAGTGTCCAGGTTCATGTATTATGTGTTCATACCAACAGAGGAGGAAACAATGGACGCGCATAAACTGTATTGGACAATGAGCAAGCTGGCAAACGAAGCACAGCAGTCAGGCGATATTTTTCGCTTTGAGGAACTGGCCCACGAGGCAACCGAATCAGATCTTTACGGCCTGTATTCGGAAGACGAAAGCTGGGAACCTGTCACCGGGAGTATGTAAGATGGATATAAACAAACTCAAAGAAGCGTGTAAGCAGGAAATACAACGGTGTTTCAGAGAGTCCGCGGTACGGTATCCCGAATATGCGGGTCGTCTCAAGGGAGTTCCGATTGAGTGGTCCTCTCGGATGACAAAGAAGGCGGGATCGGCTCAACCGGCTTATTCCGAATATGACCATCGCGTAAGAATCGGGAAACGCATCCGTCTCTCTTGCTCTTCTAAAATCGGAAGGGGAGAACTTCGTGAAGAGGACACCGGGGCACGAAGCTGCACACATCATCGCGTGGGTTGTCTTCGGAGACCGCGGCCACGGCTGGCGCTGGAAGATGGTTGCACGGGAACTCGGAATTGCGGATACACGGTGCCACACGTATAAGGTTCCGCCAACAGTACGTCGGAAACGTTATCCCGTATATTGTGGCTGCGACCAAAATTCCGCAACCAAGGTGATTGTAACTCGTATGAAAAACGGCATCCGGTATCGCTGCCGCAAGTGTAGTTATCCTTTGTCCCTAGCTCCGATGTTCACTGCCGCTGCGGACAGGGCCGACGAAAAAGCTTGACACAGCCTGTAATATAGTGTATAATAGGTCAACTGGAAAGGAAAGAACAATGACTAACCGCGAATTTTGGAATGCCTGTCAGGCTACGAATTGGCAATTCGAAAACAGCGAACAACATGAAACCTGGCTCGCAGGAACCGAAGCAATGAAACGTCTCGTTTCAAAAATCCAAAACGATCCAAAGAAACAAAATATCTATGACGATTTCCACGCATACAATTTCTCGGGTCCGGCCTACGGAACACCAAAAGCGTCGAAACCCGTGAAACCTGATGCAGTGTCAGAGATCGCTGTAGACAATTTGATTGCGAAGCTGGAGTCTGAGTGAGAAGCCGATGAAGAATTACGTGTTTGTATATGGAACCCTTATGCAGGGACAGGGAAACCATCAATGGCTAGGAAAAAATGACACTGATCATCTTTGCTTGGGATCATCTGAAACAATTTATCCTTATAGAATGGTTGCGAACATAAGCGGTATTCCGGCTGTTCTTATGGCAAACCCTGTTGACATAATCAAAGGGGAATTGTACGCAGTTACAGATCGCGTCATGCGACACTTGGACATCCTTGAAAGCAACACCAACGTCTATCAACGTGTTCAAGTGAAAGTCAAGCGTATACTTGGAAAATCCCCTGTACTGGCCTGGCTGTATTTTGGAATACCTGACGTATGGAAAAAGACCCTAGTTGTATTCGGAGGAAACTACAGGAGGCCTGTTAACAAAATGAAGGGCTATATTGAAAAGAAAAAGGGCGGAAAAAGTGTCCGACTCGTAGAGCTAGACACAGATAAACCCTTAACTGGATGGCACCGTGATAGGATGGCCTGTTACGAGGAGTTTGGAAGGAACCAACGAAGGGATCGTAAAAATGGCTACCGGAGCGATAGATCTTAGGACAGGAAAGCCGTACAAAGACAAAAGGGAAATATCATGTCACGTCCCAGGATGCAAAAGAGTGGCGCTGTATCTAGAGTACGGGCGCGGTCTCTGCTCGCCTCATTCCTTGATGGCAGAGAAGATCGACAACCGCCGGAAATCCCGGAGAGCAGCAACCGTCCTGTTCCTGGCCCGGTAACGAATTACCGCCGCCTGTTAAGGCGGTACATTGAATGGGTAAAAATGTGTAAGGGCGTGGACTTCCTAATTGCCTATGAGGACAAGTGGGCAGAGCCGCCCGGACGACACTTTTCCCATGAGGAATGGGAAGTACTTAAGGAGTTATCAGATGAAAATCACCAAACGACAAAGAAAACAATCGAGATCGAGAGTGGTTCAGGTATACCTGGGGGACAGCCTAGCAGTGAGAGTGCGGAGACTGGCCCGGAAGTATAATGTTGGGATCTCCACTCTCGGACAAGCCGCGTTCGAGTATATGCTTGCCCAAGATGCCAAGGGGAAGCTGAAAATTGTAGAGGAGGAATAAGATGCGAGATCCAAAAGAAGCATGTGAACTAATAGCGAGAACTGTGTTTCAGATGGAGTTTCTGGAGCCGGAAAAAAGTACTCCAGACTTAATTTTAGCCCAAAAGGGGGCACTTCTTAAAGAAGCAGCAGAGGGCACAGAGGAAGGTGTGCGGACACTTCTTATCGATCTGGAAATTCGCAATCGTATTTTTGACCAGTTACTTCTTACCACTGCTGCGCTGTCAATGGCTATTAACGCTCTCCCGGAAGAAGGGGAGTTGCGAGCTAAGTTGATTCGCATCCGGAGGGCAGGAGAGGGAATGTGACAAAGAGCAGCCAAGGTCTTTTTATAAGATGGGCAAGAGCCCACGGGTGGACCGCGGTGCATGTATCTCACTTCGATTCTAACGTGATCCTAGGCTGTCCTCCAGGAGGAAAAGCCTACGATCCTCTAGAGCCTGTTCCTAAACAGAAAGCCTTCAACAATCTAACCAAAACAGGTAAAATACTGTTTGAAGAAGATCTTCGGTTGCGTGAAAGAGAAGTGGCCGCGGAGCTAGACGTGCATTGGCAAAAGAGCCAGAGAGGAAGGAAAGATGTTTAACAAAGAACTTCCTGCGCATAAAGTGCTTTATGAAGGAATCAATAAAAAAGGATTTGTCCAATTTCGAGTTTACTTAAAACTCAAACGGTGGCCGTGGTCTCCGCTTTCCCAAAGAAACCGCGTCGCCCATCGGGAACACGGGGTTTGGTACTGGACAGAAAAGGGCACACTTGTAACCGGACACACTCTGCGTCTTCTCAGAAAGGAAATGCCATGAATATCGAAGAATTGCCAGATGAATTCGAAATTGCCTTCGGCTACAAAAAGACGTATACGGGCCGACACACTTCCAGGTTCCGTTGTACCATCTTCCGAATGGGTCCAACGCTTAGTTCCTGGAGTGGCGATGGGCAGACACGAACAGAGGCTTATCTTAATGCAAAGGATTTTTACGAAGAGGACCCGCGATGAATTATTATCTCACAAAGTTTCCAGGACGAATGTCCCTCGGGTTATTTTTCCTCTCATACATAGGATTTAGAATCCTAGAGGGATATGGAGAAAACTTAGCTTTTACTACAGCAGCTTTCATGTTCGCAGGATCGTTTATCTCAATGATTGCAGGAATAACGTTAATCCTGCACAAACTTATTGAGGACGTATAATGAAATATGCAATCTGGGGTGAAGAGGGAATCGACCAAGCGACGAAAGATCAAATGGAGGCCGCGTGCAGTGTGCCTGTTGTCTTGAAGGGGGCGCTTATGCCTGACGCCCACTTGGGCTACGGACTGCCTATAGGTGGTGTCATCGGGTGTGATAACGCCGTAATTCCCTACGCCGTAGGTGTGGACATCGCTTGCCGTATGAAGTTGAGCGTGTTGGATATTGGAATGAAAGGACATGTTCCTGGGTTCAACGCAAATGTCTTAGCTCCGATCCTCGAAGAGGAAACACGGTTCGGGATGGGTGCACATTTCGAAGACGGTAAACGTCGTTGGCACCGTGTTTTAGCTGATCAACTGTGGCAAGATATTGATGTTCTCTCGGAGAATTTTGATCGAGCAGGTCAGCAACTCGGCACAAGCGGGGGCGGAAATCATTTCGTAGAGTTCGGCGTTGTTAGTGGCATGGGCGACGGGGACAAGCTGGCGATTCTGTCACACTCGGGAAGCCGCGGTGTTGGGTTTCAGGTGTGCAAGAAATATTCGGAGATAGCGAAGCAAGAACAACCGGACGCGGGGCACATGGGCTGGCTCTCGCTGGACTCTGACGCAGGACAAGAGTATTGGGCTGCGATGAACTTGATGGGAGAGTATGCTTCTGCAAACCATGAGTGCATCCACGACGCCCTTGTGGCGCAACTAAGAACCAAGGTGACGTACAGCGTCGAGAATCACCACAACTTCGCGTGGAAGGAACGACACGGCGGGCGGGACATGATCGTGCATCGCAAGGGTGCAACTCCTGCGAACCAAGGAGAAATTGGAGTTATACCGGGGACGATGGCAGAGCCGACGCACATTGTCTACGGAAAGGGACACCCGGATTCTATGTGTAGTGCTGCGCATGGTGCGGGTCGGGCTATGAGTCGAACGAAGGCTAAGAAGTTGTACGGTCCCGATGAGGAAGTGTATCGCCATGCTGTTGAAAGGAAGGGAGTTCATGTTATCTCTGCCGGGCTGGACGAGCTACCGGGTTCGTACAAGCGGATTGAAGATGTGATGAAGGCCCAGGAGGACCTTGTGGCTCCGTGGTTCACGTTCATGCCTACGGTTGTGAAGATGGCGGGTAAATAGGAGGTAATTATGGTACTTTTATTTACAATTGGAATTTCAGCGTTGTTTTTAATTACTGTGTCCTTGAATCCCTAAAAAGGAAAAGGTAATGCTTAGTGAGATTCAATGGAGCGTCCGATCTGGCGGCTTTAAGGATCAGGACTATATTATTCAAGCGCGAATTGAAAGATGTAGAATTCAACGTCTACTCACAACTTTCGAACAAACTAGAATACGATTTCCTGGTTTTATTTTCTACGTAGGAATGCAGATGCAAAAAGTATTGCTGATAGAAGTGTTTGTCTCTGGGAGAAAAAGATGATGACTTTACTTACAACAGCGGCAATGATATTTCTTGGGGCTTTTTTGTTAGGCTACCTTCTCTTCTTTAGTTGGGTGATCAAAGGGCACAATAGGCGCATGGCCGAATATGACAAAATGCTGAAGAGGTACAGAAAATGAGAATACATGACATGATCGGCGCGTGTTTGGCCGTACTATTCATTGGATTTGTGGTGGGCTATTGTATAACAAATATTTGGATGGGAGCATAAAATGAGCGCACTTTTAGAAGAAGCCTGGGACTTTGCCTGGCATGCACATGATGGACAGGTTCGGAAATATACTGGAAATCCTTATCATGTTCATTGCAAATCCGTAGCTAATGCTGTTGCGTCCAAAACAAAGGATGATCGTGTGGTTGCTGCGGCGTACCTGCATGATGTCCTGGAGGACACAAATGCGGACGAGAAAGTGATGCGGAGGAAGTTCGGTGACTTCGTCATGGACATGGTTGTCGAGCTAACCGACGTGTTCACGACGGATCAGTTTCCGTATCTGAACCGGAAGATTCGAAAGGAACTGGAGTGCCTGCGGATGAAGAAGATGAGTCCAAACGCGAAGCTGATCAAACGGTGCGACATCACAGACAACACAACCTCGATTGTCGCACATGACCCGAAGTTTGCAGAGACTTATTTGGTCGAAAAGGCCGCGGTATTGGAGGCGATAGGATGAGTGAAATTGACCAGGCACATGACTACATTAAAGAATTACAGGAACGGATTAAAGGGCTAAAGGCTGACAAGCAAGATCTAAGGTTACACTTATTTAGTCTATACGGCGAGGCTTGTCCTGGCTGGGCCTCAGATGGCAGACCGGAGAGAATGATTCAAAACGCAAAGCGTTATCGAGAGGCTCAAGAAACCAAGTTTAAAGAGGAATGGGAAGAAGGCGAGAAACTTGGTAAGAATTTACAAGATGCCGACAATGAAATTTCCCACCTGGAAGCTGTTGTACAGGAATGTTCTGAAATGCTGAGTTGCCCCTTAGACAAAGTAGGAGAGTCCCTGTCAGCGATGCTAACAGAATACGAGTGGCGTTGGGATAGTATTCAGGAATTAAGGAAACGCTCCGAAACAGCAGAGACAAAGTTTCAACAACTAAGTAAAGAACATCTTGGAATATTAATCAAGATGAGCTGCGACTACAACACAATGAAAGATCAACTCACGGCCCAACGCGATAAATTGCAGACCGAATCTGACAACGCTTTTTGTGGGCTGATTGGCAGCTCTCGTGGGGAGTGTGTTGAATGGGGCCGAAGGGAGCGACAAGAAGAAATAGATGCGCTGCAGATTGATCTCGATGCGATGGCGAAAATGCAGAGATCGGGGCAATCGCTGCTCGACAAGCTGGAAAAACTCGCGCTAGATCGGGGCGGGATTCGGCTTGGGCGTTCTTTTTGCGGGGATGTGTGTCTCACTAAATTCAACAAAGGGCCGACTATGGTTGAGGGAGGATGGCTTCACCCTGGAGGCTGGCAGTTCAGCGGACCTGTTGGATAGGTTGTAGAAGAGGCACATAAACGAATGGAGAAAGATAATGTTTGAGGGATACCCAAAGATAAAGCGGCTTAGCAGTGCGGACATGACGATCACCGAGAAGATCAACGGGACGAATGCCCAGATGGTCATTAAGGAGGGCGTAGTGGTCCTTGTAGGGTCTCGTAAGCGCGAGATTTGCGAGGGAGATGATAACTTTGGCTTCGCAACGTGGGTCGAGGCCAACAAGGCCGGATTGTGTGAGTTCCTGGGCGAAGGACAACACTTCGGAGAGTGGGCAGGACCGGGCATTCAAAAGAATCCCCTGTGCTTGGAAAAGAAACTGTTCTTCCTGTTCAACACCCATCGGAATCCTCCAGAGAAGTTTAAGGCAATAGGTCACTTGGTTCCAGAGTTGCGCGGGGTTCCTGTGCTGCACACTGGCGGCTTCGATCTGGAGACTATTGACAACGTTCTTGACGTGCTTATATGGGAGGGCTCCCAGGTGGAAGAGGCGGGTCTCAGTGCGATGCCCGAAGGGATTGTTATCTCTGTCTTCGGAACGAAGTTTAAGCGCACACCGGGCGACCTGCACAAGGGAGAAAAATAATGAGTGAACACCTAGCAGATCTGAAAGCAAAAGTGGATTCGGCCCAGAGGGAGTACCAGTACGCTCTGCTTCGGGATGCAGTGGAAGCTGTGATTGATGATTGGGTGGCTGCTGTAAAACGTAATACGGATAAATATCAGCGGCTTAGCGATATATATGATGGATGGAACCCGGATACAGGAGGTTAGTTATGAACCGAAAAGAGGAGTATGATCAAGCAGGACAATTCTTTTCAAATGTCGTGATGGCTGCAGGAAGCGCGATTATTTTCGTCGTGGTTTTTGGTGGACTGGTGGCCGCGATAGGCGGTATGTGGCAGTTTATTAAATGGACGTGGGGTATCGGATGATTGATTGTCGAGAGATTATGGTCGAGCAGCACGGTGTTTCAATTCAATACCAAAACTTTGAGAAGAAGGAAAATATGGACCTAGTCCATGACCTAATTCTGCAGAGTAGTTTCCTCTTTCCCAGGTGGTTGAAAAATCTAACTGTCTGCATATACGATCAGCCTCCGACCGAGTTTCCGCACCTAGAGGCCCGGGTGTATTCTGAGAACTGGGAATATGGAATTGCTCAAATGGATTTATATGCTAAATTCTTTGACCGCCCAGAGGACCGTCAGTTGAATACTATTGTGCATGAACTGATCCATATCACTCACGGGAAACTTCTGACGTTCGACAGGAAGTATCTCCTAGGTTTTATTGAGGGAGAAGACGAACGGCTTGCAAACATACTGCGGACGAGACACACGGAAATCATGGAGGAATTCGTAGAAACTATGGCTGATGTTGTCCAGGGGATAATGTGATGGCTCAAGAAAGCAGATTGGAGAGACAGTTCCGGAGGCAGTGTCGGATATGTAAAGAGATAGGATTTGACCAGATGCGCGACATTCTTGCAGAAGAAGTGCTTTTCGAAGGAAAGAGTTTGACAGAGGTATTAGACTGGAAGGAGGGGACATGAGTGACGCATTGAAAGAATTTGAGAGGGGATGTCTTGTACCCCTTCTGGCCGTTTGTCTCTTGGGACTCTTTGGGAGCGCTTTCGTTCTTCTTATTGGGTTCTTTGGGCACTACATGGGTTGGTGGGATATGGCATGAGCTACACCTACACAGACAAGCACGTCAAGGGAGAGGATGATGCGCGGAGAGCCAATAGCACAGGAATTGGGATTCTTACATACGTTGTATTACCAAAGTTTGGAATACGGAAGGGGAAAAGATGAGTAGCGAACATGTTTATAATTTACCTTGTGGTACAGAGTGTGAATTCATTGATGCCTTCGTGCATGAGGCCCGGAGCCTGTCTCCTTATCCGCCGGAAAAGGTCGAGAGGTATCATTTTGGAGATCCCGGGGATGTCAAGGTGACGCTTCGGCTCTCTCCGCACGAGTCTATGCAGTCGGACTATCTTCTCGGTCTCGCCTCGGGATACTCCTCGGCGTATAAGATTGGATGGGATAAGGAGGCGGCTCAGTATCACAACTGGTACAAGAGGTTGAAGACGATGACTAGGGAAGAAAGAGTAGCGAATAAGACGGCGTGGGCGCGTCGGTGTCCCCCGGCGGTTGCAGAGTTGATTGTGAAGCTGGAAGATGAAGCGGTGGTGATGGAAGTGCGGATGGGGATCAAGGATGCAGTGATCGACGTACTTAGTAATTCGCTGGACATGGCGAGAGTTCGGCTTCGTGGTATATTGGAGGACATGTGATGATTAAATTTCCATCGGGTCTAGAAATTCCATTCGACGGTACGGACTGGAGAGAGGTAATTTTAGGTTTGCGCTCAGAGGATCTTTTATATCTGACCTACGGTTCATCCTATCCTCCGGGGACAGGTACGTTTCATGGCCTGGGTGTCATCGTGATTGCCCAGGGGGAGTTGATTCGAAGGTTGTATGAACTGCATAGGAGGGGCCGATGAACGAGTGGACGGTGATTAAGATGATGTTGGATGACTGCAGCGATTTTGCGTTACTCCAGTGGGAAGCCTTGGCCCGGGATTGGGCGGGGTCTCGTCGGGCAGGGAAGTCGGCGCTTGGGAAGCGTCTGAGTAAGGCTGTTGCGAGAGAGATTAAATTGAGAGGAGGAGAGTGATGGAACACACGTTGCATAGACAGTTTATGGTGGACTGGGCCCAGGAGATGACGGAGTTGAAACTTCGAAACGAGTTGAAGGAGATTCGAGAGTTGCAGAAACTAGGAAGCATGTGCGGACATCCAAAGTCGGAGAGGGACGACGTGGAGCTGATTCTGTTGCGAGCGTTGGACAAGTTGCAAGGAGGAGAGTGATGAAATTAACTTTCTATGGTGCGAGCGACGATCTAGTTGAAGTTGAGGGTGGGATTCGGGAGGAATATGGCTGCTATGACAGCCCATGTGTGTTGCGCTTGTTTAGTGAAAAAGAAAAACGCGGACTCTTCGTGATCGGGCAATATGGTCTGAGTGGGGCAACTTGGATGTTTGGCGTTGCGCAACTCGACGAGGGCGACCTTGTTCCGGATTGGCCTATGTCTCTCAGTGTCCATACACCCTACTCAGTCGGGTTACACATTGAGTGCCCAGAGGATTGTGTGATAACAGAGAAGGGGGAAAACAATGAAAGATAATTTCATTATAGCATGTATTGGGGCTTGTTTCGTGTGCCTGTATGTGCTCGACGTTCTGCAAGGAACAAAGATTAGCAGGCTGGAGGAAACGGTATTGATGAAGACAGAGTTCATCAAATTCCAGGCAGAGTTTAACGAGCAAAGTCTGACTATACACGACAATCAAGCAGAACTTAGTGATTTACAGGCAACAATCAATTCCAATGATTTAAAGATAACTGATTTGTTGACTGAGCGTCTGTTCTATTTGGAGGGGATAGCGGTAGAGTTCGACAAGGACAGTCGATCACGAGGTTGGCTACCTTAGAGAGGAGGGCGCAATAATGCGTGAAGTTGTAAATCTGTTGATTGGGTATTTACCTCCTGCCCAGATGGGACTTGTTTTGGAGGGGATAGAGGAAGAAATATTGGGGCTGCAGGGTACACGAGAAGAGGACTGGGGCCGGAAGATTGAGGATTTGACTTGGGTGCAGGGGCGTGTGGATGATGAATTGAGGGCATGGGAGGAGGCGTGATGGAAACTAACGGATTCATAGGTCGAATGGACATAAGGAATTTACGGAGTGAGAAAAGGCGGACTGGGATACTGTTAGATCGATTAGAAAAACAGGTGATCCGGGTCCGAAAGAAAAATGACACGATTTCTCGGGAACTAGAGAGTCGCTCGGAAAGGAAGGATCGTCATGGAAGGTAAAGAAATAGCGGCGATGCTGGTCAAGGGGTTGTCTGATCAAGGTCTAGAGGACTGCCAGAACTGGATTAACAGAGAATTAACCGGGATACAAAGTGCTCGGTCCAGGGCCTTAGAAGTACAAGAGGCAATTGCCCAGGAGTATGCGAGTAGGTGTGCCAGCGGGGCGCACAGAGGCTTTGCCCAGGGGGCGAGGTGATGACGCCAAAAGAAGAAATAGCAGCGGAGCTGCAAGTTCTCAGTGATGAGGTCTTAAAAGAGGGCCAGAGAGGAATGGTGTTTGAACTCGTGGGCCTTGAGGCGAAACTGGCTCGGGGGCGAGAGACGCTGCAGGCTATAAACGAGGAGCTGAATAGGCGTGCCCAGGAGGGCGAGTAGGCGATTCTACGAGGGACGGGAGTACGATTGGGTTCCAGGAGCGGTTAAACGGCTCCTGGGGCCTTCTGTTTGATGCTTGGAGAGGATAAGGGTTTTAATTGAATTCGAGGAAGGGCATTATGTCATTGTTCATTTTTGGACATAAGGGGCATGATTTTGCTCGGGGACGATTATTGATATTCGAGTTATTTCTGCTTAGGAACTTAGGCTGGGTTTTAACCTTATTCACGATAAGTCCATACAGTCAAAGGACTTCTTAAGGAACTCCAAGAATCGCGTTTTTATAAATCCCCCAGTATTATCGGTAAACGTCCTACTCCCCTTGCTCTTTACTTACTCTCTTTTAATATTAAGTAAGTTAAGTATACTAAGAAGTCCTTATTTGGGCAGGGGTTAGCGCGCACGGGTTTACAAAGTGGCAAAGTCCTTGAGCAAGTATCCTAAGCAGGTTTAGGGCTGATTAGGGCTATTTGGGAAGATTGCCGCGGCGGAGAGGGTCTCAGGGGTGTTTGAGGGAGGCTAGAATGTCAAGCCTACTTGGGTTTAGTAGCTTGATTCTAAAGGGATTCCTGGAATTAAGGTGCTTTTGGGTATGCTTTTTGAGGTTTACAAAGTGTCAAAACACCTGATTTTATCAATAAGTTATCATTAAGGGTGAGATTGCTTTCGTTTTGTGTAAGTCCAATGAATATGGGCTGAAAGGGCATTTTTCGTGCCAAGGTTGCCCTTTCGCGCTTTGACAACGTAACCCCTCCCCCAGTTTGCCATTTACCCTCATTTTGTGGTATATTGACTCATATCGAACGAATCCACACCCGATTAGCGTCAATTGACTACACATTGTAGTCAAAGAAAGGTTTGCATGGCAGGAAAGAAACTTTGTGTCGAGGTCATTCGGAAGCTGGCCCAATACACATCCGAAGGTCTCCCCCATGATAGCGCCGCGGCGCTCTGTGACATCAAAGAGAAGACTCTCCTGGGCTGGCTGGCCCGGGCAAAGAGGGACGATGAGAAAGATCCCCTTATCTACCAACTCGCTTTTGCGATGCACAAGGCCCACGCTAATTTTGTCCACCGTAACGTTAACAACATCGACGCAGCGGGCAAGGCAGGCAATGTCAAGGCGTCACAGTGGCTCCTAGAGAAGCGCGACGAGAAGAACTTTGGTAAGCTTGAGAAGGAAGAGGCTCCGGTGTCGAAGGTCATCGTCGTGCCCGCGGTGATGAGCATTGATGAGTGGAAAGAAAAACACGGGGATAAGAGTCCGACGGAAGCGAACGCTCCATAAAAGGGCCGATACGATCTTGCGAAAAGGGCCGACACGTTTTAGCGTGTCGGCTTTTTCTTTTTTCAGGGGCCGATACACTTTTGCGAAAAGGGCCGATACGATCTCGCGCTCAGGGCCGATACGATCTCGCGCTCAGGGCCGATACGATCTCGCGGATTCTTGGAAATTTTCCGAATTTTCAGAATTCTCACTTTCCGCAGAATTCTCACCTTCAGCACTATTCGCACTTTCAGCAGAATTCTCAGAATCCGCACTATTCACACCTTTAGCGCTATTCTCACTTCTGTCAACAATGGCGAATCTCGCCACTGGCGAAAAATGCCACCGCAGAATTCTCAGGGCCGTAAATAATTAACCCTTCGCAGTATTCCCGTTTTCCTCTACTTAGTAAAGGGTACTCTATTTTTGGAGATCTGTCAAGTCCGCTTCCGGAAAAATCGCCCACGAGGAAAAATTTTTGCTCGGGGAGAATTTAAGATCTCGAAAAAATTTTCGTAGCAATTTTCATGCCAGGTAAATTTTTTGATCTCGAAATAAAAGGTTGCAATTTTTTGTAGTATATAGTAGAGTCTAGTCAACGAAGGAAAAAACAAAGGAGAAAAATCATGTCAATTATGAAAAAATCCGGCTTCAGATTGAGATTGTAGACTATGCAATCTTAGTTATTGAAGCGCTGGAAAAGGCACTAGAAAAAGCAGCACGATGAAACGCGAATTCAGAAAATGTTTACCCTTGATCGTTTGGGCATTGATCATTGTGATCTTTGCTCTGTTGCAACAGTGAAAGGTAAAATAATGGACAAGGTAACAAAAGAATTCCTCGACGGATTGCACAATATGCTCGCATATGGTGATCTGTCTTCTGCAATGCGCAACGCTTTGCAGGAAATCGCAGAGCAACTGAAAAAGAAAGGGATCTAACAATGCCGAATTTAACAGTAGGGGTTCGCGAACCGGCAAACGAGGAACGACCGCAGAGAGTAGTCATCGAAGGGTTTGTCTATGCAGAATTAGCTGGTGCGCGTGTTTCCTGTCCAGAAAATAATCATTGGGCATATGTCTGCTCAGAATGCGGGATTCACGATAGATCCCCGGAGTATTTTGAGCACTCGCATTATTTCTTTCACGAGGCATGGGTATGCGTGCATTGCATTTCTACTGCTGAACACGATGCCGAGGATACCGAAGATTGCGATTGCGCAGATTGTCAAAACAATCGATACCGCGCGGACAATATTCAGGAGTACGATTATACCCCGACCCCGTTATTTTTTCGGACGGACGCCGAGTTAAAATCCGCAACGAAGATCTACAATGATTTACGAAAAAAACGCGGACTAGGGGCCGCTACCTTTTCGGATCGTTTCGGATTCGATCAAGATCGTACTCCGTTTATTGCGTTCGAAATTGAGGTAGAAAATGAAAACAATCTGGTCAGGAACGGAGAGGCAGTATCAAACGTAGAATACGATTGGAACTTCGCGAAATACGACGGTTCCCTTCAGACGGGTTTCGAGATCGTCTCGCACCCTTTCACGTTTGATTACTTCAATGGTCCGATGTTAGAGGAATGGCAACGGACCTTACGCTCGTTGAAGGCGGACGGGTTCACAAGTTACAACGCTGAAACATGCGGGATGCATGTCCACATTTCGAAAGAGGCGTTTACAAATTATCATTTGTATCGCTTCCTTCGGATCTGGTATTTCTCGAAACGGTTTACAATGTGGATGTCAAAGCGTAGCAGAGGATCGTTTGATCAATGGGCCGGATTCAATAAAAACGGCTCGTACCCTATCGTACGCAAGGCAAAGGACAAGTTTTACAGAGATAAGTATGAATCCGTAAACCTTGCCCACGAGCAGAGCGTAGAGATCCGGATCTTCCGTGGAACGCTTCATCCAGATTCCTTCCGAAGGAATATTGAAACGGTACATGCGGCGTTTCAATTTTCGGATCCGTATAGTGCGGACAAAGTTAAGACTTCGGAGATCACCCCTGACGGATTCGCAAAGTATGTGCGGACGCACCAGAAAACGTATCCGCAACTGTTCAACCATTTTTGGAATCACGGACATGTAGTGTCCGAAATCGCACGCGAAACCATATCGCAGGGAGAGATTTAATGTGTATCGCGATCTTGAAACCTAAAGGAATGAAGTTAAAATTGGACGATCTAGAAGAGTGCTGGGAAAATAATCCGCATGGTGCGGGGCTAATGTTCGCGGACAATGGAAAACTTGTGGTCCGTAAAGGGTGGATGAAATGGCGCAATTTTCAGCGTGCTTGGATGAAACACGATCTAACGGACAAGACGGTAGTTCTACACTTTCGGATCTCTACCGGAGGAAACATCGATCAAGCTAATTGTCATCCACATTTGATCAACGCGGATATCGGCGTTGTTCACAATGGGATCTTCTCTGCAAAGAATATCCCGATCATTGATGATAACTATTCGGACACTTGCCACTTCGTTCGAACTTTGCGCGATCTAGGCGATCTTGATTTTCTAGGAGATGCTGAGGTACGCGAATGGATCCGAAGGGTGTCCGTCGGAAGTAAATTGATCTTTATGCGATCCGATGGATCGTATGAGATTGTCAATTCCGGCGCGGGCGAATGGAACAATGGATCGTGGTTTTCTAATACCACATATAAATACCCAATGTTCTATCAATCCTCATATGAGGAATGGGATCGCAGCCCAGTAACGGGAAAATGGGGAACTGAAACGCAGGGGGCAATCGAAGAGATCAAGTGTTCGCTCTGTGATTTTCCGATCTACTTGTCAACGGAACGTGCCTGCGATATATGCGAGGCTTGCGTTACCGCGATGTACAATGACATAAGGGCGGAGTCCGAGCAGGTTTATTCCCTGGACTGTCCGCAAGAGCAGGAGTACGAGGCGGACCAAGAGGCAGTGTCCGCCTCTCACCCGGATAACAAAGAGGCAGTGGCGAAAGTGTTAGGAGTGGAATACAAGGAAGACCTGCAAGAAAGAGAATCCGCGAAGGTAAAGCGGATACATGAGCAAAGCGTAGAATCTGAGTATGAGTTAAAATGCGAGACGTGGTACGACGAACAAGCAAAGCGCTTGAAAGAGCAACGAGTAAACGCAAAGAAGATCTCGCACAAAGATTCTCCGGTAGGAATGCAAGGCTACTAGGAAAGGAACGAAACCATGAATCAAATTGTCTACACGAATCACGGAAGGATTTACACGGAACAATGGCCGCCTAGCGAAGTGTTCCCAGAGGGTATCTGCAGTGCTACCCTACGCCCATTGGGCCTGCCCCTTGCTAGTCCATTCGGCATAGGCTTGACACGCAAGGCCGCCGTTGCTGCGTGTTGTAAGAACATTGCTTACTATCAGAGGCGCGCCCGGTGGGATGCGGCGCGCGAACTAAGGAAAGGGTAAAACATGAAGCCAATACTTGAAGACGCCATTGAAGTACTGAGGCTTACGGCCTTTGACTGCGAACGTTCACTAAGGGGGGAACTAAACCTTGACAGTGTGAACGTGGTACTCGCCATACAACGCAACGCACGAGACATTGTGAGCAGGTATGATGCAGAGAGGCGAAGGGAAGATTTAAAAGTATTAAATGAGGCGCAGCGGCGAAGGGAATCTCATAGAGGCTTTTGGCGATAGACTCCGCCCCACTGCGTTAAACGCGCCGCAAGGTATAAAACCCTTGCGGCGCTTTCCTTTTGTCTTGACGGTAGGCAGGGACAGCCTAGCAAGGCAATGGGGTAACGAAAGCCTAGATCAAGCGTCCTAGGATGCGCCACACTGGACGCTACGGTTTAGGGTGAGGGTTTAGTATGCCGGCATTTTGTCAAGTCCGCACAGAGGCGGAGGGCGATTCTCGCATTATCATTGGTTTAATTGTTTTCTGGTTTCCCGCGTCTCCGATCATTGGATTAATTGATTATTGATTTAATTGAATTCACTGAGGTAAACTGTTGACAACGAGGTGTGGCGAATTTCGCCTCGCCGCGTGGCATGGCGAGAAATGCCAGGGGCCGATTCACAAAGGGCCGACGTAAATTGTTGACAAGGAGCCGACGTGATCGAGTCAATGATAGCAGGGGTTCCCGGTAAACTGTTGACAAGGGCCGACCGAGGGCCGATAGGATTACGGGGATTTAGCACTATTCGCACCTAATTAGGGGTAATCTCTTGACAATAGAATTCGCACTTTGCGTAGCTTTAGCACTATTCTCTCGCATTATTCGCATTATTCGCATTATTGTTCTAGCACTATTCGCACTTTCCGCATTATTCGCCCCCACCCCCCTCTTTTTAGCACTATTCGCACTACCCCCCTTACGCTAATTTTGCGAGCAAAAATAACACTTGACAAACTGCCCTGCTTCGTGTATACTCGCTTTACCGTGCAAGGGAGCATCTAACGCTAACGCGGAGACTTGTTCTTACCCTAAGTGGTTTGGATGCGACCCTGCCTATAAGCGCCCGTGGTTTAACAGCCATTCGCAACGGTGGACCGCGGTAGAAAGGCAGGGATTTATTGCAGCTTCTGAAAGGCACTGTACGCAGTTTCTAACAGGCGCTGCAACCCGGGGTAAAGGTTAGATCACGCGGCAAGAGGCAGCCACCTCAACTTGTGATCCGTACCCCGGGATTTTTTTCAAACCCAAAAATAACACTTGACATCCTGCCCCCTCTAGTGTATACTGCCTCTCGTGACGTTGCTACAGAGGCCGACTAGACCTGGCTGTAAACCAGATGGCTAATAACCCGCGTAGGTTCGAATCCTACACGTCACACCAATTAAGGAGGGTGATGCCAAAAGGCAGCGAACGTATTTCCAAAGATGATTGGTACAGCCGCGGAGGGTTCTCTAACTCTCGGTGCTGGCGCAGATCATCTAAAAACGGGGCGTGGCAATACTGGTATACGTTTGACTAAGGAGCCGACATGAAAATCTGGCAGTGCAAAATCGGTGAAATAGAACTCTCTAAGATACCTGAGATTCGAAACAGTCCGATGCGTCAAGCAGTTGACAGAGCCTACCAGCAGCTAACTGGAGAAAGCCCAAAGTTTCTTTTCTCCGATTGGAAAGGCCAACTTTCTGCTAATCAATGGCAGATTGTTGAAGACGCCAAGCCTGTTATCATCGAACTTTGGATTGAAGGCTACCGCCTCAACGGCGACCGATCCAAAGCGCAGTTCCTGGGCAACTTCGAAGGGCCGACGCTACGTGACGCCGTCATCCATTATAAGCAGTCCCTAGAACTCAAGCATATCAACACCGCTTATCCCTGGGACGTAATCAACACCGACAAACTAACGGATTGGGGCTGTCGCTTCTTCAACAACGAAGCAGACGCACGGGAGGCATTCGGATGAGTAAAAATGGCGTAACCTACATGGGAAACCGGAGCGGAAATCACTACTCTGTGTACGTGTTCCCCGCGGAGTTTAACCTAGCCGCAGAGATTGCAGTAGCCGGGTTTTTAGTTTTCGCTGTATTCCTCGGACTAACGATGTGTATCCACGGATGGCCGTGGTGAAAACCTACAGCAAAAACAACCCAGTGGTTGTCCTGTTAAACTATACTGGACAACCCTGGAATGAATTTTGGCACTATTGGGCAGCTTATTGTGATGAACTTGTGGAGGATACCGAACATGAAAAACAGCCTTATTACCATCTTACTATTGACGCCGCTACTCGCAGCCTGTGATCCCATCCAAGTAAACGTGCCTCCTATTCAAGTGTCAGGATGTGACGTTCAGCCCGAACTCTGCAATAAGTCAGACGCGGAATTTGAAGACTTCTTCGATGGACTCACGGACGAAGAGCAGACCGCTTACGCGGAAGCCCAGTTCGGGGGGCCGACACATACCGGGTTTGTCCCCCTGGGCACTGTGGCGGAAGTGTACGACATTTACAATGGCTAGAATATTTGATTTCACAAGGGTGCCACGAGCTAGTGACGAATTACAAGCAGATAAAGGAGAGAGACCGATGCCAAGTTATCCAATAAAAGATGCCCCAACTTTTCATTGGTACATGGTTCCGCTGTATGTTTTGGTTACTCCAGTTGTGCTACTTGTGTCAGGGTTTTTTGCAATTGGAGAAGCATGTGTATTTGTGGGAAATACTTTTTTTGACTCCTAACTCTAAGGTTGGTTGGGTTCGATTCCCTATGGAGTCATCGGAGCGGCGAGACTGCAGCGGACGCCGCTTTTAATTTGTGAGGGTGGAGACCCTTAGACACGGGAGGCTGATCAATGGCGAGAAAATATATTATACCGACACAGGCAAAAAATGACGAAGAGTTTTTAGATGAAATCTTTGATCGTCTGAAACTAAAGTTCGAAACAACAGTAATCAGCATCTTAACCGAGCGGGACGAATTGCGTAATGTTTGCCTAGCTTGGCTAAGTTGGAATGATAATGATCCCCCTTTAAATTCAGAGAGAAATCAAATCCGACATCACAAGATTATAGTTAAAACACGCAAGATATTAAAGGGCTCATGTTCCAATGGCTAAGATGCTGGACTGTCTATCCGGCGATTCGGGTTCGATTCCCGATGGGCTCGCCAAGCTTGGGACCCAACTGCCCCGGTGAATTCTTTCGTCGGGCTGGGTAGCAGTGGTCCCTCTAACACAAGGGAAGAGGTATGACAAAGTTCATGTATCCTGATTGTCCATGTGATGAGGAAGAGCCTTGCGACAATTGTCTCCGGGATTACTATGAAGACTTTATTTTACCTTACGAAATGGGATTAGTGGAGCTATAAAGGGAAGAGCGGTTCGACTCCGCAGCTAAGAGAGGTCGCCCCTCTACCAGTCGGCAACACAATCTGGTCCTTAGTGTAACGGTCAGCACGCCCACGATAAAACCGGAAAGGAACGCCGCAATGGGAGCCTCGATACACCGGCAAGTCTTAATAGAGCTGTTCAAGGCCGAGTCCGACGAGAATCTTCGGAAACATTTGGAAACTGCTCAGAGAGCGCAAGCAAACAGCTACAACTACGATGGGGGAGAGGATCTAGAACTCATCGTCCGCCGGGAAATGAACAGCCGGAAAGGAACACCGCAACGGTGAAATACTACTTCTTATACCTAGGCGTCCACAGCTACGCAAGCATTGGACTTCTCCTCGTATGGCCCAATCGCGCGTTTAAAGTCACCTGGGAAACTTACTATGTAATCAAGAAACGCTGGTTTCGCAGAAACATCATGGGAACCACATACAACGTCGGATATATTTACGGACGACCTGCAGTCCATTTTAAGTGGTATCACGGAAACACTGTCGATGCCGGACTAGGCCTCCAGGCGAACGCGGCCTATCACAAAATTGAAGAAAAAGTAGGATTTGGCGCGTCGTGGCAGTGGCGCGAAAAGTGGTTTGATTATGACCGTGTGGTCGGAAAGGTAAGTTAATGGAATTCCTTCTCGGACACTTAACAGGTGACTATCTCCTGCAGCCGAAAGACATGGCGATCCACAAGGCCGACAGGAATTGGAGAGGCTGGAGACTTTGCACGTTGCATTGTCTTCTCTACACCGCGGCACTTGCGCTCTGGTGGTGGACAATTGACCCCTGGGCCCTCTTGGCCGTATTTGCTACACACTGGCCCGTAGATCGATACAGCCTGGCCCACTACTGGAGTAAGTTGATTCGAGGTCGCCGCTGGGACCGGGCAGGAGATAAGTGGGATGTAGCTTTCACTGCGCTTGTTTACGCCGTGGTTGATAACACTTTTCATTTGATTTGTCTTTACGGAATCGAAAGGTTACTGGTCACGTAACGGAAAGGAACACCGCAATGAGTCGTGCTTTTGTAGCAGCTTGTCTAGCGCCGAGTTTGTTTATAGCGGGGGTACTTATCTATCTCACGCTTCGTTCAGGACCCGATCCTGATTTTTTGCCTCTAGACACCATTACCTTCCACGGCCCCAACCAAATCATCCAGTATGAAGGAGAGGTTATTGGTTATAGACACTATGTTATTTTTCGGGATGTCCAGGGAACGAAGCATGTATTCTCACCGCCGTTCACCATTGAATTCGGAAAGGAAAACTAATGGCCGCGACAAATAATGTCAAAGCTAGGTACAAATACAATTCCCGCTGTGCTGCAATGACTTCAAAATTTGATGTACACCTACAGGAAGGAAAACTAATGGCAACGCTACCAGATCTCGCAGAACAAATTCACGAAGGCCTTGTGGACTCACTTGACGAAGAAGATTACAAGGAATTCCGCTGGTCAATTGAGGCCCTTCTGCCGCTCGTGGTCGAGCTAAGGGAGAGACTATAATGGATGCCGCGATGCCCGTCTTCCGCTGCCTGGGCGGACATACGCATGCCACTGAGGAATTGGCACGAAAATCATCAAAGGTGTTCTTGATTCACGACAAAGCGATAGAACTTTTAGCCCCGAACACACATTCAGTTTGGAACTCTCCAACTAAAGACGCAGAACGATCACGAGTCGTGTGGTTCATCAACAACAAAGACAAAATCCTAGCTGCTTACGAAGAGGCGCTTGAATACGCAGAGGAGAAGATGGCATGTTCAATGTCACAATAGCCGATCTCAATCTGAGCAACATCAAGTTTGTAATAAACGACAAGTATCTGCAAGTACAAGCGGAGTGTATTCGAGGAAAAACGGTCACGACTGAGAGGGGCCGCAAGTGGTACATGAGTCCGCACATGATTCCCGAGGAGAAAGTGCAGACCGCGTTCCTAGCCTACATGACTTTCGTGGAGCATGAAGTCCGGGAGCTGTTTCTTGTGAACGGGGCCGACATATTCTCTCCACATCTTGATCTTGATGCACTTGCGAAGATTCCACATGTGAAAAGGACGGAGTCCTAATGTTCAATAAAAAATACGACGGAATGACCGCGAAAGAGTGGTACAAGAGTTATATACACATGGTAGAACGTAATGCCGAGGCAATTTTTAGCTGGACGGCTTATGCAGAAGAGGTTGAAGTCTTAAAGGCCAAACTCGAACTCTTAGAAACCCGTCTTGCAATTTCTGAGGAACAAACTCGGCAAACCCAGGAAAGTGCGGACTGTCAACTACGCGCAGCCAAAGAAACGGCCATGCGAACCGAGGAACAGATTTTCAGAAGCAAATCCGGAACTTACTGCGGCCTTTCGATAAAAGGCTGGTTCGATGCACACCAAAAGTTGGATCAAAAGTACCTGGAGACGAAGAAGCAGCTCGATTTACAAACAAAACTCTCTAACGATGCTATGAACGAAATTAAACGTCAGGACAAAGTGATCAAGAGTCGAAATGAGCAGATTGATGTTTTAACAGGACAGCATTCTTCCGCTGTGGACGGTGCAGGCGAGATCTACATTGCCGAAAGCAGACTCACTGATTGCGAAGAGAAGCTTGGCAAATCCGAAGCCGATCTGCAGCTCGAAAAGATGAAATATGCGCAGAAATGTCTTGAGTTGGCGAACCGAGCATATGAGGAAAAATGTGAAGGATTCACCGCTGAAGAATGGCATACCACTTGGAAACTGCTCGCAGACGCACATGCGAAGCTGAAAAACACGCTTCTTGTTGATGCGCAGAAATACGAAGGCCGCACCGCGAAACAGTGGAAACAAGAATGTGACGCCTTGACGAATAGAGCCATAAAGAAAACAGCGGATCTTATCCAGACACAGGTTATACTGAAAGAGGCACAACTGAAACTCTGCGACTGGGAACTTCGTAAATTACGATACCAAGGATATACTGCACAAGAATGGCACGCTTCCTGGCTGTCTCTTAAAAACAAAGACGTGCCGCATGTCTTCTCTCGGCTAATGGTAGATTCTGATTGCCAGGTTTGTGGATTACCTCTTAGCGAGCTTAGAAAAACGCATTCAACTTGTCCTGGACCAAAACAAAGTCGCGATGAAAAAGGCCATCTGATATGCTGCTTTGTGTCCCCCGGGATGAAGTGCAAATATTGCGATCAGGACTGCGCAACGTCTACGCCCTATTGCACGGGCCTAAAGCCAAGGCCGCACAACTTCACGGGCATAGGATCTCGCTTTCCTGACATGTATTGCCTGCATTGCCACCAAAAGGAGACGCCCATGACAAAGCACTGGCCGTGTCCCGGACCAAAGGTACACGTCTTTGTTTGGGCTGACAAGCCAGAAGACTATATCTGCACGGGCTGCGGACAGTTGTTTGTTTACACCAGAGGAACGAATTGCCCTGGGGCAGGGGCTCAGGTAATTTTCAACCAGTTATAATAGCCGAACTGCTTTGCTGTTCTTATTCGATGGCACTTACAACAACGGACATCGCACTTGGCTATTTCAGCTTTGATTTTAATCCACGCCAAGCCACAGGCGTTGCCTAAATTAAGAAGCTTTGTCGAATCGTCCCTATGATCAAAATCCAGAACTACCGGATTGGTTTCTCCACAGTCAATGCAAGGATGTTTCAATAAATAGTTCCAAATTCTTTGCCTGTGTTTGTTGACCCTGTCTCGCTGAGTCTGGAGTTTCTTTTCTCGTTGTTCCGGAGTTCGATTTGCGTTCCAGGTATTGCTGTATGCTCTTTTACAAGGATAGCACCATTTTGTTCTTTTTGATTTGATAAAATCTTTATCCAGACCTTTATAGCCACATCGGCTGCATATTTTCATCAGAATCCCCAGTTGTCTTCTAACTTAGTATACCGGTTGGAAGCCGACTTGTCAAATAGCTTGACAAATTGCCCAAATTCAGGTATAATTACAAAATGCGTTGGTAGTGTTAATGGCAGCACGTCAGGTTTCCACCCTGAAAGTGAGAGTTCGAGTCTCTCTCGGCGCTCCAATTTTCCCTGGAAAGGAGAATTCAATCCTCCAATGAACGATCAAGACTTCTTAGATCACGCCGCGTGTGCCGCCGTTTCCTCCTTCATGCCAAAAGAGATTCGTCCCGATGATTTTGATGCACGTTTCTTTTCTGCAGCAAAAAACTGTTACTGGTTTGCCGAGAAGATGTTGGAAGTAAGAAATAAACGCAGGGCAGAGCAATGATCGACATCATCCAAGATCGCTTCTCAGATCTCGAAAAACAACACAACGTAGAAATTCTCTACGCTTGCGAGGCAGGCAGTCGTGCCTGGGGCTTCGAGTCCCCGGACAGTGACTACGACATTCGTTTCATCTACCGACACCCCGAAGAATGGTATCTGTCTCTCAGCGAACGCCGGGACGTGATTGAACGGATGGATCGCGGCCCAAACAGAGAACATCTTGACCTTGTAGGCTGGGACATTCGCAAAACACTTCGGCTGCTCAAAAAGTCAAATGCGTCTCTTCTAGAATGGCTCCAGTCTCCAATTGTTTATCGGACGCCTGATTGGAGTAACATTGGGCCTTCCCCGCACAACCTTGGGAATCTGTACTACTCTCCCAGACGAGCCGCGTACAGCTACTACCACATGGCTCGGGGGAACTTCCGTGAATATCTCAAGGGAGACCGTGTGCGGCTTAAGAAGTACCTCTACGTTCTCCGGCCCTTACTCGCGGCCCGGCACATTCGCCGCGGAGACGGCTTTCCTCCTGTGAACTTTGAACAACTTTTAGAGATCGAAAAAACGAATGGTCTTGATCCTCTTGTCGAATTTCAGATTCGGGCTCTTTTGTATTGGAAAAAGAAGACACCTGAATCAGGAGAAGGTTCTCAAAGACCCATCTTGAACTCTTGGATCGAATCCGAACTCAAAAAGAATCCCGACAACTTAGAGTACTTGCCTGATTTCAAACACGACGCGGAGGAATTAGATATTTTGTTTAGGAGAATGATTAAATGATTAAATTACCTAAATGTAAGACCTGCAGGAATTATCGGAGCTGCACGGATTATGAAACAACTGAAATAAAAAAGGCGGCAAAAACAGAAGATGACCCTTATGAGATAGGCATGTGTCGCGGAGGCCTGCCAACTCTTGTGGAACCGGGAAATCCTTTTGGAAAAAATCCTGTCGTCCATGCGCACGAGTGGTGTGCTTTCCATGATAAGCGGAGGCAGAATTGATTCTTCAAGTCCTCCTAGTCTCTGTTCTCCTGGGCAGCTCCGCTGCCTACGACGAGAAGGTTGTCGTGTTACCGTTCGAGGTCGGAGGGCAGATACAACTTCGAGGCTACTTGTTCTTCCAGGACATCGCAACGCCGAAAGACCCCTACACAACAAACGACTTTCAAGTGCGGCACTTGGAAGACCCTTACGGATTTGTTCCGAGTGAACTTCACATAGGAGAGATTGGTGTTAAAACTGAGACAAAGAATTTCAAAGTTGATGCGGCATTCTACTACTCGGAAATCCGAGTCAAGGGCAGACCGGACTTTTATGCTAACTATGCCGGAACCCGTATGCGAGTGGATAAGGGGCCTATTTTTATCCAATCAGCTCAAACACTCTTTCGAACGTCGAACCAAAGTGAATCGGGGATCTACAATTTTGTACTTGGACTCAAATGGGGTCCAGCAGAAATTGATTATACCTTCGGAGATATCGGCCCCGTCCAAGCCGACGATCCTTTCTTCCAGTCCGAGGGATGGCATCTAAGAATCATGTGGAGGTTTTGATATGCACTCACCAGAATACATGAAACAACGGTTTCACGACATGGTTCCGGGAGGATTTAGTTCTCCTGAATACGTCTACGTCATATTCAGCGACAACGACGTAATGGAAGTCGCTATGACAGAGAAGGGAGCGAAGTCCATTATCAAAGAATACGGTAAGGGCAATTACTGTTACGAAAAAGCACCATTTAGGGGATTTTGATATGAAAGCAATAAACGTTGATACTGACGGGTGCGGTTGCATCATTGCGGCTATTGCCCTATGTATTCTTTCCTTGGGAATAATCGACGTGCTTATGAAGCACGGATGGCCGTTCTAATGATCCCTGTTAAACAAACTATTTTCGATAGCATTAGTGGAAATTGTTTCGGGGCCTGTCTTGCCTCTTTGTTGGAGATTCCGCTTGAGGATGTTCCGAATTTCGGAGCACCTGGAGAAAAGGAATATAACACAAAGAATCTGAATGAGTTTTTGCAGCAGCACGGATATTTTCACGTCAGTGTGGGCGTTAAATGTCTTGAAAATGTTCCAGATGTGGCCCTTACTAAGAACTACCCGGGTTATTACATTGTGATTGGACACAGTCATCGTGGAGATTGGAACCACGCTGTTATTTACCGTGGTTCCGAGTTGGTCTTTGATCCTATGCCGGACACAGGTTATAAACATGGACTTAAGGGGCCTGTGTGTGGTGGCACTAATCATTATGAGGCAACATTTCTGGTTCCTCTTGAAATAAAGACTTGACAAACTTCCCCAATTAGTGTATACTTGCTTTTGCGTCGATAGCTTAATGACTAGAGTGCTGGTCTCCAAAACCAGAGGATGAGGGTTCGATCCCCTCTCGACGTGCCAATGCGTCTGTAGCTCAGTGGACAGAGCCGGGGTCCTCTAAACCCTGGGGCGAGGGTTCGAATCCTTCCAGACGCTCCAAAGTTGAATATGTTTCAGTGCGTGGCTGGTGGAATGGTATACACACTGGTTTTAGAAACCAGCGCTGCAAGGCATGAGGGTTCGACTCCCTCGCTGCGCACCAAATTTTATAGTGAGGGCGCATGCCTTTGAAAGAGGAATGATGCTACGTGCGCCTTCTCTTGGAAGGTAAGCGATTGGTCAGCAGTCCGGTTGCTAGCCGGATAAGCCTACGGGCGGCTGGGTTCGAGCCCCAGGCCTTCCGCCAAGTATTATGCGTCTGTAGCTCAATGGCAGAGCGGAGGCCTGTGGAGCCTTTGACGAAGGTTCAACTCCTTCCGGACGTTCCAATGCGTTTGTAGTTCAATGCAGAACATCGCCCTCTTAAGGCGAAAGATGAAGGCTCAACTCCTTCCGAGCGCACCAACAGTTTAATATGCCTGGGTAGCTCAGTCAGTAGAGCGGCAGAGTGAAGTCCTGCGCGTCGAGGGTGCAAATCCTTCTCTGGGCACCATGCGTCTCTAGCTCAAGTGGGCAGAGCGTCGGACTTTTAATCCGGAAGATGAGAGATCGTGGCTCTCGGGGCGCACCAAAAGTTTAAGGGGTGACACCAGCCCCGACGAGTCGTACATGAGTCTGCAGTGCTGCGTGGCGATGCTCAAATGGTTGTGACTTTGTTTAGGGGCGCAAAGCACGGGTTCAGAGAAACCCGAACCCCGTTAAAAAGGAGAGAGATATGGGAGCAGGAAGTGAAAAAGGAAAAGGTCCTGATGGTTTCGGTGGATCAGCTAGTGTAAGACAGCAGGTATTTATACAGTATGTTGCTGCGTTGATACCTTCTGGACAATGTTTTGAAAGCGGACAAGAGTTGATGGACGGGGCGCAACAGATTTTCGATGCGACGATTGAGCATTTTCGTGATCGTCCAGATTTGTATAATTAGGAAGGTTCGCAGCGTAAGGGCAGCAGCGGGTGTTGAATACCCGTAAGACTTCGGTCCGGTCGGTTCGACTCCGACACCTTCCTCCATATATTATGGGCCGTTTAAGAGGGCTGGTGCCCCTGGGTTCGATTCCCTGCGGCGGCTCACCTTTAAGAGGAGAAGAGAATGATTAAGATGTGTCGATATTTAGCTTCACAAATGACAAGTGCTCAGTTAGAAATTTGTCTCTTGCACGCAGTAAACAAAACGCAAGAAGAGATAGCTAACAACGGGGCCGACGAAGAAGACTGGGCAGAATTTGGTGAAGCACTCGGAGAAGAAATAGAAAATAGGGCGACATAGCCAAATGGCAAGGCAGCGGATTGCAACCCCGCGGATCTTGGTTCGATTCCAAGTGTCGCCTCCAATACGCCTGTAGCTCAGTGGTCAGAGCATCCGCCTGATAAGCGGAAGGTCGAAAGTTCAACTCTTTCTGGGCGTACCAAAATTGAATATGGGTTGGTAGCTTAACGGGAAAGCTTCTCGCTTGCAACGAGGAAGATGTGGGTTCGAATCCCACCTGATCCACCAAATATTATGGGGCAAGCCGTGATGCCATTCTTGGAGCTGCGGAGAACATTGTTGCAACAGTGTTCCCTGGGCTATGAGAGGGACGGTGAGTAGCGGGACTGCTCCACCATACACTTGTAGCTCAGCGGCAGAGCAGCGTCTTTACACGGCGAAGTGCGAAGGTTCGAGTCCTTCCAGGTGTACCAAATTTTATAGCGGGGAGGATTGGCATCCCGCTGGGCCTCATAAGCCCGGTTTCGTGGGTTCGATTCCCACCTCCGCCACCAATATTGTTGGGCGGTAGCTCAGTGGTGAGAGCGCCTGTCTTATAAGCAGGTGGTCAAAGGTTCGATTCCTTTTCGCCCTACCAAAATTGAATAATGCTTCCTTAGCTCAGTTGGCAGAGCGTCTGTTTTGTAATCAGAAGGTCGCGGGTTCGAGGCCTGCAGGAAGCTCCAAATATTTAAAGCGCCACTATTGAAGACGGCGTGAGTTGAGGGAGAGTTCCAGGTGCGAATCCTGGCGTAACATGCGCAGCCTTCGGGCCGTTACGTAGTGAAATAGAATCACACTCCCGTTAAATTTGTGAGCCAGAGTAGCCCAACGGCAGAGGCAGCGGACTCAAAACCCGCTTAGTGTCGGTTCGACTCCGACCTTTGGCTCCAATGCCGAGGTAGCCCAATAGGCAGAGGCAGACGGCTTAAACCCGTCTCAGTGTGGGTCCGAATCCCACTCTCGGCTCCATAGCAGGTTCGTCTAGTGTTCCAGGATGCTGCCCCCTCAAGGCGGAGACACGGGTTAGAATCCCGTACTTGCTACCATACGTCTGTAACTCAGTGGACAGAGTGCTTGGCTACGAACCAAGTGGACGGGAGTTCGAATCTCTCCAGACGTACCATTTTTAGGAGAGCAGAGAATGTTAGAAGTATGCAGCAATTGCGATAAGGAATATTCGCTTTGCTATTGGGTTCCGAATGAAATGTGGAATGAGGTATCTGGATTTCATCACGGGGAGGGGCTTCTTTGCATAACGTGTTTTGATGCCCTGGCGAAGAAGAAGAAGATCACGGCTTTTCTTCGCTGGAGCGTGGAAGTTCTGTAGCTTTATAGGCTGGTGGTTCAATGGAAGAACACAGGGCTTTGGACCCTGAGACGAGGGATCGATACCTTCCCGGCCTTCCAATGTCGCGTTCGTCTAGCGAGCCAGGACCCCGGACTTTCAATCCGGAAAACGTGGGTTTGAATCCCACACGCGATGCCAATATTGTTCCACGGTAGTTCAAATGGTTAGAACGGGCGGCTGTTAACCGTCATATCCGGGTTCGAATCCTGGCTGTGGAGCCAAACATTAACGGGCGGTGGTGTAGCGGTAGCATGCTGGCCTTGGAAGCCTTTGGCGGAGGTTCGAGCCCTCCCTGCCCGACCATTTGACGGCCTTGAGGTTAACATGATATAGTTATTGTTAACCTTAAGGAGAGTCCGTTGCAAACATGTAATACCTGTGGACAGAAAAAAGACGAATCAGAGTTTAGAAAAAATCGTCCTTGTCAATGTAAAAAATGTCACAGCAACTATCAGGTCAAATATTTCCGGAATGCCCCGAAGGCCACTAAAGCCAAAAGGTATGCACTGGAAGGAAAACGACGACGTAAGATGGTGTTGCGCATGCTTCGGTATCTTGCGGAGCATCCTTGTGTAGACTGCGGCGAAAGCGATCCTGTTATACTAGAATTCGATCACAGGGAAGAGAAAGAAAAGTCTTATACCGTTTCAAAGTTTGGTCAGCGGAAATGGGAAACTATTTTAAAAGAAATCGCCAAGTGTGATATCCGCTGTTGTAATTGTCATCGTCGCCGCACTGCTAAACAATTCGGATGGTATGCGTACTTAGAGGAGGAACCGGAATGACCGCAGAACAACTGGAGTATATCGCCAAAGTATGCGAAGAATTGCTTGCGCTAGGGGTTCCCATGCACGCTATTGACCCAATTTATGAATACTGTGAGTATCTGGAACCAGAGTGAAAATAATTAACGCGTTTTGGACAGATCGGGTGAATTTCCTCGTCATCAAGTGCGGGTGCGGAGTCAAATTTACGCACCCGGGCAACAGATGGAAGGCAAAGTGCCCAGGCTGCAAAATTATCGGAAATTTGTACCATTTACGCGAGGAATACACCGGATGTGAGCCGGAAAACCCGAAACAATTGTTCTTATTTGACAAAATCTTCGTATAATGCTAAAATACTCCCTGGAAAGGATACAAATGCGAAATATCTTCGACATTGACCCCAAAAAGCGGCACATCTTCAACGGGCTCTGGGCCCTTAAGCCGACTTTTGTTAATAGGATTGTGTTTATGGATTGGAGAGGTCAAGTTCTCCTGGGTTTTGTTTCTGTTTTAACCCTCCTAGGGGAAATCCTATGAGCTATCCCCCTCCTGATTGGAAAGATCCTGATCCTGAACGAATTATTGTTGGACTTATTGTCCTTTCTCTTTTTGCCGCAGGCGCTCTTATTCTAGCCATTCTTTCAGGAGTTACATAATGAAATTTCCCGCCGTCATGATCGACCTTGAAACCCTTGGAACCCGTTCGAACGCCGCCATTGTGCAGATAGGTATGGTCGCATTTAGTTACGAGCCTGGCCTTGATACCGAAGGAATGAAAGTCAACGTAGATCCAGGAAACATTCGACATCCTTTCTCTGCGGACTGGGACACAATTAAGTGGTGGCTGACACAAGACCTTGACGCCCGAGTATCAATTACAAGAACTGCCCTTTCACCTAACATCGCGGCGAAGGCCGTCATTCAATTCTTCACGAAATATTGTAACTCTAATGCAGATGTTTGGGCATGTGGATCTGCATTTGATCTTCCTATTCTGGAAAACCTTATCCTCTCACAAGGTATGCAGTCGCCCTGGAAATTTTGGCGCGTCCATGACATGCGGACAATCGCGCTGGCTGTTCCAGACCTAAAGCGCATCACGCCGACAGTAGCACACGATGCAAGGGCAGACGCAGAGGCGCAAGCAGAGTTCGTGGCACGAGCGATGAAGGAATTGCATGGCAAGAGGCGCAAAGGGACTGCCTAGGTTCGGGGTTTCCCCGGACGAACAGGTTGAATATACACAGCAGCTCGAAAAAGCAAAACAACGTGAAGCTGTTGTTGCGCCGATTTTAAAAGAGGGCGTAGAGATTGGATGGGCACCGCAGAAGGGGTGTCAGGAGGAGGCGTTCGCCTGTCCAGCTTTCGAAGTGCTGGGAGAGGGACCCCGCGGCGGGGGAAAAACCGACTGGTTGATTTTTAGCTTTGCCTCCTTCGTTGGACGTGGATACGGCAACGCTTGGCGCGGGGTTCTCTTCCGGCAATCTTATCCACAGCTCGCGGACATTGTTGCTAAAACCCAAAAGTGGTTTCCCCAGATTTGGGGCAGCGAGGTCAAATTTAACGAGCAGAAAATGACTTGGCGCTGGAAGTCCGGCGAGGTTCTCATGCTTCGGCACATGCGCCGCCCGAGCGACTACAATAACTTTCACGGACACGAACTCCCCTGGATAGGATGGGAAGAATTAACGACGTGGCCGGATGACGTGTGTTACAAGCTAATGATGTCGTGCTGCCGTTCCACGAAGGTAGGCATGCCGCGGATGGTTCGTTCTACCACGAATCCTTATGGGGCGGGACATGGATGGGTGCAGCAACACTTCCGTCTTATGCAGATGCGGGGCCGCATCTTCTATGACGAAGAGGGTAACACTCGCTGCCCTATCTTCTTTCCGTTTGAAGACAATAAACTACTTATGGCAGCGGACCCGAATTACATCAGCAAGGTCTTAATTGCCGCCCGGAATGATGCGGAAAGGGAAGCATGGATTTCGGGCTCCTGGGACATCGTCGCCGGGGGAATGTTCGACGAGGCGTGGTACAAGGCCGGGAAATACATCGTCATTCCCTCCTTCGAGCCGCGGCTCATTCCGGAGAGTTGGATTATCAACCGCAGTTATGATCACGGGGAGAGCAAGCCCTTCTCCGTGGGATGGTGGGCTCAATCGGACGGAACGGACTTCTACATGGAGAAGGAAGATCGACTCATTCGTTCCATTCCAGGGGACCTTTTCCGCTTCAAAGAGTGGTATGGATGCCGCAAGGGCCGACCAAACGAGGGTTTGAGGCTCCCGTCCGCTGCGATTGCCGAGGGAATAATCGAACAAGAGATAGCCTGCGGCATATATGGTATAGTTAATAGAGGTCCCGCTGACGATCAAATCTTCTATGATCAAGACGGAAACTGTATCGCCAAGAATATGAAGAAGTCCGTTTTTATCAATGGACGGCGATATTCTGGTGTCAAGTGGAAAAAGGCGGGAAAGAAGCCTAACAGCCGGATTTCCGGCTGGGATGAACTTCGTCAGAGGATGTTGAACACGATTCCAAGTGCCGATGGGGTTCGAGAGTATCCGGGCATTTTTGTTTCCGATTGCTGCGTGGATTTTATACGAACCGTTCCGAAACTCACCCGAGACGAACGCAAGCCCGATGACGTGGATACTGAGGATGAGGATCACATTGCGGACGAGGTTCGGTATAGAATTATGAACAAGCCAAAGATTATGAAAAGGGAAGGTTTTTATGGCACATAATGACGAAGATCGCGGGCCAGCGACTACCAGCATGGCCTACGATATGATGGCTCCGCGTTTAGCAAAAATTGAAGCTGTTCTAGGCGGAACCGAAGTCATGCGCGATGCCGGTAATTGGCTCATGCCCAAACATGAGTTGGAGGATAATCGCTCCTACAATGAACGCTTAAACAGTGCGACTCTGCACAACATCCTAGAAAAGACGGTAGAGAGTTTAGTAGGTCGTCCGTTTGGCGATCCAGTTAAACTTATTGACGTTCCGGACACTATTTCCGTTCTCACGCGGAACATCGATCTCAAAGGCAACAATCTTACGACTTTTCTACGTTCTGTGTTTCGTAACGGAATTGCCAAAGGCTTAACACATGTTATGGTGGACATGCCGCGGCGACGAGATCCCGAAGAGGATGAACCTGTTCGAACCCTTGAAGATGATATCAACGAGAATCTTAGGCCTTATTGGATTGCAATTGATCCCGCTGACCTTATTTTTGCAGAGCGTATGTTCATTAACGGAAATGAGTTTCTTGTTCACGCTCGAATACGCGAAACAGTAATTGAGCGCGCGGGCTTCGAGGAAGTTGTGAAGCAACGAATTCGACAAATTGACCCCGGCTTCGTGACCATCTGGGAGCTGCAAAAAACAACCAGAGGCACTAAAGAGAAGTGGGTCGTTATTGATGCGTTTGAGACAGACTTCCCGCTTGTGCCCATAGCGACTTTCTACACGAACCGTGAAGACTACATGGTTGCCAAGCCTCCGATGGCCGATCTCACAGACCTTAATATTCAACACTGGCAAAATTCGTCCGACCAAAACATGATCATGACAGTTGCTCGTTTTCCGATGTTAGCTGGTACAGGAATCGATGACGATGAAGACGTGATGGAGGTCGGGCCAAAGCGGATGCTCAAAGCGTCTGACCCACAAGCCAAATTTTACTACGTAGAACATAGCGGAGCTGCAATTGAATCTGGGCGTCAAGCACTTCTCGACCTCGAAGAGAAGATGACCATCTTCGGGGCCGACTATCTTCGGAAGCGGAAAGTTAGCGGAGACAGAACGGCCACAGAGCGCGTGATTGACTCTGACGAAGAAACCAGTCCGTTAGAAGACGATGTGACTAGGTTCGAGTCTTTCCTCGAAGAGCTGTTCGACATTACCGGCATATGGTTGGGCATTCCCGAAGATGAAGACAAGGGGCGGATCGAAATTTCCCGCGACTTTGGTCCGAACATCGCTGACCTTGGCGACCTCGAAGCCCTGCGCGATGCGCGTGCAGCTCGGGATATTTCGCATGAGACCTATTTGTTTGAATTGAAACGTAGAGACGTTTTGGATGATGAATTTGACGCAGAGGAGAATGACGCACAACTGGCAGCCGAAAAGCCTGTTGTGGCAGCTAACACCGACGCAATCGAAAGAGAATAGTATGGATCTTATGTTAGCAGCGATTTATCATTTATTTGTAATCGGGGATGCTCCGAACAATGGGCCCCTTACTGTTGTGGCCCCTTTAGGGGCGGACGATATAGTGTTTATTCACATTTATTCCCCCGGACGATTTGCCTAAGTTGACAAAAACCTCTGATTCTGCTAAAATAGAACAGTCTTACCGGAAAAGGAGTATCGTATGATTACACCTGGAGTATTCCGCACCTACGTCTATCCCATTAAAATGCCCGGAGCGGGCAGGCAAGTCACGCTTGCTGTTATTGGAGACATTCATTGGGGAGTTACCTTGTTCTCTAAGGAGACTTGGGACCGTCTCAAACGCTGGGTCAAGAGGCAAGAAAATCTGCACATTCTATGGATGGGGGATTACATTGATCTTGCTTCCTCTAGCGAACGAAACGCGATTGCCCTAGCAGCACGGACGGTTCACGATCAAAACGCTTCCCGACTTCTTGAGCCTGGGCTCGCGGACACTATTTCGTTTTGCAAAGAGCTGGATTGGATTCACCAGTATGCGGAGTTCGTCGGTTTCATCGAGGGAAATCATTACGCAATTGTTCCCGATGAGGCGCGAGACGAAGACCTGCAAATCATTTCTGCTGCACAAACAACCACAGAACTTATGTGTAAACGCTATAATGTGCCTTACCTTGGCACAGAGGCTCTAATTAATTTCCAATTTGATTATCAGGGCGGAGTCATTTCTCGCAAGTGGTATGCGCATCACGGAGCGGGAGCAGGCGCAACTCCAGGTGGGTCCTTGAACCGAGTTGCCAAGATGCGGGAAACTATGGAAGCCGATGTGTATGTAATGGGCCACAACCATGACAAGGGCGTATGGTCAGGACAAATTTTGACAATGCACCCGTCTACCCAGAAAATAGTGGACAAGAATATCACGTTCATACGTTCTGGATCTTTTTTGAAGTCTCGGGAAGATGGACAATCTTCCTATAACTCAGACGCTGCCCGAGGCGCACTTTCTCTGGGTTGGTCGTTCATTCGTTATTCCGCGAGCCGTCCCCAATTCGACGGAGTGCGGACATCCCTTCTTGAAGCAGAACCAGGATTTGTATCGTGAAAAAGACTTCTCTAACCACTTATGATCAAAGCATCGTAGACAATTGCCGGATTGAAACCCTGCAGGACTATTGGATTGATGTTCCCAATCGGCAGATTTGGATTCGAGGAATCGAGGAAGCTTCTTCTGTTGACGTTGATGGACAAGAGCCGGGCGTCGAGTACATGATGGCGACTCGTGTGATTATGAATCTAAACATGCTTCGTCTGGACAATAATGACCCTGTTACCGTTCACATGCACTCTTGCGGCGGGATTTGGGAAGAGGGCATGGCGATTTATGACGCTATTAAATCCATGCCGTATCATGTCACTGTCATTTCATATACGCACGCTCGGAGCATGTCCAGCATCATCATTCAAGCAGCCGACACGCGTCTGCTTATGCCTAGTTCTTATATGATGCTTCACTTCGGTTCCATGGGCTACGAGGGAGAAGTTCCGTCGTTCATGTCGAACGCAGAAAAATGCAAACAAGATACGAAGACCATGATCGACTTGTACGTTACTCAGATGAAAACTGGCCGCAAGTTTAAGGACTGGACCGAGAAAGCTATTCGAGAATTTCTCTTAGATAAGCTATACCGTAAGGGAGACCTTTTTCTAACGCCCAGCGAGGCAATTAGCTGGGGCCTCTCCGATGGGATCTTCGAACGATGGACTCCCGGAAAGAAACTCATAGTAAAGAAGAGGTAGTATGACCGCATTAGATTTGGCAGGGCACGCAGGATACGTTTCTTTATTTTTTGGATCGCAATTATTGGCTCGGCAGAACAAATATGGCTGGTTGTGCCGCCTAGTAGGGGAGTTCATTTGGGTTGTCCTGGGATTCATTTTAGGCCTGACTTCTATTTGGATGTGGGGAATTTTCTTTATCTTCTTCAATGACCTTTACGGATTTTGGAAGTGGTCGAAGGCGGAGAAACTAAAGGAACGAGAGAAACGCGGGAGAAAGGGTAGAGACTATAGTAGGACTGAATGTCCTTACACTGGTTTTGTCAAGATGCCGGAGATAGATTGGAACGACCCAGAGAACCAGCGCGATAATAAACGTCTCAGTGACTGTGAGAAGAGATTTCACAATCCGCATGATTTTCCAGGGCTTAAGCGGAAAGAACGGCTGTCCGATAAGCTACACAAAATAGCCGAAGGTGAATCAGATAAAACCGATCCCGATCTTCTCGAACCAAAGGGAAAACGAGTTACAAAGCAGCGCACGTCAAACTATGATCAAGATGCCGCTTGGAAACGTCGGGGAGGTCTTGGTCGTAGTCCAGCTCCGAGACAATTAGTTGATCCAAAAACCTTAACTTGTGAAAAACTTGCTGTTATGAAAACGTGGTATCCGGAACTGCTTGAAAAGACAGCCAAAGAAAAAGCCTTCGAAAGATTGAACCGGGAGGGAGAGAGCAAATGGTAAAATGCACTAAATGTGACGCGACTTTAATTGAAGCGGAACAAGGTCAGGAGCTGTGCATCAAATGCGTAAAAGACTCGGACACCGGCCTGCGTTACAACGAAGGCAAGCTGCCTTACGATCTCATACCTTTCGAAGCCGAAGAAGGCCTCGCCCGGGTACTCGCCCACGGAGCGAAGAAGTATGCTGCCCGGAACTGGGAGAAGGGGATGGACTGGAGTATCCCCTACGGAGCAATGAGGAGGCACCAAGCGGCGTGGTGGAACGGGGAGAAGATAGATAAGGAGTCCGGTCTTCCGCACATGGCGCACATCCTCTGCAACGCGGCCTTTCTGCTTGCGTATGAGCAGAGGCAAGTTGGGACAGATGATCGTCCGGTGGAACTCCCGAAGTCTTCTGCTGCGAAAATCGAAGACGGGCTAAAAGATCCGAAAGCGGTGCAGAGGCTTGCAGAGACCCCCCTTGGTTTTAAGAAACAAGTAAGCTGCGAGAATTGTGGAGTTGAAATCACTAGCATATACGGAGAAACGGTTCTGCCTTCTGTGCTTGCAACGGCAGGGGGCATAGAAATTAGGATCTGTTTACAGTGCTCAAACGTACTCGCAGGCACTACTTTCAGGGGTGGCAGATGAGTCCAGATGTAGTTAATGGACTATTCGAGTTTCTTGGTTGTTTTTTCATTGGATTGAGTGTTCGTAAGATTTACCGAGATAAGAAGGTAGCAGGAGTCAGTTGGCGTCATGTGGCCTTCTGGAGCCTTTGGGGAGGTTGGAATCTCTTCTATTATCCCCACCTGGATCAATGGTGGAGTTTCTGGGGCGGATTGTTCGTGACTGGTATGAATACATTGTATGTTGCACAATTGATATACTATGGGGAAGTTCAAAAGCTTCGACAAGCATTTAGAGGGCGAGTAGGGCGATGGTAGAGACAATTTACAAGGGACCTATGGTTCCGGATTGGTTCAAAGAGGGCAGCGACGGGTGCTCCGTGCCCACAAAGCTTCTTAAATGGCTCCTTAAAGCAGATGACCGGAAAGTCCTGTGCTACATCCACGATTTTGAGTATTATTTAACAGATCTGCAGCACACGAAAAAGAGCCGACGAAGAAAGGCCGCGCGTCGAACAGCCGATAGGAATTTTCGCGACAATATTCGGAAGGCCGCTAAGCACGCCCTTCTAGGCTGGGCGTATGGAGGCATCTACTTCACTGGCGTCCGCATGGGCGGAGGGATAGTTCTCTCTCGGAAAGTTGTGCTACGGCAACCGCCGGATCAGTTCCAGTGGAGAGCATTAACAGCTTACTTGGATCAACCGATTACTGATCGAGCGGCTTTGTTTCTAAGAGTATGGGTATCTAAAATGAAAAAAGACGGAACTTGGTGGATAAAAGAGGAGGAAGAAAATGTTTGAGTTTCCTGATAGTGTGCAAGAACCCGGAACAATTCCGGATCAATTCAAGGGCCTATATGTAACAGGCGAGGATGGAGTTGCTACTTTGGACTCAACGAACCCTGCTATTAAAGGGTCAATTGAAGCCATCAAAGGACAAAGGGTAGCACTCGCTGCCTCTCGTAGAGAGGCCACTGACTACAAAGGACAGCGTGTAGACCTGTCTCCTCTGAGTGAGTACGGCGAAACTCCCGAAGGAATCCACGCCAATATCACTTCCAAGATCGAAGAACTGACAGCAGAGCTGGGCAAAGGAAGTAAGGCTCAAATAGATGTTGACAAAATTCGAGCAGACCTGGAGAAGGGATTTTCCACAAAAGCAGAAGCCTTGGACGCACGCAACAAAGGCCTAAAAGATCAGCTCTACGATCTAACAGTAACCAAAGCGGCCTTGGAAGCTATTGCGGCGCACAAAGGGGAGTCTGCTTTGTTGATGCCGTTGATTAAAACCAATGTGGTTGTTGTCGAAGAAGAAGGTCAGACAAACACCTATGTCACGGATGGAGAAGGAAATCGTCGTTATGGTGATGCTGGAAAGCCAATGACCGTGGCAGAGTTTGTTGTTGAGCTGAAAAGTAAGTACCCCCGAGGCTTTGAATCCGAAGCTAATTCAGGAGGAGGAGCGGATGGAACAGCCGCCGCAGCCGCTGCGGCCCAACGGAATCTTGCAAACAAGGGCGAAGAGAAATCTCCGAACGAGAAGATTTCCGCGGGTCTTGACGCCCGAAAAACATAGTAATTTGACAATTTGAGGGTTTTGTGATATAGTGGCAAAACAATGAATATGGTTCTACGGTATTCAGTCCTTCTGTTGGGTGATCCTCCAGAGAGGCACCAGTGTTGAGTGATTCAACTCCGGAAACGAAGACATAAAATTTTTTCTTGAATTTCCCACCTACCAACGAGTGAGTCTGAGGCAGGCGACGAAGGCTGTAGGGTGAGCCGAAAGCCCCGTTAGGGATACCTTAACTGAGTATCAACTTTAAACGGAGGGCTTTCCAATGGCCTCAGTAACACTCGCAGAATCGGCAAAACTAGCTCAAGATGAGTTGGTTGCCGGAGTCATCGAGAACGTGATCACCGTCGATCAGTTCTTTCAGATTCTTCCTTTCGACGGTATCAATGGTAACGCTCTTGCGTATAACCGTGAAAACGCGCTTGGCGACGTTGACGTGTTCGGCGTTGACGGAGAAATCGGCGCAGGCGGTAAAGTCGGTGATGCGGCGGCGACCTTCACACAGGTTACTAGCTCTCTTACGACAATCATGGGTAACGCTGAAATCAACGGTCTTATCCAAGCAACCCGTTCAGATGACGGTAACGACCAGACAGCGGTTCAAATTGCCTCCAAGGCGAAATCTGCTGGACGTAAGTACCGCGATCATTTAATCAACGGCTCAGGGGGATCTGACCAGTTCAACGGACTTCTGAATCTCTGCGTAGCAGGACAGACCGTTGCGACAGGGACGAACGGCGGAGCACTTAGCTTCCTGTTCCTTGACAGCTTGATCGACCTTGTCACAGACAAGGACGGACAGGTTGACTATATCCTGATGCACTCACGAACAATCCGTTCGTACAAGGCGCTACTGCGTGGCCTTGGTGGAACGCCTTCCAGTGAAGCGGTAGAACTTTCAGGAGGCGGAAAGGTTATTGGATATAGTGGAATTCCAATCTTCCGAAATGACAACATTCCTATCGACCAAGTGAAGGGATCTGGGTCAGCCCAGACAACTATCTTCGCTGGTACTTTCGACGACGGTTCCCGCACAATGGGTATCTCAGGCCTGACTGCAGAAAACGCAGCCGGAATGCAAGTTGTTGATGTCGGTGAACACGACACCAAGGACAATCGCATCTGGCGTGTGAAGTGGTATGCAGGCCTGGCTCTGTTCTCTGAAAAGGGACTTGCCTGTGCTGATGGAATCACTGACTAACGGCCCTAACCCTCACTAGGGTTCCTTTCCGGTGTGGATGGGGGAGTTGCGGACTCCCCCATCCCTTAGAAAAGCCCTACCAGGAGAACACAAAATGGCACTTTTTCTATTAGAACACGGCGAAGGCGGCGGGCAGCGCATGGCGGACGCTATGGTCGTTAGCGCGGCTGACGCCGCAGATGCAAAGGCTATTGCCAAGAATCAGTACGGCGGAAGCCGCTCGGATTGGAGCAACGCAACCGTAACAACTTTGGCTGATATTCTAGCCAGCACAGCAAGCACTCTTGTTGGTTATAAGTGGACTGTTTCAGTTGATACCCCTGCTGGTGTGCCTCTGGAAGAGGTTACTTTCACAGCGGACGCGACAGACGACCAGTTGGACGAGGTTGGTGCAGCTCTTGTCGTACTGTTAAACGCGACGGCATCTATCGCAGCGGCAGCTTACACGGCCAATGTATTGACTGTTGCCGCTATCTCCGATGATATTGGAGATCATACTCTTCGAATGAAGGTTGAGCCTCCTGTTATCAACGATGCTGGTGGTGAGCGCAAGAGCGGAAACGAAGTCATGCCTGGATTTGTCGGAACAATTGTTGATGAAGGAATTGCAGGAGCGGTCTTGACCGTTGCTTTCCCGATTGATGGTTATGTGGTTCCAACTGTCATTCGAGATTTCTTTACAAACAGCTAATAAAAACCGGAGGAGAAAAGAATGCACCGAAAAGATCGAAAGCTAGTCCTAGCTGGGCACTATGCGGGAGAAAACATTGTCCTATATGGTGTACGATTCAGAGAGGGCCAAGTAACACTGCCGGGGTCTGAGGATCACAACGGACTTTGTAACTTGCTTGCAAAGTGCTATCAAGCCTATGAAGAGGGTTCCCCTGAATTAATCAAGGCACAAAAAAGGGATCGAAAATTCAAGGAGGAAAAATCTGATGGCACTAGCGATCTTTCGAAGACGCCCGAACAGAGGGGTGGTGAAAAACTTCGGGATCAGGATAATCCGCCCGTCCCGGACGATAGCAGCGAGACGGCGTCCGACGGGACCCCAGATGTTGAAGTTGAATCCGGGAGACCCGAACTTCCTTCCGACCGGGAGGGACACGGCTCCGAAGATCCAATTACGACGGAATCAGATTTCGCGGATGTCGTAAGAGCGGCAGTCAGAAAAGTAGATCCTCAAAACCTTGATCTCTGGACAGATGAACATGGCTGGCCTAAGATTGATGCAATTAACGAGCATCTTCCTGAACATTTGCGGATCGATAAGCGCGGCACAGTGGCTCAGTACATGCCAGGTTACACCCGCGAAACAGCAGAAGCAGAACGGAGTGAATAATGTCACAAAACACAACAGAAAAAAGAGCAGCTCGGGACGCGGCATTGTCTCGAAATAGCCGCCCGGCCACTTCTGGGAATAAAAATGTCCGTGCGACACGTACCCCTGAGCCTATGGGGAACGGCACGCTTGGCGCGGCTCTTGGTTTGGTTCGTAGAATCGTCAAGGGACCTTTCCTAGGCACAAATCGGCCAAGCTAAATGTCTAGCCACCTAGGCAAAAAACGAAAACGTAAATCAACGCCCGTCCGTAGAAAGCGGGCGGGCGTTTCTACTAAACGGAAGAAAAAGTAAATATGGCAACAGATAGCCCCGATTTGGAAAGAAATCTTGTTCAAATTCGCCCTGCTGATTATATTACTATTCCTTTTTTAGATGAGATAACAAGTGACGATTTTGCGATGGATGTAAACGGTTCTGTAACTCCTGTGAGATTTGCAGCTAAATTTGCTCCTTCGACAGGAGATGTTTGCATCGTTCAAAAAATAACCTTAATGATGGAAATGGTTACAAAAGCGGAACCAGATCAATTCGGAGATTTAGTTGCTTTAACTAACGGAGTAACCCTTAATATCGAAGACGTAGACAGCAATCTTTATAATAAAGTTTTCCTTCGTCCTGTGCAAAATAATGCACAGTTTGGTTTATACTCTGGAATAGGGTTCTCCGGTATTGTTTCTGGTCCATCTGCAGGCTTAAAAGACTCAGAAACAGTAACTATTGCGTTTGATACGGAAGGGTTGCAGTTGATTTTGAAACGCGGGGATAAGTTTGTACTAACTGTGAACGATGATTTAACCGGATTGACGAGTTTTTGTGGCATGGCGCATGGTTATGTAAAGGTATAGTTAATGGCATTTGTAGCAGAAGACGGTACGGGACTTACGCTGGCAAACTCGTATATCACAGAGGCGATTGCCGACACCCATCACACTGACCGCGGAAACGGGAAGTGGACCGATCTGACTATGGCTCAGAAGGAAGAGGCTCTTGTCCGTGCCACGGATTATATCGACAAACGTTTTGGGCGTAAGTTTGTGGGCCGACGCCAGAGTCGAGGCCAAGGTCTCGAATGGCCGCGGAGTGACGCCTTCGACAAAGATGAGTTTTTGCTGACTGGGATTGCAGTGGATGCGGTTCCTCGCCAATTGCAGAAAGCATGTGCAGAATACGCTCTCAGAGCCGCTCTGGTGAACGTACTCGCCCCAGACGTGCCAGCGCCTGTCCCCAGCCAAGATAATCAAACAGGGGGTACTACAGGCACTCTGCAGGTCACAGGTGAGATAACTAAGGAGCGCGTAAAGGCAGATGTGGTCGAAACGGAGACGGAATACCGTACATTCTCGGATTCCTCCTCTTCTGGGCATACGACTATTAAGTCCAGTTTAGTGAACGATAACGCTATTCCAGAGTATCCAGAGGCGGATATGTGGATTCAGGAGCTGTTGAAACCTGCGACTATTGTAAAACTCAGGCGGTCTTAATCATGGCCGCTACCATTGACTATGTAAAGATGGCCTCGGACGTGGCTACAATCATTTCGAACAATGGTCGAAATGTTACAATAATCAAGAAAGTCAAGGGCACTCCTGCGGATGTAGCAAAGCCCTGGAGGGCCGATACGGGCTCGACAACAGAGGAAACGGTCAAAGCGGTAATTGGTAATTTCAAGTCTGAGGAAATTGATGGACGAATTATCAAAAAAGGAGATAAGAAGTTCCTTATCGCGGCGAACGCGGTATCTGCGGCAGAGCGGCCAAAGATCAGGGATTTTGACCTTGTTACAGACAGTTCAGAAACATGGAGAATCATGGGCGTTGATGTTGTGGAACCGGGCAGTTTGCCGATTCTTTTCATAATGCACGTTAGTAAGAAGGGAACATAATGGCGACGTTCACAGTAGCGCGGGATGACATTGCTGCTACTATGAAGACAGCCTGGGAAGCGCCTGGGGTTTCGAGCACGTTGCCGCTGATTTATGGCGACAAGGAAGAGGCCGAAGGGCAGATACCGGATGACGCAACTGCGTGGGGACGGTTAGAGATAAAGTTTTCGACTTCGAGACAAGCAGGTCACGGAGACGGTGTGAAGCGTTGGAACCGAACAGGGTTCGTATTTATGAACCTGTACACGGAACCTGGCGATGGTAATGAGCTAAAGGATCAATTGATCAAGATTGTCCTGGACACTTTTGAAGGAACGAGCACGACCAATGGGGTCCTGTTCGAGGAGATAGTGATAGACAATAAAGGCATCGACAGTGATATGCGGTGGACCCGAATCAGCGTTGCCTTTGAATTTGATGAAGTCAAATAAGGAGAAAGACTAATGGCAACTGATCCCATTAAACAGGATGGTAGCGCGACAGGACTACGCTACACTGAGGAAGACTCTTTTGGGGTCGTAGACGCAACCCAGGATTGGATTTCGTTAGAGCCTAACAGCTACGACACTTTTGGTCCGGTCATTGCCACTGTGGCCCGTCAACCTATCAACGAGCTTCGTCAGAACAGATTAGGTGTTGTGTCAGATGTTGATGCGAACGCTTCGTTCGAAACGGATTTCACGCAAAGCGCGAACGTCATTGATCTCTTTCAGGGATTCTTCTTCTCGGACTTTACAGAAGAAGGAACTACGCTTCCGAGAAACGCAGCTCAGATTACAATCACGGGAGTAACAACTGTTCCTGACGAATATACTGCTGCCTCTGGGCTTGATGGCTTGGGAATCCTTGTAGAATCTCTAATCTTTGCAGAGGGTTTTGCAGACGCAGCGAACAATGGTCTTAAGATAGTTGGTTCGGTTGCGGCAGGCGCGATTGGCGTAGACGAAACTCTTGTAGCAGACGGTGCTCCTGCAGCGGCGGCGGGCTTCTCTGTTGTCGGGTATCAGTTTGCCGTGGGCACCTTGGACGTAGTGACCCCTGGTGGAGCATTCGTTAATCTAACCCGGGCATCTGGAGCTGTAGACTTTACAACTCTCGGCTTAAGCGCAGGTCAATGGATTTGGATTGGCGGAGACGCCGCAAACAGTTCTTTTGACGGCGCAACCAATAACGGCCTTGCTCGCGTAGTCTCGGTCACAACAACAGTTATTACGCTTAATCGAACAGACGGAACTATGATTGCGGAAGTAGGGGCCGACGAGAATATTCAAATATTCTTCTCGGATCAGCTCAACAATGCAACTGTAGTAGCAAATATTAATCGGCGCACGTATCAGCTTGAACGGCTTATGGGAGCTGACGACACGGACCTTCCCAACAACTTGCAGTCTGAGTATGTGGTCGGTGCGGCGGCGAACGAGTTGACGTTCAACATTCCAGCAACGAACAAGGTCACAATTGACTGGGGCTTCCTTGGAAAAGACCACGAGACCCGCACAGGTGTCGTAGGTGAGAAGGCAGGAACGCGTCCCACCCTTGGGTCCTTCGATGGATTTGGAACAACCGGCGACGTGAATCGTATTCGGATCAACGAAATCAGTACCGTAAATTCGAATCCGTCTAAGCTTGCAGCGTTTGTGCAAGATATCACGGTCAACATCAACAACAACATCGAGCCCAACAAGGCTGTTACGGTCTTGGGCGCATTCGAGTTGTCTACCGGACAGTTCGAAGTCTCCGGAAGCATGACGGCGTATTTTGCCAAGAATGATTCTCTGGACGCTATTCGGAATAACACCAGCGTAGGTATTGACGTGTTCATGGTCAAAGGAAACGCAGGTATGGTCCTCGATATGCCGCTTGTAACACTTGCGGGTGGACCAGCAGCGGTTGAACTTAACGCTCCGATCACCTTGCCCCTGACGTATCAGGCCGTGCAAGACGGGACGTTGAACTATACAATGTCTCTGACAGCATTCAAGTTTCTTCCGGACGCATCAGCGGCAGCAGCCTAAAAGAAGGAGGAGTTATGAGTCTTTACACAACGTATGGATCAAACCCAGACTTTGAGAATGACGGAGTCTGGTACAAGGCAACCACAACCGAGGATGGGCGAGAAGTTAAGTTTCTCTTGGCCCGTATGGGAGGCGCAAACAAACGGTATGAGATTGCCGCTGAGAACGCAGCCAAGCCTTTTCGTCGGTCAATCCGAAAAGACACAATCAGATCTGAGAAAGCGCGAGAAATCAACATGAGCGCATTCGTCAATGGATGTCTCTTGGATTGGCAGAACGTAGACGACGAGAATGGTGAGCCGATTGAGTTTAACAAGGTCAATGCGTCTGCGTTACTCAAGAAATTGCCTGACCTTTACGAAGACTTGGTTGATATTGCTACATCGCGGGAAGTCTACGCGGAGGAAGGTGTTGAAGAAGACTCGGGAAACTAATCGAGGTCCTGCTCTACGACCTGGAGTTTGGATCTGTTGAAGATACGGTCATGCGGCAAGCGGCTGCGCAACGGATTGCGGTTCCGGAACACATTAGCAATGCGCCGGAGTTGCTGCCGGGACTGGAGCTATATTATGAAGCATTTGTCGATCTCTCAACGTGTAGGCCCCTCGGTATGTCGGAGGGGCCTATCCCGTATCGAGATATTGTTGCCTACTTTGATCGATTGGATCTATTGGATGAAGATCAGCATTGGGCGGGTATTCGTATAATCAGAAAGATGGACGCCGCCTATATGAAGTATCGATCAGATGAACACGATAAGCAACAACAAATGGCGAAAATGAAAGCAGCAAAGTAATGGCTCGAACAGGAAGAAGCTTAGAC